>Ga0187891_1000145_pt1 | contig 74108 bp, 63 predicted proteins | sample June2016WEW_21_4_FD_132990 | JGI IMG/M metagenome (GOLD analysis project Ga0187891, IMG submission 132990) | Peatland microbial communities from SPRUCE experiment site at the Marcell Experimental Forest, Minnesota, USA - June2016WEW_21_40 | ecosystem: Environmental > Terrestrial > Soil >... | reverse complement strand
GCAGGGCCTCATCCGTCATCCGGCGAATGGTGCGTAATGGGTGGTCCGCCGGCACACGATCCTCCGGCGACAAATAGCTGAACATCGGCTTCTGACTGAGATCATCTCCGCGCATACAACATACACGTACAGAAATGTTCCCGGTAGCCAAAAACTTACTTTTTCAGCAGCCTCTTTAGCTTGCCAGCGCCCGCTTGCGGGCGCAGTTCGAAACAGTAGCCGCGAATTCTGGCCGAAACGCTACACTATCTTTATGGAGTGGATCGAAACCGCATCCCGCCGCCATGCTCACATCCCCGCCGTCGCGGAAGCCGCAGCCGAGCGCGCCGCACGCATCGATCATGCGCTCACCGCGTCCGCGCAGGCCCTCGAATCGCTGCAACAATCTACCGGCTGCTGGTGGGCCGATCTCACCGCGGACACCACGCTCGAATCCGATTACATCCTCTTCTACCTGTGGCGCCATCAGCCGGACGCCGATGGCGAATGGCGTCCGCCCGCCGCGGCGCGCATCCGCAAAGCCTGCCAGTCCATCCTCCGCCGCCAGCTCCCCGATGGCGGCTGGAACATTTATCCCGGTGGCCCTTCCGAAGTCAACGCGACCGCCCGTGCCTATACGGCCTGTAAACTCACCGGGCAAATCGCCGGCATCGATTCCGACTCGGCCGTGATGCGCCGCGCCCGCGACCGCGTGTTGGCGCTCGGCGGCCTGCAAGCCGCCAACAGCTACACCAAGATCAACTTCAGCCTGCTGGGCCTGTACCCGCGCCAGTGGGCGCCCAGCGTCCCGCCGGAAATCGTGCTCGCTCCCGGCGACATCCTCTATGAGATGTCCTCCTGGACGCGCGCCATCCTGGTGCCGCTCTCCATCGTGCAAGCCATCGCCAAGCCCAAGGTCACGCCGCACGGTATCACGGTGGATGAGCTGCAGCGTCCCACCGCGAAGTTCTCCCGGCCTAAGCGGGACGCCGCCGCTCTCTTCTTCGCGCAGGTGGATCGCGCTGTCAAACTTTGGGAAAAGCGCGGCCTCAAGAACGTGCGCGCGCGAGCCATCCGCGAGGCCGAACGCTGGATGCTGGAGCGCACCCGCCACACCGACGGCCTCGGCGCCATCTACCCATCCATGATGTACTGCATCATGGCGCTGGAGGCGCTCGGCTATCCGGAAGACCAGCCGGACCTGGTCGAGAGCGTCCGTCACTACGACAACCTGATTCTGGAGGACGAGGAGCACTTCCAGTTCCAGCCCGCTGTGTCGCCGCTCTGGGACACCGCCATCTGCTCGTATGCGCTGGGCCAGTTGCAGGAAGGGCGCGCCGGGACCGAGTCCTGGGCGCCTTCGCCCGCGGTCCTCACCCGCGCCGCCGATTGGATGCTCTCGAAGGAGGTGCGCCGCAAGGGCGATTGGGCCATCAAGCGGCCCGACCTGGTGCCCTCCGGCTGGGCGTTCGAATTCGCCAATGAATATTATCCCGACGTGGACGATACCGCCATGGTGCTGCTCGCGCTCGGCCACGCCAAGGCCAGCGACCCCGAGGCGCAGGCCCGCGTCGAGCGCCGCGCCACGGATTGGATCGTGGGCATGCAATCCTCCGACGGCGGATGGGCCGCCTTCGACGCCGATAACAACTGGCGGATTCTCAACAAGGTGCCTTTCGCCGACCACAACGCCATGCTCGATCCGGCCTGCCCCGATATCACCGGCCGCGTCATCGATGCCCTGGTCAAGCGCGGATTGCCCATCACCCACCCCGCTATCCAGCGCGGCGTGCAGTTTCTGCTGCGCTCGCAGGAGCGCGATGGAAGCTGGTACGGCCGCTGGGGCGTCAATTACATTTACGGCACGTTCCTGGCATTGCGCGCGCTCCGCGTGGCGGGCGGCGCGCAAGCGCAGCCGGCCTTAGGCAACGCCGCCCAATGGATTCGCCACGTGCAAAATCGCGATGGCGGCTGGGGCGAATCCTGTCAGAGCTATCGCGACAACCACTTCGTCCCCGGCCCGTCCACCGCGTCGCAAACCGCCTGGGCCTTGCTCGGCCTCTGCGCCGCCGGCGACACCACATCAGCCGCCGCCGAACGCGGCGTCAATTTCCTGTTAGAGACTCAGCAACCCGACGGCCGCTGGAAAGAAGATCAAGCCACCGGCACCGGCTTCCCCAATGTCTTCTATCTGACCTACCACTTATACCGGGATTACTTCCCGCTGTTAGCGCTGGCAACGGTGCGAGCGAGCGCTTGACATCCCCGGAGCGCTCGTTCATGTTATCCTAAAACTGGGATGAAGCCCTTATGCGAAAACCGGCTCGCGGCGAGCAACCGTTGTATTGGGTCGGCTCTGCGAAACGCGACTTGCTTGCTTTTCCCGAGGCGGTCAAGGACGATATTGGCACGGCACTGAGCGTCGCACAATTCGGCGGGAAACACCCTGCGGCGAAGCCGTGGAAAGGAGCGGGTTCCGGAGTATTGGAGGTTGTGGAGGATCACGACGGAAACGCGTATCGTGCCGTCTATACCGTCCGTTTTCGCCGGGCCGTTTATGTACTGCACTGTTTTCAGAAGAAATCGCATCGGGGTATCCAGACACCGAGAGCCGACGTGGAACTTGTTTCACAGCGGCTGAAGCTTGCAAGGCAGGACTACGAGGATCGATATGGCAACATCTAGCGTGCAACGTGGCGGGAGGATCACGCCGAGTTCGGGCAATGTATTCGCCGACCTCGGCTTCGAGGACGCGGGCGAGCGGCAGACAAAGGTGCGTCTGGCTGTAACGATCAACGAGGTTCTGCGCCGCCGCGGGTTATCGCAGGCGAAGGCTGCGGAGCTGTTGGGCATCAATCAGCCCAAGGTCTCGGCCCTTTCCAAGTATCGCTTGGAGGGCTTCTCCGTCGAGCGCTTGATGCGCTTCCTTACGTCGCTCAATCAGGACGTCGAGATTATCATCCGCAACAGGCCCCGCGCTCGCCGCCCGGGGCGAGTATTCGTGACGGCTGCCTAACCTGGCGAGGGGGCAGGTGTGCCTCGGGGCGCTAAACGTATGACTGTCGCCTGAGAGCGCCAGCCATGCGGGTCTTCTCGAGAATCCTTGCCGTGTTCGTACTGTGCCTCGTCCTTCCGTCGTTTGCCAAGGCTGACACTGGTCTCCCGATGATCCTTGTCGAGTGGCCAGCAGTCATCCTCGCCCTAGTGCCGGTCGTTTTGATCGAAGCCGCCGTATACCGCCGACGGCTCGGCACAGCCTATGCAAAGGCCCTTGACTCTGCTGGTGTCGCCAACCTGGCTTCCACCTTCATTGGGCATCCTCTGGCGTGGATCCTGCGACTGATCGGGCAATTCGTGCTCACTCTACTACTGATGCTGGTGTTAAAGCTTGTGGGCGAGCCATCAGAGGCATCAATGGACTCCGTGCCGGCAAAACTGGTGGAAGTGGCGGTTTACTCCGCATGGCTCCCTGGTGAAGGTGCGCCGTGGATGTGGCCCGCTGCCTCGCTGGTCGGTTTGGTGCCGGCATTTTTCGTCTCCGTCTACTCCGAGGCGTGGGTGCTCAGGCGATTGATGAAAGGCGAAGACAGACATACCATCCTGGCTCTCTCTTATAGGGCAAACCTGGCAAGCTACGTCCTCCTCGTTGCAATCGCCACCATCATCCTCGTTCGTTTCTTGCTTCGCTCGTAGCCAGAACGCGGCGACGTTCAGGAATGGCACTCGCAGGAGCGCGCAAACGCGACGAGGCCAGCGAGTGGTCGGCCAAGGGTTCACGCCTGCGCCCTATTCCCCCGTCGGATGCGCCCCTGATCCGGCACAGCGCTAGGCATGATTGGTACCGGAATCCGAAGACCGGCGTGGCTCAGCCGGTCCCCCGGCACCGGGAAATCAAGGAATTCCTTGCCGCCCACATCCTGAAGAAACTCGTGGGTTGAGACAATGCGGCGGCGCCGCGCCCCCATTCGCCAACCTCCCCTACTCGTATTGCAGCGCCACCACCGGGTCCAGGCGCGCGGCTTTCAGCGCGGGCCAGGTGCCGAAAAACAGGCCCACGCCGACGCTCACGCACACGCCCAGCGCGGCCGCCCACAGCGGCACTGAGGTCGGCAGGTTGGGGAAGATCAGGCGGAACGTCACCGAGATCAGCCACCCCAGCGTCATCCCCGCCAGGCCCCCCAGCCCCGTCAGCACCACCGCCTCGGTGAGGAACTGGACCACAATATCGGAGCGTTTCGCGCCCACCGCTTTGCGAATGCCGATCTCCCGCGTCCGTTCGGTGACCGACACCAGCATGATGTTCATCACTCCGATGCCGCCCACCAGCAGGCCGATCGAGCTCAGCCCCACCATCAGCAGAGCCACCGTCGAGGTGATGCGGTGGAAGTCCTGCAGCATCTGGCTCCCTGTCGAGAGCCAGAAATCGTCCGGCTTGTTGGGCGGCGTCTTGCGCATCATGCGCAGCGCCACTTCAACTTCATCCATGGCGCGATCCGCCATCCCCTTCTTGGCGATGATGATGAACATGATCTGGTTAGCTGTCGGGAACATCTTGCGCATGGTGAAGAATGGCACCAGGATGCGCTGATCCGGCTGCCCGGGAAAACTCAGCTTCTGCCCGATCACGCCCACAATCTGAAGCTGGTGGCCGTCCACTTCGATCCACTTGCCGATCGGATCCTCGCCCTGAAACAAGGCTTTGTCCACGTTTTCGCCGACCACCACCACCGGCTGATGCCGCCGGTTCTCCTCGTCGGTGAAAAACCGGCCGCGCAGCATCTTTTGCCCTTCGCCCGCCGCGTAGCCCTCCTCGGTCCCGGCGAAGTCGACCTGGAACAGATCCCGCCCGCGGTATTTCACGTGATCCGCCCACTGCCCGGGCCCGAATATATTCGGCGTCAACAGGTAGGGTGAAACGTGCGCCACCGACGGGCAACGCTCGGCCAGTTCCTGCGACTGCTCCCAGGTGAACGGCTTGCGCTTCATCTCCTCCGGCGTGATGGAGCCGCGGAAGGTCGCCTTGAACTGGAAGGAAAGAATCGTCTCCGGACCCATCGTGCTGACCAGGTCCGTCATCACGTCGTTGACGCCGGTGATGATCGAGCCCACCGCAATCACCGCGCCGGTGCCGATGATGACTCCCAGCACGGTGAGGAAGCTCCGCGTCTTGTGCTCCAGCACGGTCGAGAACGCCATCGCCGCCGAAGAGCGGATTTCGGAAAGCGTCATCGCTCCCACCTCAGCGCGTGAATCGGGTCCAGCTTGGCCGCCTGGTGCGCCGGATACACGCCGAAGAATAGGCCCACCAGTACCGACACTCCCACGCCCACCACCACCGCCGAGGGCGGCACCACCATCGGCATCGGCGTCACCGACCGCACCACCACCGTCAGCAGCCAGGCCAGCGTCACGCCCATCAGCCCGCCGGTCGCCGACAACAGCGAGGATTCAATGAGAAACTGCCGCATGATGTCCCCGTTGCGCGCGCCCACCGCTTTGCGAATTCCGATCTCGTACGTCCGCTCCGTCACCACCGCCAGCATGATGTTCATGATCACCACGCCGCCCACCACCATGAACACCGAAACGATGCCCACCGCCATGGTGGCCAGCGTCTTGGTGATACGGTCCCACAGCGCCACCAGCGACGACGAGGACATCAGCCCGAAATTATCTTCCTGGTTCGGACGCAGCTTGCGGTGCGCGCGCAGCAAAACGCGGACTTCGTCCTGTGCGTCGTCCAGGTGGTCGTGATCGAGCGCCAGCGCGTTGAAGCTCGCCTCCGGGTGCGCGCCGAATACCTTGAAGAAAGTGCCGAGCGGGATCATCACGAAGTTGTCCTGCGAGAAGCCGAAGGCGGAGCCTTTTTTGTCCGCCACGCCGATCACTTCGAACGGCTTGCCGTCCAGCGTGATCGTCTTGCCGATCGAATCGGTGTCGCGGAAGAACCGCTCGCGCACGTCGTTCCCGATGAATGCCACGTTGGTGTGCCGCTGGTCGTCGAAGTCCGCGAGGAACCTGCCGGCTGTCACGCCCAGGTCCGAAATGGCGGCCATGTTCGCGGTCACGCCCGTCATGTCCACTCCATCCATCACCTGCCCTCGGTAATGCACGCTTACGCTCTGCTCCGCCGACATGCCGAACTCCCGCACCAGCGTCAGTTGGCTTTTCAGGTATTGAAACTCCTCCTGCGTCAACTTGGGATTCCTTCGGTCCAGCTCGATCAGCTTCTTGGGATCGAAGTCGCCGAGCAGCGGAATCCGCTGCACCTCGAAGCCGTCCGTGCCCATGTCGGACACCTGCTGGGCCACGTACACGTCCATCCCATGCACCATCGACATCACCACGATCAACGTGGTGGTGGCGAGAATTACGCCGAGCAGCGTGAGAAAGCTGCGCAGTTTGCTCGAAAATACGCTCCGCCCAGCGACCAACATCGCTTCGCGGTAAGAAGCCAAAGCTCGCATGATGCCCGATTCAGCCTGCTGGTTCCGCCCGCATGCGGAGTATGGACGGTGAACGCCTTCCTATCATTATGAGGACGCCGTCCCTGATCCAACATTAACGCAAAAGCGCGGGTGGCCGCGCCGGAACCGCGGCGCACGGCGCCACCAGGGTCACGTTCTATGGGGCATACGCGAGCCGCCGTACAAAGTTCCGGAAAGTCGCACACAGCGATTGATTGTTTCGGCGCCGGCCAGGCGCGTTTGTCCGGAAACGCCTCGGGGTCGGGAACGGATTGCAGTTCCGGACGGGCCGGGAAGACCGCCTCGGGCAGCTTCCGCGGTTCTCCGGCCGCAGGCCGCAGGCATGCACGGGAAATCCGGTTGCACATCGGACCAAGATACCTGCCGAACTTGTTAGCAGTTTTCCCGGCGGGCGCGTGAGCTTTCTCACGGGCCGCGGCGCAGTGATTGCAAACCTGCTACAACAGAGGGCATGACAACCGAATCCGCAGATCGACGCGCGTTCCTGAAAGCGGCCGGCGGCGCGGCCCTGGCTTCGTCGCTATTCACTGGGAACCTGAGAGGCGCCAATGACAAGGTCAACATCGCCTTCATCGGCATCGGACGCATGGGCTCCGAGAACATCGGCTACTGCTCCAAGGTGCCCGGCTTCGAGATTGTCGCGGTTTGCGACGTCTATCAGCCGGCCCTCGATGCCGCGGCAGAACAGGCGCGCAAAGCCGGTTTCGCCGGCGTTAGAGCCATTCGCGACTTTCGCGAGATCCTGGCCGACAAGTCGGTGGATGCCGTATCGATCGCCGCGCCCGATCACTGGCACGCTTACATGGCCGTCGAAGCCTGCAAAGCCGGCAAGGATGTGTGGGTGGAAAAGCCGGCCTGCGTATACGTCGAGGAAGGTCTGAAGATGGTCGAAGCGGCGCGCAAGTTCGAGCGCGTGGTGCAGGGCGGCACCATGCAGCGTTCCGGCGGGTTCTTCCGCAAGGCGCGCGAAATCGTCAAGAGCGGCGACCTGGGCGACATCACCTTCTGCCGCACCTTTCAGGCTGGCGCCACCAAAAAGGAAGGCTGGGGCAACCCGCCGGACAGCGATCCGCCACGCGGCCTCGATTGGGATCTATGGCTGGGGCCGGCGCCGGCGCGCCCGTTCAACGCCAATCGCTGGGGAGTGGCCAGCGACCGCTACTCCACGTTCCGCTATTTCTGGGATTACGCCGGCGGCGCCATGACCGATTGGGGCGTGCACCTGCTCGACATCGTCCAGTTCGCTTTCGATGAGGCGATGCCGGTCGGGATTTCCGCCCAAGGCGGCAAGTTCTATGTCACCGATAACACCGAAACTCCGGACACCATGCAGGCCACCTACCGCTATCCCGGCTTCATCGGCGCATACGAAAGCCGCACGGCAAATCCGTTTCCCCTGTATGACTCGGGATACGGCACCGCCTTCCACGGGACCAAAGCTACGCTGATGGTCAACCGCTCCGGTTACACGATTTTCAAGAACGGCTCCGGCGCCACGCCGGTCATGGAGAAAAATCCCGCGCTCGCGGACATGAACCTTCCCCACTGGCAAAACTTCATGGAGTGCATCCGCACCCGGCAGCGCCCCACCAGCGATATCGAAAACTGCGTCCGCTCCACCCTCACCTGCGTGCTGGCCAATATTTCCATGCGCCGTGGCCTCACGCTCGAGTGGGACGGCCGCGCGATGACGGCCGGGCAACCCGAAGCTCTGCCCTATCTCAAGGCCCGCTACCGCGCGCCCTGGAAACTGGAAGTTTAGCTTCAGCCCTACGGCTCCGTCCGCCGCGGCCGCTCGTAAGCGGCTTTCAGGTACTTGGTGGCTTCTTCCTGCGCGCTCTGGGTGTCGTCCTTGGTGCGCATGGCGAGGTTATACTCGTTCACGGCGCGGTCGCGCTGGCCGGTGATATCGAAAATCTTGCCCAGGTTGATGTGCGCCCAGACCTCGGTCCACTTCGGCTGCAGGTCGCCGTTCAGCGCTTCGCGGAACTCGTTGGCGGCCGGCTGGAAGTTATTCTGCAAAAAGTAGACTTCCGCGATACGGTAGTGCGCCAGCGAGCTGGTGCGGTTGGTTTCGAGCGCCTTCTGATACTGCTGGAGCGCTTCCGGAAACTGGCTGAGCTCGGCGAACTGTTCGCCCTTCTTGATGGCCACCGCGACCCTCACCGCCGGGCTGTAGCGCAGAACCCGGTTGTCCGGATCGATGACGATGTTCTTGGGTTTGCCGAAGGTGTCGATCGAATACTCCGACGACGTGCCCACCACTTCGATGCGCTGCTGCTCCGGGTTGCCTTCGGTCTCGATCCTCAGATCCACCGGCATGCGGAAAGTGTCCATATCCTGGCTGATCTTGCCCATCACGCGGAAGCCCTTCTGCGTCCGGTAAATCGTGTATTCGTTCTTGAATTCCGGCGCGCCGCTCGATTCGATCCACTGCAAAAAGAAGTAACCCAGATTCTTGCCGGTCACTTTTTCGACAATGTCGCGGAAATCCTCGGTGCTGGCCGTTTTCCAGACCCGCCCCTGCGCATATTGCTTGAGCACCTCGAAGAACTTGTCGTCGCCGATCAGGTAGCGCAGCATGTTGGCGACGGCGGCGCCCTTGCTGCCGGTCAGCGCCCATAGCTCCGGAGAATAGTCTTCGAGGCGCGCCGATTGCATCATCGGCACGGTGTCCACGGTGAGCGCTTCCACCATCACGTCGTGAACCTGGCTCTCCATGGCGCCCTTGCCGGAGGTGTGCTCCACCCACAACAGTTCCGAGTACGCTGCCAGCCCATTGGTCAGCCACAAGTGATTGCGCGTGGTCGCGGAAACCATCTCTTCCCACCACTGGCGCGAGACCTCGTTGGCTAGCAGCTTGGAAGCCACCGGGCGCGTCAGGGCAGCCGGCGAAAGGAAAATCAGGCCCGGCGCGGCGAATCCGTTGGGCGCGCCCATTTCGGTTTCGACGATCGTCAGGTCGGCGTAAGGCGGCGGCCCGAAAATGCCGGAGAAATACGACATGATCTGGCTGGTCTCGTTCCCGTAAGCCTCCGCCATGCCGCCCTCTGCGCCGCGGAAGTAGACCGACGTCGTGACTCCTTCGGCCTGCACGCGCTTGGGCTGATCCTTCACTACTGCGATGCTGCCCGGAAACGACGGGTGCTGGAATTTAAATTCGTATTGGATCTTGTCGCCGGCCGCCTGGTGAGAATCCATCCCGCTGCCCAGCACTGTGTATCCCGCAGGCACGGAAATGCGCATGTCGGCGGCGAATCGGTCGGTCGAGTAGCCGCTCAGCGGGAACCAGCGTGCGGGGTACATCAGGTAAGCGAAATCCGGGTGGATGGCGGCGAACCGGATGCCTTCCACCGGCGAATCTTCCTGTCCGCTGAGCTTGCCGTCATAGTAAAAGGAGATTGCCGCCGGCTGGCCCTTGGCCAGCGCCGGATCGAACGCCAGGCGGACGGAAAAATCCGCCTGGTTGCGCGAAGCGGCAATCTGCTTTCCCTGGGCATCCACCACGCGGGCGATGTTGAGCGCGTTGTTCAGCTCGAACGTGGCCGAGGTCAGATTGTCCACCAGCGGCACGAATCGCACGTCCGCCTTGGCTGAGAGCGATTGCGAGTCGGGGGAGATATCCGCCTCGATGGTATAGTCCTGCACGTCGATTTGCGGAACGGAGCGACGTTGTTGTTCCTGGGCCGCTACCGGCCAAGCTGCGATTGCCAGGAACGCGCTCGCCAGGGCGCCGGAGAGCGCGCGAAATTCACGATACATGAGCCACCTGTCCTTCCAGAATATCCTGTACGATCGCCGCGGCGCGGCGCGGTGCTTCGCCCAGCCCCGCTTGGCTGAGCCGGTTGCGCACTTCGTCGAGGCCTTTGAGCATGCGCTCCCGCTCGCCGGGCTCGCGCAGCAGCCGCAACGCTTCTTGGGCGATGCGGCCGCCCGTCATCTGGCTTTGCATCAGCTCCGGAACCACCCGCTGTCCCGCAATCAAGTTGACCATCGTGTAGTAGGGCACCTTCACCATCAACTTCCCCAGCAGCCAACTGGGGGTGGTTACCTTGTAAAACGTCACCATCGGGACGCCCAGCAGCGCGGCCTCCACCGTCACCGTTCCGCTGGCGGCCAGCGCCAGCGTGGAGTGGGCCATGGCATCCCAACTTTCCCCTTCGATCACGCGCACGGCCGCGTCCCCGATCCGGCTCTCGAAAAACCCGGCCCCGGTGGTGGCCGAAGCGGGCAGAACAAAACTCATTGGCTGCTCGCGATTGAGGATGCGAACCGCCTCCACCAGCGCAGGCAGGTGCCGCGCCGCTTCTCCACGCCGGCTTCCGGGGAGCACCGATATTAATGGACGGGCCGGAACGAATCCGTGTTTCCTGAAAAACTCCTCCCGGCTGAGCGATGGCTTCACCAATCCGGCCAGCGGATGGCCGATGTAGGTTGCCTTCACCCCGGCCGCGCGGAAAAACTCCTCCTCGAACGGAAAGATGCATAGCAGGCGCGTGACGGCGCGGCGCAGCGTTTTCACGCGGCCCCTTCGCCATGCCCAGGCTTGCGGCGCCACCAGGTAAACCACCGGGATGCCCTGCGCCGCCAGGCGGCGCGCCACCGGCAGGTGAAAATCGGGTGAATCGGCGAGAATGGCCAGGTCCGGCTTTTCCCGGCGCGCGGCGGCAACTAACTTCCGGTATTGGCGCCAGATGCGCGGCAGGTGTCCCACCACTTCGAGCACGCCGACCACCGCCAAATCGGCCGCATCCACCACCGTGCGCACACCTTCGGCGCGAAGCTGCGGCCCGGTCGAGCCAAAGCTGTCCAGGCCGCCAGAGGCCCGGCGCAGCTCGGCGATCACCAGCGATGCGTAGAGATCGCCCGAGGCTTCGCCCGCCGATACCAGAATTTTTCGCGGCACCCGTTCCAAGTTTAACCCGGCGTGTTGTTACAATCGGTTCGGGCCATGGCAGCCGAAACCGAAGGATCGAGATTGACGGTGGACGATCTCGCCGCGCGTTTTCGCGGCGAGATGATTCCGCTCACGGCTAAGTTTTCTTACTTTTCCACTTTGCCCGTCGCCGAAGACGAGCTCAAGCAGTACCTGAACGACCCGATCGCCGCCCTTTCGCCCACCCTGGTGGCCTTGCTGCCGCAAGTGGGCATCATCCTGGCGCCGTACCTGGAGCGCGGCAACGGCAAGGAGGGCGATGCGGTTCGCTTCGAGCGCCCCGCCGAAGGCCGCTATCTCGCGTATTGCCGGCGCGACCTGGATCAATGGACGGTGCTCGCCCTCGGCATCAAGGACAGCGACGTCGCCGAATATCATTACCGGCTCTATAACGCGCTGGCGGCCCTTACCGCCGATCGCTGGAGCCAGGAAGTGCAGGAGCGCTTCTTTCGCGCCATCCGGGAAGAATTGAGCGCCGAAGTTCACGGCGAGGTGGACGAAAAAGGCTGGCACCTCAAGCAGGCCCTGGTGCGGCGGCAGACCAACGTGCGCAAGGAAACCAAGCTGTTTCGCGACTACGCGCGGCAGGCCTTCGAAGACACCCTGACGCTGTACCTGCATGGCACCTGCTGCGACATCGACGTGGAAACCGGCCCGCGCCAGATGCCCAGCCGCTATCTGCGCCGCCGCCTGGAACTGCTGGTGTCCCTATTCCCCCCTCCCGAAGGCTATGCCGTGCTGCCCGAGCAGTTGAAAGGCAGGTGATACCGGCATCGCCTGCGCGATCCCTGCCCGGCTCGAGCCTGACATCCGGTTCCCAGGGTAATAGTAGGGTTTTGGATATGAGAGTTAATTAACTCCGGTCCCGAATTTTCCCATCCTCTTGATTCCTGGTTACCACTTGGTTAACAGTACCACTTCAGCACTCGGAGGAATAGCCCGCCGTCGTCCCTAACGTATAGAACCTACAGGTCTTTTGCCGATGTCCATTGCAACATAAACTCGGGCTAGTGAAAGCGTTTTTCGCATCTCGACGTGCAATGTGCCTGTTCGCAGTGGCGATTTTGGCGTCCGGAATCGCCACCGCGGACACGATTGAGGTCACTGGGGTCGGTACTGGGGACGGAACCGAGAACGGCAACGATTTGTATATCGATGAAAATGGCACGAACACAGAGATTTACTTTGCCGGCAACATCGACATCTCAGTTACTGACAGCGCCGGCACTTTTCCCCGCTCCTCCATGTGCGTCGAATTATTCACCGACATTGACCTAAATTCCACCTACAACACCACCGTTTATGTGCCGAGCGCGTTCAACCCGCCGACCGGGCCTGAGCTCAAGCAGATTGCGTACCTCCTGGACACCTATGATCCTGTGACGGGGAATACGCTCACGGATGATCAGGCCGCCGGGTTGCAACTCGCCATCTGGAAGATCGCAGAGGACGGCGTGGACACCGGATCGAACTTATCATGGACCACCGGCACGGTGCAGGAGGGGCCAGACCCCAATCAGACGACTCAAAACGTCTACGGCTTTGCCACCACCTACTTGGCCGACGCCGTCGGCCACTCTTCCAACATCGCCTTCGTCTACTACAACACTGAATCGAATGGCACTGCCGTGCAAATGTTAGAAGGGCCTGAGTATGCAACTGGCCCGCAGGGCAAGACGCCGGAGAGTTCCACATTTATGCTGGCTGGAGTGGCCCTGCTCGCTTTGGGGCACACAGCTAAGCGCAAGCTGGGAAGCCGCTAACTCCGGACCGCCGGCAAACGGCCGCCCGCATCGCACAAACTCAAGCGCTCCCTACCGCACGCGATAGAACCGGAACTCGTGCTTCGGGTCGTGGTAGCGCAACAGCCGAGGGGCCGGATGCGATTCGAGCCAGCTCCGGCCGGCGGGATCGGCGGACAGGAAATCGTACGCCGTCGCTTCCAGCCACAGCGGCTGGCCTCGTTGCCGCGCGTCGGCGAGGTTCTGCTCCAACCGGTCGAGGTCCATTTTGTCGAGCCCGATCCATGAGGCCTGCTGGTTGAAGTAGCTGATGGTCCACAGGTCCGGATGGAAGATGTGAAACGCAATCGGCGTGCCCGGTGGCCAGTGCTCGTGCTGCTCCAGGGCAAAACGCAGCGCCACGTTGTTCTCCGCGCGCGATTGCGGGTAAATCGCAAAGACCAGGTTCCACAGAAACAGCACGCCGCAGACCATCCACGGCAAAAGCCGATCCGCCCTGGTGCGCTTAACGGCGCAGCACGCGGCGAGCACCAGCGGCGCCAGGTAGAACAGCCGGTAGAACGTGTTCTGCGGCATCCAGACGAACAGGAACGCCACATACACACCCGCCCACAGCAGCAGATCCTTTGGTGGAATGCGAAACCGAAACGGGCCGCCGCGCTTCCAGCCCACCGCCAGCCCCACCAGGCAGGCAACCATGGCTGCGGCCCCGACGATGGTGAACGGGTCCGCGGTCGCCTGGTCGAGTCTGCCGCCGAAAAAGAGGCGCAGCGTGCCCACCAGCGTCAGGCCGAAATCGCGCACCGGCTGCCAGGAGAACGAGGAATCCGGCGAATGCGCCATCACCCAGCCGGCCAGACCGGCGGCGCGGAACCGTCCGCACACCACCCGGTAAGCGAGAACGTAAGCGATGCCGGCCGGCACCAGCGAGCACGCCGCGTAGGACGCAGCCTTCTTCGGTTCTTTTAGCCGCCACAAGGCTATCGGTAGAAAGAGAAAGGCCAGTTCGTGAAACAGCATCGCCGCGGCGTGCGTCACCCCCGCCAAAACCACGCTACGCCTGGTTTCGAGCAGGTCGTTCGCGCACAGTAAGAGAAAGATCGACGGTATATACGCGTCCGCGTCGGTCGAGAATTTCCACCACGCGGCAGCAAAAGCGAACGCCAGCGCGCCCGCAATCGCGCCCTCCGTCCGGATGGCCCTGCGCCGCAGCGCCCGGTAGACGAGCGCCACGCCAGCCCCGGCCAGCAGGCTGTTGACGAACTGCATCAGGAACAGCGCGCGCGTCTTGATCCCGATCAGCACCGCGGCATGGTACAGCCACACGTGGGCCGCGGCATAGAGCAGATGATTCGGGTGCAGCGTGTCCCGGAGCGGGAGCTGCTTTTCCACGTTGATGGCAAACGCCACCCCGTCCCAGTAGTAATTCCGCGTGGGCAGCAACAGGTAAACGGCGAGCGGCAGTGCCAGCCACAGCCGGCCCAGCCGCATTGCGTCGTGATTTTCCGGCGCCGCCACGCTCGAAGCCCAATCCGGAACGCCCGCCTAAAGGCCTTCCAGCAGGTGTCCCATCTTCTCCTTCTTGGTGCGGAGATACGCTTCGCGCGTGTCGATCACGTGAGCCAGGCACGGCACCCGCTCCACCACGCGCACGCCGGCGCTTTCAACGGCTTCGACTTTTTCCGGGTTGTTAGAAAGCAGGCGGATTCGCCGCAGGTTGAAGTAGCGCAGAATCGCTCCCGGCAACGCGTAGCTGCGCAGATCGGAATCGAATCCCAATTGCTCGTTGGCCTCCACCGTGTCCGCGCCTTGGTCCTGCAATTCGTAGGCCCGCAGTTTGTTGAGCAGCCCAATGCCGCGTCCTTCCTGACGCTCATAAATGAGCAGGCCGCGGCCCTCGTGCGCAATGCTCTCCAGCGCAATCTCCAGTTGCGTCCGGCAATCGCAGCGTAAGCTGTGGAAAACGTCGCCGGTCAGGCATTGGGAATGGATGCGAACCAGCGGCGCTTCGCCGGCCAGATCGCCCATTTTCAGGGCGACGGCTTCTTCGCGCGCGTCATCCGCCGGGCCGCGGCATCGGCCCCGAAAGCCGTAGATGCGGAACGCGCCAAACTCGGTGGGAAAGTCCGCTTCGGCCACCTTTTCGAGCGGCACCGCGGAGTGACTGTTCATGATCGGTTTGGGGAACCCTTACTCCTTCCATTATAATGGCTTCCGGCACTGAATGCTGCAAGGCTACCTGGTTACGTTGTTGGTCAAGCTGGCCACCATGGCTGCCATCGGCAGCGTTCTGGCGCGCTCCAACCGCTTTAAAGCTATGTTGATGCGGGAAAACCGCACGCTTGGCCAGCGGCTGGAACTGGCGATCTGGCTCAGCGTCGTCTTCGGCGCCAGCGTCGCCACCCGCGTGGCCGGTCACGACACCTATAATGGCGCCGACCTGGGTCTGGAGGGCAGCCTCTTGGCGGGGATCCTGGGCGGCTATGTCACCGGCCTCGTATCCGGTGTGCTCATCTCGCTGCCCGCGCTTTTCCCCGGCCGCGAGCTTCTCACCTTGCCGCTACTGGCCGGCGTGGGTGTGCTGGGCGGTCTGGTGCGCGACTTGGCGCCCGATCCGGAGGAGATCTGGCGCTTCTCACCTTACTTCGATCTCAACATCTGGCGGTTTTTTAGAGAGAGCCGCAATTATCAGCGCACGGCGTTTCACCTGCTCCTGTTGGCCGCCATTCTGGTGGCGGAGTTTCTGCGCCAGATCCTCGCCCAATCCAACCTGGGCGGGCGTGACATAGCCAACGTTTTCCGCCTCAACCCTCCGGGAGGCGACCGTCCGCTGACATGGGTCGCGCTCTACCTCGCAACTGTTTTCGCCGTCACCATACCGCTGAAGATCTGGAACAACACCCGCAACGAAAAAAAGCTCGAGGAGCAACAGCGCCTGCTGGTGGAAGCGCGCCTGGCCGCTCTCACCAGCCAGATCAACCCACACTTCCTGTTCAACACCCTCAACTCCGTCTCTTCGCTGATCCGCACCGATCCCAACCAGGCACGGGTGATGGTGGTGAAGCTTTCCAAGGTGCTGCGGCGCCTGCTGCGTAAGCACGAAAACTTCAGCAGCCTGCGCGCGGAGCTGAGCTTTATCGAAGACTACCTGGCGATCGAGGTGGTGCGTTTCGGCGACAAGCTGCACTTCGAAAAGGATGTGGCAGAAGACACGCTCGACATGCTGGTCCCCAGCATGCTCTTGCAGCCGCTGGTGGAGAACTCCATCAAGCATGGGATTGGCGGCAAGGTGGAAGGGGGCACCATCCGCATCCGTACCCGCCGCGGCGGATCGCGCCTCGAACTGCTGGTGGAGGACGACGGCATAGGTATCCCGGAAGAAAAACTGGCCACCATGCTCGACCACGGCATCGGCGTCAGCAACGTGCACGAACGCCTGAAAGTGCTGTTCGGCAACGACTACCGCATGTGGATCGATAGCCAGCCGGGACAGGGCACCCGCGTGCGGATTGAGGTGCCCGAGCTCGAAACCAACCTGGCGGCAGTTTCATGAATTGTGTGAGGAGAACCGTTTGCCCAGACTCGAAGAACTGGTAAGCCAGTGGCCCGCCGGCGGCCTGCCGATGACTCTGGCCGAGCGGACCCGCCGCGTCTACGACCATCTCGCGGCGGTCTATCCGCTTTCCACCATGCTGTTCCATTCTCGCGCTCACCGCCGCGCGCTGGCCCGCTCCGGAGTGCGCGACGGCATGAACGTGCTGGAGGCTGCCACCGGCAGCGGCGAAATGTTCCGCCGCCTGGTGAAGGTGAATCCGTCCGGCGCCACCATTGGCTTCGATTTGTCGCCCAATATGGCTGCCCGCACCGGGCGCCGTGCGCAGCGCCGTTTCCCGGCCGCACGAACTCTATGCCAGGCAGTGGACGCGCGCCAGATGCCCTACCGCAGCGAGACCTTCGATGCGGCGTTTTGCTGCTACCTGCTCGAGCTGCTCTCCAGCGACGATATCGCCCGCACTCTCGCCGAGTTTCATCGCGTGCTGCGGCCCGGCTGCCGGCTCACCCTGGTGCTGATCGGCCAGAATACCGCCCTCTTCAATTCCGTCTATAAGGTGGCCGGCCGGCTCGCTCCCGCCTTCTGGGGCCGCCAGGTGGAGCGTAGGGTTCCGGAACTCATCGACTCCGCACAGTTTCAATTGCTCGAAGATCACTTTGTCCGCCAGATTTACTATCCGTCGCGCGTGCTGGTCGCGAAAAAATGAAGCGTGGCGCAGCCTGCCAGGCTGCTGAGCCGAGAGTCGTCTCGGCTTTTCTTTCCGGACCTTCGGCCCGGGGCTTGCAAGGTTCGCACGTTCAAACGGGGCAAGAAAAGCCGAGATGACTCTCGGCCTTGCAGGCATGACTGCCCGCGCCACGCCGCCTATTCCGCTGCCGGTCTCGCATCCTGCAAAATCGCGGCCCAGCCGGGGTAGCCGCGAGCGGCCGAGTAGGTATCCTTTCCCAGTTCGAACGCCACGTCGAGCCGCGCGCCCAGGGTGAACTCGGCGGCGCGCCCGGCGAAGTTCCATGCCTTCAGCGTCAGGCTGCGGCCGTTCTGGCGCACCGCAATGCGCAGGTGCTTTTCCTTCATCACTACCGGCGCAGCCACCACTTCGACGGCGCGGGCGGCGAATAGCGGCGGCGGATTTCCGTGGCCGAACGGCTCCAGGGCGAACACATCCTCAATCGCCGCCTCGGTGATTTCGTCGAGATCGACGACCGCGTCCATCTCCAGCCGCGGCGCAAAATCCTGCGGACCCAGCCGGGCGGCGGCGTATGCGTTGAAGCGCTCGCGAAACTCACCAACGCGAGCCGGCTCCAACGTCACACCGGCGGCATATTTGTGGCCGCCGAAATGCAAGAACAGATCGCGCATCGATTCCAGCGCTTCCAGCAAATGAAACGCCGCAATGCTGCGGCCGGAGCCCTGCGCCATGCCATCTTCTTCATTGCGCCCGAGCACGAACACCGGCCGGTGCAGCCGCTCCACCAGCCTGCTGGCGACGATGCCGAGCACGCCGCGGTGCCAGTCCTCCGCGTAATAAACCAGCGCCGCGGCAGGAGCCTCCACCGGCAACCGCTCGCAGGCGTCGCGAATCGAGTCCTCCACCTCCCGGCGCTCGGCGTTCCGCTCGTGAAGCTGTTGCGCCAACTCGTGCGCCCGCGCCGGGTCAGCCGTCAAGAATAGTTCGATGACGGTCTGCGCTGTATCCATGCGGCCGGCGGCGTTGATGTGCGGCGCAATTTGAAAGGCTACCTGGCGCGCGCTGGGCGCAGCGCTGCAACCGGCCACCTGCAGCAGCGCCCGCAGGCCGACGTTGCGCACATCCCCCAGGCCGTCCAGCCCGTGCTTCACCATCACGCGGTTCTCGCCCAAGAGCGGCACCACGTCGGCCACCGTGGCAATGGCCACTAATTTCAACAGTGATTGGGAGATGCGCGCCAGTCTTTCCGCGGGCCAGCCGGAGCGGGCCAGCAAAGCCTGCGCCAGCTTGAAGGCAACGCCAGCGCCGCAGAGGTCTTTATTCGGGTACGAGCAATCCCGGCGGTTGGGATTGATCACCGCCAGCGCCGGCGGCAGCTCGGCTTCCGGCAAATGATGGTCGGTGACGATGACGTCGATGCCCAGCTCGGCGGCCCGCGCAACGACTTCCGCCGCGCGTATGCCCGTATCCACGCTCACCATCAGCTTCACACCGTGCGTGGCTGCAACCTCTACCACTTCCGAGCGCATGCCGTAGCCGTCTTTTAATCGGTGGGGCACATGATAGAACGCGGTGCCGCCGGCCAGGCGGATCGCCGTCATCAGCAGCACCACCGCGGTGGTGCCATCCACGTCGTAATCGCCGTAGATGAGGATTTGTTCGCCGGCCGCGATGGCGGCACGCAGGCGTACAACCGCGGGCTCCATGTCGCGCAGCCCGAACGGGTCATGCAGGTCGCCGAGTGAAGGGTGGAGAAAACGGCGAGCCGATTCCGCATCGGTGTACCCACGCGCCGCGAGCACCTTGGCGGCCAGCGAGCCGACACCCAGCGCCGCGCCCAACGTGGCGGCGCAGCCAGGTTCGATGGCGGGGAACAGCCAGCGGGCACTTGCGGCCCTGGCTTGCGCGCCGGTCAGCATGGCTTCCGGACCGCGGCGCTCGCGAGCTGCGAGATGATACGCCCGCAAGCGGGCGTTGGCAAGCTAAAGCATGCCCCGCCAAAGCGCTTGAATTGGAATGCCATCGAAAATCCGAGGCGTCAGTTTTTCGAAAAGTAGCCGGGAAGCGAATCGGGCTCGTCGTCTTCGGGAGTCCGGGCCATGATTTCGTCTTCGATGCCGCCGAATTCGTCGTACCAGTCCGGCTGCAGCTCGTACACGTAGAGGCGCGAGTTGTGGTCGAAGGCCAGCTCCAGCGAGCAGGTCAAGCCGGTGAAGACGCGTAGTTCATGCAAGCGCGATTCGTAATCGCGGCGCTCTTCCCGGCTGAGCTCGCAATCGTCGAGCTGGGCTTCCAGCTCTTCGATATCGGAAGCCTCAAACTCGGCGCAAGCGAAGAGAATCAGCTTGGCGCCGCACTTCTGCGCGACGTCGAGAAACGCCTGGTAGTCGGGATGTTTCTCGGTATCCCACAGGACCAGCCCCTGCCCTTCCAGGCCGCCCGGCCGGTTGTGAAAGACGGCAAAACCGGCTGAGTCGAGAGACTCCAGAATTTCGCGCTTGAGCGTATCGAGATTTAAGTCCACTTGGCTTCGCCTCAGGCCTGAACCAACACCAGAATATCAGAGGGATTGGCCAGGTCGCGGGCGGACGGCGTAACAATCGTCCTCGGCCCGATGAAGATCTTGCGTTTCTCCTTGATGGCATCGCGCACGTCGGCTTCGCACACGAAATCCACCGGCATGGGCGCGGTTGCGGGTTGTGGTGGCGGCGGCGGTGGCACGTGCTCCGGCGCGGGCACGGTCAGTCATGTGTAGCCGCCGCTCGAATCGCCGCCGCGGCGCGCCAAAAAGCGATCCACCACGCTGGCCGCCACGTTCGGCACCACCGAGGAAGTCAACGCGGGCGCCGGCGCAGCGCACGACGCGTTACAGGACGGGCCGCCCGCAGCCGGCGCCGCAACTGCCGCGCCGCGCGAGGCCAGGTAGTGCTCCACCGCCGCCACCACCGCGCTGCGGTCGATTCCGATGGCAGGGCCGGCGGATGGGCCGGCCGGCGCCTGATTGATATCCATCGGCATCTCGAAGGCCTCTTCCGGCTTGCGAACCACGTACGCCAGACGCTTGACGTTGATCAGGTGCAGCGGACCCACGTTATCCGATGTGATATTGCCCGCGATGGCGCCGCAGCCGAGCGTCATGCCCGGCAGCAGGTTGGTGGTGATGCCGGTGGAACCCTGTGGCGCGGGCGTATTCACCAGCACCCGCATGGCCGGCATGCGTGAACCGAATTCGCGGGTGTGGACATCGTCGCGCGAGTAAATCACCGCGGTGTGGCCCAGTCCGCCGAACTTCAACAGCGCGTGGCACGTATCGAGCGCCGCCGCAAAATCGGCAACCCAGATCAGGGCCAGCACCGGCGACAGCTTTTCCATCGAGAGCGGGTGCTGCTTGCCCACCCCTTCCACTTCGGCGCAAATGATCGAGGTGTCCGGCGTCACTTCGAAACCCGCCATGCGCGCCAGTTTGGTTGGCGATTGGCCCACGCACTGCGGGTTGATGCTGAAGTTGGGCATCACCAGCAGTTTGCCCAGCGCTTCCTTTTGAGCGTCGGTGGCGATGTATGCCTTGTTCGCCTTGAGCAGCGCCAGAATGCGGTCGCGCAGCGAGCTTTCGGCGACTAGGGCCTGCTCGCTCGAGCACACCGTGCCGTAATCGAAGCTCTTGCCGGCGACAATCTTGGGGATGGCATCTTCCAGGTCGGCCGAAGTGTCCACCAACACCGGCACGTTGCCCGGTCCTACGCCGAATGCCGGCTTGCCGCTCGAGTAGGCGGCCTTCACCATGCTCGCTCCACCGGTGGCCAGAATGACGCCAGTGCGCTCGTGCCGCATCAACGCGGTGGTGCCTTCCAGCGTGGCCGTGTCGATGCACTGAATGATGTCTTCGGGCGCGCCCGCCTCGACCGCCGCCTGGTACAGAATGCCGGCAGCGGCGCACGTGCATTTGTGGGCTCGCGGATGCGGACTGATGACGATCGCGTTGCCCGCCTTGAGCGAAATCAGAATCTTGTAGAACGCCGTCGATGTGGGATTGGTGGTGGGCAGAATCGCCGCTACCACGCCCACCGGAACACCGAACTCGACGATCTTCTCCTCCGGCAGTTCCCGCAGCAGGCCCATGGTCCTCATGCCCCGCATGCGGCGCGGCAGCCAGTCGCAGTTCAGTAAGTTCTTGATGTACTTGTCTTGGGCGTTGCCGTAGCCAGTTTCTTCGACTGCCATCTCAGCCAGCCGACGGGAGTTCGCGCGCGCCGCCGCCGCCGCGGCTTCGACAATCGCATCCACCTGTTGCTGGGTATAGTTGCGGTACTTAAGGGACGCCTGATAGGCCTTGTCGACCTTGGAGCGGACCTCCTGAATAGACAGGAGATCTTTATCGGCGAGCATGAGCCGCTATCTTTTCAGGCCGCTGGTGGGCAGGGCCTTTTCCACTTCCTCGTGCGGGTTGGGAATTACGTGAACGCTGACCAGTTCGCCGACGCGCCGGGCCGCTGCGGCGCCCGCATCGGTTGCCGCTTTGACCGCGCCCACGTCGCCGCGCACGGTGACCATCACCAAACCGGCGCCGACGAATTCCTTGCCCGTCAGCACCACGTTGGCCGTTTTGACCATGGCATCGGCAGCTTCAATGGCGGGGACCAGCCCCTTCGTTTCGATCATGCCGAGTGCTTCCATTTATTCCTCCAAACGAGTGTGAACTCACTAACCTAACACACTTTCGGAACGAACAGGCTCACTCGTAGGGCATGCTTCAGATTGCCCGTCCCCTCGCGGTACAATCCCAGGTGAATGTCATCTACCCGCGGCGTCGGTTGGGCGAGGTTCCGCGTTGCCGCAGTCACCGTGGCCGCCCTCGCGATACTCTCCGTGCTACTGAGCCTGCTCAGTGGAGGGACCTTCTTCCAGCCGAAAGTAACCGTGTACCTTTACGTGCCCGACGCCACCGGCCTGGACACCGGGGCGGACGTGCGCGTGGATGGGATCGACGTCGGCACGACGGCGGGCATCGGGCTTTCCGGCTCTACCGTCCCGGACCGCGCGGTGCGCCTGGTTCTGAGCATCCAGCGCGGCCGCCTGTCCACCATCACCAGCGATTCGACCGCAGAATTGACCGCCGACAACCTGGTCGGCGACAAATTCGTCGACATTACCAGCGGGATCAGCTCGACCCACGTCGCGGCCGGCGGCGAGATCCGCTACAAAGCTTCGCCGGACCTGATGAAGAGTCTGGACCTGGAGCAGTTCCAGCAGCAGTTGCGCATCGTGGATTCGACCCTTCGAGACATGGAGGACGGCCGCGGCCCGGTCGGCAAATTCGTCCAAGGGGACCAGATGTACACCGAAGTGGTGCGGCGCATGGCCGTGCTGCAAAAGGACCTGCGCGCGGCGGCGAGTACCACCGGCGCAGTGGGCAGCGTACTCTATACGGATAGCCATTACCGCCAGATCGATGATCCCCTGCTGCGCCTGGATTCCACGCTCGCCCGCATCCAGTCCAGCCCATGGCTGCGCGAAACCGGCCAATATCAGCAGTTCCTCGATGCCGCCCGCGGATTGCGCAAATCCGTGGCGGACGCGCGCGCGGGCGAGCTTTTCCAGTCCGACGGCCTGTACGCCGATTGGACTCGCCGCCTGGCGGCGCTGGCGCGCGCTGTGGATGACTTCAACGCCGGCCCCGATTTCAGCAACTCCCTTCTCTACGACAACCTGACCGGCATGTCGCGCGAAATGGGCGCGTGGGCGCACGACGTCCGCGAGAACCCCAGGAAGTATCTGGGAATGAAGATTTTCTGACGCGCCCGCGCTACTTCTGCAAAAAGAAATTGCCCACGAACAGGGCGTCGATGCCGGAGGAATAGAAGCTGCGCACGGCGTCGCGCGGGTCGGAAACCAGGGGCTCGCCGAACAGGTTGAACGACGTGTTGTAGAGCACCGGCAGCCCGGTGGATTCGCCGGCCGCGTGCAGCAGCTTCCAGTAAAGCGGGTTCTCGCGCGAGTCCACCGTGTGCACGCGCACCAGATCGCCGGCCAGGATGGCCGCGGCGAATGTCTCGCGGTGCTGCGGCCGCACGCGGCCCACCGTCGCCAGGTACCGCGCATTCGGCCCCACTTCGAAATACTGGCTGGCCAGCTCGGCCGGCACCGAGGCCGCGAACTTGCGCACCGGCTCGCGGTGCTTGATGAACGTGTTCAGGTTCTCGGTGGAATAAGGATCGAGCGGCGAAGCCAGAATGCTACGGTTGCCCAGCGCGCGCGCACCGAATTCCATTCGCCCGTGCATCCAGGCGACAATCTTGTGATCGTTCAACTGTGCCACCGCGGCCGCGATGAGCTCCTCGGTGGTCAGCAGGTAATGAAAGCGTAGCTTGCAGTTCTCGAGCACTTGCTTGGTCTCGGCGGCGCTGTACCTGGGGCCCAAAGACAGCGTCTCCAGGCGCACTCGCTTCTCTTGCCGGAACAGGTGGTGCCAGGTTTCCAGGGCCGCTCCGATGGCGGTGCCCGCGTTGCCCGCCACCGGCTGCACGAAAACATTTTCGAAGCCGGACCGGTTTTCGAGCGCGGAAACCAGCAGCGCGTTGAATCCCAGGCCGCCCGCCAGGCACAGGTTGCGCCCCTGGCCGGCCAGCCGCATCACCGCCGTCTCCGCCGCCTGCTGCACACCGGCCGCGATAGGGGCGCGCAGCGCTTCCGGGATGGGTGCGCCGTCTTCGAGTCCCAACGCCGCATAGAACCGGTGCCCGAAACCGCCGGAATGCGGACGCTCCGTACTGAAGAAGGCGCGGTCCACGTGCAGCCCGCTTTCATCGGCCTTGAGAATCTCCAGGAACAAATCGCGGAAGCGCTCGTCGCCGCGCACGGAAAGCCACTGCACTTTGTGCTCGTCCACGTTGGCTTCAAAGCCGAGCAGTTCGGTAACGCGGCTGTAGACGTCGCACAGCGAATCCGGCGAGTAATGCTCCTGCTCGATGGTCATGCTCGCGCTGCGGCCGGCCCATCGCGAGCCACAGCGGAAATCGCCGCCGCGATCGAGCGTCAGCACGGTCGCCTCGTCGAAAGGAGAAGCGAAGTAAGCCGAGGCCGCGTGCGCCAGGTGGTGCTCCACCAGCGTAATGCGGCTGGCAGGGAACTGGGCGCGCAGCCGCAGGTAAAAATCTTTTTCCGGCACCGGCCGCGCCACGGCCACCGCGTCCACCTGCTCGGGCTTGGCGCCGGCCAGTTCCAGGCACATCGCGATGGCGCGCTCCGGCAGCGGGTCCCGGCCGCCCCAGTGCATGCGGCGCCGCACCAGTTTCGATTCTTCCACCGCCGCGGCCAGCTCGCCGTCTTTCAAAACGGCGGCGGCCGCGTCGCCCAGCACGCCGCCGATTCCCAGGATGATCACCGGCCGCCCTTTTCCCGCTTCTCGATCTTCGCCCAGGTGTCGCGCAGCGCCACCGTACGATTGAAGACCAGCTTGCCCGGAGCCGTATCCGGGTCCACCGTAAAGTAACCCAGTCTCTCGAACTGATATTGGCTGCACGCGGCGGCGTCCTTCACGCTGGGCTCCAGCTTGCAGCCGGTCAGCACTTCGAGCGAATACGGATTGAGATTGGCGAGGAAGCTTTGCCCCTCCTCGGTCAGGTTGGGGTCGGGCTTGCTGAACAGGCTGTCGTAGAGCCGCACCTCGGCCTCGATGGCGTGCTCGGCCGAAACCCAGTGGATGGTCGATTTCACCTTCCGCCCGTCCGGTGCGTTGCCGCCGCGCGTGGCCGGGTCGTAGGTGCAGTGAATCTCCGTGACTTCGCCCTTCTCATTCTTCACCGCGCCAGTGCAGGTGATGAAGTAGCCGTAGCGCAGCCGCACCTCGCGCCCCGGCGAGAGCCGGTAATACTGCTTCGGCGGATCTTCGCGAAAGTCGTCCTGTTCGATGTAAAGCACTCTGGAAAAGGGCACCAGCCGCGTGCCGGCGGAAGCGTCCTCGGGGTTGTTGCGGGCTTCCAACTGGTCCCCCTGGCCTTCCGGATAATTGTCGATCACCACCCGCAGCGGCCGCAGCACCGCCATCACGCGCGGCGCGCGTTTGTTCAAATCCTCGCGCAAATGGTGCTCGAGCAGGCCCAGTTCAATGGTGCCGTTAGTCTTCGAAACGCCGATCGAATGGCAGAAATTGCGGATCGCCTCCGGCGTGTAGCCGCGCCGCCGGATGCCGGCGAGCGTGGGCATGCGCGGATCGTCCCAGCCGCTCACGTGCCCGTCCTTCACCAGTTGCAGCAGCTTGCGTTTGCTGAGGAGCGTGTAAGTCAGGTTCAGCCGGTCGAACTCGATCTGTTGCGGGTGATAGATGCCCAGCGCCTCGCAGAACCAGTCGTACAGCGGGCGATGGTCTTCGAACTCCAGCGTGCAGATGGAATGCGTGATCCGCTCGATCGAATCCGATTGGCCGTGCGCATAGTCGTACATCGGGTAGATGCACCACTTGTCTCCCGTGCGATGGTGCTCGGCGTGCAGGATGCGGTACATCACCGGGTCGCGCATGTTGAGGTTCGCCGACGCCATGTCCACTTTGGCGCGCAGCGTGCGCGATCCATCCGGGAATTCGCCGGCCTTCATGCGCTCGAACAGGTCCAGGTTCTCTTCCACGCTGCGGTTGCGGTAAGGGCTCTCTTTGCCCGGCTCGGTCAGCGTGCCGCGGTATTGCCGCACTTCTTCGGCGGTCAAATCGCAGACGTAGGCCTTGCCCTCCTTGATCATCTGCACCGCCCATTCGTACAACTGGCCGAAATAATCCGAAGCGTAGAAGCAGCGGTCCTCCCAATCGAACCCCAGCCAGCGCACGTTCTCCATGATGGAATCGACGTACTCGGTCTCTTCCTTCTCGGGATTGGTGTCGTCGAAGCGCAGGTTGGTCTTGCCGCCGAACTCTGCCGCCAGGCCGAAGTTGAGGCAGATCGATTTGGCGTGGCCGATGTGCAGGTAGCCATTCGGCTCCGGTGGGAACCGCGTGTGTACGCGTCCTCCCCATTTATTCGTCTTCAGGTCCTCGAGGATGATATCGCGGACGAAATTCGACGGGCCCGCGGGCGGGTCGCCCGGCGCGCCGGCGTTGGCATTGGACGGGTTCATATCGTCTTCAATTTTTCCAGAGCCTGCCCGATCCGTTCCAGGCAGGCCTCTCGACCCAGCGCTTCCAGGGTACCGAACAACGGCGGAGCGTTCTTGCGCCCGCACACGGCTACGCGCACGGGCTGGAACATCTGGCCGGCCTTGATGCCCAATTCGGCCGCGGCCGCGCGCAGTGCCTGCTCCAAGGGCTCGTGGCGGAATTCGGCGGTAGCCAGCACCGCGGCGCTTTTCTCCAGCGCGCGAAGGGCCATTGCCGCATCGCCCTTCTGCGGAACCAGCTCGGCGGCATCGTACGGCGCCAACTGCTGCACAAAGAAGAAATCACCGACGGTCGTCACTTCGCTGAGCAGGCGTATGCGCTCCTGAATCAGCGGCGTGATCAGCGCCATTTTTTCGGGGCTGACTGTGAAACCGGCAGCTTCGACAAACGGAGTGAGTGCCTGCGCGAGCGCGTCCACCGGCATGCTGCGAATGGTTTCCGCGTTCAGCCAGACAGCTTTCGGGTCGAACGGATCAGTAACGCTAAAATTAACCACCGCGTTGCTGCGGTTGATGCCTTCGAGCGTGAAGGCATCGGTCAACTCGTCGAGCGTCATGCGCTCGCGATCGTCCTTCGGCGACCAGCCCAGCAAGCACAGAAAATTGAGGAACGCATGCGCCAGAAATCCCGCATCGCGGTAAGTGGTGACGCTCACCACCGGCCCGTGCTTGCGCTTGGAGAGCTTGGCACCATCCGGAGCGACCAGCAGCGGCAGGTGCGCGAAACGCGGCGGCTCGACGCCGGCGGCTTCGAAAATCTGAATGTGCTTGAAGGTGTTGGTGATGTGATCCTGGCCGCGAATGATGTGGCTGATGCGCATGTCCGCGTCGTCCGCGCAGGAGGCCAAATGATACGTCGGCATGCCGTCGCTGCGCAGCAGAGCGAAATCCTCGATATCGGCGGTGGATTTCGATTGCTCGCCAAACACCCCGTCATCGAAGCGGATCTGCCGCGCGCTTTCGCGCGGCACGCGGAACCGCAGAGCAAACGGTTCGCCCGCTGCCGCACGGCGATCGCTTTCCTCGCGCGAGAGCTCGCGCATCCCTTCCGGGAAAAGCCAGGTCCCATGCTCGCCCGAGCGTTCCGTATCCGCCGCACCGGCGGGCGTGAAATCGCGATAGGCCGAGCCTTTCGCGAAGATCGCCTGCGCCATTTCCCGGTGCAGCGCGAGCCGCTCCGACTGCCGGTATTCCTCGTCCCAGCCGAGCCCCAGCCAGCGCAGCCCGTCAAAGATGGAGTTGAGCGAAACTTCGGTATTGCGCCCCACGTCGGTATCGTCCACGCGCAGGATCATGGCGCCGCGGTGGTGGCGGGCAAAAAGCCAATTGAAAATGAATGTGCGCGCGCTGCCCACATGCAAAAACCCCGTGGGAGAGGGCGCAAACCTGACCCTCAGCATTTGGAAGGCCCAGTATAACAAGGGGCGCGGAACAGGTCGGACGCGGCGGGTTCACTCCGGAAGTGCATCGATGAGCTTTTGGGAAATATCGAAGACATCGTTCGGACCGTAGCCGCGGCCCAGTTTCGGGTGCCAATATCGGCCATGGGCGAGCCAGTGGCGCAGTCTTAGCGCCCCTCTGAACTCGCTAACAACAGAGGCTGGCTCAATCTCCGACCCGAGCGCCTCAAGAATGTCCTCATCGAGACGAATCCTGTCGGTGCGCTCGGCACGAATTTGGCGAAATCTCCTGGAGAGCGGATCCTTCCACCTCATATTCGTTCTCCTGCCGAAGTCGAGCCGAAGGATCGCTTCTGCCGTGGCTAGCACCTCGAACATTGCGAGAAACTCTAACTCGGCTCGCTGGCTGTTGAAGTAACCGTCCACCTCCGACGGAGACTGGAGAATGAACTGATGTTCGTGTTCCCGAAGGGAGGAAAGCCCTGAAGGGCCCAGCGGAACGAGCCGCCGAAGGTGGTTTCGCTCTTCGGCAATAAGAGCGGCCTGGAATTCGAACCACTTCCAGACCATGGACAGGTCCGGATCAGAGTGGGCTTCGAAAGGGAGCCTCACAGCATCACGCGTTGGAGAGCCTCGGCCAGTGACGATTCATCGAGCGGAACTGCGACAAACTTCGGCACGCGTTGCAGTACGACCCTCCATTCTCCATCGCCATCGCTGGCGGTCCGGATGAGAGTTACAGTGTCGCGATCACCCCGAAGATCTACTCGGCCTTTCGCTCCAATTACATTGACTCCCTTGGGCGAGAACACAACCCGATCTCTGCCGACGGTTAACTGAAGCTGCGGAACTTTGTACGTTCCGATGAAGTCCTCGGTCACTTCGGACTCGAGTTCGTCAACAACTACCGTGCCGTCACGGATGGATTCGCCCATCAATTTCCTGATCCCGGTGTACAGGGTTTGAACAGACGCAAGCCATTCAGCCTTCTTGGTCTCCCAATCCACCTGCCCGCCCGCGGATTGCTCTCTCTTGCTTCGAAGAAACTCGGTGAGTTGATCAGCCATAGTGCCCCAATTGCGCTCAGCGGTAAAAAGGACTCCTCTCTATTGTAGAGCCAAGGCGTGGCGAGGGCTGCGTTCAACTTGGTTGGTTTCCCCTACTCCCCTCACTCCAGCGGCAGCCCCGATTCCTTCAGCGCGCGCCAGCCGCCGTCTAGCGAGATGGCATTGGTGTAGCCCATCTTCTGCAAGTTATCGGCTACCAGCGCGGAGCGGAATCCGCCGCCGCAATAGAGCACCAGGGTGGCGGCGTGGTCGGGCACGCGGGCTTCGATATCGCGCTCGATGATGCCTTTGCTCAAGTGAATCGCGCCCGCCACGTGGCCGGCGGCCCACTCGCTCTCTTCGCGCGTATCGATCAGCAGGTGCGGCTCGGCCGAAGCACGCAGCTTGCGGTAGCCTTCGATATCCATCTGCTTGACGCGTGTCTTGGCGTCGTTGACTAGCTTCAGGAAACCTTCGCTGTGTTTCATGGATTGTGACTCTCTTTCGCCCGAAGTTTCAAGGCGACTGCGCCGACCGCTCCCTACGGTCGCGGCCCCGTTTAACCGCCGATCGCGGCGCGGAACCATCGGAGCCGCGACCGTTAGGGAGCGGTCGCTGATTGGTCTCCTCACTCCACCCGCTCGATCCTCGCGCCCGCCCCGGCCAGCTTCTGCTCGATCTTCTCATAGCCGCGGTCGATGTGGTAGACGCGGTCGATCACGGTTTCGCCCTTGGCCACCAGCGCCGCCAGCACCAGCGACGCGCTGGCCCGCAGGTCGCTCGCGATCACACCCGCGCCGGTGAGCGCGCGCGGCCCGGCCACCATGGCCTGCTTGCCATCCACGCGGATATTGGCGCCCATTCGCGCCATCTCTTGCGCGTGCATGAAGCGGTTTTCGAAAATCGTCTCGACGATGATCGCGATGCCTTCCGCCTGCGTCATCAGCGCCATGTACTGCGCCTGCAAATCGGTCGCGAAGCCGGGATATTCTTCCGTGGTCATATCCACCGAGCGCAGTTTGCCGCCCGCGCGCACTCGCACGCTGTCGGCGGCGGGTTGTGTCACGTCGGCCCCGGCCTGTTGCAATTTCGCCACGAGCGCGCCCACGTGCTCCGGATTGCACTGGGTCACCGTCACGTCGCCGCCGGTGATGGCGCCGGCCACCATAAATGTGCCGGCTTCGATGCGGTCGGGGATGATGGTGTGCTCGGCGCCGCCCAGTTGCTCGACGCCCTCGATGCGAATGGTGGAAGTGCCCGCGCCTTCGATTTTGGCGCCCATCTTGCTCAATAGTTCGGCGAGGTCCACCACCTCGGGCTCGCGCGCCGCGTTGCGCAGCACGGTTTCGCCCTTGGCCAGCACGGCGGCCATCAGCAGATCTTCGGTGCCGGTGACGGTGATGCGGTCGAAATGCACGGTGGCGCCGCGCAGGCCGCCGGGCGCGACGGCTTCGATGTAACCGTGCGATTGGTGGATGCGCGCGCCCAGTTGCTCCAGGCCGAAAATGTGCAGGTTAATGGGACGCGCGCCGATGGCGCAGCCGCCCGGCAGTGACACACGCGCCCGTCCCATGCGCGCCACCAGCGGGCCCAGCACCAGGCTGGACGCGCGCATAGTCTTCACCAGCTCATACGGCGCTTCCGGGGAGACGATCTTGGATGCCTCCAGGCGCACCACGCCGTCGTCGATATCCACGCGGGCGCCTGCGTCCACCAGCAGCCGCTGCATGGTGCGTATGTCGCGCACGCGCGGGACGCGGCGTAGCGTCACAGGCTCCGCGGTGAGCAGCGCCGCCGCCAGCGCGGGCAGCGCCGAATTCTTCGAACCGTTGACCGGGATCTCGCCCCGCAGAGCGTTCCCGCCGGTAATCACGAATTTATCCATGCGATCTCTTTCAACTTCAACCAGCCAGCGCCCGTGACACGCGGCCGCCGGCCTCGGCCAGTAGCCGTTCGGCCTCTGTACGCGCGCAGTCTTTCCGGCTCATCACGATGGCCACCGCAACCCGGCCGCCGCTCGCCTCCAGAAGCTCGCCGGCGCGCTCCTGGCTCACTTGCGCAGCCGCGGCGATAATCCGCCGCGCCCGACGGGCGAGCTTGCTGTTCTTCGGCTGCACATTCACCATCAGGTTCCCGTAAACGTAGCCCAACCGGATACACACCGCCGTGGAGAGCATGTTGAGGACCAACTTCTGCGCCGTTCCCGCCTTCAGGCGCGTCGAGCCGGCAATCACCTCCGGCCCCACCAGCGGCGTGATGGCGATATCGGCCGCGCGCGCCAGCTCCGAATCGGAGGTGCAACTGACGCCTACCGTCAACGCGCCCAGCCGCCGCGCTTCGGCGATGGCGCCCAGCACGTAAGGCGTCTGGCCGCTGGCGGCCAGGCCCACCAGAATGTCGCGCGCGGTGAATCCGCTGTTCGTTAAGTCGCGCGCGCCGGTGGCCGGATCGTCTTCGCTGGCTTCGGTCGCGCGGCTTACGGCCGCTTCCCCGCCGGCGATGATGCCCGTCACCAGCTCCGGCGGTGCGCCGAACGTGGGCGGGATCTCCGCCGCGTCCAGCACGCCCAACCGCCCGCTGGTTCCGGCGCCGAGATAGAACAGCCGGCCGCCGCGTTCGATCGCGCCCGTAATGGCGTCTACAGCGCGTGCAATCGCCGGAATCTCGCGCTCTACCGCCTCCGCCACCTTGGCGTCCTCACGGTTGATGATCCGCAGGGCTGCTTCCGTGCCGGCGGTATCAATCGCCGCCGAAGCCGGGTTCCGTTGTTCGGTGAGAAGGTGGTCCAGCATGACGGGGATACGTAGGGGCCGGGCACGCCCGGTCCGGCTCTGGCGCGCGCGCCAGAGCTTGCCCACAGCACCAACACCAGCCTAGCACCCGCGCTATAGTCGGAACAGTGCGCTACCTGTTGAGCGGCCATCTTCCCGAAGCCTCTTCCATCCTGCTGGTGGAGAGCGGCTCGCGCGGCATTCTGGAAAAGGTCATCGCCGGGTTGCGCTGCTCGTGGGGCGCGGACGTTCCCATCGACCTGGTCTCGTGTTTCGCCAACCTGCCGCTCGGCCTGGATGCCCGCACCACTCGCGTATTTCGCGTTTCCGACTATCGCGGCCGGCAGGCGCGCGCGCAACTCTATCGCGAGCTGCGCGCGCGGAATTACCCGATGATGGGCATCGTCTGTTCCGAAGAGCCGCTCATGACAAAGTGGAAATGGGCGCTCGCGCTGCGCGTGCCGGCCAAGATTTTCATCATCAATGAGAACGCGGACTACTTCTGGCTGGATCGAGCGCACCTGAAGATTATCCGCGAATTTGCGTTCTCGCGAGCCGGTCTGGCCGGCTCCGGCGCCGTGCGCACGCTGGCCCGCGTGTTCTCGTTCCCGTTTGCGTTATTCTATTTGCTGCTCTATGCGGCGGTTGTGCACGCCCGCCGGGCGCTGTGGGTGCGCTTCCGGCGCGCCAGCCCGGCTTCGTAGCAGAACGGTCTGGGGGGAAGTCGAATCATGAAAGCCATTCAAGTCAACCAAGCCGGTGGTCCGGAAAAACTGGAGTTGGCGGACGTCCCCGTTCCGCGGCCCGCCGCCAACCAGGCGCTGGTGCGCATCGCCGCCAGCGGCGTCAACTTCATCGATGTCTATTTCCGCACCGGGCTTTACAAGGCCGATTTTCCGATGACGCCCGGCTCGGAGGCCGCCGGCACCGTCGAATCCGTCGGCGCCGAAGTCACCGAGGTCGCACCCGGCGACCGCGTGGCGTATGCCATGACCCGCGGCGCTTACGCCGAATACGCCGTGGTGCCCGCCGCGCAACTGGTCAAGATCCCGGATCACGTGGACTTCATTACCGCCGCCGCGGCCATGTTGCAAGGCATGACCGCGCATTACCTCACGCACTCCACTTTCGCATTGAAGAGCGGCGACACCTGCCTGGTGCACGCCGCGGCCGGCGGCGCCGGCGGGCTCATCGCCCAGATGGCCAAGATGCTGGGCGCACGCGTTTTCGGCACTGTGTCCACCGAGGAAAAAGCGCGCGTCGCCCGCGAAAACCGCTGCGACGAAGCCATCATCTATACCCAGCAGGATTTCGCGGCCGAGGTCAAGCGCCTCACCAACGGCCGCGGCGTGGACGTGGTCTACGATTCGGTGGCGCGGACCACCTTCGAGCAAAGCCTCAATTCGCTGCGCCCGCGCGGGTTAGTGGCGCTGTTCGGGCAATCGAGCGGGCCGATTCCACCCTTCGATCCCTCCATCCTCAACGCCAAGGGCTCGCTCTTCCTTACACGCCCCAGCCTTGGCCACTACCTGTTGACCCGCGACGAACTGCTCTGGCGCGCCGGCGACGTGCTCGGCTGGATTGCAGCCGGCAAAGTATGCCTGCGTATCGGCGGAACCTATCCGCTTGGCCAAGCCGCCCAGGCCCACCGCGACCTGGAAGGCCGCAAGACCACCGGCAAGCTGGTGCTCACCGTGCCGTGATGCATCCATGAACCTGAAGGCTCGGCTGACCCTGTCTTTCGTCCTGCTGGCCGTTTTGCTGGCCGGCACCATCTCCTGCGTCGATCTCGCCGGCGAGATCAACCAGCAATTCGCCGCCACGCTGGAGCGCGCCGAAAACCTGCGCACGCTGGCTTCCGATCTGGTGGGCCTTTCTTTGAATCGCCAGCTCACCAAGCCGCTGGGCGAGGCCGTGCGCGATCCCGAGGTTTCAACCCTGCTGCGGGATACCATGCTCGCTTCGCACGCCATCGTCGAAATCGCCGTCCTCAACCCCGACAACGAAATCCTCGCCGATTCCATTCCCGACGAGATCGGTAAAATCCAGCTCCCATACGACAACTTCAGCCCAGTCGTGACGGACAATGGCTGGTACGGCAAATGGCGCGTGCTGCGGGAGAAAAAATATTACCAGTTGCAGCAACCGCTGGGGCCGCGAAACGGACCCACAATTCTGTTTGTACGTGTGGTGGTGGCCCCCGCGTTGATCCGCGACTCGATTCTGCCGCGGCTCGAGGAAAATGCCATCGTTGCCTTGTTCTCCGTGCTTGGCGCCGCACTGGTCACCATGCTGGTTTCGGCCGTCGCCTTCCGCCCCTTGAGCCGCCTGCGCCGGCAAATCGAGTCGATGACCAGTGGCGAGAATCCGCCCGAAACCGCCGCCGATTCGAAGGCCGCCACCGACGACCTTTCCGTCATCTCTTCCCGCGTTGCCCAACTCGGCCTCCAGTTGCGCGGCGCGCAGTTCGAAGTTTCCGACCTGCGCGGCAATCTCGGCCGGCTGCTGCGCGATCTGGAGGACGCCGTCTTCCTGTTCAATCGCGAAGGCAGGCTGGTCTTCGCTTCCGGCACGGTAGAGAAGTTCACCGGTCTCGATGCCGCCGCGCTCACCGGCACGACCATCGCCGGCGTCTTCCCGCCCGAGACCCTGTTGGGCCAGGTGATCGCGCAGGCCACCGCCGCCGGCCTGTCGATCGGCAAGCGCCGGGTTGAGGTCGGCCCAGGCGACTCGTCTTCCAGCGTCGCCTCCGCGCTGCTTTCGGTGGATCCGCTCACGGCGCCCGGCGGCGCCGGCTCGGGCACGCTCATCCGCCTGCAAGATCCGGAAGCCCAGCGCAAGCTCGGCCGCGAGCTGCAGACCGCCGACCGGCTGGCCGCTCTCAGCCGCGTCTCCGGCGGCGTGGCCCACGAAGTGAAGAACCCGCTCAACGCCATTCTCCTGCACGTGGGGGTGGCGCGCGCCAAGCTCGCCCATGGCGACACCGCGCTCGAACCGCAGATGGATATCATCTCAAGCGAAATCCTGCGTCTCGACCGTGTGGTGAAAACCTTCCTCGACTTCACCCGCCCGGTCGAGTTGAATCTCGCCAACATGCCGCTCGACGAGTTCGTACGCGACCTCGTCGATCTGGCCCGCCCGCAAGCCGGCGCCTCGCGAATCCGCGTGGTGGACGAGCGCAAGGCTGAGGGCGTCGAGGTGCGCATCGACCGCGATCTGCTGAAACAAGCCGTGCTCAACATCGTCGTCAACGCGATCGAGGCCATGCCGGCCGGCGGCGAATTGCGCCTGGCATCCTCGGCCGCCGGCGACACCGCGGAAATCCGCGTGTCGGATACCGGGCCGGGCATCCCGCCCGAACTGCGGGAGAAGGTTTTCCGCCTCTATTTCACCACCAAGCAAACAGGCTCCGGCATCGGCCTGGCGATGGCTTTCCGGATCGTGCAGCTCCACGATGGTACAATCGATTTCACCAGCGAACCCGGCAAAGGCACGGCGTTTTTCATACGCCTGCCCATAGCGGCCTGAGTGCTTGGTGTTCTTCAATGACAGCGACGTATCCGAGCCCACCACTTCCTGATTATGGTGGGGCAGGTTTCAACCTGCCAACGCCCGCCTGCGGGCGCGTTTTTTCAGTGCTTCTCAGGGAGCGGTCCATGCGCGGCGCGTCCTACACTCTGGTCCCGGCTCTGGCGGTTTTGCTGGCTGGCTGCTTCCTGCACGGGAAACAGCCGGTGGCGCAGACCACGCCGGCGGCGCCTGTGCCCGTTGCCAAACCGGCTTCTCCGCCACAACCGCTTTCGGTTCCTCAAACCCAGGTCGAGCTCCCCCCGCCGCAGCCCGTTTCGGATGCAGCGTTGGCTGCGGGCGAGGTATCCCAGGGTGCGCCTGAGCCGGCTGCTCCGCCGCGCCCCGTGCGGCGCAACCCCGGACCTCCAGCTATCAGCCCGGCTCACCCCGAGGCTTCCGCACCCCCCGCCGCCACCGAGGAACCGGCTCGGCCTCCCATTCAGGAAGTGCTCTCCGCCGATGAGAGCAAGCACCTGCAGGATTCCGCCGCCGAACACAAACGCGAGATCCGCCGGCTGGTGGAACAGGCGCATCTCCGCCACTTGAGCGACCCCGAGCTCAGCGCCGTCGCCCGTATCGAAGGCATGGTTAAGCTATCTGACGACGCCGAAGCCAAGGGCGACATGCGCGAAGCCGATGCGCTGGCCGAGCGCGCCCTGGTGCTCGCCAAGGACCTCGAGAGTGAACGTTAGCGGTAGGACAGACGATCGGTTTTTGTCGTCTATCAAGCCGTCGGCGTTAGCGGGGCGCGACACACCACGAAAGGCGATGGTCTGTCCTACCTGCGAGTACCACGCCCGCCGCCAACGGCTGGCCGAAGCCCTGGCCGCGCGCGGAGCTGGCGCCATGTTGGTTTGGGCCGCGCCCAACGTGCGCTATCTTTCCGGCTTCACCGGCGACAACGCCGCGCTGCTGGTGCTCCCGGGCACGGCCATTCTGTTCACCGATCCGCGTTACGCCATCCAGGCCACGCAGCAGGTCTCCTGCCGGGTGAAGATCTGCAAAGGCCCGCTGGTCGATGGCATGGCCGCCGCGATGCCCAGGCTGGGCGCCGTGCGCATCGGCTATGATCCTGGTCGCATGACCTGCGCCGCGTTCAACGCCCTGCAATCCCGTTTGCCGATGAAAGCCTCGCTCGAGCCGCTCCCTGGCATGGTGGAAGAGCTGCGCATGATCAAGTCGCCGGCCGAGATCGCGCTGATCCGCCGCTCCGTCGAACTCAATTCGAGCGCCTTCGAGCTCGCCGTCCACCGCGTGGGTCCTGGCATGACCGAGCGGGACCTGGCGGCGGAGATCGAATACCGTATGCGCCGTCTGGGCGCCGAAAAGCCGAGTTTTGAAACCATCGTCGCCGGCGGACACCGTTCCGCGCTTCCGCACGCCGAGCCCACCGGCGCCCGTCTGCGCCACGGCGATCTGGTGGTGGTGGATATGGGCGCTTTTTGCGATGGCTATGCGAGCGACATGACGCGCATGTTGTTTCTGGGCACGCCCGGCGCCCGCGTCAAGCGCGTCTACCGCGCCGTGCTCGAAGCGCAACTGGCCGGGATCGATGCGGTGCGCGCCGGCGTAGCCGCCTTTGAGGTCGATGCCGCCGCCCGCCGCGTGCTCCGCGCTTACGGCTACGACCGTGCCTTCGTGCATTCCACAGGCCACGGACTGGGCCTGGAAATCCACGAACCGCCGCGCCTCGGCAAGCGCGACAAGACCATCCTCCAGCCCGGCATGGCCATCACCATCGAGCCCGGCGTCTACCTGGAAGACTTCGGCGGCATCCGCATCGAAGACACGGTAGAAGTGACCGAGGCAGGCTGCAAGATCCTCACGCCGACGCCCAAAGAGCTGCGCGTGATTTAGGTAAGGCAGGTTGAAAGAATTGTGGGGCAGGTTGAAAGAACCTGCGCACCGATTGTCAATCGGTGCAGCCGGGCGCAAGCCCGGCCGTTGCGGCGCCCGACGCGGCGCGACGCACGCTGCGGCCGTTATTGCAGGCCTGTCCCATTGCGGCTTCCTAGATAGTCCTTAAACCTTCCCGCCAAGCCCAAGGGAATGAATATGCCAACGACCGCCCCGAGTAACACTCCCTCGGCTGAATAGAATCGTACGCTCGAGCTTCGCGTTCTGCATAAGATCTCCTTATGGAAATCACCATATAGATCTAATGCCCCATACGCGATGCCGCAAGTCGCGCCCCTCTTGTCACCCCACCTCGTAATGCTCCATTATCTCCTGCCACTTTCCCTGCGCTTTCAGTAGCAGTTCCACCACTTCGCGCACAGCGCCTTCGCCGCCGGGGGCTTTTGTCACGAGATGAGCAACCCGCTTCACTTCTTCTCGCGCGTTGGCGGTGGCGATGGCCAGGCCGACGCGGCGCATGATCACGATGTCGGTGAAATCGTCGCCGATGTAAGCCACCTGGCTCGCATCGATCTTGGCGTCGGCCAGAATCTCCTGCAAAATCGGGATCTTCTCGATGTGGCCCTGGTAAATGTAGGACATCTTGCACTGCCGCGCGCGCTCTTCGGTGGCCGGCGAAAGCCGCCCGCTGATCACGCCCGTCTTGATGCCCTTCCAGCTCAGCCACTGGAGTCCGATTCCGTCCTGCGAATCGAACCCCTTGGTTTCGACCATCTTCCCTTCGGGGTTGGGCACGTTGTAGAGCCTGCCGTTGGTAAGGACGCCATCCACGTCCATCAGTAGCAACTGGATCTTGCCGGCCAGCGCCAGCACTTCGTCTGGTTCAGACATTATAAGTGCCGGCCGAAACCGATCCGCCTTTGCCCGTCCAATTGGTGTGGAAGAATTGCCCGCGCGGGCGGTCGATGCGCTCGTAGGTGTGGGCGCCGAAATAGTCGCGCAGCGCCTGCAGCAGGTTGGCGGGCAGGCGCTCGCTGCGGTAGCCGTCGTAGAAGGATAGCGCGGTGGTGAATGCCGGCACCGGCACGCCCGCTCCCACCGCCTGCGCCACCACGCGGCGCCAAGAGGCCTGGCACCGCTCGATCACGCCGTGGAAATAATCGTCCAGCAGCAGGTTGACCAGTTTCGGATTGCGGTCGAAGGCTTCCTTGATCTTGCCCAGGAACGCCGAGCGAATGATGCACCCGGCGCGCCATACCAGCGCGATGCCGCCGTAGTTCAAATCCCACTTGTACTGCTTGGCGGCTTCCGCCAGCAGCATGAAGCCCTGCGCGTAGCTAACCAGCTTGGAGGCCAGCAGCGCCTGGCGCACGTCCTCGACGAACGCCTTCTTGTCGCCGCTGAACCGGAACGGCGGCCCGCTCAGGATCTTCGACGCCGCCACGCGGTTTTCTTTCATCGCGCTCAGGCAGCGCGCAAACACGGCTTCGCCGATCAGCGTCACCGGAACGCCCAATTCGAGCGAGCTGTCGCTGGTCCACTTGCCGGTGCCCTTTTGCCCGGCAGTGTCGAGGATCTTGTCCACCACGTAATCCCCGTTCTCGTCCTTGTAGCCCAACACGTCACGCGTGATTTCGATCAGGTAGCTGTCCAACTCGCTCCGGTTCCATTGGTCGAAAACCGCATGCATCTCCTCGTTGCTCATGCCCAAGCCTTGCTTCATCATCTGGTAGGCCTCGCAGATGAGCTGAATGTCGCCGTACTCGATGCCATTGTGCACCATCTTGACGAAATGGCCGGCGCCGTCGCTGCCCATCCAGTCGCAGCAGGGAGCGCCATCCGGCGTCTTGGCGCAAATGGCCTGGAAGATGCCCTTCACCAGCGGCCACGCTTTCGGGCTGCCGCCGGGCATCATGGAGGGGCCGAAGCGCGCGCCTTCCTCGCCGCCCGAGACGCCGGTGCCGACAAACAGCATGCCTTTGCTCTCCAGGTAGGCGGTGCGGCGGATGGTATCGGGGAAGTGCGAATTGCCGCCGTCGATGATCAGGTCGCCGGGCTCCAGGTAAGGCAGCAGCGCTTCGATGAAATCGTCCACCGCCTTGCCCGCTTTCACCATCAGCATGATCTTGCGCGGCCGCTTCAGCAGGCTGGCCAGTTCCTCTATCGAATGGGCGCCGATAATGGTCTGGCGCCCTTTGGCCGCGTCGTTCAGAAACTCATCGACCTTGGACACCGTGCGGTTGTACGCCACCACGGTGTAGCCGTGATCGTTCATGTTCAAAATCAGGTTCTGGCCCATCACGGCCAGACCGATGAGCGAAATGTCGCCGGTTGGTTCCATAGATTTCGACTCGTTGGAGGAGGTAACCCAGGTGAATCTCCTGGTATAACACGCGGCGCCGTCATTGAGCTACAGCAGAACCAAAGTAATGTTAAAGCAAGACTAAAGCAAGCCCTACCAATACCGTTCGTGGAGGGAACTATGTGCCCGAACCGGTTTACCTATACAGGTTCCTCCCGAGTCCGCCGATAAACTTGATGCGAGCGAGGTTTTTGGCCGATGGCATTGCTGGGCGTCAAACGGTTCCTGACGCAGTTGGAGGAGGAAGCCGCCTACCGGAGGGTGATCTCCATGCTGCTGGATGGAGTTGCCACCCACGCTCTGAACCTCGATCGCGGCGCCTGCCGGAGTTTCTGCGAACGGATCGCCGAGATTCGCCAAGCCATCGACTCGGACACCACCGTCGAAGCCCTGCTGGCGAACGCTGGGGCGGCTGTGCAGGCGATCGGGGATTACGCGCGAGAGACAGACCGCCTGTTACAAACCCAGAGCGTCGATACGCAGAACGTGATCGCCACGCTCGCCCGTACGTCAGCCGATACCGGAGGCATTGATGGACGGGCGGTGGTGCCGTTGCAGAAGACCGGCAACGGCCGGGAACGGCCCGCCGCGGTCGAGGAGGTCTCCGCCCTTAAGGCGCGCCTGCAGGAATCTCTGGGCGGTATCCCGGAGGATGGCAAACGCCAAAAGGCCGAGTCGGACCAGGCGGCTCAGGCGCTGCACCCGGAAGTCTCACGCAAGCCGGAATCCTCCCATAACCTCGGTATCGACCCGGTTACCGACCTGCCCTGCGAGGCCGCCGCTCAGGCCCAGTTTCTGTCCGCTCTGCGCACCGGCGAGCAGAAGCACGTCGCCGTGTTCGTGCTGGGTTCGGCCCAACGCATCAACCTGCGTTTCGGCCGCGCGGCCGGCGATGAAGTCATTCGTGAGCTCAAACGATATCTCGCCGGCCGGTTGGAGTCCGCTGACCGCATGTTCCGCTGGCCTGGCCCGGCCATAGTCGCCTTGTTAGCCACTCCGGAACCGTTTGAACGAGTCCGCGCCCGGTTGAAACGTTTCCTGGAGAAACCCATCGAACGGACCTTCGACATCAATGGCCGTTCCGTCTTGATTCCCCTTTCCATAGTGTGGTCCGTTTTTGCGCTGTCCCAGCCGTTGGCGGTGCCCAACCGCCAGATTCACGATTTCATCGCCGGCCAGGGTTACCGGGACGAAGACCCCATCCCTGCCTGATTCATGCGTCGTGGGGCAGATCCCGGCCCTGCCAATGTGCAGGTCCGCGCCGGCCCTGCCTGGCGAACCTATGCAGAGTCTATCCGCTTCCGCCGATGAATGATGCGAGCGAGCTTTGTAATGGCATCGGTGAGCATCAGACCGTTCCTGGCGCGGCCGGAGGAGGAATCTCCCTACCAGTCGGATGAGGAAGCCGCCTGCCGGAAGGTCATCTCGGTCCTGCTGGAAGGTGTCGCCACTTACGCTCCGGACCTCGATCAGGACGCCCGGCAGAGGTTTCGAGAACGGATCGGCGGAATTTGCCGAAGCATGAACTCGGAAGCCACCGCCGAGACCTTGCTCGAGAACGCCCAGGCGGCTGTGCAGGCGATCGGGGATTACGCGCGGCAGACCACCCGCCTCGTACAGAACCAGAGCGCCGAGATGCAAACCATGATTACCATGCTTGCCCGCGTAGTAGCGGATATCGAAGGGGTTGGCGGACGGGCGGGGGCGCGGCTGCGGAAAATCGGCGACGACCTGGAACGGATGGCCGCGATGGTGGGCGTCTCCACCCTCAAGGCGCGCCTGCGGGAGTGTCTGGGCGATATACGGGCGGAAGTCAAACAACAAGAGGCCGAGTCGGACCGGATGGCGAAGGCGCTGCGCCGGGAAATGTCCCGCAACCAGGAAACCGGGCACGGTGCCGGTCTCGACCCGGTTGCCACCCAGCCCAGCGAGCTGGTTGCCCAGGCGCAGCTTCTGTCCGCCCTCCGCACCAATGGCCAGCAGCACATCGCCGTGTTCGTGCTGGCTTCGGCCCGCCGCATCAACCTGCATTTCGGACGCGTGGCCGGCGATGAAGTCGTGCGTGCGCTCAAACACTATCTCTCCGGCCACCTGGGGTCCAGCGACCGCATGTTCCGCTGGTCCGGCCCGGCCATTGTCGCCGCGTTAGCCGGTACGGACTCGCCCGAAGACACCCGCGGCAGATTGAACCGCCTCATCGAGAAGACCATCGAACGGACTTTCGAGATCCACGGCCGCCCCGTGTCGATTCCCCTTTCCATCGTGTGGTCCGTTTTTGCGCTGTCCCAGCCTTTGGCGGAGCTGCACCGCCAGATTAACGATTTCATCGCCAGTCAGGGCGGCCGGGACGAGGACCCGGTCCCAGCCTGATCCGTCTTCCAGCCCTTCCGCGACACCCCTGGCGTCAGCCATCTCTTTGTGCGCCACCTCATCCCAGCCCTACAATGAAGTGCGGGTACCGGCTTGTGCTTGATCGTGTGGCTCAAACCATTGAACGGTATGGCATGTTCCGTCCCCGCCAGCGAGCTGGCGTGGCCGTCTCGGGTGGCGCGGATTCGGTCTGCCTGCTCGAAGTGTTGCGGGAGCTTGCCGCCCGGTGGGAGCTGCGCCTCTCCGTGCTGCACCTCGATCACGGGTTGCGCGGCGAAGAATCGCGGCAGGACGCGGAGTTCGTGCGTGCGCTTGCCCGGCGGATGGAATTGCCGTTCCTCCTGGCGCGGGCCGAACTGGGGCCGGCGGCGGGCAACCTGGAAGAGGCGGCGCGGGAAGCGCGTTTGCGCTTCTTTCGCGAGCAGATCGCGGCCGGTGCGGTGGACTTGGTCGCGCTGGGCCACACCCGGAGCGACCAGGCGGAAACCGTGCTGTTCCGTTTTCTGCGCGGCGCGGGCACGGCTGGCCTGGCTGGCATTCGGCCGGTGACCGGCGACGGCATCGTGCGGCCGCTGCTCGAAGTCACACGCGCTGAAACCGAGGCGTTCCTCCGCGCGCGCGGCATCGCCTGGCGGGAGGACTCGAGCAATGCGAGTGGTCGATTCGCGCGCAACCGCATCCGCCATACCCTTTTGCCGCAGCTTGCCCGGGAGTGGAATCCCGCGCTTGAGGAAACCCTGGCCAAAACGGCCGATTGGGCGCTGGCGGAGGAGGCGTATTGGAAAGAGGAAATCGCGCGCCTGGCTGCCGGGTTTCTGCGTGACGACGGCGCCGCCGTGCTGGCGCCGGCCGAGGCGCTCGCCCGCTTGCCGCTGGCCGCCGCCCGGCGCCTGGTGCGTTACGCCATCGAGCGCGCCAAAGGCGATTTGCGCGCGATCGGCCTCGACCACGTGGACCGCGCGCTCGAAATGGCTCGCGCCGCCAAAGGCTGTGGCCGGGTGCAGGCGCCGGGGATTGGCATCACCCGCTCCTTCGACTGGATCCGGTTCGCGCCCCCTCAGCCACCACCGCTGAGCTGGCAGGAGCCGGCAACCGTTCCCGGCCGCGTCCGTGCGCCCGGCGCCGGCCCCGGGATTCAACTGGAACTGATTGAAAACCGGGGAACGGACCGCGCAGCGGGATGCGTATATAATAGTGACGTGGGCTGTGTCGACGGGCACTTAGTGTCCGGGGGCCTGGTGTTCCGTAACTGGCGCCCCGGCGACCGCTACCAGCCCAAGGGACACTCCAACGAGGCGAAGATCAAGGCTCTCTTCCATCAGGCCAGGATTCCAATTTGGGAGCGTGCGCAGTGGCCGGTGCTGGCCTGCGGCGGCTCCATCGTCTGGACGCGGCGGTTTGGGCCCGCCCAAGCCGTAGCCGCGGGTCCGGCGAGTACCCGGATTCTCGAAATCCGCGAAGTGGGCCGAAATGAGAAGGTGGAATCGCAAGCGCACGGGGCGGCGTCTATTAAACAGGAGTCGAACCCGGTTCGCAGGGAGGATCAGTGAGTTCTAATATCAAGCAGATTTTGTTTTGGGCGGTTATATTCCTCGTGGTGGCTATGCTGTTCGTGGTAGTCCACACCACCCAGGGGCCCAAGGACCAGTCTCTGACCTTCACCGAATTTGTCGCCAAAGTCGAAGCCGGCGCCGTGGATAAAGTGACCATCACCGGCAATGAAGTGCATGGAACCTACAAGTCCAACCCCAACGCCAGCCTGCACACCTTCATTCCAGTGAACTACCCCGACATCATCAAGCAGATGCAGGAACGCGGGGTCAACGTGGAGATCAAGGACAACAGTTCCTCCGGCTGGGTCTCGATCCTGATCAACGCTTCGCCCTTCATCGTGGTGATTGCCTTCTGGATTTTCATGATGCGGCAGATGCAGAGCGGCGGCAACAAGGCGCTGAGCTTTGGCAAGAGCCGCGCGCGGCTGCATTCCACCCAGCAGAAGAAGGTCACGTTTAAGGACGTGGCGGGCGTGGAAGAGGCCAAGGAAGAATTGCAGGAGATCATCGAATTCCTGCGCGAGCCGCAAAAATTCCAGAAGCTGGGCGGGCGTATTCCCAAGGGCGTGCTGCTGGTGGGGCCCCCCGGCACCGGCAAAACGTTGTTGGCGCGCGCCATCGCCGGAGAAGCCAGCGTGCCGTTCTTTTCCATCTCCGGCTCGGACTTCGTGGAAATGTTCGTCGGCGTGGGTGCCAGCCGCGTGCGCGACCTGTTCGAGCAGGGCAAGAAAAACGCGCCCTGCATCATCTTCATCGATGAGATCGATGCCGTGGGCCGGCATCGCGGGGCGGGCTTGGGCGGCGGCCACGACGAGCGCGAACAAACCCTGAACCAGTTGCTGGTGGAGATGGACGGATTCGAATCGAACGAAGGCGTGATCCTGGTGGCGGCCACCAACCGGCCCGACGTGCTGGATCCGGCGCTGCTGCGGCCCGGCCGTTTTGACCGCCGCGTGGTGGTCGGCCGTCCGGACGTGCAGGGGCGCGAGGCCATCCTGCGCGTCCACACCAAGAAGATTCCGCTGGGCGACAATGTCGATCTTTCCGTGCTGGGGCGCGGCACGCCGGGCTTGGCCGGAGCCGACCTGGCCAACCTGGTCAACGAAGCCGCGCTCAACGCCGCGCGGCAAAACCGCAAGGTCGTGATGATGATCGATTTCGAGCTGGCCAAGGACAAGATCCTGATGGGCGCGGAGCGAAAATCGCTGATCCTCTCCGACGCGGAAAAGCGTAATACGGCTTATCACGAGGCCGGGCACGCCCTGGTGGCGGCCGTGCTGCCCGAGGCCGATCCGCTGCACAAGGTGACCATCATCCCGCGCGGCATGGCGCTGGGCGTCACCATGCAGTTGCCCATCGACGACAAGCATTCCTACAGCAAGGATTACCTGCTGGCGCAGCTTGCCATCCTGATGGCTGGGCGCATCGCCGAAGAGAATTACATGCATCACATGACCACCGGCGCCGGCAACGATATCGAGCGCGCCACGGATCTGGCCCGCAAGATGGTATGCGAGTGGGGCATGAGCGAGCTGGGGCCTCTTAGCTTCGGCAAGAAGGAAGAGCAGATCTTCCTCGGACGCGAGATCGCCCAGCACCGCGACTATAGCGAAGAGACCGCCATCCGCATCGATGCGCAGGTCAAGAAAATCGTGCAGGGCGCTTACGACACCGCCGAGGCCATCATCAAGGAACGCTCCGACGCGCTGGTGAAGATTGCCGAAACGCTGCTCGAGCGGGAAATCCTGGACGGCAACGAGGTGATGCAGATCGTCAAGGGCCTGTCCATCGAGCCAATCAAGCCGGGCGGCAAGGACGCCGAGGAGCATACCCAGCAGGTGCTCTGGTCGCGGCCGGAGAGCGACCGCCGCGTTGCGGGCCTCAACGAAGGCGAGCATCCTCAACCGGCGTGATCCGGGGAATGCACGAACCCGCCGGGGAGAGGAACGGACGAGTGCCGCGCTTTCCGGTTTACCTGTTCGATATTGATGGTACGCTGCTCGATTCGGCGCCGGATATCTGCGGCGCCATCCAGCAAGTGCTCGACGCAAATGGCGGCGGCACCAAGAGCTTCGACTACCTGAAAAGTTACGTCGGTCTGCACCTGACCGATCTCTTCCAGGACGTCTTTCCCGTCTACACTCCGCAGCAGATCGACGCACTCATCGAGCAGTACCGCAAGTGCTACCGGGCGCGGGGTCATACGATGACGAGGATCTTCGCCGGCGTACCCGAGGCCCTGGCCGCGCTCGACGGGCGCAAGGGCACAGCTACCACCAAGGGCACGCCCACGACGCGGCTGGTTCTGGAGCAATTCGGCCTGCTGCGCTACTTCGACCATGTGCAGGGCACCGACGGCTTCCCCTCCAAGCCGGCTCCCGACGTGATTCTGAGATCCATGGAGGCGCTGGGCGCAAGACGCGACGAATGCCTGATGGTGGGCGATTCGGTGGCCGATATGGAAGCCGGCCGCCAGGCTGGAACCATGACCTGCGCCGTGCTCTACGGCTACGGCAAGCGCGAGGATCTGGCGCGGCACCAGCCCGATTTTTGGATCGACGATCTGCGGGAACTGTTGCCACCCGCGTGACCTTCCTGGCCGCGATACGTCTGTTCTAGTGAGGCCACTTGCGGGGCGCACTTACCTCCAAGCGGCGCACATCAGACAGACAATTTGGAGGTTACATGAGTTTCAAAGGCATTTGGACGCGTCCGGGCGTAGCGGCGTTGGCAGCGGTAATGGCAGTGGGGTTGGGCGCCCTGGCGACGGCCGGCGCGGAGCACTTGAGCAGCACCAATCCGCCGGCTTCGTTCCGCTACGCCAGCCCGGATGAGCCGGCCAGCCGCAACACGTTCGCCCCGGTAGTGAAGAAGGTGCTGCCGGCGGTGGTCAACGTCTCTTCCGCCAAGATGGTGAAGAGCCCGGTGGGCATGATGCCGGGCAATATGGACCCCTTCTTCCGCCAGTTCTTCGGCGACGATGACGGCGCGCCTTTCGGCTTCAACGGCCGTGCGCCGCGGCAACAGCGGCAAGAGGGTGTGGGATCGGGCGTGATCGTCAGCCCCGAAGGCTACATTCTGACCAACAATCACGTGGTGGATGGCGCCACCGACGTGCGCGTCACCCTATCGGATAAGCGCGAGTTCAAAGCGCGCATCGTAGGCACCGATCCGAAGACCGACCTGGCGGTGCTCAAAATCGATGCGTCCGATCTGCCCTCGGTGGTGATTGGCGATTCCGACAAAGTGCAGGTGGGCGACTATGCGCTGGCCATCGGTAACCCGTTCGGTCTGGGCGGGACGGTGACCATGGGCATCATCAGCGCCACCGGCCGCGGCAACCTGGGCATCGAAGATTATGAGGATTTCATCCAGACCGATGCGCCCATCAACCCGGGCAACTCGGGCGGAGCCCTGGTGAATGAACGCGGCGACCTGATCGGCATCAACACGGCAATCCTCTCGCGTTCGGAAGGCAACCAGGGAATCGGCTTCGCCATTCCCGTGTCCGTGGCGCGCAACGTGACGGACCAGATTTTGCGCAACGGCAAAGTGACGCGCGCGTACTTGGGAGTGATGTCGGAGGCGGTGACTCCGGCGCTGGCCAAGGCGTTTCACGAGAAGGAACCGGCCGGCGCGCTGGTGTCGGAAGTCAAGCCCGACAGCCCGGCTGCGCACGCCGGCATCGAGAAGGGCGACATCATTCTCTCCGTGAACGGTAAGCCGATCGGCGACAGCGCGCAACTGGCCATGACCATATCGCTGATGCAGCCCGGCACGGCAGTGAACCTGAAGGTGTTGCGTGAAGGCGCGGAGCGCGAAGTTTCGGCACACCTGGAGGAGATGCCCACCGAAACGGCCAAGGCCGCCAGCCAGCCGGACGATTCGCAAAACGGCATGGACGGCGTTTCCGTCGAGGACGTGGGCGCGCGTAACGCCCGCCAGTTCGGCCTGCCGCCCGACACAAAAGGCGTGGTGGTGACCGATATCGATCCCGGCAGCCAGGCCGCCGTCAACGGTTTGCAGCGTGGCGACATCATCCTGGAAGTCAACCGCAAGCCGGTACGGAACACCGCCGAGTTCGAGCAAGCGCTCAAGCATTCCACCAACGAGACCCTGCTGCTGATCGACCGCCAGGGCAGCACATTGTACCTGGCAGTCTAAGCCGCGAAAACCCTTTTGGGCCACGGATGAACACGGACAAAACCCAGAATCTTGTCTGTGTTTATTCGTGTTCATCCGTGGCCCTCTTGTTCTTACGGCCTGCCAAGTTGCTTTTCGCTCCGCAAGTGTGCGTAGATGGGCCTGATGGCAGCTCCCCCACAAACCGAGAGCCACGAGGTCCTGGCCCGCCTCGATCTCGTTGCGGAAATCCTGCGGCTCAAGCGCGAGATGAATGCCGTCATCCTCGCGCACTTCTACCAGGAACCGCGAATTCAGGACGTGGCCGATTTTGTCGGCGACAGCCTGCAACTGTCTCAGAAAGCCGCGGCCACTTCCGCCGATGCGATCGTTTTCTGCGGCGTGCTGTTCATGGCCGAGACGGCTAAGATCCTCAACCCCGGCAAGCTTGTCCTGCTCCCCGACCTGGCGGCGGGCTGTTCGCTGGCGGACGGTTGTCCGGCGGACGAATTCCGGGCGTTTCGCGAGCGCTACCCCGATCACGTATCGATCACCTATATCAATTGCAGCGCCGAGGTCAAGGCGCTCAGCGATATCATCTGCACGTCCAGCAACGCGGAGAAAATCATCCGGCAGATTCCGCCCGAGCAGCCCATCCTGTTCGCGCCCGACCAGCACCTGGGCCGCTTCCTCATCAGGAACACGGGACGGGAAATGCGGCTTTGGCTGGGGAGTTGCATGGTCCACGAAATATTTTCCGAGCGCAGGCTGCTGGAACTGAAGGAGCAACATCCGCAGGCAAAAGTGCTGGCGCATCCCGAGTGCCGGGAAGCGGTGCTGCGCCATGCCGATTACATCGGCTCGACCACGGGAATTCTGAATTGCGCCCGCGAGAGCCAGGCGGCCGAGTTCATTGTCGCCACCGAAAGCGGCATCCTCCACCAGATGGAGAAGGCATGCCCGGACAAGAAGTTCATTGCGGCTCCTCACGAGGGCGGCTGCTCGTGGGGCGAGGGCGGCGCGTGCAGCGAATGCCCGCACATGAAGCTCAACTCGATGGAGAAGCTTTACTTTTGCATGAGGGATCGCACCCCGGAAATCACTCTGGACGAAGAGTTGCGCCAGCGTGCCTTGCGCCCCATCCAGCGCATGTTGGAAATGAGCTAAAGTAGTGGGTCATCGAGAATCGCGAGCGTGCTTTGGTGTGTGACAACTGCATCAACCGCTCCCTAACGGTCGCGGCTCCGTTGCGTTGTCAGAGCCGCGACAGCTAGGGAGCGGCCGCCGGCGACTGAATCGGCCATTTTCGCGGCCAATTCCCTACGTTGATTTTCCATGTCCGAATCTTTTGATCCTGCCACTTACCGCGATCTCTTGCGCGGATTCCTCAAAGAGGATTTCGGGGCTGGGGATATTACGACCGATACGGTCGTGCCCGCCGGGCTACGCGCCCGCGGGGAACTGATCGCCAAGGCCCCGCTGGTCCTCGCAGGGCTGGATCTGTTCCTTGAAGTTTTCCGGCAGTTGGACCCTTCGGCGATAGCGGAGATCGGGCGCAAGGACGGCGAGGAACTTGGGACCGGCGAGATTCCCGCGCGGGTGCGTGCCTTGGCGCGCGCGTTGCTTTCCGGAGAACGCGTGGCCTTGAACCTGCTCCAGCGGCTCTCCGGCATCGCCACGCTCACGCGCCGCTTTGTGCGCGCGGTGGCGGGAACGGGCGCGCAAATCCTGGATACAAGGAAGACCACGCCCGGGCTTCGCGCGCTGGAGAAATATGCGGTCCGCGCCGGCGGCGGCCGCAATCATCGAAAGGACCTGGCCGAAGCCATTCTCATTAAGGAAAACCATATCCGGCTGGCGGGCGGTGTCGGAGCCGCGCTACAGGCTGCGCGGCCTGCCAAGGGCCGCGTGGCCTGGACCGAAATCGAAGTGACGAATTTCGACGAGTTGCGCGATGCACTCGACAACGGTCCGGATGTTATCCTGCTCGATAATATGAGTCCCACCCAGGTGCGCCAGGCCGTCGAACAGGTGCGCCTCGCGGAAGGCGCGCGCAAGACTCGCATCGAGGCCTCCGGCGGGATTACGCTCGCCAACGTGAGAGAGTTCGCTGAAGCGGGTGTGGACTGGATTTCGGTCGGCGCGCTGACCCACTCCGCTCCGGCAGTGGACTTGAGCTTCGAGATTGAACCCGCATGATGCAGGACAGCTTACAAACCGACGTACTCGTTATCGGCAGCGGCCTGGCTGGTCTCGCGGCTGCTTGGGAAGCCGCTAAACGGGGCTGCCAAGTCGTTCTTTTGACGCGTTCCGCAAACCCCGTGGAAAGCAATACCGACCGGGCGCAAGGCGGCATCATCTACTTCTCGCAAGAGGAATCCCCGGAACAACTGGTTGCCGACATCCTCTCGGTTGGCGGCGGCCTGAGCTCGCCCGACGCCGCTCGCCTGCTCAGCCGCGAAGGCCCGCGGCTGGTGAAGGAGATCCTGATTGACGAGATGGGCGTTCCCTTCGATTTCTCGCCGGGGAATCGCACGCACCTTGACCTGACCCGCGAGGCCGGCCATTCCTTGCCACGCATCATTCACCACAAGGATCAAACCGGCGCCGCGATTGAGCGGGCGTTCCTGGACCGGGTCCTTGCACACCCGAACATAAAGGTGGTTTCTCATTCGACCGCAGTGGACCTGCTGACCGTCTCGCACCACTCGCTCGAGCCCACCGACGTCTATCGCCTGCTGACCTGCGTCGGGGCATACGTGCTCGATCGGACCACCGAGAAGATCTTCTCTCTCTTGGCCAAGGAAACCATTCTCGCCACCGGCGGTCTGGGCAGCGTCTTCCTGCACACGACCAATCCACCGGGGGCGCGGGGCGATGGCATCGCCATGGCATACCGTGCCGGAGCTCGCTGCATCAACCTGCAGTACATCCAGTTCCATCCCACCGCGCTGCTGGCGCCCGATGGCTGCTTCCTGATCTCCGAGACGGTGCGCGGGGAGGGAGGCCGTTTGGTGGACCGCCACGGGAAGGAATTCATGCACCGGTTCCATCCCGACGGCTCGCTGGCGCCACGCGACATCGCCGCGCGCGCCATCTACCAGACCATGCTGGAATCGGGCGAACCCTGCGTTTACCTCGACATTACGCACAAGCCCGCGGATTACCTTCGCGAACGCTTTCCCGGCATCTACGCCGCGTGCATCGAGCGCGGCATCGACCTCACGCGCGAACCTATTCCGGTGGTTCCCGCGGCGCACTATAGCTGCGGTGGTATTGCCACCGACGACTGCGGCCGAACCACGGTCAACCGGCTGCGTGCGGCGGGCGAGGTGGCGTGCACCGGATTGCAGGGCGCCAACCGGCTGGCCAGCACGTCGCTGCTCGAATGCCTGGTCTGGGGAACGCGGGCCGGAGCGGACGCCGCCGCAGGCATCCGGCGCGGCGACGACTTCTACTTTCCCAAGGTGGCCGACTGGCGGTACGAACGCGAACCGGCGGACCCCGCCCTCATCAGTCAGGATTGGCTGACCATCCGGCACACCATGTGGAATTACGTCGGCCTGATCCGCAGCGAGAGACGTCTGAACCGGGCCATGCGCATTTTGCGCGAACTCGACCTCGAGGTCGCGCGTTTCTACGAAAAGTGCGAGATCAGCGATTCCATCATCGGCCTGCGCAACGGCATCCTCACCGCGCTACTGATTCTCCAAGCCGCCGAACAATGCCGCGAAAGCCGCGGCTGCCATTACCGGATTAACTGAGGCGCCGAGTCAGTGGGCGTAAGGCACGATGGCGATTCCAACGTTCCAGGTTTTGGGTGTGACTCAAGCTTCGGAGGAGCGAAAGAAAGTAGCCCACGGCGTAAGCCGTCGGGAGCCGAAATCCGGTTGAGCGTAGCCCCGGAACGGGGCGTAAGAGTTCTTCGCCAATGCTCTTCCGCCCCGTTCCGGGGCTGGGAGACATACGTCGGACTTCCACACGGCTTGCGCCGTGGGCTATTATCTTTCGCCCTTCGGGCTCGCCGGGATCGATTTGCCGACAACGGGCGGTTGCATTTCGAGCATAATGAGAACTGGAATTACCGGTTTCGCGCGGACAATTACCAAACCAAATTGCTCTCCGAGGTAGCTAACCGATGAACTTCGGAGGTTTTTCCGTGGTGGATTTCCCGCCGATTGATCGGGAGGTTCCTGGGTTCGTGTATGTTTTTTGTTGGGTGCGGGGATCGGAGGAAGTTCCGTTTTATGTCGGCCAGACCGGGCGCATTTGGGGCCGGTTGGACGATTACTATTGGGCAATGTTCTCGGCTCCAACGGATTTTCGCGTGGGCGAGGCCGTCAAATACCTGGGCACCAAGGGCTATCGCACCGTGGTGAAATACAGACCGAGCGTAGATCCGCGGGGCGAGGAAGCTGCAATCATCAAGGACTTACGGAGCCTCGCACTGATATTGCTGAACTGCCTTAGCGGCTTCGATTTTCAGAAGGCCGATGAATCCGAGGAAAGGTCAAGAGTGCAAAGCTTTATGGATACGATGCTGCCCCACTGACGCAGCCCTGGTTGGCTTCCGTGTCAACGCAGACTTCAGACACCACCCAGATACGCGCATCGAGCGACCGGTCTCTGCTGGTCACCTTTGGCGAAGAGATTTCTCCGCAGGCGCAGCACGCGGTGCGGCGGCTGACCGAGGCGCTGGTGGGTGCTCGCGGCATTTGCAATTTGCATCCGGCGTTCGCGTCGGTGCTGGTGGAATTCGACCCGCGCCTTCACACTCACGCGGAAATCGAGAGCTTGGTGCGGGAGTCGCTGGAGCGTGCGCCGCAAGACGAACTGCCAGCGTCCCGGCTGGTGGACATTCCGGTGCGCTACGGCGGCACGCACGGACCGGATCTCGACCAAGTGGCGCGCCACTGCGATCTCACGCCGCGCCGCGTGGTCGAACTGCACGCCGGAGCGGAATACGTGGTCTGCTTCGTCGGTTTCTCAACCTGTTTCCCCTACCTGGCCGGACTGTCGGCGGAGCTCGAAACGCCTCGTCTGGCGGCGCCGCGCAGGCGCGTCGCGGCGGGCAGCGTGGCCATCGCCGGCCGCCAAGCGGGTGTGTATCCTCTCGCATCGCCCGGCGGCTGGCGGGTGATCGGCCGCACGCCGCTCCGTCTTTTCGATCCGGCAGGCGAGCCTCCGCCGCTGCTGCGCATGGGCGACCGCGTCCGCTTCGTCCCGCTCGCGGAGGGTGAATGCTGAACCAGATCCACGTACTCGAAGCCGGCGCGCAGACCACCGTGCAGGACCTGGGGCGCTTCGGCTGGGCGCACTTCGGCGTTTCGGCATCGGGTGCGGCCGACCCGCTTGCCGTTCGCGCCGGCAACCTGCTGGTGGGCAACGCGGAAAACGCGGCGGCGCTCGAGATGACGCTGGTGGGCGGCGCATTCGAATTCGAAAACGATGCGGTGATTGCATTGGCCGGGTCGGACTTCGGCGCCGGGCTGCCGCTGTGGACGCCGCTCGAGGTGAAAGCTGGTTCTGCCATCCGGTGCGGGGCCACGCGGTCCGGCGCGCGCTGCTACCTGTGCGTGCGCGGCGGGCTGGCCGTGCCGCGCGTGATGGGCAGCGCGTCGACGCATCTGGCGACAGGCGTGGGTGGGCGCGCGCTGCGCACGGGCGACCTGCTCCCGGTTGGCGAGACGGAAGTGCGCCGGCCGCGCCCGCCGGCCGGACCTCCGCCTTTTCCGCGCGGCGAAGCGTTGCGCGTCACGCGCGGGCCGCAGGCGGAGTGGTTCGGCGAGGAACTCTACCGCGGTGCGTGGACGGTGAGCGAGGAATCCGACCGGATGGGATTGCGGCTGCGCGGCGAGCCGATCCCGAGCCCCGCCGGTCACATGCTCACCGAGGGCGTCCCGCTGGGCGCGGTGCAGGTTCCGCCGGGCGGCCAGCCAATCATCCTGTTCGTCGAGCACCAGACTACCGGCGGCTACCCCAAGCCGGCAAACGTGATTTCCGCCGATTTCTGGCGTCTCGGCCAGTTGCGGCCGCGCGCGCCGGTAGCCTTCGAGCCGGTTACCATCGAGCAGGCGCTCGGCTTGCTCCGCGCGACCGAACAGTGGTTGTATTCGCTATGAGATTCGATCTCAATTGCGACCTGGGGGAATTGGACGACGCGGCGCTCGAAGCGAGCTTGATGGAGCAGATCACTTCGGCCAACATAGCCTGCGGCGGCCACGCCGGCGACGAAGGCACGATGGAGCGAACCATCCGCCTGGCGCTGAAGCGCGGCGTGAACGTGGGAGCGCATCCCGGTTATCCTGACCGCGCCAATTTCGGGCGTATCGAAATCGCCATGAGCGAAGAAGAAATCGAAGACACGGTGGCGTGGCAGATCGGCCGGCTGGAGGCGGTGGCCGATCGGCTGGGCGCGGCCATCGTCCACGTCAAACCGCACGGCGCCCTTTACAACGTGGCAGTCCGCGACCGCGCAGTGGCGCGCGCGATTGGCGCGGCGGTGCGGCGATGGAACCCGCGGGCGGTGGTGTTCGGGTTCGCCCGGTCGCCCATGCTCGAGGTATGGCGCGGTATGGGATTGCGCGTGGCGGCGGAGGGATTCGCCGACCGTCGTTATGAAGCCGACGGAACGCTGCGCTCGCGCAAGTTTCCCGGCGCCCTGATCACCGACCCGGCCGCGGCGGCCGAGCAGGCAGTGCGGCTGGCCCGCGAAGGCGGGGTCGAGACCATCTGCGTGCATGGCGATACGCCGGGCGCGGCGGACATTTTGCAAGCTTGCCAGCGGGCGCTCGAATCGGCGTGACGCGCCTCCCAAGTGGAAGGCGCCGTGCTCTTCCTTTCGGAGCGCCGGACCCCATGGAATCAGTTCGAAGTCTGCCTGGCCGCGGGTCGAATGGCCTCGCCCGCGTGTCGGTCCGCCGCGGCCTGGAGGTGCTGCTGGCGCTCTTTTTAGCGCCGAGTCTTTCCGCCCAACCCAGTTCGAGTGGAGGTCGCCCCTGCGCACCGGGCATGTTGTGCGGGGTGGACCAAATCAACATGTGGGTTCCCACCTACGCGCTGGGCACGTATCTCTTTTCCCGGAAGCCGGAGGGACCGGCAGCGGCGTCGGAGTGACCATCGCGGTGCAGTAGACCTCGCCCGCCGGGCGCTACAATCGTGTGGATGAGGCCCTCATTGCCATTGGCGGCGTTGCTGTTGGCGGCGCTGGCCGCTCCGCTGGCCGCGCAGCAATGCTCGTGGGTCTTTTCGCCGAATCCGATCCCCACGGTTCCGGCCGGTGGCGGCAGCGGCACACTTACGGCAACGCCAAGTCCGTATTTCTGTGCGTGGACTTTCGGCACGGATTCCCCCTCCTGGATCACGGTATCGGCTGGGGCGGCGGGAACAGGGCCCGGCGCCGGCAGCGTCAACTGGACCGTGGCGCCGAACCTGACTGCGGCGCCGCGTACCGGCAACATCCTGATCTACGACGGCTACGTCACGTACCAAGAGCCGATCACCGAAGCCGGGGCCACCTGCTCGCTCTCTCTGGGCGGGACCGGTACAGGAATATTTACGGGCGTCGCGGCCGCCACGGGGAGCGTTTCTCTGCAAACGGGGTGCGTGTGGAACGCCGCCAGCGGTGTGAATTGGATTACGGTGGGAGATCCCGTACCGGGTTATGCCACCGGCACGGGCAATGGATCGTTCAGCTTTAGCATCGCGGCGAACTCATGCTACTCGTCGCGCACCGGCGGCATCACGGTGGAAGCCGGATGGGCTACGCCGCAAGCCTCGGTGGCGGGATCGCAGCAGTACATGGTCACCCAGTCCGGATCCGACAGCAACCTGACGGTGAGCCCGGCGAGCCTCACTCTCACCTCGGCGGGCGGCACGGGCACGGTCCAGGTGACCACCGCGGCGACCTGCTCCTGGAGCGCAACCAGCAATGTGAGCTGGATGAAGATCACCAACATCTCGGTAACCTCCGGCAACGGGTTTGTGGCGTACCAGGTGCTGGCCAATACATCGGCGGTGCGCACCGGCATGCTGCAGATCGGCCCGCAGACGGTCACTGTGACGCAGCAGGCTGCGCCGGCGCCGGTGCCGCAGGTGACCGCCGTCACCAGCGCCGCCAGTTTCACAGTGGGACCGGTTTCGCCCGGCGATATCGTCTCGGTGTTCGGCAGCAATCTCGGACCGGCTGCGCCCGGTGTGGGAATGCAGCTCAACTCCGCCGGCACCGCTCTCACCACCACCCTGGGCGGTACCCAGGTATTCTTCGATGGTGTGGCCGCCGCTCTCACGTATGCCGGCGCGGGCCAAGTCAACGCGATTGTGCCCTACGAGGTCGCGGGGAAGCCTGCCACGCAGTTGACCGTGGCGTACCAAGGTGGCACCTCCGCACCGGTGACTCTCAACGTGCAGGCCGCGACTCCTGCGGTCTTTTCGCTGGATTTCAACGGCCAGGGCAACGGCGCCATTCTCAACCAGGACAATTCGCTGAACGGCAAATCCAGGCCTGCGGCGCGCGGCTCGGTGGTGCAGATCTTCCTCAGCGGAGGAGGCGTGACTAACCCGGCCAGCACGGACGGCTGGATTACGACCCTGATCGGCGGCCAGTGGCCGCTGCTGACAGCGCAACCCGTTGCGGTGACGATTGGCGGGGTTGCCTCACCGCAGATCAATTACGCCGGCGGCGCGCCGGGCGCTGTAGCCGGGCTGACGCAGATCAACGCCGTGGTGCCGGAGAGTGTGACGCCGGGAAGCGCGTTGCCGTTGGTGGTCGAGATCGGCTCCTGGCAGAGCCAGAGCGGCATTACCATCGCCGTCGATTAGGAGCCGCATATTCCAGTTGGGAGAGAACTGATGCGCGTTGTTTCGTGCCTGGTGGCGATGGCGACCGTGGGATGGTGCGCCGGGGCGCTCGCGGCACGAGGAGGGCGCCGGACCTGTCGAAGACGCTCGCCGCGGTATACTGCGAATGGAAGGCAGCCATGGCCGTCGAGTGCCCTGCGGAAGCGATCCGCCCATTGACCCCAGCGGAGCAGGGGCTCGTCAAACAGCCGTTGAGGTCCGGAAGCGAAAGGGCCCAGCTCGATCCTCATCGCCATTTCTCTCGGCTGTAGACGAGTTTGTAGAGCAGCACGCCGAACTGCTGCGCCGTCTGGCTCAGTGACCTTCTGTCCGGGCTGGGCATGCCCACCCAACGCAGGCCGGGGGGCCTGCCTCGACTTGGCCTACACGGTTCGGGCGTCGGCAGCGTCAAACTGTTTGTGAGCGTAGCTCGCATATGGACGGGACTGCTGGCGGTGTCGGCTTTTGGCGCCGATCCGCAGTTGGGCAGCCTGTTGGCCACCGTGGAGGCTCGGTACAACCACGCGAAGACGTTGCAAGTCCTTTTCCAGGAACAATATACACGGCAAGGCGAGCCGCACCGCGTGGAGGGCGGACGGCTCCGGTTGCGCAAGCCGGGCAAAATGCGTTGGGATTACACTGAGCCCCAGGGCAAGCTGTTCGTCTGCGACGGCAAGTATCTTTACCTGTACACGCCGGCCGATAACCGGGCGCAGCGGATGAAGCTAAAAGAAACCGAGGATATGCGTGCGCCGCTGGCCTTCCTGCTGGGCAAATTGCACTTCGATCGGGAGTTTCGCAGTTTGCAGGCTGATCGCGTGGGCGGCAGCTGGCGCATCATGGCCGAACCGAAAACCGACGATCTACCCTACCGGGCGGTGGAATTCGTGGTGGCGCAGGATGGGCGGATCGAAGAGGTCAAGGTGACCAGCTACGACCAGGCGGTGCTGGATTTCCACTTCGACCAAGAGACGGTGGACCCGCCGCTCAGTGCCGGGTTGTTCCAATTCCAGTTGCCCGCGGGGGCGCAGTTGACCGAGGAGGACCAGTAAGCGATGGCCGAATTCGTCCTCAAGTACGCCGATGGCCGCGGCGAGATCCACCAGCAGGTGGCGACCGCCGGCTCGGAGAAGGAAGTGCGCGACCGGTACACCTCGCAAGGCTTCCTAGTGTATTCGGTGAAGACGCGCAGCGCCGGCGGCGGCTTCGGGCGGAAGAAGAAAATCAACCTGGAGAAGTTCCTCATCTTCAACCAGCAGTTCGTGACGCTGATCCGTGCCGGATTGCCGATTCTGAAGGGGCTCGATCTGCTGGCCGAGCGGCTGACCGATCCCAAACTGGGCCCGTACATCAAGGCGGTGCGGGATGAAGTACACTCGGGCACGCTGCTCTCGGAAGCTTTCCGCCAGCAGGGCGTGTTTCCCAAGATTTACGTCACGTCGGTGATGGCGGGAGAAAAGAGCGGCAGCCTGACGGAAGTGCTGGACCGGTACATCAGCTACCAGAAGGTCTCGCTGGCGGTGAAGAAGAAGGTGATGGTGTCGCTGCTGTACCCGAGCGTGCTGATCGTGCTGGTGATCATCCTAATGGTGTTCCTGGTCACCTACGTGGTGCCGACGTTCGCCACGCTGTACACCAGCATGCACGCGCAACTGCCGGCGCTGACGGTGTTCCTGATCTCCATCGGTACCGCCGCGCGCAGCTACATTCTGGCGCTGGCCGGGGTGATGGTGGCGGGAATCGCGGGGTTCCGCTGGTGGTCGCGGCAGGAAGCGGCGCGCAACCGGCTGGACCGGATCAAGATGAAATTGCCGGTGGCGGGCGAAATCTGGCTGAAGTACCAGGTGGCGCAGCTTTCGCGCATCCTGAGCACGCTGCTGACGGGCGGCATTCCGCTGGTGCAATCGCTAGAGACGGCGGCCGATTCGTTGTCGACGCCGGTAATGCAACAGGCGATCGAGACGGCGGGCAGGATGGTACGCGAGGGGCAGCCGCTTTCGGCTTCGCTGCGCGCGTCGAAAATGTTTCCGCCGCTGGCGCTCGATATGATCGAAGTGGGGGAATCGACCGGCGCCCTGCCGGCCATGCTCAACAGCGTGGCGGAGTTTTTCGAGGAGGATGTGAATACCCGCATGACGGCGACGCTCTCGCTGATCGAGCCGGCGATCATGATCGTGATGGGCTCGGTGGTGGCGTTCGTGTTGATTGCACTCTACCTGCCGATATTTTCTTTGGCGGACTCGATCCGGTGAGCTGAGCGATGGCGAGCATAGACAGAATTCGGCTGATCGATCCCCTCGCAGAGGCGCAACAGGCGCGGGCGATGGCGGAGCGCTACCGTTCCGAGTACGTGGATCTGCACGAGACGGCGATCGATCACGATCTGTTCCGGTCGATTCCGGTGGACCTGATGTTTCGCTACAACTTCGTGCCGATCCAGGCGCACGATGGGACGCTCGAGATCGCGCTGGCCGACCCGCGCAACCTGACCCTGATCGACGAGCTGACCGGGCTGTTGCACAAGCGGCTGCGGGTGAAGGTGGCGACGCTCTCGCAGATCTCCGAACTGCTCAAGAAGACCGAGCAATCGCAGCGCGTGCTGGAGGAAGTTACCGAGGGCTTCACGCTGGACGTGGTGGCGGAAGACGGCGACCAGGACGAGACGCTTTCGATCGACAAGCTGACCGCGGTGGACAGCGACATCGCGCCAGTGATCAAGCTGGTGGATACAACCATCTTCAACGCGCTCGAACGGCGGGCAAGCGATATCCACATCGAATCGCGCGACCAGGAAGTGGCCATCAAGTACCGCATCGACGGGGTGTTGCACTACGCCATGCCGCCGATCGCCAAGGACTGGCAGTCGACCATCATTTCGCGCATCAAGGTGATGAGCGAGCTGGACATCGCCGAAAAGCGCGTGCCGCAGGACGGGCGCTTCCGCGTGCGTTACAAGAACCGGCTGATCGATTTCCGCGTGTCCATCATGCCCACCATCCACGGCGAGGACGCGGTGCTTCGCGTTCTCGACAAGGAATCGATGAGCGAGAAGTTTTCCAAGCTGTCGCTCGACGTGGTGGGTTTCTCCGAATCCGACCTCAACAAGTTCCGCCGCTACATTCTGGAGCCCTACGGCATGGTGCTGGTGACCGGGCCAACCGGCTCGGGCAAGACCACGACGCTCTATGCGGCGCTGAGCGAAATCAAGAACGACGAAGACAAGATCATCACCATCGAAGACCCGGTGGAATACCAGATCAAGGGAATCACGCAGATACCGGTGAACGAGAAAAAGGGGCTGACCTTCGCGCGCGGGCTGCGGTCGATTCTGCGCCACGATCCCGACAAGATCATGGTGGGCGAAATCCGCGACCAGGAGACGGCGCAGATCGCCATCAACTCCGCGCTAACCGGCCACCTGGTGTTCACCACCGTGCACGCCAACAACGTGCTGGACGTGCTGGGGCGCTTTCTGAACATGGGCGTGGAGCCGTACAACTTCGTCTCCGCGCTGAACTGCATCCTGGCGCAGCGGCTGGTGCGGGTGATCTGCGAGCACTGCCGGAAGCAGGTGCGGTATCCGGAGTCGATGCTGGTGGAGAGCGGTCTGAACCCCGACGAATGGCGCGATTTTCCGTTTGTCGAAGGAGCCGGTTGTTTCGAGTGCGGCGGCACGGGGTTCCGCGGGCGGACGGCGATCCACGAGCTGCTGGATTTGAGCGAGCGGATCCGCGAGATGATTCTGGACAAGCGGTCGACTTCGGAGATTAAGCGGATGGCGCGCGAGGAAGGGATGACCTTCTTGCGCGAATCGGCGGTCGCGAAAATGCGGGCCGGGGTGACCACGCTGCGCGAAATCAATAAGGTGACGTTCATTGAGACGTAGGACGATGCCGTGGCGCAGGCTGTCAAGCCTGCTGTGTCGAGAGGCGTCTCGACATTTCTTCGCCCTTAGGTGGGACAGACGATCGGTTTTCGTCGTCTGTCAAGGCGCCGGCATGACAGACCACAAAGAGCGATGGTCTGTCCTACCTAGGCGCGGCGGAGGCTCGCTGTGTTCCTAGACCGCCTCAAGGCTTACATCCAGGATCCACCGCCGGATCTGTCGGTGGAGATTTCCGAAGCTGGCCTAGCGGGGGCGCGGTTGGGAGCGCGCACAGAGCTCGGCTTCGCGCCGCTCAAGCCGGGCGCGCTGGCGGTGTCGCCAGTGCAGGAGAATGTGATCGATCCGGATGAGTTTTCGCGAGCGGTGCGGGCGCTGGTTGGGGTGGAGACTGGCCGCAAGCGCCGGGACGTGGCGCTAATATTGCCGGATTACTGCGCGCGCATCGCGGTACTGGATTTCGATTCGTTTCCGGGCGACGCGAAAGAGCAGGCGTCGCTGATCCGCTTCCGGCTGAAGCGGAGCGTACCGTTCGACGCCGAATCGGCGGCGCTAAGTTACTGGCCGGAACCGGGTGGCGCGGGGAAAAGGGTGGACGTGCTGGTGGCGATGGCACCACTGGAAATCGTATCGCGCTACGAGGCGCCATTCCGCACGGCGGGCATGAACCCGGGGCTGCTGATTCCGTCGTCCCTGGCGGCGATCGAGCTGGCGCCCGACGGCGGATTGAGCGTGCTGGCGAAACTGACGGGACGCGTGCTCACGGTGGTGGCGCGGCAGGCGGGTGTGCCGAAACTGGTGCGCTGCCTGGAACTGCCGGCCCCCGACTTGGACGAGGTGGCCGCGGTGCTGGCGCCTACCTTCGTCTACCTGGAAGACAACCTGGGAGGCAAGGCGGAAAAACTGTACCTGTGCGGTTTCGGCGCGGAGACGGAGGAAGCCGAGCGGCGCTTCGCGGAAGAATTGGACGTGGCGGTGGAAGCGGTGCGGTCTCCATTAGGCGTGCCCGGGGAAAGCAACGCCGGCCTGTTGGGCTATTTGCGATCCATCGCGCGAAACAACTGAGATGAGGATTCCGATCAACCTGGCGAGCCAGCCCTTCCGGCGAGACCGGCCGATGCTGGTGGCATCGGCGGTGGTGTCGGTGGCGCTGTTGGTGACGCTGGCGCTGCTCGGGTACCTCGCGCTGCTCGACCGGGCGCAGCTCGAGAGCCTGCGCGGCGACGTGAGCCGCCTGGAAAGCCGCTTGCGCGCGGTGCGGGCGGAGCAGGCGCGCATGGACGCGGTGCTACGCCAGCCGGAGAACGCGAGTGTGCTAGAGCGCAGCGTCTTCCTCAACGATCTGATCTATCACAAGGCCATCAGTTGGAGCCGCATGTTCGCGGACCTGGAAAAGACGGCGCCCTACAACGTGCGCATCACCGCGCTGCACCCCACCATCGATTCGCGCAACCAGGTAATGCTGGACATGACGGCGGCGTCGGACCAGCCGGAGGGGATTCAAGATTTGCTGAAGGCGCTGGAGGCGTCGCCGATTTTCGGCTACGTATACCAGCACAGCACGCTGCCGCCTACGCAGGCCGAACCGCAATACCGCAGCCGCATCACGGTGCCCTATGACCAGAAGCTTTGAGTGGGGCAAAATCGACAGGATTAAGGAGCCGCGCGTTGTGATGCGCGCGCTGATCGGCGTGCTCGTGGCGGCGAACCTCGCGGCGGCGGTGGTGGCGTTCCGGCCTTTCGGCGGCTCGGCGGAGGATCTGCGGCGGCGGGCCGCCGGCTTGGGAGACCAACTGGCTGCGGCGCAGGCGCGCGTTGCCATCACGCGGCGGCTGGTGGACAAGGTGGAAGGGGCACGGCGCGATGGCGACCGGTTCCTGGCCCAGTACGTGGTGGACCGCCGCAAGGCGTCATCGGCATTGAACGAAGAACTGTTCGGCATGGCGCAACTGGCCGGGGTGACGCAGGGGCAGACTGCGAACGAGTATGAGGCGATCGAAGGCAGCGACACGCTGCAGATGGTGAACATCCAGGTGACTTTTGAAGGCTCCTACCAGAATCTGACGCGGCTGGTGGACCTGATCGACAAATCGCCGCGGTTCCTGATGATCGAGAGCATACAGACGGCTGCGCCGCAGGGGAAAGCGGCGGTGATGGAGGTTCAGTTCAAGATCCACACCTTTGTGCGGGGCGCGTTGGAGGATGCGCCGTGAAGACCGGCCTGGAAGATAAGAGAAAGGTAGCCGCGCTGGGAGTGCTGGCGCTGGTGGCGGCGTATTTCTTTTACACCAATGTGCTGGCGCCGCAGGGCGCTCCGCAAGCAAGCGGCCGCGCGGCGGTTGCCAATAATCCGGAAGATCCTCCCACGGTCGCTGCGCCGGTAACCGAGCCATCGCCGCGCGCGGCGGCGCGGCCGGCGCGGCCGGCGGAACGCAACCGAAGCGAGGAATTTCATCCCGTGCTGCATTCCAAGCGTCCGGAAGACCAGATCGATCCCAACACCGTGGACCCCAGGATCCGGCTCGACCTGCTGGCTAAACTGCAGAACGTGGCGCCGGCCGGCGGCGGGCGCAATCTTTTTCAGACGGGCCCCGCGCCGCCGCCGAAGCCGGCCGGGCCGGAGCCGATAATCAAGCCGGCAAAGCGGCTGCCCGGCCCCCCGGACGTCTTTCAGCCGCCGCCGCCCGTGGTGGCGCCGGGCCCGCCGCCGCTGCCGCCGATCGCGTTCAAGTATTATGGGCTTACCACGGTTCGCCCGAATGGCAAGCGCACCGCGTTTTTCATGAGCGGCGAAGAGATTCTCATTCGGGCAGTGGGCGACATGGTGGACCGTAATTACCGGCTGGTGAGTATCGGCCTGACTTCGGCGGTGGTCGAGGACACGCAATCGAAGCGGCAACAGACGGTGCCGCTGGCCGAGGAAGCGCAGGTATGAAGACGATCGCGCCAACGAATGTGCCGGAACGGAAGCCAGCGCGCGGAGGCGAGCGCGGCTTCGCCCTGCTGCTGGTGTTCCTGATGGCGGCGGTGATCGGCATCGCGCTCTGGGCGGAGCTTCCGCGAGTGGCCATCCAATCGCAGCGCGCCAAGGAACAACTGCTGGTCGAGCGCGGCGAGCAGTTTAAGCGCGCCATCCAGCTTTTCCTGCGCGCCAACAAAGGGACGCGGTTCCCGGCCGATATGGACGATCTCGACCGGGGATACAACAACCTGCGCTTCCTGCGCCATCGCTACAAGGACCCGATGACGGGGAAGGACGAGTGGCGCATCATCCACATGCAAGGCGGCGTGCTGACCGATTCACTGCTCAACAAGCCGAAGGACAGCGATAAGCCGGACGAGTCGACACTGGGGCAGAACATCAGCGCGCATCTGGGGCTGGGAGAGACCGCCAATGCGGGCCAGGCGGCACCGAACGCGACGAACCGGCGGCGGCCGAGCGAAGGCGGCACCGGCGGAGGAACCGGCCCGGACGGGCAGCCGATCCAGCCGGCCGACGAGGCGAATGGGACGCAGCCAGGTGCCGTGCCAACGGCGGGTAACCAGCCCGGCACCGCGCCCGACGGAACGCCGCAGCCGCCGGGAGTTCCCGGCATGCCGGGCGGGCCGGTGTCGCCCTTTGGCCCTGCGCCTGGCTCAGCCGGTATGCCGGGGATGCCGGGCGGGCCGGGGCAGTTTCCGGGACAGCCGCCAGGCGTTCCCGGGCAATTTGGATTGCCGGGGAACAACCCGGGCGGGACGAACTCTGGCAACACGGGAGACGGCGGGTCAACGGTCGGCGGCTATGGATCGACGGTGGGAAGCAGCTCGGTGACCGGGGCGCCGGCAAACACACCGGGGCTCTCCGGCGGCCTGAATCCGGCAAATGCGGGCAATGCGGCGAACGGGATGTTTCCGGGTTTCGGTCCGGGGCAGAACGGCGCGGCGTCGAATATGCTGCAGAACCTACTGACACAGCCGAGGCAGTTCGGCGCTCCGGGGCTTGGCCAGAATCAGGGCACGGTGATCGGCAGCGGCATGGCCGGCGTTGCTAGCAAGATGGATGCCGAGGGCCTGATGGTCTATAACGACCGCACCAATTACAAAGAGTGGGAGTTCGTTTACGACCCGGCCAAAGACCGCCCGCGCCAGGATCCGCGCAGCATGCTGGTCGGCAACCAAATGGGCACGCCTTCCAATGGGACGCCAGGTACGACGACGCCGTCCAGCCAGCCAGGGATGTTCAACCAACCCGGACAGAGCGGAACCAGCGCACAGACCGGGCCGGGTGGGCAGACCGGAACGAGCGGGCAGACCGGAACGTCCACGAGCACTGGCAGTTCCAGCCAGGCCGGAGCGATCGACATCCGGCCGGGGAAAAAGTAGCGCGGGCGCCAAAATGCATAACCCACGCCCGCAGGCGGGCCATGGCAAGCTTAAAGCATGCCCCACCTCACGGCTCGGAAAACGACATACCGGCGAAGCTCACCACGCTCGCTTCGTCGATGTTCCACTGTTGATAGCTGAGCAGTTCGCCGCGCGCCCGGGGAACGGTCTTGAGGAAGGTGTAGAACGGCGACGACCCGCACCACTTCAGATCGTCGCGGTTCTCCCGCACCAGTTCCCAGAAGCCGTCCGCGTCGCCTGAGTTGATGCGGGCGATGCGATCGCGGTCGCGCGCTTCGACCTCGTTCATCACACCCTGGCTGGCGCGGGCCTGGAACCGGTCCTGGTAGCGCGCGCCCATGTGCGCCATGTCTACTCCCAGAATCCAGAAAAGCCGTTTGCTTTCGCGCTCGCGCAGTTCCGCCAGCGCATCGATAAAGCGCTGCACTCGCTCGTCGTCTTCCGGCTTGCCGCCTCCGATCAGGCTCTTGACGAACCCTCCGCAAAGAATCGGCAGAATGCGCGCCTGGGGCCCGAGCGCGTGCTGCAGGAAGATCAGCTCCAGCTCCACAGTGTGCTCGAAAGAGTGGCAGTAATCCTCCATCTCAATGGCGCCGGGAGCGCGTTCAGCCAGCCAGTCCACCAACCGGACATCGGTGGGCGATTCCCCCAGCGGCGTGCGAAAGCTCTTGCGCGTCAGACCGAATTTTTCGGGAGGGCCGTAGTGTGAGGTTGCCAGGATCACAAATGTCCGGTCGCGATCCTCCGGCCGCAACATCCGGTAAGCGGCGCGGTACGATTGCACGCCGCCTTCCGGGCTGGCGTGCGGCGCCGCGATCGCCACCAAACGGCCGTCTCGCGCGGCGGGCCCAGCTCCATTCATGTAGCGCGCCAAGGTCTGGCTGAGAGCTTCGGCTTCGGCCGGGTAGGCGCCGCCGGCGTGGGCGGGCCGGCGCACCGGCTCGGCGGCGAATTGGCGGCGGCGCTCCTGTTCCATGCGGGTGAAATTCTCATCTTCGAGGAACCCCGCTCCGCTCAGCGCCTCCACCAGGCTCCTGGCGACTTCGCCCACGTCGAGATCGCCGGTGAGCCGCACCAGCATGGCTCGCAGATCGAGATCCGTTTTGTTCCCGTCGAAGCAGGCCAGGGATTCCACCAGCAGCGGTGGGACGATGAGCACCGCGACGGAGAAACGGTGCCCGTCGCGGATCAGCAGCCCGGGGTGGTCGGCGGCCGGCGACGGCAAGAAATCGAGATCGAGGCGGAGACGTGGCAGAGGCTGGGACAAGTGCCTATGGTAGCGCAGGCCGGGCCGGGCTCGCCGCCCGGCTTCGGCAAGCTAAAAGTATGCGCCACCGGCGGTCAGGCGATTCCCAAACGCTTCTGCATCTGTTCGAGCGAGACGCCCTTGGTTTCGGGGAAGAAGGCCAGGACCACCACGAACTGCACCGCCATCATGGCTGCAAAAAAGGCGAACGGCAGAGCGCCGGAAGCGGCCGCGACCATCGGAAACAGAAACGAGATCAGCGCATTCATGATCCAGTGCGTGAAGCTGCCCAGACTCTGGCCCTGTGCGCGCACGCGGTTGGGAAAGATCTCGCTCAGATACACCCAGATCACCGCGCCCTGCGAGAACGCGAAGAAGCCAATGAAGCCCACCAGCAGCCACACCAGCATCGATTCGTGGCGCGTGGTCGAGAAGATATACGACACACCGCCCAGGCAGGCGGCCGTGCCCACCGCGCCCACCAGCAGCAACACTTTGCGGCCGATGCGGTCGATCACGGACATGGCAATCACGGTGAACAGCAGATTGGTGGCGCCTATGGCCACCGCCTGCAGGTCGCTCGACACTTTGCTGAAACCGGCCTTGGCGAAAATATCGTTCAGGTAGTAGAGAATCGCGTTGATGCCGGAAAGCTGGTTGAACATGGCGAGCGAAACCGCCAGCAGAATCGGCAGCCGGTACTTGCGCGAGAATAGCCGTTCCCGGTCATGCCCGTGTTCGGCGTCGATGGAAGCGACGATTTCAGCCAGCTCGCTTTCCACATTCTCCGCGCCGATGGTGGCCAGCGTCCCGCGCGCCTCCGCCACGCGGCGCTTCTGCGCGAGCCAGCGCGGGCTGCGCGGAATGCGAAACAGCATCGCCAGGAACAGAAGGGCGGGCAGCGCGGAAACGCCCAGTTTCCAGCGCCATTCGGCGCCGCCGAGGGAAAATCGTCCCAGCAGGTAGTTGGACAAATAGGCCAGCAGAATTCCCGAAACCACGTTGAACTGGAAGAAGCCCACCAGGCGGCCGCGCCACTTGGCCGGAGAAACTTCGGCGATGTACATGGGGCCCAACACGGAGGAGCCGCCGATGCCCAGACCGCCGATGAAGCGGAAGAAGAGCAGCGCATACCAGTTCCAGGCGAACGCGCAGCCCAGTGCGCTGGCCAGGTACAGCACCGCCATCAGCCGCAGGCTGTCGCGGCGGCCCAGCCGGTCGCCGGGGTAACCGGCCAGCACCGACCCGACCACCGTCCCGCAGAGGGCGGCGGCCACCGTGAAGCCCAGCATCCAGTGCGACAGCCGGTACAACTCGGTCAGCGCGCCGGTGGCGCCGGCGATGACGGCGGAGTCGAAACCAAACAGCAGCCCGCCCAGCGCGGCCACCACGGTGCTCACGAGCAAAGAGGCATTCAGACGCATGCAGCGACAAGCTTATCAGAAGGCGCGTTTCCGGTTGGCTTCCCTACGGGCGCGAACTGTGGGACAATATTCGGCCAGACAGGGGTTTACCGGAATGCGGGGTTGCTACCGCTTTCTTGGAATTGTAATTCTCGCTTGTGTTGCCGGTGTTGCCACGTTTCGCGCCCAGGATTCGGTGGTCGTTATGCCCGGGGATTATTCCCTGACCTTTGTGTTCGGCCCGGGTTTCGCGGCCACCGCCCGGCGGGGCGCGCACGCCGCAGCCTCGGCTTCCCGCCATTGGTTCGCGACGACGCACGCCACGGTCGAACTCAGGCGGGCCGGCAGCCTGGATGGGCGGCGCATTGACGCCAAGATGGCCCCGAAGGCGATGGATCAGGTTTTCACCGACGCGGCAATCGAGGCTCGCACCGCCGACCCCGCGGCGTTCCTCCGTTCTCTGGACGCGGCCGCGCAAGCCGCTGCGCTTCGTCCCGGTATACGGGTTCTGGTCGCCGTGCTGAACAGCCCGCCCCTCTCCAGCGACATGGAGAGCACCATCAAACATCTGGCGGTGTTGTGCCAGACCAACGCCGTGCGCGTGGTCGTGCTCGATATCGTCGAGCCGGGCGCGAAAGTCGCCCCTTCCTCTCTGGAAGTACTGGCGAAGAACACCGGCGGCGCATGGGTACGCCAGGCGGGCAACTTGGAAACCAGCCTCTTAGCGGTTACGCGCGCGGCTAAAGCGGAGGCCGCGCCGCCAGCCGCCGCCCTACCCGCACCGCCCGTGCCGCCGGCCGTTGCCGCACCGCCCGTGCAGCCGGCCGCCGCCGAGTCGCCGGCGCCTCCCGCAGCCGCGGCTGCGCAAACCGAGATTCCGGTGCATGCGCGTTTCATTCGCACTGCGGCGGCCGTCGCGACCGGTGAGGCCAACGACGCCACCGGCCCGATGCGCGGCATGGTGCTGGCCGAATCGCCGCTGAGCGCGCTCAAATTCCAGGTGGATGACAACGCCGGGACCTACCTGGCGCGCGCCAGAATTATTGTGGTCGCGCGCAACTCGAAAGGCGCCCCGGTGTGGAGCGGCCAGAAGGAGCTCGACATTCGCGGTCGGGTTGGGGGCCTGGACCTGCGGCGGCAGGGCAGCCTGGTATTTCTGCGGAGCCTCGCCGTACCCGGCCGCGATGGTTTCATGATCGACGCCAAAGTGGAGGATCTGCTGGCCGGAACCGCGGGCCAGATCCAGACGCCGTTGCGGGGTGGGCAGGGGGCGCCCGGTTTGATGGCGAGCGATGTGCTGTTCGTGCGCCCGTTCAAGCGTTCCGCCGACAAATTCGAGGCCGACCAAGCTCTCAGCTACGAGGGCGCGGCTTTGTTTCCGGTGCTGGACCCTGTCTTCCAAGCCGGAGATGAGGCCCGCCTCATGCTCTACCTCACCCTCTATCCGGACGTACACGGAGCCCAGCCCGAAATGAGCCTCGAACTCGCGCGCGAGGGGCACGTGGTTTTCCGCATGCCAATGCAGTTTGAGAGCAAAACCCTCGATCCCTCGATGGCGGACGCGCGAACCCAGTCCAAAGGCGCCGCCCTCTCAGGCGGCCTGGCACGGGAATTTCCGTACCTGGCCGATATCAAAGGCGCCAAACTGTCCGCAGGCAACTATCAGGCCATCGTCACCATCCGCCAGGGCAAGAGCGTGATCACCCGTAACGTGCCGTTCCGCGTGCTTGGGGAAGCTCCCGCCGCCACTCCGCAGAAGGCCTTGAGCAAACCGGCCGGTGCGGAAGACGCAGCGGTGGTGCTGCCGGAGATCGAGCCCGCCACCATCGATTCGAGCGGCCTGGCGTTGTCGCATGACGAGCAGAAACGGCTCTGGGACGAGGCCGCGGCGAATGCGCGCGAGTACTCTTCGCGCCTCCCCAATTTCCGCTGCACAGAGGAGACCCACCGCTTCACGGCACCCGCCGCCAAGCCGGATGAGTTGAAGGAATCCAACTCGTTTCGCGACGAATTGACGTTCGAAGACGGCCGGGAAACTTACCGCGTCATCGAGATCGACGGACTCAAGGCCGACGTATCGCGCGACGTTCTGAAAGGCGTCCATTCCAAGGGGGAGTTCGGCTCGATGCTGGCGGGGCTGTTCAAACCGGAGGTCGGTGCTTCGTACAAGTGGGCCGGCCGCGCCATGGCCATGGGCGTCCTCTGCCAGGTATTCGAAGTCGCCGTGCCCAGGGCCAAATCGAACTTCGGTCTCACTTTCAACCGGATGGGCGCGGCCGCCGCCTACACGGGCCAGGTCTTCGTCGACGACGAGACCGGCCTGGTGAGACGCCTCACGATTCAGGGAAGCGGACTGCCGCCCGAATTCCCTTTGCAATCGCCCTCCTTCTCGCTCGAATACGGTATGGTTCGCATCGGCTCGGAAGATTATCTGTTGCCGCTGCGCTCGACCATGCAGGTCAGGCAAGGCAAGATCTTTGTGCACAATGAGAGCGTTTTTCGCGAATATCGCCGGTTCGAGGCGTCCTCCGGAGTCAAGTTCGATAACAAGTAACCGCTCGGTTCAGTTACAGGCGGTATTAATCGTGAATGGTGCGCCGCCGAAAAGCGTAGCCGGGGTCCAGGCCGGTGGCCGGCGTTGCCTGCGCGGCGCTAAGATTCGCCCCTTTTCCTCGGTATTCATGTCTCTGCGAACGCGCCTATGGAACTGGGATGCCAGGTAATTGAGAAACCGCCGCTGAAGAGCGCACTCAGTTCTTAATCGGATTTTCTTGCCATGGCGCTCTTCAAAACGCAAAGTGCGGCTGTCTACGGGATTGACGCTCACCGTATCGATGTCGAAGTGGACATGTATTCGCAAGGCTCGCCGCGCGATTCGCGGATGGTCGGGATGCCCGATGTCGCGGTGCGCGAAAGCCGCGAGCGCATCAAGTCCGCGCTCATCAACTCCGGCTTCGGATATCCCAACAAGACGCTCACCATCAACCTGGCGCCGGCCAGCGTGCGCAAGGAGGGCGGCGGCTTCGATCTGCCGGTGGCGCTGGGCATCCTCGGCGCCATGGGAGTGGTGAAGGGGCTCGACCAGCACATCCTGGCGGGCGAGCTTTCGCTCGATGGCGCCATCCGTCCGATTCGCGGCGCCCTTTCGATCGCCGTTTGCGCCCGCGCCGAGCGAATCCCCAACCTGATTCTTCCCGCCGAGAATGCCGCCGAGGCCGCCGTGGTGGAGGGCGTCAGCGTCTACGGCATGCGCCACCTCGCTGAAGTCGTGGCCCTGCTGCTGCGCCCGCTCGAGTTCACACCCGCGGTTCCGGCCGCCAACGGCCACACGGACGATTCGCCCACCGCTCCGGACTTCGGCGACGTGCGCGGCCAAACCATGGCCAAGCGCGCCCTGGAAGTGGCCGCCGCCGGCGCCCACAACGTTCTCATGATCGGGCCGCCCGGTTCCGGCAAGACCATGCTGGCGAAGCGGCTGGCCGGCGTTCTGCCGCCGCTCACTTTCGAGGAGGCCATCGAGACCACCAAGATCCACAGCATCGCCGGCCTGCTCGGCGCCGGCGGCGGCCTGCTTCATCAGCGCCCGTTCCGCTCTCCGCACCACACCATTTCCGATGCGGGATTGATCGGCGGCGGCATCGGCACGCCGCGCCCGGGCGAGGTCAGCCTGGCGCACAACGGGGTCCTGTTCCTCGACGAATTCCCGGAGTTCCCCCGCGACGTGCTGGAGATGCTGCGGCAGCCTATCGAAGACGGGTCGGTCACCATCGCCCGCTCCGTGATGACGGTCTGCTTCCCCTCCAATTTCATGCTCGTCTCCGCCATGAACCCGTGTCCCTGCGGATTCTATGGCGATACCGGGCGCGAATGCCGGTGCACGCCGGCCATCATCCAGCGATACCTCAGCAAGATCTCGGGGCCGCTGCTGGATCGCATCGATATCCACGTCGAAGTGCCCGCGGTTCCCTTCAAGGAGTTGCGCGATAACGCTCCCACCGAGTCCTCCGCCCACATCCGCGCTCGCGTCGAGCAGGCACGAGCTCTCCAGCAGGCGCGCGGTTTTTACAATTCCGAGATGCCGGCGCCCCTGATTCGCAAGTTATGCGCGCTTGACGAGGCCGGCGAGCGCACGCTCGAAATGGCCGTCCGCCGGATGAATTTCTCCGCCCGCGCGCACGACCGCATCCTCAAGGTCGCCCGCACCGTCGCCGACCTCGCCGAATCCCCCACCGTCAGCGCCAAACACATCGCCGAAGCCGTGCAATATCGCAGCCTGGACCGGAGCTATTGGAATTGACGCGGGCAACCGCTCCTGACGGTCGCGGCTGGGAACGCACAGGAGCCGCGATCAGAGGGAGCGGTTGGCACTGTCATTCAGGAACCAGCCGCTCAGTTGTAGGTTGCGTCGATTTGGTCCGACGCGAACCCAATCGTGAATGCGAAATCTAGCCCTGTCGCCGTGAAGGGTGCCGGATTTGTGTAATTGCTCACCGTCAGATACCCGGTGCCAGCCGGTAACGCCAGCAAAACGGGCGGGGGAACTGTGAACGTGTGAGCGCCCGCTGGAGCATCGCAGGTAAAGCTGGCGTACAACTCCGAGGAAGACGAATTGCCTGTGATTTGAGCGTAAGTGCCGTTGACGCCACCCGTCCAGTCGACAGTCACCCCCTGTGCGCGGCTGATCGTCCCGTCCGAGGCCGAATTGGTCCATACCAGTGGGTTGGGAAAATCCAGCGGAGCGCTGAAAGCCCCAATACCGTTTCCACCGCTGCCGTCGAATGTGAAGTTTCCGCCTGCCGCGGGAACGAACCCCGATGGGAGTTGGGCGCCGTAAAAGCCTGGCAAGACCGAAGATGCTGTTAGCGCTTGCGAAGTCCCGCCGGGCCCCGTAACGGATATCGGCCCGACATCGATCCCGTTCAGTTCGAATGGATTGCTCGCGTTGAACGCAGCCAACGAGAGGCTCTGTGTGACCACGCAGCTTCCCAGTGATGGCTGGGAATTGCTCTGGTATCCGCCCACCAGGTAGCCGGCGATGCTCTCAAAAAACCCGCCTGCGTCATCCGTGACAATACCCGAGGTATTTGTACCTTGGTCAATCAGGAGGAAGCCAAACTTCACGGTGGTCTTGCCCGCCAGGGTCGCAGCCAAAGCCGGGTCCACGAACGTGAGCGAGTCGGTGCAGGGTCCGTCGGTCGTAGCAATCGGCATCGTCACCATATTGCTCACCAGCGCACTGCTGCCGGTCCCGCTCACTGCTACTACCGAAACCGCGCAGCCAGTGGGGGCGTTTTCCGGGATGGTGACGTTGATTTGATCGACCCCCTGATACCCCGACCTCCCTTGATACGTGATGTTGGATGAGGGCACTTGAACGCCGCCGATATATAGCGCCGTGATGCCGTTGACAGTATCGAAGTTCGTCGGCGGGCTCACGTCGGTGTTATTCGTATTGGCGCCGTCGCCTGCGCCCCAGAACGTGACCGTTTCACCAAGCTGCGCCGAATAATTCGCAGTGATCAGGTGGCCGGGTCGCGGACTAGTCGCAATATTGTCGGTGATTCCGGCCAGCACGCCATCATAGAAATCGAAACCAAAGGCGTGGGCCACTATCGTGATCGGCAGCGGTGCGCTGGTCAGCGCCGTGCCGCTCGAATCGGTGTATGTCACCGCGATCGTGCCCGTTCCTACCGGCGTTGTGGACGGAAGGACCACGGCAAGCAAGTCAAGCTGGGTAGTCGGGTTGCAGATTTGCCCATCGCACGCATAATAGAACGCCGGGTTCACGGTCGTGTTGCCCACGCTGACTGTGACCTTGGAGCCGTTCAGAGTGGTCGGAAGGGTCGCGGGGGGAGTCGGCAGAACGGCATGGCTCCCCGGCGTCGTCAATCCTGTGCCCTGGATGAGGATCAGCGTGCCCGGCGCGATGCCGTAGTTCGGCGCCTGGGGCAGAATGAAGCTGTAGTTGTTCTGCACCAGGGTGATTGACGGCGTGGCAGGCCCGCCCAAGGTCACGGTTCCTACCTGGATCTTCGTCCCCGAGGGGCTGTAGGTGACGTACTGCAAGGTGATCGAGCCGCTGCTGACGGCCTGGACCAGGACCCCAGCGTAATTCCCGCCGTTGGTCTGCACCGCGAAAACTTCGTTGACCACCAAGCTGCTGCCGCTAATCGGCGTCGTCGAGTAGATTGTTGTTGACGACGTGAGGATGGTGTACAAAACACCGCTCGAGGCAAAGGTGCTGAACTCGGAGCCGAACGCCGTGCTGAGGTCGGACAGCATGGCGTTGCCCACGGGGGCGATGCTGCTTTGGCTGAAAGTGATATCCCCAGATCCCGATGAGCCGGTGGCGCCGGTGTCCAGGTTCAGGTTGGTTTGCGCCGAAGCGGCCAGTGGCAGTGCTAACGCCATAGCGGCTATGGCAACTGTGTGAAATAGTTTCGACATTGTTCCTCCTCCAGGATGGTGAGTGCAGGACCTATTCTATATCTTCCAGCGCAGTAAACAAAACAAAATGGCGCAGGCCGGTCTCATCACCGGCGCCGGCTGACTGGAAGATAGCACTGAAAAGCTCCCGCGAGTTATATAGTCTGTCCAAGCGGCGGGGGTGGTGTCCTAAGGTTCACCTTGAGGACACTACCGCGGCGGGCAAGCATTTTCTCATCCAAGAATGAGCCTGGAGGAGGGAGCGAAGCGGCCGGTCTCCAGGGCTCCTTTCTGAAATCGAAATAATAATCGCCGAGGCGGTGGAAATGTGGGAATCGCAGAGCGATT
>Ga0187891_1000144_pt1 | contig 74534 bp, 66 predicted proteins | sample June2016WEW_21_4_FD_132990 | JGI IMG/M metagenome (GOLD analysis project Ga0187891, IMG submission 132990) | Peatland microbial communities from SPRUCE experiment site at the Marcell Experimental Forest, Minnesota, USA - June2016WEW_21_40 | ecosystem: Environmental > Terrestrial > Soil >... | reverse complement strand
ATCGGTGGTTTCGGCAACGACGGCTCGCGCTTTCGAGACGAGTTTCCAATCGATGTGTCGTGGTCTTGACATGCCGCGATTGTATCATTTTTAGTCTCATCTTGAAAGCGAGCTAGAATAAGTAACCGGTTCATCCGATGTTGAAATGTGCCGAACAGGAAACCTTCCAGATCTCGAATTGTATCCTTCCCTCGATGGCGCTTGAGTGTTTCTGCGACTGACACGAGCGTATCCCCCCAAGCCTCCAGGGTCAGGGCTTTACGTTCCTCAGCAGAAACCTTGTTGGCCAGCTCTTTCCGGGCAAACGCGGATATTCGCGGCCACACCTTCGCCGAGGCCGTACGCAGCCCGTCGGTGTCACCATTAGACTGATCTCCGCGCCACCCTGGGAAATCCGGGAGATCCCAACTTGCCGAATAATCCTGGGCCATAAACAACCTCGTTTCGCAAAGCTGACGAAATGTCAGCCTGCCAGCATAGTGACGTTTTGTCAACTGCCGTTACGTATTCCAAGGCGTGTTAGAACTCTTCTTGCAGGCTCCCTGCGGATCCAGCGGCATGTTATAAAGGAAGTTCTGTAACGGCATCTGAGCGGAGGGCCTGATATGGACATCTTCTTCGACAGACAACCGGTGGCCCGTCTTGATGATGTGCTTGTACTGTACCATCCGCACGAATTTGAATCCCCGACTCGCTCCGCTATCCCGTTGCTATCCCTCCTGAAGTATGAGAGGCAATCTGGAAAAGCCTCATCCGGAGCAAGGATACAGTGGATCATGAAATCGAAGTGCAGTTGGAGTTCACAGTAGATCCCGTCAAGGGTAAGGGCAAACCATCTCACACGGACTTGATGTTGATCGGAAACGATATTGCTGTTGCGGTTGAGGCAAAGTGGACCGAGCCCCCCAGTGGTACTGTCGAAGAATGGATCAGCGAAGGGGTCAACTCGAACAATCGCCTCGGGGTAATGCGTGGGTGGCTTTCTTTGCTTCAGCCACACGCGCCTCCGGCGTGACACCTTGGCGCATTTCGTGGCGCGACTCATCAAATGGTGCATCGTGCAGCCTCCGCGTGCGCCACCAGCCGGAGTCCAGCACTCGCAAACCTCCAGTTCTCTCCACTAGCCTCCGGGATCGAGCCGGACATTAAGCAAGTGCAATCCATGCTCTCCCTCTCTAGGATTTGCTCGGCGCCCCCCCTACGCTTTCATTTTCGCTGATCGAAGTTAAACTGAAATCAACCGTCGCTTTCCAGCGGATCAGTAGACTACCCAAGAGTTCTCCGGAGACTGCGAGCAGCGTGCGGGTCGCATTGGCCGAGGTCCCTTTGTTTGAGTTCACCGACATCCGCGTTCACCCCATACAGGCCTGATACCCCCAATAAACCCAACTACACGCGGGTTCCTTCAATAGTGAGGTCCCGCTCGCCGCCAGTGAGAAGACTGCGAGCGCCGATCTTTCCGAGCACCAAAGGTACCTGCGAACACCTGAATCCGGTCATCAAAAATATTTCTGCCAACCGTTGTTACTTTTTCCTTCCTCCATGTTCCCTATAACAGTAGAGGGGCAAATATCGAGAATAGGCGAGTGAGTACCCAGCCCTACAACCGGGTCGAGCACTCCTCGCCCGTCCCTCCCACATCTGCAAGTGCGAAAGGAGTTGTGACGTATGAATAAGGTTCGCTTGACGCCCCGCCGTGCGAAGTTCTTGCGCATCGGCGCCCTTTCATTCGGTGCTTCCATGCTACTTGCCGAGGATGTCTTCGCCCAAAGCGGCTCCTCGCCCTGGGTAAACGCTGTTCAGGTTCTACAAACCGCCTTCACCGGCACCATTGCCACCGGGCTCGCCCTTGTGGCCATCGTTCTCGGTGGGCTCATGTTCGCCTTTGGTGAAGGCGGCGCCAAACGCACGATGGCCGGCGTAATTTTCGGCGTCGGCATGGCCATTGGTGCCGTGAACTTCATGTCTTGGCTTTTTCCCGCGACCTAACATGGCGCAACGACGAACCAACCCGGTATTCCGCTCGCTGAATCGCCCGCTCACCATACTCGGGGCCGAGAGGAAGCTTTTCTTCTTTGCTCTCATGATGGGCGCCGGCGTTTTCAACCTGCTCAAAACGTTGTTCGGCGGGATTCTAATGTTCCTGTTGCTTTACGCCCTTGCCCGCTGGGCCACCAAGAACGATCCCCAGATGTTCAGATTCCTTTTGAACTCGGGCCGTACGCGAACGCAGTACGACCCCATGAAGTTTGCGCCTGTCACCGTTCGGAGGCTCAGGAATGTTTAAGCTAGATCGCGTCACCAAGTCTTACGACGAAGCGGGCTCGTTTAACGAGCAGATCAACCTCTTCGGCTTCATCGACAATCAGGTATTCCTGACGAAGAGCGGCGATGCGGGAGTCGTACTGAGCGTGGCGGGGGTCGATTACGAGTGCCTCGATTCAGCCTCCATCGATAGTTTCACCAAGCGTCTTGAATCGGCTTTCAAACTCTTCGACGAGAAATGCCGGGTATACCAATACCTTTTCAAGCGGAATTACGCCGAGGTTCCTTACGAGACGTACCCAAACCCAATTGTTAACGCGGCCATTGAGAGCCGCATCGCCTATCTTCGCAGCAAAGCCGATTCCCTCTACTCGCTCAAAATCTATTACGTAATCCTCTTCGAGGGCTTCCGGTACAAGAAAACCCTCCTCACCGGTATCGCCGATGTTGCCGCTCGACCGGGGAACGCACTCGCGGAATTGCGCGCGCTCCTATCAACAAAGAACCAGGTTGTACTAATCGAGACCGAGATCGAGAAAGCAAGGCTGACATTGCTGGCCAAAGCCAGGAGCTTCGTCCTACAAGTGAACGATTTTCTTCCGGCGCACATTCTGGGAAAGTGCGATGCCTTCAAGATCCTGAAGCAAATTCTCAACTTCTGCCCGCTCAAGGTCGAGAATGCCCGACTGGCCCGCGATACGTTTCTCGATTTCTCCCTGTGTGAATCACACCTGGAATGTCACCGTGGCTATCTCCGCCTGGACGATTCCTTTGTGAAGGTTCTTACCCTCAAGGATGCCTCCGCCCAGACCTTCCCGCTCATCTTCAAACGGTTACTGGAAGTTGAGGCCAATTTCTACGTCGTGACGGAGTGGAAGAAGCAATCGCCGGACAAAACCCGCGGCTCGATCAATTCCCGCCGCCGTCACTTCCACAATACGAAGAGATCGTTGGTCAGCCAGATGACCCTTTCGGACAGCCCCGAAAAGACCGAAGACCTGCTGATCGACGACTCCAAGGAAGCCCAGGTCCGCGATCTCGGTGAGGCGCTCAAGGAGTTGGAGCTGAAGGGCAATTATTTTGGCGACTTCTCTCTCTCGGTGGTCATTTACGACCTTGATCTCGCCAGGGTTGAAAACGCGTGCGCGGAGTTTTACAAGGTCTTCAGCGTTCATGACGCCCAGGTTTTTGAAGAACGGTACAACCTCCTGAATGCTTACCTCGCGACCGTCCCCGGCAATTACCCCTTCAACCTTCGGCGCGTGACCATTTCGAACGCCAACTATGCCGATTACTCTTTCCTTTTCACGCTCCATACTGGCGACCAGGTTAACCAGCACCTGAGCCGGGAATACCTCGCCGTGCTGGAGACCAGCCACCGGACGCCCTATTACCTGAACCTCCATCACCGGGATGTCGCTCACACCATGGTCTTGGGCCGCACCGGCTCGGGGAAATCCTTCCTGCTGAATTTCCTGATTACGAACCTCCAAAAGTACGAACCGTACACGTTCATCTTTGATTTGGGTGGAAGCTTTGAGAGCCTTACGCAGCTCTTCGCGGGCGCCTACATCCGCGTCGGGATGAATTCACCCGACTTCAAGATCAATCCCTTTTCACTTCCCCCTACAAAGGCGAACCTGGATTTTCTCAGCCTCTTCGTCCAGGTGCTGGCTGAGGCGAACGGTGAATCCCGACTCACGGCGGAGCAGGAACAGGATCTCTATCACCAGATCGAGAACCTGTTCGAGATTGACGCTGACCTCAGGACCCTCAGCACGCTCGCCAATACCCTGGAACGCGGCCTCGCCGCCCGCCTCCAGAAGTGGACCGAAGGCGGGCAGTTCGGATTCCTCTTCGACAATGCCAAGGACACCCTGACTTTTTCCCGCTTCCAGTGTTTCGACTTTCAGGGGATGAGCCAGTATCCGCAGATTGTGGAACCGCTGCTCTTTTACATCCTGCACCGTGCCAACGAGGTCATCGCGGACCGCAAGCTCACCCACGTGTTCAAGGCATTTTTCATTGACGAAGCATGGGTTTTCTTCCGCAATCCCGCCGTGAAGAATTACATCGTCGAGGCCCTCAAGACTTGGCGCAAACAAAACGCGGCGATGGTGCTTTCCACGCAATCGCTCGACGAGCTGCGAAAATCCGGCATTTTGGATGTCATCCAGGAAAGCTGCCCTACCAAGATTTTCCTCTCCAATCCCGACATGGACCGCGAGCTGTACGGGCAGCAGTTCCACTTGAACGATAACGAAATCGACCTCGTTTCAACCTTGGCGCCCAAGCGCCAGATGCTCATCAAAAACCCGGATGTCGCCAAGGTGGCGAATCTGGACGTGGACCCAAAGAGCTATTGGATTTACACGAACGATCCCTTCGACAACCGCAAGCGGCGGGAAGCGTTCGACACTTACGGCTTTGAAAAGGGGTTGGAGATTTTGGCGGGGGGAAAAGGATGAAACACCCTTCCCCCGTGCACGTGATCGCGTTCCTCGCGCTCGTCGCCTGCGCCCTCGACTTGGCGCGTGTCGTTTGGCTCGACGTTGAAATCCTTGCCCTCTACTGGGTCGAGCCGTTTCTCTTCGGCCTGATTCTGGGCTTCATTTTCGCGTCGGTGATTTTCGTAATCTGGCGACCCAATCAATCTTTCTCAGGAGATCGAACATGAAAAGGACTTCGCTTGCTCTCGTCGTAATTTTCTCATCGCTCGTTTGTGCCCTCGGCACTGCCGCGACCGATAGCGCGCGCGTCGTGAAGTACGCCCAGACCGACATTGTCCCCATTCGAGCCAAGGTTCGCTTCACCACGCTCATTGTGTTGCCGGCGAATGAAGAGATTCTCGACTTTACCGTAGGTGACAAAGATTTTTGGATCGTCAACGGCATCCACAACCTGTGCTATCTGCATCCGGCCCAGACCGGAATTCGCACCAACATGAACCTGGTAACGGCCAGCGGCCGTGTCTACTCGTTCCTTTTGTCGGAGATCAGCAATCAGCCCGACATTGATCCCGACCTCAAGGTCTTTGTCGAGCCCAAAGAAGAATCGACCATCGGTGGCGTGAGCGAGCATGTGGAATTCGTCCGGGCCTCTGAAGTTGAAGCCTACAAGCAAGAGGCCGTGGAAGCCCGGGCTGAGGCTGCCAAAGAACTCCAGCAGGCCGAGGCTCGCGTCCAGCAACAGATCGATCAGTTTCGGAAGGAATATCCCGGCAAGTTGCGCTTCGATTACACCTACAAACCTAACGCCGCCAAAGAGCCGTTTCTGGTTTCTGCCATCTACCACGACGACAGGTTTACCTACATCAGATGCGCCGCGCAGGAAAAACCCACGATTTACGAACTGAAGGATGGGAAACCGGATCTCGTGAATTTCGATTTTGAAAACGGCGTGTACGTCATCCCCAAGATCGTGGATCACGGGTATCTCGCCGTCGGGAAACAGAAGGTCAACTTTGACCGGGAGCCCCAGTCATGAGCGCCACCGGCAGAGCTCAGTTCAAGCAATCACAATCTCCCACCTGGGAGGAGATCGAAAGCCTCCTCGCACGCGAACTCAAGACCGCGTATAGCGTCAGGCTCAGGGGAAAGAACGCACTCGCAAAGATCTTGCGAGATCTCCGAGGCTGTAACCGCAAGTGCAGGACACGAAGACGGAGGGTATGAACATGGCTGAAACTCACGGCATCCCGCCCGTTGAACGCGGGCTCATCGAAGACAAGGCCCCCAAGCCCCCCGGCGTTATGTCGAAGCACACGCAATCGTTGGTAATCATGGGCGTGGCAGTCCTGATGGTGCTCATCATGTGGCTCACGGGCAATAAAGCCAAGCCCGCGGCAGCCACAAATCCCACCGCAGCGCTTCCTTCGGTGAATCCAACCGACAACGCCAAACTCCAGGAGTTGAAGCAAGCAATTCAGGCCGAGCAGCAAGCCACCCGTCGGCCCATTGCACCACCGGATGCGACCCAGCAAGCCTGGTTGAACGCTCCGGGAATGTATGGTAATCCCGCAATTCCCAACCAAACCGGATACTACGGGCCTTCCACCAGTCAGGGTGTCGGCCCGATTCCGCCTTCAGGCAATCCCGAGGCTTACCAGCAACTCCCTGCGCCGCCGGAGGACCCCCTGAAGGAGGAACGGAAGAAGCGTGACTATGAGTCGCTGTTCGCCTCGAACGTGGCGCTCACGTATCGCGAAGCCGAAGTCGCGCAAAAGTTCGAGGGCGTCTCAACATCTCCCGTCCCCCTAGAGCCATCTGTCCCTCAGGCATTGCCCCCCGCGCCGCAGGGCAGCGCGGGTGAGGAGACGGCACTACGATCTTTCCTCTCTCAATCCACCCCAGCGAGTGGGCCTGTCAATTCTTCGCCGAATTCACCGACACCGTCCTCACCCGGCAAGGGCAACCCTGAGTCCCGCGGCCGCGATGCCGCCACGGAAGATTCTCGGAATCAGTCGCAAGGGAAGAAATACGTGCTCTTCGAAGGCACGGTGATTGAAACCGTGCTCATGAACCGGCTGGACGGCAGCTTCGCCGGCCCGGTGATGTGCCTGGTGTCGAGCGATGTGTACTCCCATGATCGCCAGCATGTGTTGATCCCTGCGGGAACGAAGGTGCTTGGCGAAGCACAAAAGGTGAACGCCTTCGGCCAGGACCGGTTGGCCGTCTTCTTCCACCGCCTCATCATGCCGGACGGCTATGCCGAAAGTCTCGACCAGTTCAAGGGGCTGGATCAGCAGGGCGCCACCGCACTGCACGATAAGGTGAACAACCACTACATGAAGATCTTCGGCGCATCATTGGCGGTTGGCGTTCTGGGAGGCATTGCGGAGGTGGGCACCGGTAGTGTTTTGACCGCCTCCGCCATCGACCAAGCCCGCCAAGGCTTTGGCGAGGGATTGGCGATGTCGGGCGAACGAATTCTCGACCGCTTCCTCAATCTCATGCCCACGATCACCATCCGCGAAGGCGAAAGGGTCAAAATCTATTTGTCCAACGATCTTCTTCTCCCCGACTACGCGAACCACACCATGCCGGCGGACATGTAAGGAGCATGTATGAAAAACACACGCATCGTCACAACCCTTCTCATCCTGGCCGCCACATTGGCTTGTGGGCGGAAGAAACAGCCGGACATCGAGGTCATCCCTCCTTTGGGCACCTACAAGACCCGAGCGGAGGCGCAAAGCTTGGCTGACCGCGAGAATGCCAATCTCGCTTCCGTCCGTAAGGATGAAGAGTCCAAAGGCGTGAGCGAGCAAGCCCTGCCCTGCGGCAAGTACGTCGTACTTTCCGTTCGTAATAGCGACGGTCGCGAGTTCTGGGGAACCCGGGAGGACAAGACCGGCTGCCCCGACCAGGTTCCCGCGTATAACTTTCCCACCCAACCCCAAACCAAATCAGGAGGTACTAAACCATGAAAAAGCTAATGGCGCTCGTTTTCTTGTTCGTGCTCGCTGTCCCCAGAACTAGTCGCGCACAACTCTTTGGTGGCATCGTCTACGATCCCACCAATTACCAAAACGCGCTGTTGCGTTACTACCAACTCCAGCAGCACCTGCTCCAGCTCCAAAGAACTTACGCGCAAATCGTCAACCAGTACAACCTGGCCGTCACCATGTCAAGAAACATCCAGAACATGCCAGCGCGCTACCAAGCACTCTTCTCCTCGTGGCGCAACCTTAGCACCGTCCCCAATGTGTACGGGAACACTGGCGGATGGGTGAACGGCGTCAACACCGGGTCACCCTCTGTAATTCAAAGCGGTTACCAGAGTGCCACTAATCCCCTTCAGCCCTATAGCCCTGCCACGATTGCCAACATGAACCCCTCTGAACTGCAGCGGGCCATCGCCAACTTTGCCACGGTGGAACTGAGGGATGGAGTCAACACCAACGCCATGCAGACGGTCGGCAACATTCGCGCGAATGCGCCTGTAGTTCAAACCAAGATTTCCAACCTGGAGCAGGATTCGCTGTCGAATGATCCATCGCTGAACACCGAGGTGGGTGTGCTCAACAAGATTAACGCCACCAACATTCTCATCCTCCGCACCTTGCAGGATGCGAACAATCTGCGTCTCGCCGAACTGGAACAGCAGATCGTGCACTCAAAGCAAGAGCGAGATGACATTTCCAACATCATCAATGGCGACGCTTACCAGCGTCAAAACATGGTTTCGCAAGTGAATCAGATTACGACCGGAGTGGGAACGTCTTTGCAGAATTACCGGCTTCCCTAAGGCTCTGTGGCAGCGCGTGCGGAGGTGATGGATCACATGTTTTCGACTCCCAACTACTTCGACTGGGCATTGCAGGCGATCACGACACTGCTGAATGCCAATACCAACGTTTTCGTGAGCATGGGGCAGAACCTCTTCCGCGCCTTTGCCACCATCATGCTGGCATGGTTCGGTATCAAGACCGCCCTCTCCGCCGGCGAACACTGGGGTGGCATCCACATGTCCCAGTTCGCAAGTCTAGTGTTGAGCATCAGCTTCGGGTTTGCCATGATCAACTACTACGCCACCCCCATTCCCGGCATCGGCACGGACTTCCATCACCTCATCACCGACCAGGCCCAATCATTGTCGAGCACGTTGTCGCAGAACATGCTCGACACGGTTGTGAGCAGGATTTCTGCATTCGAAGGCACCGTGGAATCGCCGGGCACCACCATGCAGATCGCCGTATACCTCCATTACTGGACGATTATCGTCCTCCTGGCCTTCGCGCAAGCTGTGGCCATGATCGTTATCGCCTTCGGCATCATTGCAACGGCTGTGTGCGTCCTCTTGGGGCCAGTCTTCATCCCCTTCTTCATCGTTCCCCAACTCGACTGGCTCTTCTGGGGGTGGTTTAAGTGCTTCATTCAGTATTCGTTCTATCAAGTTGTGGCCGCGGCGGTGATCTTCATCATCGGCAACATCCTGACTTCCTTCCTGACCATGTATAACGGCCAACCCATCACCATTGACCAGCAGGGAGCGCTCATCACCCCGCTCATCATCGTCGCTGTTTCTTCCATCTACGTGCTCCTCAAGGTGCCGGCGCTCACGAGCCATATTTTCAGCGGGTCTGCTGGCCTCGGATCGGGCGGTCTTCTGGAGAGGGTGTTCAAATGAGCAACCACACTGCCCCTAATGAGGCGAAGCAACTTTATATGGAACAGTTTGGGGAAGCCATTGTGACCAACAGCTATTTGAAGATCGCGATAGCGGTGCTTTCCCTGGTGATACTGGGCCTTGTGATCCTGGATGTGCGAACTCTCAATACCTTCCACGATTTCAAGCCGTTGGTCATTCGCATCGACGAATTGGGCCGCGCGCAGGCTGTCGGTTACGACACTTTTGCGTATAAGCCAGAGGACAAGGAAGCCAAATACTTCCTTACCCAATTTTGCGAGCTTTATTACCGTCGTAACCGTTACACCGTGAACGACGATTTCACTAAATCCTTCTACTTCCTCGACGGCAAACTCGCGAACGACATCATGGCCGCTTATAAGAACGAGAAGGTCATCGACAACTTCCTGTCGAACCCTTCATCGCCGGAGGTTGATATCGATGTGCAACAGGTGGCACTGGAGCCGATGCTCAAGCCTCCGTATAAGGCCAGCGTGGACTTTTATATGATCCAATACTCGCCCGTCGATCACTCCGTGCTCAAAAAGACCCTCTACACCGCCACCTTCGTCTTTATGTTTCGCACCAACGTCCCCAGCCAACTGATTCCGATTAACCCGCTGGGGTTGACCATCACCTACTTCCGTGAGGATGAGGCTTTTAAGTGAATTCACATCAAGGAGGCTCCATGTCAACACCTTTGATACCGCCACCGCCTTTGCCGCCCAAGAAGCGGACGGTAAACGCCCGCTTGCGTGAAGAAATCTTCGAGGACTTGAAGCGTTACGTCGTGTATGCCAATGGCGGAGACTTTTCCCACTACATCAATGAGGGTTTGAAACTCGTCTTTGATAAGGACGAGGGCTTCCGGCCGTGGGTCGCCGCTCACCCGGGAACTATTGCCGAGACCCGCAAGAAGAAGCCACAAGCCAAATCTCCGCAGTCCACGCAGACCGCGCATCGCCGGGACACATCTTCGGACACATCGGTTCGTGTTGGCAAGGCTGAACCTGCTCCCGTTACTGGAGGCGTACATGCCAATCCGCTGTCGTAAACGATTTTTGGGGTTCGATCGCGATCAACATCGCTGCTTCGCAGCGGCGGTGGGAGGGGTCCGAAAGAACCGGACCCTGACACGCCACCCCTTGGTAGGGTCACGTTTGCGATCTTGTGATCGCAAATGCGATGTGCCGTTGCCGCAAGGACTTGCGGCCTCGCTGGTCGCAAATGCGATGTTCTGGTCGCATTTGCGATCAATAGCCTTCGAGATGGCTAATTGCCGCTAAATCAAAAGGTTATCAGGAGCCAACAGTATGGAGAGGAATTGGCTAAATCGGACCCGGCATATCGCCGTGAGGGTGAATGAATCGGCTTTTGAGCGCCTGCAAGCAATCGCCGATGCCGAGCAGAAACCTCTGGGGGAATGGTGCCGCGATACGCTGGTCGCCGTGGCGAGTCGGCGGCAGCCCTCCCCTGTTGAATTCGGTCTCCTGGCCGAAATGACGGCAACCCAAGCCATCGTCACTCACTTGCTCTGCACAGCGGGGAGAGACGGAAAGGTGTCCACCCAAAAGGCGCAGGAGATCGTCGACGCGGCCCACGATAACAAGTACAGCGAGGCAATAGAACTCTTCAGGCTCGCCCACTCCAAGGCGGCGAAGCTTCGCTCCGAGATCAATGGTCCAGGCGAGCGCCACCGGAAGGAGGACCGCCATGACTGAAGACCTTCGTGTTCCTGCCCGCCAGTCAGGAGATGGTCGCGAGTGGCCCAGGATGAAGCCGGTGTTCTCCGTTCTGGCAGTGATGCTCGCTATCATGGGTGGCGCATGCCAGTTCGCCTACCAATTTAAGGCCCATTGGACCCCGCTCCAGCGTCTCTATTTTCCGACTTTTTTTGAAACCGCTCACCTGGCCCACGCCTCGAACCGTAATCTGCGGCCCCCCCGTTCCGTGTCGCTACTGCTCGTGGCCTTTCCGAGGGGCGTACGTCTCGCTGTGGATAACGACGTGACCCAGGTCCCGTTAGCCCCAGGCGAGCCTGCGTACGCCCCTCGATTGTTCCTGTCCAGCGGCGCGCGGCAAGCCGGAGCGACACGTCTCTCATGGCAGTCTCTTAGATTTGACGACGAGTCCTTGCATGCTTGGCTCGCACAGGCAATCTATAGTGACCGATCCCTCTGGCAACTTTGGCGCGATGCCTGGTACACCTGCCTCCTGCTGCTTGCCATCATGCTCCCGCTGGCGCTCCGTAAGGATAAGGCCGACCACCGGCAGAGGCTCCTTGGACGCGTGCTCAAGGGTGCGAACCTTGTCACTCGCAGCCAGTTTCATCGGCGCGCTCGCCACCATTCCGGCGTCGGCTTCCGAACCACGGTCCCAGCGAGCCCTTGGGAATTTCTGCGGATGAAAAAGGGCGAACGCTCGCTCATCCGCGTGGCCCGCCAGAATGAATGCGAGCACTTTCTTATTGTCGGCGATACCGGCACGGGAAAGTCTTCCCTGATCCGTCAGCTCCTGAGCCAAATCCAGAATCGCGATGAGACCGCGATTGTCTACGATCCGGCCAGGGAATACCTCCCGCAGTTCCTGAATGAGCGCCGCGGGGATGTGGTTCTGAACCCGCTGGACGCCCGGATGCCGTACTGGGGTCCTGGAGATGAACTCATGCACCCAACCGAAGCCGACGCTTTAGCCAAGTCCCTTTTCCCCGACCGCGATCACGAGAACCGCTTCTTTATCGAAAGTCCTCGCAAGATTTTTGCCCACCTGCTTAAGCTCCGCCCCACTCCCCAGGAGTTGTGCCATTGGATTGCCTACGCCGATCCGGAAATCGATTTGCGAGTCGCCGGCACCCCCCTGGAAGCGCTGATTGCCAAAGACGCACCGCAGCAGCGGAGCGGCGTTTTGGGAGTGCTTGAACGTGCCGCCAGTACGTTCAGTTTGCTGCCTTCACCCGACCGCCGCAGGCCCTGGACGGCTACGAGCTGGGCGGAAAAACGGGCGGGCTGGATCTTTCTCACGAGTACTCCCGAGACTCGCGAAACCCTCCGCCCGCTGGTCAGCATGTGGCTCGACTTTCTTATTCTCCGTCTGACCGCGCAAACGGAAATCCTGCCGCCGGCTGCCTGGGTGATTGCGGATGAAGTTGCGACCCTGGAGAACCTGCCGAATTTACCTTTGGCCTTGGCGGAATCGCGAAAATCCAACACGCGGATGGTGCTGGGGCTACAAGGCCGCAGCCAGGTGGAAATGCGGTACGGCCGGGAGGCGGAGGCCATGCTCTCCCAGCCGAGAACCAAGATTTTCCTGCGTACGAGCGAACCGCGCGCGGCCGAGTGGATCAGCAAGTGTATTGGGGATGTTGAGATCGAACATCTGCGAGAGGGCCGGAGCAGTGGTGAATTCGGCTTCCACCAGTCAAAGAATGCCAGTGTGGATAACCGCATCCAGACGGCGATTCTCGCCTCGGAAATCAGCAATCTTGAGAACCTCAACGGCTATTTTCAGACGCCGGGATTTACCCTCAGGTTGAGATTCCCATACCTGGCAGCGGCCAAGGGTGTACCGCCATTTATACGAAGCACAGTGCCTGAAGTGGTGCTGCCGGCGATTCCCCCTGCGCCCTCCCCAACTGAACAACTGACACTGGACGTTAAGCCCGCTGAGATTGCCCCCACTGATGTAGGGCGGCGCGGCAAGAAACGGAAGCGAAGTGGTAAAGACACCGCCGAAAGCCGTCCCATGATGCAGATGGATTAGACGCATGTTGACGATTTCAAAACCGCTCTCGACCGGCCAAGCCCACTCCTATCACGAGCGGGACTTTGCGAATTCCGAGCAGAACTACTACTCCGAGTCGAACCGGGTGAATGGAGAGTGGCACGGGAATCTCGCCGGGGATTGGGGTCTATCGGAGTCGGTATCAGGACAGCAGTTCTATCGGCTGGCCGAAGGGCAACACCCGGTTACGGGAGAACAGCTCGTACAACACCGCATCGCGACGGAATACCAAGATCGGCAGGGCAAAACCGTTAAGTCCAGCGATCACCGTGCCGGCTGGGACGCTACGTTCAGTGCCCCAAAAAGTGTGTCGATCACCGCATTGGTCGGAGCTGATGACAAGATCCGGGAAGCGCACCGGGTGAGTGTGAATGTCGCATTGGGCGAGCTGGAGAGATATATCGAGGCACGCATCGGCGGTAACCATCCCGCCGAGACCACCGGCAAAATGATTGCCGCCAAGTTCGAACACGACAGTGCCCGCCCGGTGAATGGATACTCAGCCCCCCAGCTTCACACCCACGTGGTTATTTTTAACGTAACGGAAACCGCAGGCGGAAAAGCCCACGCCCTCCAACCGCGCGAGCTGTACAGGTCACAGCAGTACGCCACGGCAATCTACCGCTCCGAGCTCGCCTCCCGTCTCAAACAACTCGGTTACGCAATCGAACATGGAAAGAAGGGCGAGTTCGAAATCAAGGGTTACACGAAGGAGTACCTTGAAGCGAGTAGCCCGCGGCGCAAACAGATCAAGGAGTATCTGCAAGCTAACAAGGTCTCAGGCGCTGAGGCGGCGGAAATCGGAGCCCACCGGACGCGCGAGAAGAAGGCCCATCTGACTCCGGAGGAAATGCAGCGCCTCAACCTGGACTTGGCTGCGCAATATGCGAATGACCCACGGGAGGTTGTCTCGGCAGCGCAGGCACGACGACAGCATTCCCAAGAGCCCCCCATACAGCAAGCGTCAGCGCGTGCCAGGGAGGCGGTCACGTTCGCCCGCGACCGCAATATCGAGCGCGAGGCAGTGGTAGAGGAGCGCGTCCTGCTTGGGGATGCGTTACGCCGGGCGATGGGCGAAACAACGCTTCGAGATGTTCGCAAAAACCTCGAAGGCAGAATCTCCAGAGGCGAGTTCGTTCGTGTGCGTGAAGCATCCGATAATCCTCTCCGCCGTTCCTTCACCACAGCCAGGATGCTCGCGTTCGAGGAAGACAACATTGCCACAATGAAGGCTGGCCAGGGCCTCCAATCTCCCCTGGTTCGCTCTGCAGCGGTGCGGCATATCGAGCCAGAGTTAGAGGCACTCAGCGACTCCCAGCGCAAGGCAGTCCGGGACGTGCTCGAAAGCCATGACCGGATCACCGGACTGCAGGGCGTGGCAGGCAGCGGGAAGACGACCACCCTCCGAGCTCTTCGCCAAGCCGCCGAACGCGACGGGTATGCCGTCGAGGGCTTCGCGCCCACATCGCGAGCGGCACACCGGCTGGGCGAAGCCGGAATTAACGCCACGACTTTGCAACACTTCTTGCGTCGAAGCCAATCCCGCGACGCCGAAAAGCGTCGCCTCTTCGTGTTGGACGAATCCAGCCTCGCCAGCACTCGGCAGGTGAACGATTTTCTCAAGCGCTTAGCCCCGAAAGACCGCGTTCTGTTGGTAGGAGACACCCACCAGCACGAGGCTGTGGACGCGGGCCGGCCCTTCCTGCAGATGCAGGATGCCGGCATGCGGACCGCCCATCTTGACCAGATCGTCCGGCAGAGGGATCCCGAGCTTAAGCAAGTCGTGGAGTCACTTGCGACTGGAAATACCGATGATGCGGTTAAACGTCTGATCGAACAGCAACGTATTCATGAGATCCCCGACACCGACCAACGCCTCAAGACCGTGGCCGGGGAATATCTCAAAGACCCCGATACAAGCCTGGTGGTGTCGCCGGACAACCAGAGCCGTCTCGAAATTAACCGCCACATCCATGAAAGCCTTCAGGCACAAGGGAGAATTGGCAGCCAAGATCACACCCTCACCATCCTCGTAAACCGGCACGAATTGACCGGAGCCGACCGGGAGTGGGCGGACCGGTACGACCCGGGCGACATGATTCGTTACGCGCGTGGCAGCAGCCGGGTAGGAATCAAAGAGGGTGAATATGCGACTGTCGTCCGCGTCGATGAACGCCAGAACCTCCTGACCGTCCGCCGCGAGGACGGCAAGCAAACTACCTACGATCCCAAGCGGCTCCAGGGCGTCAATGTTTATCACCGGGAAGAGAGGCAGTTTTCGAAAGACGAACGAGTCCAGTTCACGGCGCCGTTCAAGAATCAACACGTCGCCAACCGAGAGCTTGGGCACATTGAGAAGATCGATTCCGGCAAAAATCTCCGCCTTCGTCTGGAATCCGGGAAAACCATCGACTTCAACCTCCGCGAGCACCCGCACATTGACTACGGTTACGCCATGACCAGTTACACGAGCCAGGGGCAAACCGTTGACCGCGTCATCGTCCATGTTCCAGCCAAAGGCATGAACAGTTCGGATCTCGTCAACCAACGGTTTGCCTATGTGGCGTTATCACGTGCTCGGATTGACGCACAGGTTTACACCAATGACGCGAGCACGCTTGTGGAAAGGCTCAGCAGGGATGTTTCCAAGACAGCAGCCGTCGAGCAGGGACACTTCCGACAACCGGGGCATTTAGCCCCCAAAGAGGCGCACCAGAGAGTGCAGGAGCAGGCACAGGTATGAATGGCTTCGAGCTTATTCTTCCGTTCTTACGGCCCATCGAACCGCTGATTTTGGACGCGGACATCAGCGAAATTATGGTCAATGGGCACGATCGCGTCTTTATCGAGCGCCAGGGTTACCTGGAGCCCGTTCCCGGCCTCTCCCTCACAGAAAAATCTTTGATGATCGCGGTCAAGAATATTGCGCGACGGCTCGGAGACGACATTTCGGAGGCCAAACCCATCCTTGATTCCCGCCTACCCGATGGCAGCCGCGTGGCTGCCGTCATTCCACCCTGCAGCATCAACGGGGTCACGCTCACGATACGCAAATTCAACGCCCGCCACTTTTCAATCAACGACCTCGTTCGAATCGGCACCCTGCCTAAACTCTTGGCCTCCGAACTAGAAAATCAGGTCATTCAACACAGGAACATCCTGATTAGCGGGGGGACGGGCACCGGAAAAACAACCCTACTGAACATCCTGGCGGGGTTCATTCCCGACGATCAGCGCGTAGTCATCATCGAAGACACGTCCGAGATCCAAATCCACAAAAGCGACCTCGTTCGGTTCGAGGCACGGCGGGAGCAGACTGGCCTGCCCGCCGTCACCATCCGTGACCTCCTGAAAGCGACTCTTCGCCACCGTCCTGACCGAATCATTTTGGGCGAGATTCGCGGCGGGGAGGCCTTCGACCTTTTACAACTGCTCAACACGGGGCATTCCGGAACCCTTTCTACGGTCCACGCCACATCCGCACAGCAGGGCTTGTCGCGCTTTACCAGTTGCGTCCTGCAGAGTGGCATCGACCTGCCTTATCACGCGATCAAGAATAATATTGCCGACTCCTTAAACGTGATCGTCCAACTGGAGCGCCGACCAGGGCAGCGATTGATCTCAGAAGTCCTGGAAATCAAGGGCTACGACCCGGAGGCGGACCGTTACGACTTCACTCCGCTTTACCTTCGCGAGGATGAAATATGCCGGCATTAGCACAGAACCCTTCCGAGGGCCGTCGTCTCACACCCGAGGAATACATCAAAGCGAATTACGAGCCGCAGGACCATCTCGCGGTGTTGATTCACCATCGCGCGAAAGGCGATACCATCCAGCGCGTCAACACCGCCGACGCACTCGCTTCCTCCAAATGGCAGGGTTGGTTCCGCCACGTCAATGCGAATGGCTACGATGTGTATATTTCCCAGAATACCTTGAATGGCGATTCTGCCCATCGCCGCAAACAGGATGTGGAAGCCATCCGCCATGTGTACCTCGACTTGGACCAGGATGGCGACCGAGCGTTGAAGGCCATTCAAGCGAGCGATAAGCTCCCCCGGCCTAACTTCGTCATTGATACTTCGCCCGGTAAACATCAGGTGATCTGGAAAGTGGAGGGCATGTCGCAGGCCGAAGCGGAGAACTTGATGAGGGCCATGGCAAGAGAGTTCGGAGGAGATCCTGCGGCAACTGACTCTACCCGAGTCCTCAGACTCCCGGGCTTCTATAACAAGAAATACGAGGCGCCGTACCGAATCGAGGCGCGCCAGGAAAGTCCGCAGGTGTACCACTCCTCCGATTTCACGGTCTCGCTGGAGGCGACACAGGTGCAGGACCCCGGTGCCCACCAACGACCCGCTGGTCAGGGCTCATCGCTCAAAAACACTCATTCCGAGCGCGACTGGCGCTGGGTAATGCACCAGCTAGGGCGTGGCGAATCGGTTGACAGATTGGTTCAGAAACTGGAGGAGTCCCGCCAGGACAAGCCAGACCCAGGATATTACGCCCGGCTGACCGTCACGCGGGCTTATGCACGATACGCACTTTCGCATGGGATTGCTCCTCAAGAGGTCATTCGCACCATCAGCGCCCATCCACCAAGGAGCACGGAGAATGGCGAAGGATATGCCCGCAAGACGGTGAGCGATACGCAAAGGCTTATCAATATCCAACGGGCACAAGGTCATGCGCAGGGCGAGCCGTCTCAGGGAGCCGCACAACGACTTGCATTGAGGATGACGCCATGAATCTGCGACTCCGCTTAGTTCGCTGGCTCCTGGCAAACGTTCTTCTCGCGGGGATTTCGTTCCTCTGTGCCGGAGGGGTGAATCAGCCGACCTTAAGGCTCTATCTCGTCGCCTTTGGGCTTATGGACTTCATCAGCATTCTGGTGATCAGTCCCGCTTTGGCGAGGGAACGAAGCGCGCCAGGCTCAGAAGGAGCCGATTCAGCAGTTCGACCGGCTGCGAGCATTTTGTTCGTTGCGACAGTCGTTTTCGGCACCCTCGATGCGGGAAGGCTTCACTGGACATTCCCATTTCCCAAAGGAGTGCAGATGGCGGCATTCGCCGTTTATGTCGCGGCCAGTGCTCTTCAAGTCTGGGCGATGGCTGTAAATACCTTCTTTTCGACGGCGCTTCGCCTTCAGGCGGACCGGGGCCACCAACTGGTAAGGAGTGGCCCCTATCGCTACGTTCGACATCCTGGTTATCTCGCGATGTTGCTCATTGTGCTTTCGACGGCCTTCGCGCTCGGATCGAAGTTGGCACTGTTCCCTGCAATAATGTATGGGACGCTCATCTTATTCCGCGCCGCGCGCGAAGACGAATTTCTCCTCAGCAATCTCCCCGGTTATGCCGATTATATCGAAGGGGCACCATACCGCTTAATTCCGGGAGTTTGGTAAAGGAGGGGAAAACTATGGAATGCTCGGTTTGTAAGTCGACCAATTTAGTAAAGGTATCGCTCGCCTATGAGCAAGGTCTCTCAGAGTACAAGGGACGATCGCACTCGCGTGGCCTGTCCTTCGGAACGGGCGGGCTGGGCCTATGGGGCGGTAGGGCGAAGACCAGAGGTACGTTCCAGACCCGTCTTTCAGCTCGCCTCAGCCCGCCAACCAGGTGGTCATATTGGAAGACATCCAAATGGTGGTTGGCGGGGATGTTCGCCTTGTGGTTCTTGCGAATCGCACTGATGCCGCACAACCCGCATAAGGCGGCAGAATTCAACCGGGATTTCTTCTGGGCTTTGGACGCCTATGTCGGCGCTCTTGTATTTCTGTGGTGGGCTATCTGGCGACATAATCACCGCGTGTTCCCGGTTCGGCACAAACGCTGGGACCGTTCTTTCCTGTGCCGACGCTGTGGAAACGTCGAATAGAATTTCGAAGGAGAAGAAATATGATCAATCAGGAGATCAGCGAGGAGCCGGTCAAAGTCCACTTAGATGCTACCCAGCTTGACCCAGGTCCGTCACCCGAAGTTATGACCATGCAGGAAGCGGCTAAATTCCTCTGCATATCAAGTCGTACCCTCGACCGTTATGTTCGGGAAGCCGCCATTCCTTATACGTCGCTGCCCAGGCGCGGGGCACGCGCGCAAATTCGATTTCTTCGTTCGCACTTGATAACATGGCTGCGACAGAGAACCATAAAGCCTGAGTGGAACGGTAGGAGCGTCCAGCCATGAAGTACCCGCGGGGCATCTACGAACGCGATGGCATTATTTACATCCGCTTTCAAGACGAACGAGGAAAGATCGTCCGCGAGAGCACACACCAGTCATCCATTAAGGTCGGACAGGAGATCTTGGCCAAACGTAAGACCGAGGTCGCGGGAGGGACGTTCTTTCCGGCGCGCCGTTTTGAAAAAGTCCTGTTCTCGGTGCTTGCAAACAAGTGGTGGACGGAGCATGGCCAGTACACACGAAGTTGTTTTCGCTTTCTGCGAAAGCGAATTGACCGGGAGTTCGGGTCGCTGAAGGCCAAAGAAATACATGTTCCGGTGATTCGGAATTTCTTTGCGGAACTTGAGCGCCATGGGTACTCAGCGGCTTACATCAATTCGCACCGAACGATGCTCAATTCGATCTTCAATTACGCTATCGAGAGCCGCGAGTACGACAGAAATCCCATATCCTCCATTCCCCAGTTAAGGGAACGAAAGCGTACTAGGCTCCTAGATTTGAAAGAATGGCGGCTGCTGCTTACCGCGTGCAACGGTGATCCCGAGCTGAGATGCTTCGTAGTCCTCGCGGCCCTCACGACGATGAGGAAGTCGGAGATTCTTGGAAGGCCCTGGCGAGAAGTGCATTTGGACGGAGGCTTCCCGTACATTCAAATCCCAATTACCAAGAACAACGACCCGAAAGTCATTCCCCTTCCTGTGAGTGCCGTCAAAGAATTGAAGAATCTTCCGAGTTTTGGGAACAGCGACTATTTGTTTCCGTCTACAAGGACTAACGCTCGCACCGACCCCTCGCAGTTTAAGAGACCGTACCGTTGGGACATCCGGAAAGCGTTCGTCGAGGCCTGCAAGAAAGCAAAGATCAAGGATCTCCACATTCACGACCTCCGGCACCTTGGGCCGTCGATTCTCCTCGCTCAAGGGGTGCCGGACGCGGTGGTTTCCAAGGTAACCGGGCACAGGAGCGCCGCTCTGAGGAGATATCAGCACCTCTCGGAATCGTTCAGAATGCAAACGGTCGATCTCATCGCGAGCGTTCTGACGGGTTCGGCAGGTGACACACGTACTGACACAGTGGGTTTTAAGGGTACAGGGAGTGCTTCGGAGAAGAAGTGTAAAGGTAAGGAATCCAAGAGGTTAAGTGGTAGGCCCGTGGGGACTCGAACCCCAGACCTCTACCGTGTCAAGGTAGCGCTCTAACCGGGCTGAGCTACGGGCCTACACAACTGATTATAAAGACCTTAACACATCTCACTCTGCATTGCAACTATCCAGCGAACAGCCCCATCTCTTCACCTATCCATGCAATTTGTTTTCAATAAGTTGCGGGAATACCATTTTATTTCACAGCCCGCACCGACGCTGGAAAATCGTCTCCAGCATCATCTCTTAAGTCGAGACGAGCTCGCCGATGCCCGTCTGCGCGCATCTGTCGAGCGCGGTAGTGCTTCTTGCATGGCGGAGGCTCCGCGGGCTTGCCAAGAATTATATGCATCTCAGTGTGATTTTTTGGGGTTGCCTATTGTCTAAAAACAAGAGCGGTAGTATGTTTCGGTTACGTGGACACTCTTTTTGCAGAGGTTCTTACTTCTCCCATGGCTTTAACTATCACGGACGTCGCTCGGGAGGCCGATGTATCCACGGCCACCGTTTCCCACGTTCTCAACAAGACCGGCCAAGTGAGCCAGACAACACGCCGCCAGGTTCTCGCGGTTGTACGCCGCCTCGGCTACTTCCCCAACGCTCACGCGCGCAACTTGGCTTGGCGAAGCAGCCGCACGCTTGGCATGATCGTCTCCGATATCGAGAACCCATTCTTTCCCGAGGTCATCAATAGCTTCGAAGCTCGCGCGCGGCAACTCGGCTACGAAGTCATCCTCAGCGATACAAACTATGACCCCAGTCTAACCCAGCGTGCGGCCGAAAAGATGATCGAGCACCACGTTCGCGGCGTGGCCGTAATGACTTCCGAGGCCAACCTGCGCTTGATCGACGAAATCGCCCGGCGGCGGATTGCCGTCACTTTTCTGGACCTGGGGCCGGTGCAGAAATACGTCAGCAACATGCGCATCGATTATTTCTCGGCCATCCAGCAAGTGGTCGACCACCTGTCTCACCTCGGTCACCGGCGGATGGTTTTCGCCGGCGAACGGCCCGGTTTGAAATCGAACAACGCGCGCCGTGAAGCCTTTATCGAATGCATGAAAGGTCTGGGATTGGATCCCGGCCCCAACCTGAAAGGCGACCTGCGGTTTGAAGGCGGCATGGCGGCGGCGCGGGCGGTCATGGAGCTGAAACCCCAGCCCACTGCTGTGGTGGCCGTCAATGATCTGACGGCCGTGGGCCTGATCAAAGGCTTCACACAAGCCGGCCTCCGCGTGCCGGAAGATATTTCCGTGACCGGCTTCGACAACACTCACCTAACGGAGTACATTACTCCCTCCATCACCACGGTGGACATTCACCCTGATTGGTTAGGGCGCATGGCCGCCGATGCCCTCCACGAACTATCCACCGCCGACGAACCCCAGGGCAAGGAATACTTGGTGGCCGCGGAATTGGTCGTCAAAGCCTCGACGGGTCGCGCCCCTCCTGGGTCGTGCGCCGAGGAGGACCTCGGCCCCCGCGCTAGGAACCTTCCTCTGACCGCTTGAGCACGCTTCCTCTTTCTACTGCTGGGTAATTCCAGAGTGGGACGCGGCACGCATTGGTGCTCCTCGGCGCATCATGGCGTGCCGCTAACGGCTGCTACCGGACTTAATGTCCATCATCGTCGCAGTGCATTTCTGACGATATGTAAAAAGTACCCGGTGCGATTGGCCATGACTGAACACGGGCAGGATGGCCGCACCGACACAATGCGAGCCGCGGCGTCTCTTCAGCACAATTGCGTTGGAGGGAAATGTTAGAGTACGATGGCCGGTCGGGCTGATATTGGGGAAAATGGGGGAGCGGGTTCCGGCTTCGCGCCTGGCGTTGGGCAATCACCTCTGCCTTCCACTTGCGGGCAACAAGGAGAAATGGGACGAGCATGGTCAAACCTCATGAATACTTGACCTATCGAGGCGGGCCCGGGCATTGGTCCTGGGTCCTGCACCGGTTATCAGGAATTGGTGTGTTTCTATTCTTGTTAATCCATATCGTGGATATTGCCCTAATCGGATGGGGCCCCAAAGTCTTCAACAGCGTCTTGTTTGTCTATCGCTACCCTCCCTTCCGGGTGGGCGAAGTGGTGCTGGTGGCAGCGGTTCTCTACCACGCGCTCAATGGCGTCCGAATCTGTATCAGTGACTTCTGGCCGGAAACCATGGCTTTCCACCGCAAGCTCACCTATGCGGTGGGGATCGCCTTCACGATTATCTATATTCCCACGGCCATCTACATGTTGAGTTTCATCATAAAGTAGGGGGAGAGCGATGAGTGGAGCGGGAAAACCGAGACCGGAGAGCGGGCTGGAGCTTTACGCCTGGATTTTCATGCGCGTTTCAGGCCTTGCCTTGCTATTCCTGGCGCTGGGCCATCTGCTGATCATGCACATTATCCATAACGTCGATAACATTGACTTCCACTTTGTCGCGGTGCGATACGCCACGCCCTTCTGGCGGACCTACGACCTGCTCATGTTATGGTTCGCCATGATTCATGGTGTGAATGGCCTTCGCACGGTGCTGGTGGACTACATCAGCCCACGGGGTTGGCGGGCGGCATCGCTGGCTTCGCTCTTCGTCGTGGGGTTTGTCCTCCTGACACTGGGATCGCTCGCCATTTTGACGTTCCAGCCCCCGGCGATTCACTGAGTGGGCGTGGGGCGGGTTTACGAATTCATGAGCAGGTCATCAGTCATCAATTCTCAGAAACGGTACGTGCGGGCAACTGACAACTGACGACTGACCACTGACAACTTTCTTAGAGGCTTAATCATATGGTCCAAAGGTATGACGCAGTGGTGGTGGGAGCGGGCGGCGCGGGTCTGATGGCCGCGCTACAACTTGCCGGTAAGGGCAACGTCGCGGTATTGACCAAGCTCTATCCCACGCGCTCGCACACGGGAACGGCGCAGGGCGGCATTGGCGCCGCACTCGGCAACATGGAAGAAGACCATTGGGAATGGCACATGTTCGACACGGTCAAGGGCAGCGATTACCTGGCTGACCAGGATGCCGTGGAGATCATGTGCCGGGAGGCGATCGAGACGGTTTACGATCTCGAACACTGGGGCTTGCCCTTCAGCCGCACGGCGGATGGGAAAATCGCCCAACGTCCCTTCGGCGGGCACACCAAGGAGTTCGGAAAAGGGCCGGTGCGGCGCTCCTGCTATGCCGCCGACCGCACCGGTCACATGATTCTTCAGACTTGCTACCAGCAGTGCATCAAGAATGATGTGCACTTTTACAACGAGTATCACGTCCTCGACCTGCTGGTTGAGGACGGCCGCTGCGCGGGGGTGGTGGCGCTTTGCCTGGCCACGGGGGAAATCCACACCTTTCATTCCAAAGTCGTGCTGATTGCCACTGGTGGCTGCGGCAAGATGTTTCGCGTCAGCTCCAACGCGCATTCACTGACTGGCGACGGCATGGCGGTGGTCTATCGCCGCGGGATTCCGCTCGAGGATATGGAATTCTTCCAGTTCCATCCCACCGGCATTTACAAGATGGGAATCCTTTTGAGCGAAGCGGCGCGCGGCGAAGGGGCCATTCTCCGCAACGACAAAAACGAGCGGTTTATGGAGCGCTATGCGCCCTCGCTGCTGGACCTCGCCCCGCGCGACATGGTTTCGCGCGCGATTTATCGGGAGATTCGCGAAGGGCGGGGCATTGGTGGCAAGAATTACGTTTACCTCGACATGACCCACCTGGGAAAAGAGGTTTTGGATAAGAAGCTCCCGGACATTACCGAATTCGCCCGGACCTATCTTGGCGTCGAGCCGCTCACGCAGCCGGTCCCCATCCAGCCCACAGCTCATTACGCGATGGGGGGGATTCCCACCGACGTTGACGGCCGCGTGGTGATCGACGAGAAGAACACTCCGCTGCCGGGACTTTACGCCGCGGGGGAAGTCGCTTGCGTCTCCGTGCACGGCGCGAACCGCCTGGGGACCAATTCGCTGGTGGATATTCTGGTCTTCGGCCGCCGCGGCGGCCGCCATGCGGCGAATTTCATGAAGGAAAACAACTGGGTTCCCTTGCCTCCCCGCCCTGACGAGCCCGCCCGCGCCATGGTGAGCCATGTGCTGAATTCCACCGGCAAAGAACGCGCCGCCGACATCCGCGACGTCCTCCAGGACGAGATGATGGATAAGGCCTCGGTGTTTCGTGATGCTCCGGGCCTTACTGCCATGCGGGAGACGCTCCGCGGGTTGCGCGAGCGCTACCGCCAGGTGAAGTCGGAAGATCGCGGTCTGCGCTACAACACCGAGTTGCTGGAGGTCATCGAGCTCGGCTGTTTGTTGGACCTCGCCGAGGTTCTGGTGGAAAGCGCGCTGGCGCGCCAGGAGAGCCGCGGCGGCCACAGCCGTGAAGATTTCCCCAAACGGGATGACGTCAATTGGCTGAAACATACGCTGGCGTATCAATCACCCAAGGGGATTGAACTCAAGTTCAAGCCCGTCGTCATCACTAAGTTTCAGCCCATGGAGAGGAAATACTGAGGAGTTCACCATGCAGCTCACCTTGAAGATCAAGCGCTTCAATCCCGAAAAGGATAAGGAAGCCTGGTGGGGCGAATACAAGATTGAAGCCGAGCCCACGGACCGTTTGCTCGACGCGTTGAATTATGTGAAGTGGTACCGGGACGGTACCCTCACTTTTCGCCGGTCGTGCGCCCACGGAGTTTGCGGCTCGGACGCAATGCAAATCAATGGACGGAACGCCCTGGCCTGTAAGCTGCTGCTGAAGAGCATGGGCCAGACGATTACTGTTGAGCCGCTGCGTGGGTATCGCGTCATCAAGGACCTGCTGGTGGACATGGACGCCTTCCTCGAAAAGTATCGGAGCGTGAAGCCCTACCTGATTACCAAGGGATCCGACCCGGAGAAGGAGCGCTTGCAGTCGCCCGAGGATCGCGAGAAATTCGATGACACCACCAAGTGTATTCTGTGCGGCGCGTGCACCTCGGGCTGCCCCTCATTTTGGGGAGACAGCGATTACATCGGGCCGGCAGCCATCGTTAATGCTCATCGCTTTCTCCACGATTCCCGAGACGAGGGAGGTGAGGAGCGATTGCAGGTATTGAATACGCTTGAAGGCGTGTGGCGTTGCCGCACCATCTTCAACTGCGTGGAAGCATGCCCCCGGGGCATCAATGTGACCCGCGCCATCGGCGAGGTGAAGAAGGCGCTGCTCTATCGGAAGGTCTAGGCTTTAGGTTACAGGGGACAGGTTACAGGTTATAGGGAACGGCGCGTAGCGCTTTTCATGACAGCAGGGGGCGCAGCCCGATCAAACAATCTGCTCGCCTGCTAATCTGGATGGCCTTGGCGCGAGGCCTGCCCCTACGAGACGCGTAAATTGTTTGCTAAAGAAACAAGAATTCACGGTATTGCATTACAGAGAGCATTTGATCCGGGGCCGCCGAGGACAGGCGGCCCTTACTTTTGGGGACGCTCTACAAACCGGGGCTGGATGGCTCGGATTGATCGATAGCTTGGCCTCTGAGGGGGTGCAGAATGGGACTCGACCGATGGACCTTACCGAATTCCTCTCGCCGCGAGTGGCTGGCGGGCGCCGGGAGTTCACTTCTGCTCGCCGCATCACCGGTGGGCTCGAATGCTCGAGCCGCCCATGCGAATCCTGTGCCGCCGAAAGCGGATGACAGGCCATACGATCTTCTGATCAAAGGTGGCAAGGTTTTCGACCCTTCGCAGGATCTCGAGGAAATCCGCGATGTGGCCATTCGCGACGGCAAAATCGCCAGCTTGGAGCGCGACCTCCCCACCGGGCAGGCGCGCCAAGTGGTGGATGCCTCTGGGAAGATCGTCACCCCCGGCCTCATCGACGTGCACACCCATGTGTTCCCCTATGTTGGACCTTACGGGATTGAACCGGACCCCTACTGCGTGAAGAGAGGCGTCACCACCGCGCTCGATGCGGGAACTTCCGGAGCTTTCACTTTTCCCGCTTTTCGAAAGTTCATCATTCCGCAGGCCGCCACACGGATTCGGGCCCTCCTCCACATTGTTTCCATCGGCATGGTGACGGGCAGCACACCCAATATGGGTGAACTGGAAGACCTCCGCTACTGCGATCCCCAACTCGCCGCCCGAGTCGCAGAGGAGAATCGCGACCTCATCGTGGGTTTCAAGATCCGTTTCTCCGAAAAATACACCGGGCCGAACGATTTGGAAGGCCTGAAGCGGGCGCGCGCGGCCGCGGATCAGGCGCAATTGCCAATAATGACGCACATTGGAGGTTCATTCACACCCCTTGCTCAGCTCCTTGCCTTGCTGAATAAGGGAGATGTGGTAACGCACTCCTTCAATAGCCGCATTCACGGGATTGTCGATCAGGAGGGAAAGGTCACGGCAGAAGTGCAGGAGGCCCGCCAGCGGGGGGTCCTCTTTGATGTCGGCCACGGTGCCGGGAGTTTTTCCTTCGAGGTCATGGAAAAGTGCCTGCGCCAGGGCTTTCTGCCGGACACCATTTCTAGCGATCTCTACAGCGCCAACATCCACGGCCCCGTTTATGACTTCACCACTACTCTTTCAAAATTCCTGCTGCTGGGAATGAGTCTGCGCGATGTCTTCACACGCTGCACCGTCAATTCCGCCCGGATGTTCAACTTCGGCGCTGAAATCGGTACATTGAAGCCCGGCGCGGAAGGGGACGTGAGCGTGCTTGATCTGGTCTCCGATAATTTTACGTTTACAGATTCGGACGGCAAGACCCGCCAGGGCCGCCAGAAACTAATGCCCGTTGTCACGGTGCGAGCGGGAAAACTCTACACTATTTAGGAGGGGTGGCGCCTTGGGCGCCGGGGTGGTTATCTGCGTTGGGGCGTTCTTCCCCGGCCTGTTTAGCCACGCCGCTCGAAACTTTCTGCCTTCTCCCCGCGTATAATGACCCAGGAGCTCCGCATGGAATTGAAGATTGAGAACTTATCCAAGACATTTCCCAATGGTACCAAGGCGCTGGACAACGTATCGCTTGCCATCCCGCACGGGATGTTCGGGCTGCTGGGTCCAAACGGCGCCGGCAAGACGACCCTGATGCGCGCCTTGGCGACGCTCCTCGAACCTGACACGGGGAGCATTCACTTCGGTGGGATCGACGTCCTGCACCAGAAGGACGAAGTCCGGCGGCGACTTGGCTACCTGCCCCAGGAGTTCGGTGTCTATCCCCGAATCTCCGCCCAGGACATGCTCAGCCATCTCGCGCTGCTCAAAGGCATCACCCACCTCCGGGAAAGAAAACAAGTGGTTGAGGCCATGCTGCGCCGGTGCAATCTCTACGAAGTCCGAAAGAAATCGCTGGCGAGTTTCTCCGGCGGCATGCGGCAGCGCTTTGGTATCGCGCAGGCCCTGATCGGCAACCCCCAACTGCTGATTGTGGACGAGCCCACGGCGGGGCTCGATCCCGGCGAGCGCAACCGCTTTTACAATCTGTTGGCCGAGATTGGCGAGCAGGTGGTCGTAATTCTCTCGACCCACATCGTGGAGGACGTCATGGACCTGTGCAGCCGCATGGCCATCATTCACCTCGGCAAGGTGCTGTTCGAAGGCCACCCCGACGATGCCATCTCGACCCTCAAGGGCCGGGTGTGGCAGCGCTCCATTTCCAAATCGGAATTGGCCGAATACCAGCAGCGCTACCAGGTGATTTCCAGCCGGCTGATGGGTGGGCGGCCTTTCCTGCACGTGCTGAGCGTCCAACCACCCGACGCAGGGTTCGCCCCGAGCGCGCCCGACCTTGAAGACGTCTTTTTCACCAAAATCCGCGGTTGGAACTGAGACCCTCTCATGCTTTGGCACATCGCCTGGTTCGAGATTCGTTACTGGCTCCGCTCCTGGATGCTCTGGATCTTCACGCTAGTCATTGCCGCGTTTATCTTTGGCGCGGTCAGCACGGACCAGATCCAGGTGGGCGGAGCTCTCTCCAACACTTTCCGGAACGCCCCCTTTGTCATCGAGAACTACTATGCCATCATCGGCCTGCTGAACCTCCTGTTTGCCACGGCGTTCGTCAATTCCGCCGCCATCCGCGATTTCAGTCACAACACCTACGAGTTGATCTTTACCACCCCGCTCCGCCGGCGCGATTTTCTATTCGGCCGCTTTCTGGGCGCCACCCTGATCTCCGTCATTCCAATGCTGGGCGTTTCCATCGGCGTCCTGCTGGCGAAGTACATGCCCTGGGTGGAGCCCGAGCGCTGGGGTCCGGTTTACTGGAGCGCGCACCTGAAAGGCATCCTGGTGTTCGCCGTTCCCAACGCCTTCTTTGTGGCCGCCGTCATGTTCACGGTCGCCGTGCTGGCGCGCAATGACGTCGTTTCCTTTGTGTCCGCATTGGGCTTGTTGACGGGCTACGGTGTGGCGGAGGCGCTGACGCAGAACATCGAGCGCGAGCGGCTGGCGGCTTTTCTCGATCCCTTTGCCATCCGCACTTTCAGCCTGGCCACCAAATATTGGACAGTGGCCGAAAAAAACACCCTTTCGATGGGCATGAGCGGCTTGATGCTGGAGAACCGCCTGCTTTGGATAGCGGTGGGCGCTGCGTTTCTGGTCTTTGCCTACTTCCGCTTCAGCTTCACCGAGAGGCGCCGGAAGACTCGAACCGTCTCTGCCGAGCCGGCCGAGGCGGCGCTCACGCCCTTGCCTGCCATCTCATCGATCACCTTGCGCGAGGCGCCCGCGACCGTGTTCCTGGCCTCGGTCAAGATCCATCTGGCCGGCGTCCTGAAAAGCACTGTGTTCATCGTTCTCCTAATTGCGGCGCTGCTCAACTCCGTCCCCAGCATCATCCTCAGCGCGCGCGAAGGCTACGGCGTCAGCACGCTACCCGTCACCTACTGGATCCTCCAGCTCATCGCCGGTACACTCTACATGTTTGTCATCGCCATCATCACTTACTACGCCGGTGTGCTGGTGTGGAAGGACCGCGACCAGCGCATCGATGAGATTGTGGACTCTCTGCCCACGCGCGAGTGGATCGCATATCTTTCCCGGCTCACCGCGCTGGCGGTCACGGTCATGCTGGTGGAGTTGCTGGCGCTTTTGAGCGGCGTGATCGTCCAGGCCTGCTACGGTTACCATCGCTATCAGCTCGGCCTTTACTTTAAAGAGCTTTTCCTGATCGATGGCTCGTTCTTCCTGTTCTTCGGGGTGCTGGCATTTATATTTCATGTCCTTTCACCCAACAAGTACGTGGGTTACTTCCTTTACATCGCTTTCGCCATCGCCAATTTCTTCATCTGGCGGCCCCTGAACATCGCGACGGACTTGGTGCAATTCGGGATGGCGCCGGACGTGACTTACTCCGACATGTTCGGTGACGCTCCTTACATCACGGCTTGGCACTGGTTCACGCTCTATTGGATTCTGTTCTGCGGATTGCTGGCCATCGCCACGGTTATGTTCTGGCCGCGGGGCCGCGAGATGGGCTGGCGCGTGCGCTCGCACAACGCGCGGCTGCGCTTCCATGGGGTGTGGCCGGCACTAACCCTGGTCTGCTTCCTGGCGTTCGCCGCCACGGGAGGATGGATCTATTACAACACCGAAATTCTGAACCCCCTGATCGGACCCAAGGAAACGGAGCGCCGGCAGGCGGATTACGAGAAGAACTACAAGCGGTTTGACAAACTGCCGCAGCCGCGCGTGCGCAGCGTGAAGTACTCGATCGATCTCTTCCCCGAGACCCGCAACATGACCATGCGCGGCGAGGCGGTGATCTACAACCCTTACGCGCAGCCGCTCGGTGAAGTCCACTTCTCGCTGGACCCGAACTACGACGTGAGCGTGGACATGCCTGGCGCATCGCTTGCCAAAGACGATGCGCGCCTGCACTACCGCATCTATCATTTCTCGACGCCGCTTGCCCCCGGCGCAAGCCGCACCGCGACCTTCACCGTGAAGAGCCACAATCGCGGCTTTGAAAACTCGCCGAGCAATATCAGCCTGGTTGAGAACGGGACCTTCTTCAATAACGTCTCGGGGCCGGAGATCGGCTACGATCCCGGCCGCGAGCTCACCGATCCCAACGACCGCCACAAGTATGGTCTGGGCGAGCTGGTGCCGATGCCACCTCTCGAACGCAATTGTATCGATGACTGCCGCGAGAACTATCTGCGTGGCCACGCCGACTGGGTGGACGTGGACACGGTCATCAGCACCGCGCCCGACCAGATTGCCATTGCGCCCGGGTCGCTGCTGCGGGAGTGGCAGGAGAACGGCCGGCGCTATTTCGAGTACAAATTGGACCACCCCTCCCTGGCCTTCATATCGTTTCTGTCCGCCCGCTATGAGGTCCGGCGCGAGGAATGGAACGGCATCAAGCTGGAGGTCTACTACGACCCGGATCATCCCTGGAACGTGCCGCGCATGATGAACTCGCTCAAGAAATCGCTCGGGTACTACACACAAAACTTCGGGCCCTATTACCACAAGGAGGCGCGGATCATCGAGTTTCCACGGGTGGCAAGGTTCGCCCAGGCTTTTGCCGGCACCATGCCCTATTCCGAATCCATAGGGTTCATCGCCAATCTGAACGACCCCGACGACATCGACATGGTGTTTTATGTTGTGGCGCATGAGATGGGGCACCAATGGTGGGCTCACCAGGTGGTGGGCGCCGATATGCAGGGGGCCACGCTACTCTCGGAATCGTTGGCGCAATACTCGGCGCTGATGGTGATGGAAAAGGAATACGGGCGCGACATCATGCGGAAATTTCTGCGCTTCGAAATGGACAACTATCTTCGGTCGCGAGGCTCCGAGCGGTTGAAGGAGCGCCCGCTGCTCACGGTGGAATCACAGCAGGGTTACATCCATTATCGCAAGGCCAGCGTGGTGCTCTATTACCTGAAGGAAATGATCGGCGAGGAAAAGATGAACGCCGCGCTTCGCAAGGTGATCCAGCAATACGCCTACAACTCGCCGCCGTATCCAACCTCCTGGGCGCTGGTCAATGCGCTGCGCGAGCAAACGCCGCCGCAATACCAGTACCTAATCAAGGACCTGTTCGAGGACATCACCCTTTTCTCGAACCGCGCCCTCGAAGCGACGGCGCGAAGGCGACCCGACGGCAAATACGACGTCGCCGTCAACATCGAAACCCACAAGTTCAAAGCAGACGCGAAGGGCAATGAAACCGAGGTTCCCGTAGACGACTGGATCGATATCGGCGCCTTTGCCAAGCCTCAGAAGGGCCGCAAGTACGGCCGCACGCTTTACCGCGATCGCGTCCACATCACTCAAACCCGCTCAAACTACTCGTTCACCACGGACGAGCTGCCAGATCAAGCCGGCGTCGATCCCTTCCTGCTTCTTGTCGACCGAATACCGGACGACAACACAAAGAAAGTCACGCTGCTGGGCCCGGCAACAGCAGCGGCGCGGAACTAGTGCCCCGAATTCCCCTGAATGAAGCTTGCCACGTTGTTCTTAAGCTTGGCGAGGTCTTCGTCGCGCAGATACATCATGTGGCCGGCATCGTAATAGTCGAGATGAATGTGGCTCGCGAGAGTTTCCGGCAGCCGGAGGTGGCTCATCGTGTATTCCGTGCCGAAGAACGGCGTGGCGAGATCATAGAGGCCGTTTTCAACCTGGACTTTAAGGTGCGCATTGGAGACGATCGCCTCAGTGAGATCGCCCTCCACGTTGGGCGCGCCGGGGAATCCATACCTGAAGCCGCCCTCATGCTTCCAATCCCATTGGCCGCCGGCCTTTTCGCTTTCAATTTCGTAGGTTTGGTCCTTGCCGAATTTCAGATCCTCGCGCACGTAGGTATTGAAGGCGGCGGTAAATGCGCCGGTGATGGCGGTCTCCTGCGGGTCGTACTGGCCGTACTCAGCCAACGGATCGAAGCTGGGGCCGGAGAACCGCGCATCGAGGCGGCCGGTGACCAGGCCGCGCGAGCGCTGCAATTCCGCCATGAACTGGGGAAGGTTCACCCGCAGGTTGGCGTTCTTGACGTAGTCTTCGCCGAGTCCGGTAAAGTGCGCAACCTGCTTGGCCACCTCCGCCTTCTCCGCCTCGCCGAGCGATGCACCCTTGATCAGCGCGCCGGCATAGGTGGTGGCGGCGTAGTGACGGGCTTCGGTGAGAAACGCGTTGAGATCGGCGGGCGGGTCCTTCAGCATCTTGTGGTAGTACGCAGTGGCGGCGTAGCTGGGCAGGTAGAGAATATAGGGCAGGTCGTCGCCGGGACTGAAGGAAATGGTACCGAGGTCAAGAACTGTGGACATCATAACCACGCCGTTGAAGTCCATGCCGTTGTGCGACTGGAGATAATTGACGAGGGCGGCATTGCGAAAGGTGCCGTAACTTTCACCGATGAGAAACTTGGGCGAGTTCCAGCGGTTGTTGCGGTTGACGTAGGTATTGATGAACTGGGCCAGCGATTTTACGTCCTGGTCGATGCCCCAGAAGTCCTTGTCCTTGGCCTTGCCCACCGCCTTACTGAAGCCCGTGCCCACCGGGTCGATAAACACCAGGTCAGCCACCGCAATCAGCGAGTTGGGGTTGTCCACCACGTGATAAGGCGGTGGCGGAGTGGGCCGGGCGTCGGCGGTCGCGACCCGGCGCGGGCCGAAGGCGCCCATGTGAATCCACACCGCCGAGGAGCCTGGCCCGCCGTTGTAAAGGAACGCCAGAGGGCGCTGGCTCAGGTCTTTCACGTCGCTGCGCGTATAGGCGATGTAGAACAGGGTGGCGGTAGGTTTGCTTTCGTCGTCCTTCAACAGGATGGTGCCTGCCGTGGCCTTGTAAGAAATCGTCTCACTGCCCATACGAATGCTGTGATCGGTGACCGAGGTCTCCTCCTTGGGTGGTGGTGTGGTCTCCGCGGCCGGCTTCGCCTCCGGCTCTTTCTTGGACTCTCCTTCGGGCGCCTGGGCCGCCGCGCACAGCACCCCGGCAAGAATCAGCAGTACGGCCATCGACATGAAGGATTTCTTCATTCCTTTACCCCCATTTGAATTTTGGATATTCATTCTTGCCTGTGAACCACGAGAGTATAACCTTCCAATGGCTTATTTGTAAGCGCATTTCTGCGCTGCAAAGGATACCGTTTTTGTAGAGGCGCCCTTCAGGGCGGCAGCCTTTGTTCCTTTGGGATAAAGCTGCCCGGCTGAAGCCGGCCTCTACATCCGCTGCGCTGCCCCGGCACACGCGGCTTTGAGATTTGCATTTTGCATTTTGACTTTCTTTTGCTGCACCGCCATGAGCAGGCGGTGTCGCCGTGGCGACCCACTCATAACTCTTGCCACTCCGCCCAATGCTTCGCGTTCTTTGGTGGACAATCGGTGCAGGATGCGCATAATAGGGGCGTGAAAACGGCCGTCGAAGGCACTCCCGCAGTTTTAGTCTCACGGACGATTGAAATGATGGACAAACTCTTTTTTGCGTTGGCGCCGCTCTTCGGGGCGTGCATTGTCGCGGCCTTGTTTTTTCTTTTAACAGTCCCGCTCATCATCGGCCTGCTGATGGCGTTTAGGTTCTTGCGGTATCGCGAATGGCTGGCCATGCTGGCCGTTGCATGGAGCATGGCGATTCTCACGGCGAGCGGCGACTTTCTCTACAACCTGATGAATTGGTCCTCGAGCCGCTTCTCGCCGGGGATGACCATCGCCATTTGCGCGATTACTTTCGGGACTCCTCCGTTTCTATTCATCCTGATTCTCATACGTTCCCGCCGGCGATGGTTATGGGGCCTGGGAATAGTCCTGCTGACATCGCTGTCCCTGATCTCGATCCGGAACGAATTTGTGTCAAGAAGCGAAAGAGATGCTGCGGCATATCGTCAAGGTGTAAAGCTTCTGAGTCCTCGGACCGGGACCAGCCTTGTGCGTTGGTGGCGCGATTATCGCGGCCAGCACGAAAAGGTTCTTCTTCAGGGACACATCCCCGAAGCAACCGCGGTGGTTCTTCTGACGGATCCTTTTTCGCGTTCCTTCCAGCCGCACTTCTGCACGGGTGTGGCTTCGACTTATTTGTTGCCCGTGAAGGATCCAGCGGATTTAGGAAACGCGACGGAAGTCGCGGGCTTGAAGGGTTGCGACCAAAGGTGGCCTTATGGCATAGCGGTCTTGGAGCGCGGCGTCGCGATTTATGCGGCAGTTCCCTTTCAGCCGCTCTCAGGGGAACTGGACCGGCAGGTCTTTGCCCATCCTTTGATGCGCAAGGCCTTCGAGAAACTAAGTTACGATCCAGCTAACTTCGACGCTTCAAAAGCCGTGCTCAGCCAGGCCATCGGCCTGCGGCAGACAAATATTTTCATCACGGCTCTTAAGCCGATCCGAATGCCACCCAACGCATTCCCCTGCGCAGATCCCGCTCTCCTCGTCAGCGTGCACGACCGCGGGAATTTGCAGGCTGTCATTCCCTTCTGTGCGGTCAGTTGGAACCTCTTTCAATTGGACGACGACCTTTATTTCGCCGCTACCACACAATACCCCACCCCGCCTGCCCCCGAATTGATGGGCCCGGATGGGGCGTCCTGGCTGTTTCGCGTGGAGGGGACGGAATTGAAACAACTGTGGCCATCCTCGTGAACGGGCCACAAAGGTATTGGGGGTAGCACACCGAGGCGTCGCCCCGAGCTCGGGTCGCCTTTCGTCCCGGGCCGAGGTGGAATCTCCTACCTCATTGTTTTGCTGGCAACATACTGCTTGGCCTTGGCCATCAGTTCTTTGGCCTGCGGCATGCTTTCCAGCCCTTTCAGCACCAGGGGATCTTTGGCAACGCTGATCCGGTCGGCTTCAGTTCCGCCGAAGATCGACCCCACGAGCTGGATGTCGATGCGGTTTTTGACGAAGTCGAGGTTGGCGGTCATGTCCATGTCGGAGAAGGGGATTTTCTCGTTAGCCAGAAACTGCTTGAATTCATCCAGCACGGCGTCATTCACTTCGAAGTCCTTGGGAATGGTCTTGTGAACTCCCAGGTAGTGTTTGGCGAAGTTGTAGAAGGCGGCGTGCTGAAGCAGCATTTCTTCCGCGGGGTTCAACGTGGGATCGGTAAACTCGATGTCGGGAGTGATTCCGCCGCCCCCATAAACTTCCCGCCCGCCGTCGGTCAGCCGGACCTCGGCATGGTTGGGCTTGGTGAGCTCGGGGTGGTAGTAGTAATCGTAAAGCGAAACATTTTCATACTGGCGTTGGATCAGGCGTCCGCTGGGCGTGTAATAGTGCGCCGTGGTCAACAGCAAGCCGGTATGTTCGCTCAACTGATACACCGATTGCACCAGGCCTTTGCCGAAGCTGGTCTCCCCCATCACCAGCGCGCGGTCGTGATCCTGGAGGGCGCCGGTGACAATCTCTGACGCACTCGCCGACATGCGGTTAATCAGAACGACGATCGGAAATTCGTTGCCATCGTCCCCGCGGGTGGCGTAGTAACGCTGCTCCTGGGAATGCTTGCCGGAGTGGTAAACAATAAGCTGGCTCTTTTCCAGGAAGTGATCGGAAACCTTCACGGCTTCATCAACCAATCCGCCGGGATTACCACGAAGGTCAAGGACTAATCCCTGCAAGTTCTTTTCGCCCAGCTTTCGCAGCGCGTCCGTGAGCTGATCGTTAGTGTTCTCGCTGAATTTACTGATGTGGATATAGGCGATGTTCGGCCGAATCAGAAAGGCGTCATCCACGCTATTCTCGGAGATTTCATCCCGGGTGATGTTGACTTCGATCGGCTGCTCGTATCCTTCGCGAGTGACGGTGACGCGAACCTGGGTGCTCCTGGGGCCCTTCAGCATTTCGGCCACCTGCGCGTTGTTCATTCCATCCGTGGATTTGGCATTGACTCTCGCCACAAGGTCACCCGGGCGCAGGCCGGCGCGAAAGGCGGGCGATCCCGGAACCAGCGTTTCCACGACCACCACGAGCTTGCCCATGGTGCCGGGACGTTGTTGGATCGTCATGCCGACGCCGTAATACTTACCCTCTTGGTCTTCGCGAAGATGCGCAAATGCGCGTGGGTCGAGGAAATTAGAGTGCGGGTCCAGGGTTCGCAGCGCACCGGGGATGGCGCCCGTGCCGCTATTGAGCGAACCATAGATCGTCCGGTCCGGATCGATGGGATCGGCGTAGTTCGCTTCCACAAGATCGTAAACGCGGCCGAAGGCGCTCAAGCTCGCCTTGACGTCCGAGTCATCGCTTCCGGCAGCGGCTCGAACCGGGCGCCCGTACGCACCTCCCAAGAGCACATATAGGACGACCGCGGACAAGATACACCCAACCACCCGGCGCGCTTCATTCATAAATTTGCAGCTCCTCGCCCTGCAAACTGAGTATAGCAAACAGATGCCAAGTCATAAAGCGGCGTTGTCTGTGCCCATTCAACGGGTATCGGGGGCGTCACTTTGCCAGACATTGAGCGGGTTACAGTCTGTGGAATTTTCACTGTAAGTCCTTCCCTATGATGGCGGGAGCGAGGAGCCAAAGCCAGTATGGATGTTCGACATAAAAGTGAAAGCGGAGAAAACGTAGCGGAGAAGACGTAGCGTGGGCGTCCCGCCCGCTGGAGCGTGGGCATCCTGCCCGCGCATTCTTGGCGGGAGCGGGACGCTCCCGCGACAGCGGGCGGGACGCCCGCGCTACGTTCGCTTTTCCACTTTCGCGCTGGTCACAAGAATCACGGAAAGCACCACCACCGCGCTTCCCGCGAGAATGAATTTGTTCACGCGCTCATGCAGAATGAGCCATCCGAGGAAAACAGCCACGACCGGATTGACGTAAGCATAGGTGGATACCTTCGAGGTCGGAACATGTTCCAGCAGCCAGATGTACGCCGTGTAGCCGATCCAGGACCCGCACACGATAAGATACAAAACCGCGCCCATTCCCCGCGCCGTCCAGATCACACGCGATAAGTCTCCCGCCAGGACAGCGAACACGAAGTTTGCCACTCCGGCCGCGGCGACCTGCCACGCTGTCGCGCTGAAGACGTCCATGCCCGATTGCCAGCGCTTCGACAGCACCGATCCCAGCGCCCAACTGAACGATCCGCCCACCAGGCTTAGCGACGCCCAGAATTCCTTGTGACCCATCGCGGTGTGCGACACGACCTCGGGATAGAAGAGGACGACCAGTCCTAGAATGCCCAGCGCCAGTCCCGCTTTGCCGCGCCCCGAGATGTGATGATGGCCCAGCAGCATCGAGTCCAGCACCAGGAACCACAACGGCGTGATGGCAATGATGAGCGCCGCCAACCCGGAGGAGACGGAAAGCTCGGCGTAGGAAAGCGTCAGGTTGCCCCCCACCAGCAATAAAATGCCCACCACGGCGGCCAAGGCAATTTGCCGGGGCGAGTACCAGACCTTCCTGCCCGTCAACCCACAAACCGCCAGCATCACCACGCCCGCAATCGAAAACCGGGTCGCGCACATCAGCGCCGGAGGAATGGTCTGCACCGCGATGTCGATGCCCAGATACGTCGACCCCCAGAATAGATAGACGAGTCCGAACGCGAGAATGACCTTCCATCGGCTTGGGCGCGGTGTCGAGTGCATGGCGTCAGAAAGAGAGGACCTAACAATATATCCGAGGAATCAGGCCACCGTGTCCCGTTGAAAAGAAAAAACCGCTCACCGGAATGAGAAGCGGTGAGCGGTGTCATCGGGACAAATGAGGTAGTGTCCCGGTATGAGAACCAACGCGGCGTTAGATTTTGCTCAAGTCGATTGGAGATGTCAACGACTTATTGTCCCTGTCGCGTGATTGTCGGGAGCAGGTCTGTTATTACGTCGGCGGCCAAGCATTTTTGACTGTGGGTGAACCGCAGCCCTCCAAAACACGTCCACGCTATTCCGCCACGTTCCAGTGGTTATATCATAAAGACAATACTTGAAAATTTAAGTAGAGGGGTGCATACTCCCCGCGACAGGTGCAAGGATGTTTCAGGAGATCAAAGCATCTCTCCAACAACTCTATCTGGAAGACGAGCGGTCCTGGCTGGCCGGCTCTAGCGGCGGCAAGGGCAGCACGACGCTGGCGTCGCTAATTTTCGATGTAGTCCCATCCATTCCCCCCGAACAGCGTAAAAAGCCCACTTCCGTCCTTTGCACCTACACGCGACCGGAAATTCCCGCGATTGTTAATGCAAGATATATTGAAGCCGGTGGAACGAAATAATGGCCCAGATTCAAGTCAACATAGAAGGCGTGGCAGTTGTAATGGAGCAGCGCAAAGTTCCGCTGGACTCCCTCAAGCTCGATGCCCAGAACCCACGAATTGGTCTTTACAAGGACAGCCAACCAAAGGCCACCCTATCGGACGTTGACATCCGGCACGCGATTGTAAACCGGAGCCCCGAGGCATACGGGAAACTGCGCGATTCGATAGAGATTAACCAAGGGGCTATCAACCCCATCTGGGTAGGCCCCCTCCATGATGGCGAGCACCTAGTAGTCGAGGGAAACACTCGCGTGCTGATCTATCGTGAACTGTCGCAAAAATACGGAGGCAGCGACACCTGGAAGAGCGTCACTGCGAATGTTCTGCCGGTAGGAATCGGTGAGTCCCAAATAAACTTCATTCGCCTTGAAGCCCACCTCAGAGGTGTGACTGAGTGGGACGCATACGAGCGGGCTCGGTACCTGTATATCCTAAACGAAAGGGAGGGATATTCGGTAACTCGGCTCGAGCAACTTACGCGGTTGCGCCGGCCGGAGATCGAAACGGAGATTCGCGCATTCCGCGACATGAGTGAGGTTTACAACCTGAGATTCCCGGAGGACCCTTACCAATCACAGAAGTTCAGCTACTTCGTGGAATTTGAGCGGAACAACCGTTTGAAACAGCAAGTGCAAAAGTCCGGCTTAGGCGTCCCGGATTTCTGTGATTGGGTTGGCACTCAGCGCATCCCAAGAGCCGAGAACGTGCGAAACATTGCCGATATTCTGAGTGATGCCAAGGCCGCCGAGCGTTTCTTGGGGGATGGCTACGACCGAGCGATCCAATACTTGGGATTGGCCCATCCTGATCTTGTGTCACCACTTTTCCAGCGCATTGACGATGTGGTCGAACGACTGAAGAGTCTTACGTTTTATGAGGTTGAGGAAATCCGCAGCGGAAGCCAACCTGGGAGGAAGCGCATTTTGGGAGAACTGGCCACCGTGGCCGGCAGAATTTGGGACCGGGTCTCCGGAGAGGACGAACCGGAAAATCCACCGGCGCAGGACGACAAGTGAGCGCCTCGAAAGAGCATGACCTGCTCACTGCGATGGTCGCTCGTTACATCGAGCAGCGAGGTTACGAGCTCGTCGCATTCGATAGCTCCCTCGATTGGCTGTTTGGAGATTCGTTTCGCCTGCCGCCTTCGATAATCGTTCATCGTCCCGACGTTTTGGGGGTTCGTGATCAGGCCCCCTTCGTTTGTATCGGTGAGGCCAAGACACGGAGCGATATCCGGTCCGGGAGAACTCGCCAGCAGTTGAAAGACTTTGCGCAAGCTTCGGCTGGAAAGACTGGAGCGGCCTGTGAGGTGGTTGTGGGAATTCCAAGCGATTGCCGGACAATCCTGAATAACGTAATCAGCTCCTTGGGCGTTGGGCCGAGCCGGATCACAGTTATTGCGATCCCGCGCCCACTTTTAGAGGAACGCAAGGGATGACCAGCAAGCGTTTCGCTTTTGACTTCGCTCCGCGACTGAAGCCTCTGCCGCACCAGATCGAGGCCACGCGATTCCTGTGCCAGCACGATTGGGCCGCGCTCTTTGATGAGCAGGGCCTAGGAAAGACGAAGATAGTCGTTGACGCGTTGGCACAGCTCTTCGCAGCGCACGTTGTCGAAGCGGCCATGATCATTTGCAGGAAAAGTCTTCTCAAGAATTGGGAAGCTGAAATCGCCAAGCATTCTAGTCTGCGGTCAGTTACGTTGAGAGGCACGCCAAAGCAAAAAGGACTCCGCTTGATGTGGTTCGCTCACTTCTATCTGATCAATTACGAACTTGTCTCATCTGCGGTGGAAACGCTGAAGACATTTCTCGCGACCCGCCCGATGGCGATTGTCCTAGACGAATCCCAAAGAATAAAGAACCCAGAGGCCAAAGCCGCAAAGGCAATCCATGCTATTGCACCGCTGGCAAGAAAACGGTTCATCGTCACGGGTACGCCGATTGCAAATACGCCCCAAGACTTGTGGTCGCAGGTTTATTTCTTGGACTTGGGCTCCGCACTCGGCTCAACGTTGGCAGAATTCTACAAGCGATTTCGCATTCAGGCTCGGCCGCACAAGGAGGTGTCTATCGACGAAAGCAGTCTTGCTCGGCTGCGAGAAAGCCTCGCCGCGTTCTCGATGCGGAGGACCAAGGACAAGGTGCTGGAGCTTCCCGAGAAAATCTACAAGACGCATGAAGTGCCGCTAGAGAAACGACAGCGCGAGATGTATGACACTCTTCGAAACCAGCTTTACCTGGAAATCAAAACCATGGATGGGGAGAGGGTCTCGGACGACGCTGAAAATATATTAAAGCGCATGCTTCGGCTCGTGGAGATCGCGAGCAACCCGCAGCTCTTCGACTCATCGTACTCGGAATTGCCGGCTAAGTTTTCGACAGCAGACAAGCTGCTTGGAGACATTATTGCGCATGGAGAAAAAGCGATTGTCTGGACGAGCTTCGTGGGCAACATACGGTTACTCCGACGGCGTTACGATCAGTATGGAGCCGCCATGATATTCGGGGACATCCCGCTCGACGAGCGCGCCAGCATCGTCGCGCGATTCCAAACATCCCCCGACCTGAATGTGCTCATCGCCAATCCCGCAGCTGCACGAGAAGGACTGACACTCACAGCTGCAAACCATGCCATCTATATTGATCGAACTTTTAACTTGCTGGACTACCTCCAGTCGCAAGACCGGATCCATCGGATCAGCCAGGAAAGGCCCGCGTACATTCATAACCTAGTCGGCATTGAAACCATTGACGCCTACATCGACGACGTGGTGTATCGCAAACAGGCAGTGGCCGAATACGTCTATGGGGATTCCCACGAGCTAGTAATGCCCCCGCGAGAATTCACAAAGGATGACATTTTGCGGCTCCTCGGACGCTGAAAGGACACGCTCCACATGGAAAAGGATGACTCGGAAGCAAAGACTACCGTCATTGTAGGCGACATGACGATTCCAACCGTGATTCGTTTCCTGCCTGTGCCAGAACTCCGCTACTACGCGGAAAACCCGCGCATATTCAGCATCCTGAGAGAGCTCGGGAAGGTGACGCAAGACGAGATCGAACGCAAATTGTGGGAGCAGGACCACACGAAAGACTTGTTTCGCGACATTAAACAAAATGGCGGTCTGCTTGAAGAAATAATCGTTCGAGGCAATGAGGTTTTGGAGGGAAACTCGAGGCTATGTGCGTATAGGCGTCTTCTCAAAGACGCCACGGCAACGGGAGACAAAGACGCCATCGCGAAGTGGTCGGTGATGAGGGCGAGAATCCTTCCGCCGGATACGAATGAAAAAGTCGTGTTTGCGATTCTGGGGACGCTTCACATCCGCGGCAAGGCCGAATGGAAACCATATGAGCAAGCGAGCTATCTGTTTCGACAAGCTACTACGCATGGTATGACGTCTGCTCAACTGGCGGCGCAGATCGGCACGAATGATGCGGACGTGAAGAATATGATCGAGGCGTACAAGTTGATGGACAAACACAAGGTCACTGACCTCAGCAGATTCAGTTATTTTGTGGAGTTCGCGAAGAGCAAAAAGTTAGAGGATACTAAGCAGTACTTGCCACCAAACCTCGTTCTGGAAGAAAAGTTCAGCCAGTGGGTTAAGGACGGAAAGATCCCACGCGCAGAAGAGGTTCGCAATCTGCCGACCATCCTTAGAGACAAAAGCGCTAGGACGAAGTTCTTGAGTGACAGCGTCACCTTCGAGGAAGCGCTTGAGACAGCGAGAGAACACCATCCTGAGGCTACGTCATCATTTTATAGTAAACTCAAGAAGGCCACAGAGGCAATGAACGACGCCGAAGAAGACCGCATCCGTCAAGAAGTCTCACAAGACGCTCAGAAAAAGCACGTAGTTCGAGACCTGGCCAAAACGGCAAGGAAGTTTGCTCACAGTGTCGGGGCCGACGGCTAGCGCAGGTGAGCAACTGATGAACATCCTCCTGGTAGAGCCCGATTACCGGTCGAAATTTCCCCCGCTCGGACTGATGCGTCTCTCGACGTATCATAGGGGTCGCGGAGACCGTGTTGCCTTTGTCCGCGGTGAGAACCAGTGGGCACGGGTGCGCCATTGGGATCGCATCTACGTCGCCTCGCTATTCACGTGGGAACTGCCGCGCACAGGAGATGCGATTGATTTCTACCGTTACAGCGTCAATGGTCCGGAGGACATCTTTGTTGGTGGTGTCGCCGTCACCCTTCTGCCGGACTATATCCGGCAACGAAGCTCGGGTTGCACAGTGATTGAAGGCCCACTTGATAAACCGGGACGCTTAGGTCCGGGCACTCCAGCGATCGCCCACCTTGTCCCCGATTACAGTATTCTCAAGCGCGTAGAACATGAATACTACCCGCGCGACGCGTACTTCGTGCGAACTACGAAGGGCTGCATTCGTAAATGTCACTTTTGCGCAGTGCCCAGGCTCGAAAAGGAGTTTGGCGCGATGCGTCCTCTCCGGGACCAGGTTGCCAATGCGATAGAAGAACACGGCGAACGGCAGCATTTGGTCGTGATGGATAACAATATCCTAGGCATCGAGGGGATTGACGAGATTTTTGAAGACATACGAGATCTCGGATTCCAAGCGGGTGCAAAGCGCAAGGGCAGGCAAAGAACCGTTGACTTCAACCAAGGATTGGATGCCCGTCTAATTAGCGGCACACCCGAACTGGCGAAGTTGCTGGGAACGACGTGTGTGTCTCCTATCCGCCTCGCGTTTGATTTTATCGGCATTCGTCCGGCATACGAGAAAGCGATCCGCATTTTGGCCGCAGAAGGGTTCAATGAGTTCACTAACTACATGCTATTCAACTTTGCCGACACTCCCCGCGACCTGTACGAGCGGCTTTGGGTGAATGCTCGCTTAAACATGGAACTCGGCATCCGGATTACGGGCTTCCCGATGCGGTTTATTCCGATGGATGACGTCAGTCGTAGGCACGTCGCGGCCGGATGGAAGTGGCGGTACTTGCGCGGAATTCAGTGTGTCCTGCTAGCCACACGCGGCCTTGTCAGTCCCAACCCTGAATTCATCCAGCACGCATTCGGCGAGACGTTCGAGGACTTTCTTGAAATCCTCTCCATGCCGGACCGCTACATTATATACCGGGACCACTATGCGGACGACGGCGCGGCCGATTGGAGGCGTGAGTTCCGTCGGCTCAGTCCCGACGAACAAGAGGAATTGCTAACCACCCTCCAGGATCTAAACTCCACCCCGCGTGTGCGCCCGGATAAGATCACAAAGCTGAAGCGTCGGTTCCGTTCCATCATCGAGTACTACTACCCTGGCGGCAAAACGGCGCCAAAGACTCCTGACGAGGAGGAATTGGCCCAGCAGGGTGTTTCCGTCGGTTACGACAGTGGCCCCGCGTGAGGGTAAGATCTTGGCAACCTTCTCGATGGGAAACAACGCCTCCGTTTCATGGTTTCCCCATATGAGCGAAACCACGGGGGTATGATCCATGACGGTCGCCTCGTCAGAATGCAGCAAGAGAGACGAAATTCCCACGAGTATATTCTTGGTTTGATTAACGACTGCTCGACAAATCGGGCAGATGGCGAAGCCCTCGTCGACATGATCTTAGGTCGCCGGGGCCGAACTGCAATCACCTTTGATTATAGAATGTTTTGATTTCGCCTAATGTCTGTACCGGTATGCGGCTTAAGATAAGGTCAGCCAACGCTGAAGTCTGATAGTCAAGGAGACAAAAAGAATGGCGGATCCACCAATTGCCCCGGATTCCGAGGCCGCGAAGTTCATGCTCCGCGAATACGACCGCATTGTCGACGCGTATCATAACCTGCATGATCAAAAGAACGAGCTGCTCAAGTTCTATCTCGCTTTCACTACGCTCCCTTTTGCGATAGTCGCGATCTCATCAACATTCATCGGACTAGCGGGGGTTGAGAAGCAGACCGTCCTCAAATCCCTCCAAGTTGCATCAGTGTTTCTATCGGTTCTTCTCGAAATGGTTGGAATCTCAGTATTGATGACGATGCTTAAAATCCGATGGGAGCAATATCTGTACGTCAAGACAATAAATGCGGCCAGGAGCTATTTTCACGAAGTGTATGGAATCCCGGATAAGTATTTGGTTCTTCCGCACAAAAGCGGAGAAATCACATTTGGTCAGAACGACGTGCATGGCAGAGTTTTTTGGGAGGGCATGATTGTGGGCTCGACAAACTCAATGTTGCTCGCACTGATAGCCTGGTCGTGGACCGATCACTTCGCCTGGCATCGAGAATGCGTGTGGTTAGCTGCTTCAGTCGTGCTTTGCCTGTCCCTTTGCGTGCATGCGATGGTCATCCGTATCCAGATCAAGAAGGCTTTACGAAGTTCCGGAGTACAAGACGTTGGTAGCCCTCGTTGAAAGGTCCCTTCAGGAGCAGGCGTAGCGCGGACCTGTTTTCTAGGTCCGTGGTTCTCCGTCCTCCCCCCCGAGCTCGCCGGTCCGTTCACAATTGCCTGCGCACAGCATCGAAGGACAGTGACGAGTGACAAGTGACGAGTGGCGAGCAAACGAAATCAGAAGACAGCGTGGCGGGGAATTGTTCTTTAGGCCCGCGGTTCATCCACTATGGTCAACCAAGAGCCGCGGACCTACAGAACAGGTCCGCGCTACGCTCGATTGTGACGGCGACTTTACGCCGCCATATGGCGGGGTGAACCCGCCGCTACAATCGCCATCCCGCAAATCAGCATGGCGGAATGTAGGAGAGAGGGTCGCAGTCCAGGGCAGGCCAGTTCAAAGCAGGCACAGTTCACAGTCCGCAGTTTATAGTTCATAGTGAGAATCGAAGAGGCGTTGACTGTTAGCTGTCGACTGTCAACTGTAGACTTCCCGGGGCTCGTGGTACACTCAATCCAGGCGTGAGTCCGTTGGCGCGGCACGCTGTCGGGGTTAGGTGCGTGGGATTAGGGATTAGGGAAAAGCCCTTCACGAGACAGGGAATTGCGCGCTTTGCGAAGCGCCCCTACGAAAATCATGGCCTCCTGCCCACGGGGATGACTACCTAGCCCCTACGCGCATTCAGTGCTAGGATACGAAGTGAAATAGGAGAGTTGCCGTGGGCACGAAGCAGCAGATACTGAAGGTCATTGAAGAGCTTCCCGACGACGCCGGCGTCGAAGACGCCTTGGATCGGCTTTACCTGCTTTATAAAGTCGAGAGAGGCCTTCTCCAAGCGGACCGTGGTGAGCTGATCAGTCAAGAAGAGGTCCGGCAGCGTATGGCGAAATGGCTCAGGTAAGGTGGACGCCCCAGGCGGCCGATGATCTCGAAGCGGTCTGTCTGTTCATTGCTCGGGATTCTCCACAACTGGCGGCGGCGTTCGCCGACCGCGTCCTCCGCGCTACAGACATACTGGAGAGCTTTCCACGTTCGGGTAGAATCGTTCCGGAACTGGGAATCGAGAACATCAGAGAGATCCTAGTCGGCAGCTACCGCATCATCTATCGGATCCGACACGACGATGTCCACCTTCTGACGGTGCACCACGGCGCCCGTCTTCTTGACACCACAAAGATCGGGGCCGGAGACTAACAAACGTCGACATAGATCAGGATTTGACCGGGCGATGGCTCGGGAAGGTCATGGGGGTCGCGTTGCTTGTCACTTGCCACAACCAAGCTCCTTGCTCTCCGCCACGCACGAAGCAAAAAGCACGTTCCGCGAAGGTGCTCCGATCAGCTCCGCCACCTGTTTGCGGGCCGTTTCTCAAATGCAGTTCACAGTCAACAGTTTACAGTTCATAGTAACAATCAAGAACGCCCCGACTGTTAACTGTCGACTGTCAACTATCGACTTCCTTCGACGGCATCATCGCTTCCAGCACTTCCGGCAAAATGGGCGTCGTCGCGTTGTGGTCGAGGTAGATCATGGGGGCAGTCGATAGTCGACAGTTCACAGTTTGCAGTAAGAACCTCTGGCTGGTAAGAATCAAGAACACCCTTACTGTTAGCTGTCGACTGTCCGCTGTAGACTTCCCGGCCTCGTGGTACACTCAGGCGAAGTGGTGAGTACTGTTGGTCCATGGCGCGGGGAGATTCCGATGCAGATTGTAAAAACCACGGGTGAAGTGGGAACTGACGAGCGACTGCGGCTGGAGGTGGGCCTTTCCCCACGACAATAGATCCACAGTCAGCAAACCACTCATGGCTACGCACACGATGATTGTGGAGAAAGATTTCGTTATGAAGCGGCGCACCCAATCTCGACACCGTCCGGGCCCGGGGCGGCGAAAAGAAGCGATGGGGAAAACCAACAAAAAGACTGCTCGAATGACCAAAGCCATTGGTGATGGAAGTTGGGAAGTCACATTCTTGTCTCGACGAAGGCGTTGCGGTTTGTCATACTACAGCGAGGTCTTGAGGTATGAATCCGCAACATAACGATCTGATGAACGATATTATCCGCCGCATCGTGCAGGCGGCGCAGCCCGACAAGATCATCCTTTTCGGCAGCCGGGCACGGGGGGATGCACGACCCGACAGCGATATTGACATCCTGGTGATTAAAGAATCCACGGAGCCGGGCTTCCGCCGTGACGCCGCCCTCTACCTGACGCTGGCGGGGCTAAATGCGCCGGTGGACGTCATGACCTACACTCCCGAGGAAGTTAACGATTGGAGCGCTGTGCCTCAGGCTTTCATCACCACGGCCATCCGTGAGGGAAAGGTCGTGTATGAAAACAAAGGCTGACGTGCCAGCCTTACCTCCATTCGCTTACGCGTAGGAGTGCAGTCCGGGCAGCAGGTACGTCACGCCGAAGAACGTAAACATCACGACGCCGAAACCGATGATGGCAAAATAGGCTGAGCGCCGACCGCGCCAGCCGCGGGTGAGGCGCATGTGAATGTAACCCGCGTAGGTCAGCCAGGTAATGAGCGCCCAATCTTCCTTCGGGTCCCAGCTCCAATACGTTCCCCAGGTGCGATTGGCCCAGTAGGCCCCGGCGATGATCATGAGCGTCAGCAAGGGGAAGGAAATCGCTACGGTCTTGTAGATCAAGCTGTCCAGAGAGTCGCGGCTGGGCAGGTAGCCGACAATCGAGTCGTATTTCCAGTCCAGCACTTTCCAGGCGATGGAAGCAAACAATGACGTCACTACGCCTGCCAGCAGGAACGGGCTATCCACCAGACGGACTTCGAAACTCTGGGTATAGTCGGGGACGAAGTACGGTCCGCCACTGACCTTGACGAGCAGGAGCACCAAGGCAAGCACCTGCGCTCCGAGAGCGGCCAGGAAGGCCCAACGCATGGGTTTGTCCCACCGCTCAGGCTGGGCGGAGTACGTTGCCATCAGACTAAGAATCAGAGTGGCGGCGGCCAGTGCCAGGGCGACCGCGAACGGCCATCCCAGCGACTCGAGCGGCACCATCAACGCCTTATGCTCGGCAAGCATGACCTTCTGATGCGTCGTGGGGTCCCACGCCGCCATCGAGAGCGACATGCTGCCATTGACGCACGTGGCTACAACCGTCCCATAGACCGCGACGATCAGGGCCGCGGACCAGGTCAGGAAGTTGCGCGGCGTAACGCCGTCCTTGATCAGGTAGAGGAGCGCCACGGCAAACGAAATCGTAAAGCCTGCGTAGCTCAGCATGGCCAGCGTCACGTGGACTTGCAGCCAGGTGGATTGCAAGGCCGGCACCAGCGGACGGATTTCTCCCGGCAGCACTTGCATCAGAATGAGCGCCAGGGCGGCGATGGGTAGCGTGATCGCTCCCAGGAAGGGCAGCTTCAGCTTCCATTCTGCCAGGGCGTGCAGCGCGACTACCGCCCACGAGAACACCAGCACCATCTCATAAATGTCCGAAAGCGGCGCATGACCGGAACTCGACCAGCGCGCCAGAATGGCCATCGTGTGCAGCAGCAGGCCTCCGCGCGAAAGCAAAACGGCGCCCTGTAACAACTCCGCCTGGCGCATGGCGACCGAAGATCCATACAAAACCGATGCGCCTAGGTAAGCGATCAGCGCTACAAACAGGAACTTTTCGCCCGCCCTCGCACCCACAAACCACCCCTGGTCGCTGATCAGATGGGGGACAGAAATCGCCAGGATCGTGAAAGATGCCACGCTAACCACCAGCAGGATCCAACTTGCGGCGCTAAGATGGCTGCGCTCCGTGGTGTGGGTTATCACTTTCGCCATAACTTCCTCCTCGATTATGCTTTGCCTGAACTGTGCGCTTGCTGAGGGCCGCTGTGTTCGGACTTATTGTCTGTTACTCACCCTTCCGGCTGTCCCACTTTGCAATGCCGTGGTGCGCCGAAGCGGACCTTGTCGGGCCACGTCCCACTTACGCCCCCGGGAATTCCCGCCATGTGGCGGGCATTGGCCCTTTATCCACTATGCCGCCGGGGCGTCCTCGCTGACCACTTCGGGAACTTGCACTAAAGTCGCTTCTATTGCGTCGGTCAATTCGTGGAACTTACGTTCGAAATTCTCGCGATACTTGCTGGGCTGCCCACCAAGCAGAAGCGCCGGTTGCCCCTTGCGGTCCGCCGCCACCACACCCCAAATGCGGATGTGGGAAAGATATAAGGCCATCATCAATCCCGTGGTCAGAAGCAGGCACCCGGCCCAGATCAGCCATTGCCCGGGTTCGCTCGCGACTTGCAAGCCGGTCGTGGCATCCATTTCCACGCTCACAAGCCGGAAGTTAATGCCCGTGTCATTCGGGGGATGCAATTCCGGCGACTTGGCCAGCACCCAGGCATTGGTGACGCCGCTGACGGGCCGACCGACTTGCAGGTGAATGGCGGGATTACGCGGATCGTCCGACCGCGAGGTAATCGAGTTGCCCGACAAGACGTAGTCGGGAATGAAATCGATCAGCGCGACGGCGGCGCCCTGCGAACCCAGCGGCGCCGGCGCCCCTGGAGCCAAGCTCAGCACCTGGTGTTTCTCCGCCCCATTTTCTTGCCAATCCGCTTCCATGACGAGCTTGCGCGGCACTCCCGAAGGAACATAGGTTGCCTGGAAGAACCGCACGCCCTTGTAAGTGAGAGGGTCATTTACATAGATCTTCTTCCGCGCCACCTCGCGGCCGTTTTCCAACACGGCCAATTGGCTCCAGTATTGGCGCGGGGAGCCGTCAGGGTATGGGTCCATGCCCGCCGCATCGCAGCGCAGGGTGAAATTGAGGTGGTGATGCGCCCCCGGCACGGTGAGAGGTTCGACATCGTCGGTGCTCGTGCCAGGTCGGAGACTGATGTACCCTTTGAAACCGTGCGTCCCATCAAAGATTGCCCCCGCAAAGATAATCAGCAGGCTTGCGTGGACTACGTACGGAGCAAGACGCACTAACCGGTGCTTTTCCACGTAGAGCGTACCCTTTGAAAGGACATCCGGCCGTGGTGTGTACCCCATGCCTTCGAGTTTTTGGGAAGCCAGCGTTATCGCTTCCTTGGGAGTGTGCGGACCTAACGGGATTTCCCGTTGGAAGGGCAGCGCACGGATAAACGCAGCGTCTGCCATAAAATGTGGCCGCGCATACAGCCGCCAAACTTGAGGAAAGCGCTCGATCGACGCCAGCGTGATATTGGCCCCCAGAAGACCCAAGAGGAGTATGAACCACCACGTGTGGAAGACATCGAAGAGCCCTAACGCATTCAAAAGACGTACGATCTGTGGAGCGTAGACTTGTTCGATCTGCCCTTCCTGGGCCATGGGTCTTTGCAGAATGAAAGTGCCCAGGATCATCGATATTCCTAACAAGCCGAGCAAGAATAATCCGCATTTCAGCGAGCTTAGGAATTGGAGAAACTCATTGAAACTGGATTGATGGCTAGCCATTAAATGCTCCTGGTCTGAAGGCATCCGCGAGTCTTGCCGGCCTTAAGATCTCCCTATTCGGCATCTCTGATGCCAGCCTGGAAAAAATGTCTGGGCCCCATAATCCCTTGATAATGGAAGAGAAATTGGCGGCATCTGACCCCGTCGAGGGGGAATGGGAACCTCTTCTGACTTGATATTTGGGGCAAAAACCACAAGGAATTGCGTGTGGGTACTCAATTTGTCCGTTTTCCTCCATGGGGGTGCCACTGCTCACTGACTCTGAACAACATCCGGACGGACAGAAAGGAACTCAAAATGCTGACAAAAGGGCCGGTACAAGAGAACGGCTCATAATTGCAGGAGGCATGATGAAACCTTTTACTACTGTTCGTGGCCCAGCCGACGTGAAGGAATTCGTTGCTGGTCCTAGGCCGGTAACTCCCTTTAAGGAGGTTACTCCCATGGAAATGCAACCTACCTTCACCCTAACTTTCTCGATTGGAACCCCCATGCGGGAAATCCATGACGCGGTGATTCGTACGGTGTTGCAGTACACGCGAAGCAATCGTTTGCGCGCTGCGCAATTGCTGCAAATTAACCCTCGGACGATCCGTCGCCGTTTGGGCAAAAAGGACGGGGCTAGTTCCACCACGCGAGCTGCCTAGTATCCTTATCGTTGTCATAAAAGCGGCTCGCGTCTCGCTCTGCGAGGAGGGCGCCACTCGTGTCTTTCCATGACGAACCCGCACCCAACCCATGATTCCCACGGGTGCGGTTTCCCCTTGCGACAAAGTGTCAGGAACGCAAGGCCGCCAAAGTATCCCCCACGATATCCCATTGAAATTGGTTCCTTACGTGCTCCATACATGCATTAGTGTGGACATGACGAAATCCACGCCAGATGGGTGCTTGTGTGATTTGGGATGCGGTCGAACAATCCGAGCCGGAGGGAAGGGCAGGGGCAGGGAGTTCTGTAGGCGAGGAAATCACCGGTCGCATCCTGATTATTGATGACGACCCCCATTTCCTTCGCGTCCTTCAGCGGATCTTGTCCGGAGAGAAGTTCGTGGTCACGGCGACATCAAATCCCTGCGATGCCGTTGGACTTCTGCGATCCGACATTTTTAATTTGATCATTTGCGATTTACGGATGCCCGATTGTGACGGGTTGAACATACTCCAAGCCCTTCGTGGCGGCGGGAACGAAATCCCGGTCATTATTCTCACCGCGTATGGCGAGGTGGATACATATTTGGAAGCCATGAATGCCGGGGCAACGGAGTATCTGAATAAGCCCATTAAGTCAGATGAATTAGTCCAGATTGTGCGCAACTGTCTCCGTAAAGGCAGCCACCGCCGCAATTCCAAGCGGTTGAATAACGTCTAAAGTACCTCCCCTTTGAGATCAAGCTTCCCAATCAGATCGTAGTTCCACGCACACCCCCTGTGTTAAGACGCACGGAACTGAGCGTATTGATGGGAATCAGGCTGGCACGGCAGGCGGTCCCTGACAATGGGGGTGAGGATTCTCTGTCCCTGCCGTGGACCCTGGGCCACGCTAAGATCTCCCCTGCCGAGCTTCAGGTCTTCAGCTCAACGATCGTCGCTCCGCCACCGCCTTCATGGGGTGGGGCTGAGTAGAATTTTTCAACATGGGGGTGATGAGAAAACATCTCGTGTAGCGTCCTGCGCAGGATGCCCTTGCCGTGGCCGTGAATAATTCGTAGCCGGGAGCGTCCACCTAGAAAAGCTTGGTCGAGGAACTTGTCCACGCGCTCACGGGCTTCCTCCGCCGTGTCCCCAATGACATTGAACTCCTCCGGAATCCCTTCGCTCGGTGAGAAGGCCGCCGGCGCATCCGGGACCGCCTTGCCTCCCGGCGTTAGGAGCCGCACTTCTTCCTTGCCGACTCGCATTTTCAAGTGTCCCACGGCCACTTCAACTTGCCCGCCCTCAAGCAGTGCAGTAACCGTACCCGGCGTGGAAACACCCATCACCTTCACGCGATCACCGACCGCCATCAGTCGTACCACCTGTGGTGCTTGCGGCGCGGGCGCAGGCTCACCCAATGCTTCCAATACTTGGGTATTCCATTCCTCCCGTGCTTCCTGCACCAAGCCGGTGACCTTCCGCTCGCCTCGCGACACGACCTTGGCGGGCGCGGCTTGCCTGCGCAATTCCTCCAGCGATTGTTCCCATGTTTTTGCGTACTGCCGCAAGGTGCTGTCCAGGCGGGAATCAAGCTCGCGCAGTTTGGTACGGCGGTCTTGCTGGAATTGGTGCTCTAATTGTTCGTGGCGCTTTTCCAATTCCTGCTTTTGGATTTCCATTTCCTCCAGCTTGCGCTCCATCTCGTTGCGTTGCTGGTGCAGGCCTGCGACCAGGGCGGCGGCCTCAGCGTCGGCTGGATGGAGCAGTGACCGTGCCTTCTCCACGATGCTGGGCTCCAAGCCCAGACGCGCGGCGATGTCTAAGGCGCTGGACTTTCCCGGCAAGCCCACGAGCAGCCGATAGGTGGGTTCCAGCGTGGCTTCATCGAACTCCATCGCGGCGTTCACGGCCTCCGGGGTTTCCGCGGCATAGGCTTTCAGGCGCGAATGGTGGGTGGTGACCATCGTCATCGCGCCGCGTTGGCGAAAGTGTTCGAGAATAGCTACGGCCAGCGCCGCGCCTTCGTTGGGCTCGGTGCTAGCCCCAATCTCATCCAGCAGCACCAGGTCGTTTGGCCCGACCACTTCCGCCATGGCCTCGATGTTCGTCACGTGGGCGGAAAAGGTGCTGAGGTTCGCCTCAATCGACTGCTGGTCGCCGATATCCGCCAGCACGCGCCCGAACAGCGGCAGCTTCACTTCGCTGGCGGGCACGGGAATTCCGGCCTGCGCCATCAGCACCACAATGCCCACCGCTTTCAGGGCGACGGTCTTGCCGCCGGTATTAGGTCCACTGATGATCATCAGCTTTTTTGGATTTTTGATTTCCAGGCTGAGTGGGACTAGGCGGTCGGCAAACGTCCTCAACGCAACGTGGAGAAGCGGGTGGCGAAACCCGTTCAGACAAATTGCCCGATCCTGGCGCACCTCCGGAATGCAGCAGTCAAACTGTTTGCTGAATTCGCCCTTGGCGAAGGCCCAGTCGATTTCGGCCAAGATGTCCGCTGCGCGCCTCAAGTCTTCGCGGCGTTCTTGAAGCTTGCGGGTGAATTCGCCCAGGATGCGTTGAACTTCCGTGAACTCGCGGTCCTGCAATTCCACCAGGTCATTATTCAGCGCCAGGGTCTCAAGCGGTTCGATGTAAACCGTGGCGCCGGAGGAGCTCGTTCCATGCACCACACCCTGCACGCGCCGTTTTCCTTCCACGCGGACGGGGATAACGAAGCGATCGTTGCGGATGGTCACCACCGCGTCCTGAAGCACGTCATCCTGGGAGAATCTCCGCAGCATGCGCTCCAGGCTCGACTGGATTTCCAGCTTGGCCCGCTCGATGGCCCGCCGCACGCGCCCCAACTCCGCGCTCGCGGAGGAGTCCAGGGTGCCGTCGGGGTTAATCTTGCCCCCCAGCTCCGTGACCAGGCTCCGGAAATCCGGCAGCGCGTGCGCCAGCTCCGACAGGCGGGGCATACCTGACGTCGCGGTTGGCGGCGCGGTTTTGTCGGACGGCGTTCGGCCGCCTTCCCCATGGCGCAATTCGGTAGGGCCGGACGGCGTTTGGCCCCCTCCCGCGGCGTGCGAGGCGGAAGCCTTGGCAAGCGTGCGGTGCAGATCCAACGCTGCCCGCGCCAATTCCACTAACGCCAGGATTTCCAAGGCAGCGAGTGCCAGCCCTTCCACCCGCAATTTGTCGAGCAGCGGGCCGGGCTCGCACAGCCAGGCCATGCCCGGGCGAGTGCTCTCGCGCAAATACTCGCGAGCCTCACGCGCCAATGCCAAATCACGCCGAATTCTCTCCAGATCGGTGTGCGGCGAAACCCGTTCCAGCAGCGGCTCGCTGATGGGGCCGGAAAGATAGCCGTGCAGCAGTTCAAGAACGGCCGGGAATTCCAGCACGTCGCAGGAGAAGGGATCGAGGGTTCTGTGAGCCAGATTTGAGTCAGCCATGGCTATGCGCTTATTGTAGCAGAGGCGGGGGCGGATTTAGAATTCGGGTCTAAGATTCAAGATTTGGGATCAAGATCAGCGCACAGCGCGGCACCACCTTGTTCGCTCCTGTTCAATATGGAACAGACCCAGACTTGCAAAATGCGAGATCGTATAATTGGGGTCTTGCAGACAGATTTCCCCGCCCAAGAGGCATTCGTGCATTTGCAAGCCGTTTAGAACTCGGGTTTGCGGGGGGGGATCAAAAAGAATGTCCATAGCAACAACATATCGCGCCGTGATGTTGACGAAGAAGGGCGGACCGGAAGTTCTCCAGGTCGTCGAGTTGCCGATTGAGCATCCCGGTCCGGGGCAACTGCGCGTACGCGTGCGGGCGGCCGGCGTGGGCGCGACCGATTTGACCATGTTGGCGGGCAACTATCTGTACGCGCCGAAGATGCCCTTCGTGCTTGGCTATGAGGCCGCCGGCGTGGTTGACGCGATTGGCGCTGGTGTCACGGGCTTCGAATTGGGCCAGCGCGTGGCTGCGCTCACCGTTTATGGCGCCTTTGCAGAACTTCTGGTGCGTGAGGCCGACCACTTCCTGCCAGTTCCTGCCGACGTCTCCGATCGCGATGCCGCCGCCGTGATCCTGAACTACGTGACGGCGTGGCAAATGATTCATCGCGTCGCCAAGGTGCGGCCCGGCCAAACCGCGCTGGTCACTGGCGCCGCCGGAGGCGTTGGCACCGCAGCCCTGCAACTGTTAAGGCTGGCCGGAGTCAAGACATACGGCGCTGCGTCTCGGTCGAAGCATGCCATCCTGTGTGCACTCGGTGCGACGCCAATCGATTACCGGGCGGGGTCGCTCGACCGCCTCACGCGTGCGCTCGAACCTCAAGGTGTCGATTACGTCTTCGACGCAGTCGGCGGCGCCAACATCGGCCCCTGCATCGGCTCCCTGCGACGGGGCGGGGCAGTGGTGGGATTTGGATTCATGGGCGCTGGCGGAGGATTATCCAAGCTGGCCATGTTCGGCAATCTTTTCATGGGCGCGCGCCTTCGGGGGCGGCGCGGCACCTTCTACGGCATCTCGGCGTTGTACCGGAAGAACCCCAAGCCATTGCGTGAGGATCTACCCAAGATCTTCGCACTCCTCGCAGAAAAGAAGATCGACCCGCTCGTCACCCACACTTTCGGGCTCCTCGAAGCGAGACAGGCCCTCGAACTCCTGGCGACAGGTTCCGTGGAAGGCAAGATCGTTCTCAGGAATGCCTGAGCAAGAAGGATGATGCGGGGAAATGCCATGACGGGCTTCGGTACAATTTATATTCCCACACCTTATTGCGGACAGCCTGGGTTGCCACGCCCCGGACGCCCTCCACGTGGCTTCCGCCCTGGCGCTTGCCGCCGACGATTTTTGCACCTTCGACCGGGATCAAGCCCAATTGGCCCGCGCCGCAGGATTGCGCGTCCTGGGTGTCTGAGCGCACCACAGGTACTTTCGACCGACTTATGCTCTCAGGATTGTGTGGGGGACAATAAGGCGACTCTTCAGGCCGAATCCCTAACAACGCCGGAACTATTTGAACGGCCGCAACTTGCAGTGCGACTAGAGCTCGAATTTCTGCGTTCCCCACTGTACGGGAACCTCAGGCGTATGAGCCAATCACGGATTCGAAGCAGGGTGCGATAAAGGGTCGACAGGACCCCGGATGGGTCGGGCGGAGGGTTGGATCGCGGCAGACCTTACTCGTCAAACTTCTCAAAGTGACCACGACTATGGACCTCATGGTGATCCTCCAGGGTCTCCAAATGGCTGATCACTTCGGTTCTTATCCTCGAATCTTGTTGGATCCTCTCTTCAATTCTGGTCGCCAGCGAATGCGCAGACTCTAAGGAAGTGTTTTTGGGAAAGAGCAGATGGAATTCCACCCAATTAGTATTACCAGCATTGCGATGCCGCAACCCATGAAACTCAACGCCGGCTTCGGAAGTCATCTCGACGAGCAATCGCCGGATTTGAGCTTGGGCCATCGGATCGACTTCGTCCATCAACCCCCCGATCGATTGACGAATCAACTTGCTTCCCATCCACAGGATGTCCAGGGCAACAAGAATCGCAACAATGGGATCGAAGCGCAACCAGCCCGTGAGGATGGTCAAACCTAGTCCCACAAGGACGCCGAGACTGGTCAAGCAGTCGGTGAGTACATGTTTACCATCGGCCTTTAGGATCAAAGACCCATGCTTTTTTCCAACCCCTACGAGATATCCGCCCAGACCTCCGTTGATTGCGCCAGCAACTAGAATGAGCAAAGCCCCTGCCCCCAGGTTCTCCAGTTTGGGCCCCGCAATCAGCCTGTGAATTGATTCATAGACGATATAGAACGCCGCCAGCACGATCATGGCGCCCTCGAACCCGGCCGAAAAGAAGGCAATCTTGTCATGACCGTAATGATGGCTGGGGTCAGGAGGCTTGCGGCTCAACCAGAGGCTGTAAGCGGCAAAGGCAACAGCCACCACGTGGACGACCGACTCGGCAGCGTCGGAGAGGATCGCTGCGGATCCCGTCATCCAATAGGCAAGTACTTTTGTTCCGAGCATGAAAAAGCCAACTGCCAAGGAAAGCCGCATGGCGAGTTGGGGTGCGCGCGATTCGTGGTGGTTTGGGATGTGCTCGGGGGTCATCATGCTTGTCGATCCGGAAACTCACCGGGTTTTGGATTTCGCCTTTAAGTCTATCGCTAATCATAGCCCCGCAAACGGATTGCGAGGTGTGCCAGCGGCCACGCAGTATATCCTAAGCACTGATGAGGCGTTAGCCTTGGACCCCCGCGTCACTTGCGAGCTCAGCCTCCTCGGTGTCTATGATCGAAGCCACATGCCAACTGATGGAGGTGACACCCGCCTCCAGCGAGAGCCGGGTTACCATCTGTTCCAGGTAGTCGTCCTTTCGGCCGACCGTTCTCAGCTTTGCGGACACGTCCACGTAGTCAGTGCCCGCTTGGTCCTTGCTTTGAAGCGAGAGGAGTTGCAGCGGCGTTGGTCCCACCGCTTGCAAGAGCAGTGCACGGATATGCGCCTCCCGAGGCGCGCGACAGATGCAATGCAAGTGGTAAAGAATCTCTGATCCTTCTGTCGTTTGTGGTGTTCGGTTGATGAGCCGAGCGACGGGGCGCAGGAGCAGGTTTGCCGCGAGCACGCCCGCTATACCCAGAGCGGCAAAACGAATCTGGCCGGAACCAACGAGAGTGCCAATAGCTGCCGTGCACCAGAGTGTGGCGGCGGTGTTCACACCCCGAACATTTGCTCCCTCCTTGAGAATGACCCCGCCCCCCAGAAAGCCAATGCCGGAAACCACGTAGGCAGCAACGTGGACTTGGCCATCATGACCCCCCAGCAGGCCGCCCATGATCACAAACATGGCGGCGCCCACCGCTACCAATCCATTGGTTCGCAGTCCGGTGCTGCGTTGACGCCATTGTCTTTCCAGTCCGATCAGGCCCCCAAAGAATAATGCCAGTCCAACCTGGGCGGAAAAGCTCAACCAGCTCATGATCAACTCCCCTCACCGGCCGCAGCCGGGATTCCCTAGGGCGGTTTGAAGAGATTTCCAATTCGGCCGGATTTCCGAATTGTGGGCCGAGATGGGGGGCCAAAGATGGCTTTGCACGCGCGTAATGACGGTCTTGGCACGAACTCCCTATTTTTCCCAATGGAACCTCATGGCGTATATGGGCACGGGGCCACGGTCCCGATTGTACGCGGGGTCCGTTACGTACTGGAAATTAGGCGAAATAGATAAGCCCCACCGGAGGGTCACCGAATAGTAGGACTCCAGGATCACTTCCTTTCCGTAATTCAATTTCCCATCGCCGATGATGAAGCCATAGCCGCCTGTGGCGAGGTATTCGCGGTGGTCCCTGGAGATACCGTTCGCCACCAGGGCGACTCCCAGCGTGTCGGACTTGCGCTTCCAGTGGAGGCCTTTGACGCTCACGCCGCCGCTTGCGGTGCGATCGATCTCGGTGAAGGCAAACGTTTCCGTGTGGCCGTCATTCCAGCCGGCGCGGAGAAAAGCCCCAACGCCCTTGAAGATCTCCTGCTCGCCGTTGATGCCGAAGCCGTACTTACGAGAGTAAGTCCGCGATTTGGTAATGTCCAAGCCGTCGGCAGGCGTATTGAGTACGGTCCGATAATTCCCCATATGAGCATGATTGTTGTATGACATCACGCGAACTGCGCCAGTGTGGCCGTTCAAGGTGTGCCGACGTTCCAGTTCCAGGTTGTCGGCGTGGGCGCGGGCAATATTGGTGTCCATGCCCATACCGTTGGCGATTTTGGGCATCATCACGTCGGCGTAGCGCAGTGTCCAGCGGCCTTTCATCATCTCAACTGCCAACCCGTAGGTGTAGCCGCGAGTGTCTGCGGCAAAGTCCCAGGCACCATTATCCATCAGCGACCAGTTCAGAAACTGGGTGCGGGCGTCATGGCTGTAAGTGTTGCCGTCGAAAAGGTCGACGACCGAAAACTTTCCCATGGTCACCGTGATGCGAGTGGATCTCTGCCGGCTGGGGAGTTGGTTCTGGTCATCTTCCAAGTATTTCTCCGTACCTCCCAGGTTCCACGTCTGGCGAATAAAGAACCGCGCCAGGGTGATTTTGGGGCGGGCGCTGTCCACGCGATAGATTTCCCCGTTGGGGAACCCGGCAATTCCCAGCGTGGAGCCTATTCCTTTACCGGCAAGAATCTCCGGATTCAAGTAAATCTCGGCGCCATTCCACAGCTTGCGCCCGATGAAGAAGGTCGTGGTAAGCGAAGTTTCCAAATCTCCCGCCGGACTAAGGCTGTTCTGGCCGGAATAGGGCGAATCGAATCCCCCGTGACCCTGGGGTATCGCCGTGGCCTGAACGTGAAAATCCCACGACTTGCCCTCATCTGGTGCGCTCTGGCTGTTGTCCTGGCCGTACAGAGACAGGGCGCCGAGGGCCAGCGCCATGAGCGCCGCCCACATCAGGCGACGAAGCAATGCTTTCATTTGAGAATTCCAAAACAGGCAGGCGAGGATCACTGCCGGACCCAATCGCCGGGACACCCACCTTGAGGCGAGCGTGGTGACGCCGTGGTTCTCACGGTCCGGTTGAACGCCGACACAAAGCGGCGATTGGGTTCGGCACTGATCCTTTAGCCGTGCGGCAAGGGACCTCCGCACGTAGCCGGGTGGACCCCCGGCGCGAAGTGCTCGTGCGGAGGGCGCACCGGCAGGGAAGTCACCAGCGCATCGATTCTCCACGTTCTCGCTCCACACCGCCTTGAGGCGGCCGTCGATATCAAAGATCCATTTCATCGTGAGCATGGTCGTTACCTCCGTTCGTTGTTGGGATTGCCTGCTCGGTTCTCGGGGCCTCCCCCCAGGGGGCGGTCAGGCAGCCTAGATTTCCGCCGGTCGTGATTCGTCAGCCGATGCCTGATGAAGTGCCAGAGCATCGGCGCCATCACATACAGCAATACGCCCAGGGCCCAGAAAGCTGCGAAGCCGAACAAAAGCACCTTCGCAAGAATTCCCACGATTGCCTCCTCTCTGGGCTCCGCTCTCGTCTAGTCGAGAATCCGATGCTTAAGATTCATTACGTCACGATACGGAACAACACCCAGAATGATGTCGTTTTCATCGGTGACGGGAAGCGCCCGGAAGCCATAGCGGATGAACGCGTCCGCCGCCTGCTTCATGGTGCTCTCTGGGTTGAGGCTGATGGAGTTTTCGGCCATCAAATGACTCAACAAGACATCATCCTCAGCCATAAACAACTCCTTGATGTCGATTACGCCTAGGAGTTTGTCCATCTCATTGACGACATAGAAGTACATCACCACATCCATGGATCGAGCCATTTCGCGGAACTTCCTGCGGGCTCGCTGCACGGTCATGTCAGGCGGACACTTAATGAACTTGTTCGTGGTGAAATTCAGAATATTAACTTCATGCTTCTGCAGGATTTCTTCGATCTTCGCGACCTTGGTTGGTTCCAGCAGCTCGAGGACCGCCCTTTTCTCGCTGGCAGGCAGAACAGCCAGGATGTCGGCCGCCTGCCCGGAGGTCATCTCACCGATGAGCTGCGCCACACGCTCTTTGCGGAGAGAGAACACGATGTCGCGTTGCACGGCCGGGTCAATCTCCTCCAGCGTGTCGGAAGCGCGTTCGGTGTCGAGACCCTCAAGAATGGTCACCCGCTGACTGCTGTCTAATTCCTCCACGATGTCGGCCAGGTCCGCCGGGTGAATATCAGAAAGCTCTTCTTTCAGGATGTTCAACTTGACGTTCCCCTGGAGCGCGCCCAGTTGGGGCGGCAGGGGCTGGATATAGGACCAAGGGATGAGCTTCTTCTTTGCTTCATCCGCTCGTTTGTAGAGATAATCGGCCAGACTTCGAAACCCGAGTTGGCGGAGCAAGCCGTAACGGCTGATGTCGACATCGCTCACGTAGACCTTGTCACCCGTTACCGCCAAACGAATGTCGTAGACAACTTCGACCTCTCGGTCCTCGATGTCCAAAACTTTTTTGTCCAAGAGATAGTCCCTCAGCGGGATTTCTCCGGGCAAAAGCCCCCGTACATAGCTCTGTGGATCCTCGATGTCGACGGTGATTCCCCGAGGGCCAAACGATCGGGCCTTTTGCTGCGGTACGAGCAACGCGGGGTCACCGAAGGGCCGACTAATCTGGACATGGGTGACCTCGGCCAGCTTGCCCTGGTCTACTACGATGACGTCGGTTAGCTTGCCGATCTTCTTCCCCCGCAGATAGGCGCGCGCCCCGATGAGTTCGGTTAAGAAATAGCGCTTCTCTACCCCGTTCCGGACCGTTTTCGTTTCGCTCATGAGTCACCTCTGCTCAACGGAGCAATGTAATGAACCTGTAAACCAATATCCCGACCAGAAATATGAGATAAAGCCGGAGCGACAAGAGAGAGAACTTCACCATTCGGGTCATTTTGATCTGCGGTTTAGCGTACTTCTGGTTGATGGACCTCACCGTGCTCACGGTGTTCTTAAAGAATTCAAGAATCATATATAGCCTCGACACTGTGGTTCATTTCAGAATGTTTGGAAAGAGCGCGCTGATCCCATACAAGGTGGAAACGATGATGATCAGAGCCACAATCGTGATATTGGCGATATTTTGGAACATTGTATTCTTGTACCGGCCCATGGTTTCCTCGTTGTTAAGGAGCAGGATCAGAAAGACCAAGGCCGCAGGCAGTAAGGTCACCGCGATCACCTGCACAAAAAGCGTGATCAGCACCAGCGGTGCGTGCGGAATCAGAACCACCGTCCCCGCCAACCCGATGCCGAAAAAGTAATACGCGTAGAACCAGGGCGCCTCTTTCACTTTGTTATTGAGAGAGTGAGCCCAACCGAATACCTCACCGAAAGCCCACGAGCTGGCGAGCGAGATGCAGATGGCTCCCAGAAATCCCGCGTCGAACAACCCAATGGCCAGGAAGGTGCCGAGTTGCTTGCTGATGCCCATGAATTTAGCGGCTGCCGAGGCGGCATCGTAAATGTTCTGACCGGGGAGAAGCGTGCCGGTAAGGATGACGCAGAAGGCGGCTACGACCACCGTGAAAAAGGCGCCTATCGCCGTGTCCACCCTGCCGCCGGTGATGTCTTTCTCCTGTAGGCTCTTGTCCACCACTGCGCTCTGTTGGAAGAAAATCATCCAGGGCGCAATCGTGGTACCGATATTAGCCATGAGGAAGAAGAACAGCTCGTTAGTGAACCCTCCGGGTGGAAGCTGTGGAATCAAGCAACCCTGAAGAACTTCGCTGACCGGAGGATGGATCATGAACGCGGCGGGGATGTAAATGAGATTGAGTACACAAAAGACCATTGCCGCCTTCTCCCATGTCCAGTAGCGCCCCTGGATGACCATGGTCCCCATCATGACCGAAGCAATAATCACAGTGGCCACTCGCGGCACACCGAAAATACCGAGCGCCGCAGTCATGCCGATAAACTCCGTGATCATGGTGAGCCAATTCAGTAGCACAAGGTCCAAAAGGGAAAACCATCCCCAAAAAGATCCGAAAGCGTGAAAAATGGCCTCCGCATGACCCCGTTTGGTCACCGCGCCAAGTCGTACGGTCATTTCCTGCACGTAGTAAGCGACCGGCCCCAGCAGGATCAGGAACCAGATGAGATGGAAACCGTACTTCGCCCCTGTGGCGGTATACGTCGTGATGCCTCCTGCATCGTTGTCGGCAACCATGACGATGATGCCGGGGCCGGCAATGATGAGGAATAGCCTGATGACCTTCAGGATCTTCTTGTACCGGTAATAGAACTTGGAAAGAATATTCACGCGCCTTACCTCGACAAATTAGGAAATCGCTTCTCGCGCTTGGAGGGCTGGGATCTGGACCGCACAACCCGCCCAACGCAGATTCGACACATCACCGCGTTGCGTTGCCGAACGTCTAAGCTTGGAGTCTCCGCGCATGCAATAAAACAGGGCGTCAAGGACCGCTTCCCAGAATGGAATCAGAGCATCGACAATCCAAAACTTATCTGGCGAATGGGCAAGGAACCCCCGCCGCGCGGACTGCCGCCCTCAGTTTCAGCGCAGATCTATCGCGGCTGAGTAGGTCGCCTCACAGTTCGCGCGTTTCGATGTTCGGGATGGAAGAAGTGTGCTTGAAAGCACCAGCCTCGATCCCTCAGGTTCTTCAGTTGTCGGCTGGAAGAAGCAGAGGTCAGGCGATAGGCAGGACACTGAGGCTTATCGGGACACCAGAGAGCTTCTTCTACACCGGGAAGCCGCCGGCCATTCGCGGAGGCTTGTACTCACTACTGGTTTTCATACGTCCTTTCCTTTAGTCTTAGCGGGAGGACTGGCTTTCCCGCTCGGGATATTATATGATACCCCCCTAGGGTACATGTCAAGAGAAAAGTGCAGGAGAAATGTAAAAACATCTTATGAAAGACAAACTCCCGGAAATATCGAAAGAAAAACAGAAGCTGCTCTCACGCGTCAAACGCCTCGGCGGCCAAATTACCGCCGTCGAACGTGCGGTGACCGAGGCGGACGAGTGCGCAGACATCTTGATGCTCCTGGCAGCGATTCGGGGCGGAGTCAACAGTCTGATGGCGGAGATCATGGAAGATCACATCCGGCTGCACCTCATGCATCCGGAACGCCGGACAGAATCCACGGAGGAACTTACCGAAGATCTGATCGAGCTTGTACGCGCGTATCTGAAGTAAGCATCATGAGACAGGAACGCGTGCGGGTGCGTAGTGGCTTCTAAGGATCGAGCCGAGTAGCGGAACCTCGAGGAGAAGCCACTCGTGGGGAAAGCGCTCATTCCGTGCATTGTGCGCGAGCGACGACGCATTCGGTTGCTATTCTACGTGACTACTTCGTTTGATTTGGAACGATAAACGCCCTTCCTGGAACCTGACCAAGCTGAGCCACCAGCAGCGGGGCAGCCACGGTCAGAGCAATGCTCACCGTGGGTTCTTTCCTTAATGGCGAAGGAATCCCCTGCTGGCATGCTTGAATTTCCTGCGGAATCCGCGCCGGTTAATCGACCAGAGCCTCGACATATTCGTCACGATGGGACCATACGGCGGGAATGACGCGATAGGCATTCAATGCTTCGATCACGTCACCGCCGACGGCATTTTCCTGATCATTCAGAAAGGCGTACGCTTCTGCCTCATCGTTCGAATCCCCTGTGCGTGCCGCCCGGGTGTCGTTTAGAGTCCATAAGTAGGTAAAAATGTTGTCGCGCTTGGGAGTGGCGATAGCCTGGAGGATCCGCTCCGGACGCTTTTTCGATTTTGGAATCAAGAAGTCGACCCCGTGATCGTACCCGCTCTTACCGGCAAGCTTCACTCTCGAAGTGTAGCGAATGTCATGGCTGTCGAGAAAAGCCCGCACATCTTCAACAAAGAAACTGGCAACCCGCGGCTGCGCCATGACGAACATATCGTTGACCGCCAGCATGGCCTGAACCAGAGAATGGAGCCGTTGCGGCAGATTCTTGGCTGAGGTTTCGACGAGCAATTGATTGTTCTGTACGCGCACGCCGAGACCGTTGAGCACGCTATCCAGGACCATCTTCCGTTTAGGGGTGTCAACCTCAAGTCCGCTCGTTCTCAGGTCGGAAAGGATATAACCGTCGTCAGAAAGGACGATGTTTCCATTCTGCCGTGTGGCATACACTTGGAGATGATCGTTATGGCGATCGAGAAAAGGAGTGGTCAACTCGCAGGCTCCGCCCACCTTTTCCACGGAGATTCCCTGGCGCAGCCAGTCCACATAGGAATTGATCAGCTTCTGGCACTCTTCCCGGTTCATACCATGACCCCCTGAACAGGAGGCAGTGCCTCAATATTGCAGAAGGCACAGAATTCGTGAAAGGTCGCTCCTGGATCGCTCAATATGGGGAACATCGTAGGGTCCACCGGGTAAGCCCATTTGTCGTCGTAACCTTCCCTGAACAAGTGCAGATGCGTACCCGCAAGCCTTTCCCCGTCCGGATTTGTGTGCGGTGCTCCGTCAACATCCAGCCTGACCAAAATCACAGCGGTTTGTACCCCGTTTTGGTACTTCAATTTCGACAAGCGGAGTGTCCCTCGCCAAACGTCGAGCAAGAATGTCTCTCGATTGTTGGGGCCCGCAAGTTCGTACGTGTCACCCGCCCCCGGCAGGATCGTAATCGTCGCCGGAGGGCGAACGAAGTGCTTCACCATTTGCATGAACTGGTCGGCTTCGGCTTGTGTCAGCATGGAGTTCGCAAATAAAATCGCTCAACCGGCAAAAGCGTAGCATCTGTCTTGGGCTAGCGTCAGGCCTTTTTATCGCGCTTGCCCGAAAGCGTAGCCACGGTCCGCGGTCTGCCGACAATGGGTTCTTTCCGTGATGGCGAAGGAATCCCCCGATGGAATGCTTGATTCCCGCGCAAAATGGGCCGGCGCCTCGGGTGTGGGAAAGGCCCTTGCTCCGAGCGGAGAACTGAATGTAAGCGTACTTGCGTTTGGTGACACTATATGTAAATATACCTGCATATGGTGCAGCGGCATTTCTGGCTCGATCTCCTTGAACGCGCCTGGCGGACTCGCTCGGTAATTTGGTTATCAGGCGTGCGGCGCGTCGGAAAAACGTACCTCTGCCAGAGCCTGCCCAATGTCGAGTACTTCGACTGCGAACTTCCCCGTGTACGCCGGATGCTGCTGGACCCGCAGGGCTTTCTGGACGGCCTGCGCGGGCGACGAATCATCCTTGATGAAATCCATCGGTTATCCAACCCGTCTGAGCTGCTAAAGATTGCCGCCGACCACTACCGCAGCGTCCACATCATCGCCACCGGGTCGTCCACGCTGGGGGCTTCCAGCAAGTTCAGGGACACCCTCGCCGGGCGCAAGCGGGACGTGTGGCTCGCGCCGATGTGCCTTCGCGATCTGGACGACGCCAAGCTACCTGACCTGAAGCGCCGCTTGCGCCGAGGGGGGTTGCCGCCGTTTCTCTTGCCTGCGGATTTCCCCGAGCGCGACTTTCAGGAATGGATGGACGCATTTTGGGCCAAAGACATCCAGGAATTATTCCGTCTGGAGCGGCGCGATTCTTTCCAGAAATTCACCGAGCTCATCCTGGCCCAGAGCGGCGGCATCTTCGAGGCCACTCGCTTCGCGGGTCCCTGCGAAGTCAGCCGGCCAACCATTGCGAACTATTTGCGCGTGCTCGAGGCAACCTTCGTCGCCCATGTTATCAAGCCCTTCAGCGCTCGCCGGTCAAATGAAATCGTCGCCGCGCCCAAGGTCTACGGATTTGACACCGGATTTGTTTGCTACTACCGCGGGTGGCAGGAGTTGCGAGAGGAGGATCTCGGGGTGCTGTGGGAACACTTCGTGCTGAACGAACTGATGGCCCGTACGCAGAGCCGGGATGTCTCCTACTGGCGGGACAAGCGCGGCCACGAGGTAGACTTCGTCCTGACTCGACTCCGCGCAAAGCCCTTAACCATTGAGTGCAAGTGGTCGGCCGACAGCTTCGAACCTACGAACCTTCGCGCCTTTCGGCACCAGCACCCCGAGGGAGAAAATGTGGTTGTGGCCCAGGATGTCGGGCGGGCATTCACTCGAAGCTTTGGAGACTTGCGAGTCCGCTTCGAAAGCCTCAATGCCTTTGTCGACTCTGTCGTGGAGGGCCCGGCCAGATAACCCAAACGCCGGAGGCCTGCCCTGCTGGGATGCTTGATTCCCGGGCGGAAGGGCCGGGGGTATCCGACATGGGAAACGCCCCGCAGCTCTGGGAGCGCGGCCATCCTGGCCGTCTCCGGCATGGGCAGGATGCCCGTGCCACGTCTGCCGCCGCCCCTAACGGAGCGAGGGGCGCTAGCCCGCGTGAGAACAGTTCTTCCTGCACCCACCCTGAGTCAATCTCTTGACCCCTTGCCCAGGTTACACGACTTGCATGCCGGCATTTGGCGGTGGGAAGACTTGCCCTCAAAGACCTGATCGCGGGCGCGAGAGTTTTCCCGGCGCTTCGGGCCCAGCCTGGGTTGGCGCGCCCTGGACGCTCTCCACGCGGCTTCCGCACTGGCGCTTGCCGCCGACGGTTCTTATACCTTCAACCGGGATCAAGCCCAATTGGCCCGCGCCGCCGGATTGCGCGTGCAGGGTGTCTGAGCGCACCGCCACAGGTACTTTCGACCGGGTTATGCTCTCCAGATTGTGTGGGGGACGATAACGACTTTTCAGGCCGAATCTTTAGCAACAGCGGAACGTCCTGACCGGCATTAATTTGCAGCGAGAAGAACAAACAGATTCTTCTGCGCCCACGACCACCCCTCCCTAAGCCCCCTGCAACCGACCCTGTCGAAGCACCATCCAGACCCGCATATCTCGCCGGTTCGAACAAATGCGAGATGCATGGACCCAAAAGAAGGGCTCGGCTTCGCCTCACTCGAGCGAGAGGTTGCCGACTCCGCCGTCCTTTCCCATGCAACGATGGGCTGACAGTTGCAGCAGAGCCCGGATAACTTGGGACACGAAGCCAGATTCATGGGGAAGCCTGTGACGCTTTATCGTTGCCAATGGTTTGGTTCGCGATCAAAGGCTTCGCCCAAAAGGAGACACATAAGACCCAACCAAAAGTGAAGTACAAGAAAGCCATCCCCGCGCGAAGCCCAAAGGAATCTCCGAGGCGCCCGATTATCAAGGGCACAACGGCTCCCCCCATGATGCCGGTGCAGAGGATACCCGCAAACGGGCCATGGTGTTCCGCAAGGGAATTCAACGCCAGGGAAATTATGATCGGCCACATTACCGATGCGAAGAGACCGGTTAGGGGAAACGCCAGCTTCGCTGCAGTTCCACTGCCGAACAAAGCGACCGTCAGGCTTGTCAGTGCCCCGAGGCTAAAGCCCAGCAGGACCTTCCGGCTATCCAACAGCTTCAGAAATAGCATGCCAAGCCCACAGCCTGCAGTGAGCAGTCCCCAAAACCACGCCACCACGGTCGCGCCGGTAGTGTGAGGATCGTATCCGTGATACTGGGCGAGGAACTGGGAGATCCAGTCTGCGGTCCCTTGCTCTGAGCCCACGTACATGAATACGCTGATAAAAAACAGCAGCACGATCGGCCTTTTGAGGAGATGGCCATACATGCTGACAGCGCCAGCCTGCTCCTCCTCGGTGCGCTTCACCTGCGGGAACCTGGATGCCGATAATGTAAGGAGCATCAGGATGATCACCCCGCTGAAGATCCAGTACATGGAAACCCACGGCAGACTTGCCGGAACCAATCGTTTCAGGATAAGGAGCAGGAAGTTCTTCTTGTTCGGTTGGTCTCCGAGGTGAAGGACCACGTAAGAGTAAAGTTGTGGACTGACAAAGGACGCGGACCCGAAGATTAATTGGGCGAATGCCGCATTAAAAGCAAAATGTTCTTCCCCGCCCGCAACGCGCAGGAGCGGGTTAATTGCCACTTGCAGAGCGGCCATGCTTCCACCGATGAGAAATAGAGACACCAAGGAAACGTGATACACGGGTAGCAGCGCGAAAAACAATGAGCCGACCAACGCCACAGCGAAGGAAACCAGCATGACCCATTTCTCCCCCCATAACTCCACCAGGAAGCCAGTGGGGATGGAGAGTACTCCGTACGCAATAAAGAAGGAAAACGGCAGCAAGGCGGCGGCCGCCATACTGACATGAAAGCTTTCGATGATGTCGGGGATGATGGGCCCAAGAATGTTGGAGAGGAGCGAAATAACAAAGAAAGTCGCAAAGACCAAACCCACCAGGTAGTTGCTTCGTTTCATACGTAAACGTGCCCCCTCGTCCTCTTGGTTCACTCGGTCGTGGTGACCTTGGAGGCGAAGCTGAACCGGCCTGCTTCCCTTCCCGTCTGCGCCGCCAACGCCAGCGTGATCATCTCCACCGGCAGTATCTCAAGGATCGGAATCACACTCTCTGGGACCGCGGGAATCCGCAGAGACGAACGTCGGGCTTCCGCTCCGATCAACTCAGCCCTTCCGCCCTTACGGCGGATGTCCTCAACCAGTTTGGCGTTGAGCCCCAGCGTCGTCTCAGCCCCGCAGAAAACGCCGACGAACGTCTTTTCACTGACCATCTCCAAGGGTCCATGCCGAAATGCGGCGCTGCTCATTCCCTCGGCGTGATAATGAGTAGACTCTTTCGTGATGAGCGCCCCGGTTCCAACGGCAGCGAGCGAGATCCCCCGCCCGACAAAGAACAGGTTATGAACGTTGTCCAGGGCGGCCGCCAATTCCAGGACGTGATCCCGCCAGGAGTTCAGATACGTTGCGGCCGCCGGTGCGGCTTGCTCGAGCTCGCTTCGAATGGGCCGAGGATCAGCATACCCAAGGAGGGCGCCGACCTGGCTGAGGACCACCAGCGCCGTCACATAGGTCTTGCATGAGACCGAGAATTCCTCTCCCACGTTGGTCAGCAGTACGGCATCGGCGCCCGCACCCAGAGGGCTCTCCGCGGTGTTGGTGACGGCAATGATCCGGGCGCGGCCTTTGTTTTTTTCCAACAAACTAACAATTTCCGCGCTCTGGCCGGATTGCGAGACCGCAATGATCAGGGTAGTAGGGTCCAGCAATTGAGGAAGGTAGTGGATCAATTCCGAAGTCTCAGCCCACAATGTCGCGCAGCCGCGAGAAGCGAGGAGTAAGTGCAAGGGATAAAGGGCATGAAAAGATGATCCCATCCCCGTCAGCACGACCCGCTTCAGAATTCCTTGTTTTAATTGACCGGCAATGGGGAGCAAGCCATTAGGGGCGCTGAACCCTGCGAGCGTGGCCTCCAGCGCGCGAGGCTGGTCCAAGATGTCCAGCAGATACTCACCTTCGATAATTTGATATTTGGGATCAGTGTTACTCATGGCTAATCTCCTGAGGACTCAAAGTGGTTGCGCCAGACTTCGGCGGCACCGATCAGGCCCACATCCGGACCCAAGGATGCCAGCGAGATCTCAACGCTTTCATGCGGAACGAGACCACAATTCTGGCGGATGACCTGGTGAATGCGGTCGAGGAACAGACTCGCACTTTTCATGACGCTGCCGCCGAGCACGATGGCCTCGGGAACAAACAAGGTGACAAGATTGGCGAGACCGACGCCCAAGTAATAGGCCTCGCGCTCGACCGCCTGACGCGCCCATTCGTCTCCACCCTGCGCTCGTGTGCAGATCTCCCGAGCGGTCAGGCCATGGCTGGGGTAATCAGGCGGCACAATCGTCTTGATCCAATCCACCATGGACGGTCCGCTCGCCAGCGCCTCCCAGCAGCCTCGCGCACCACACGTGCACGGCGGACCCGACGTTTCGATGATGTGGTGCCCAAGTTCCGGATGCGATTGAGCAACCCCGCGATAGACCTTTCCATCCAATACCACACCCGCGCCGATGCCCGTGCCGATGGTGACGCAGATCATGCGGGCTTTGCCTTTTCCCGACCCCCAGGCTACCTCACCAAGGGCGACCGCATCCGCGTCGTTTTCCATTGCGACCGGAACGCGGAATTCAGCCGATAACTTCCTGACGGGATTTCCCCCCTCCCATCCCGGCAGAGTATTGATATCACCTAAAGTGCCCGTCAGCGGATCCACCGGGCCGGTGCAGCCGATCCCAATCCCTTGCAGCTTGATGCCAGCCTGATCGGCGCACCGGGCCAGCAGTTCGCTCGCCCGTTGCATGGCATAATCGAACCCCAAAGGCCCATCGGTGGGACATTCTTCCTTTACCAGCACTCGGCCGTTCGCATCCACGACCCCCACGGCAATCTTCGTGCCTCCGATATCAAGGGCCCCAATCATGCCTTTTTACCTCCGTTCAAATATGCTTCCCCTTTGTCATCTCCAGTCAAAAACTGCCGCCTCGTAGGGTTGCAGGTCCAACTCCCACTGTGACTCACTAAGGGAAACCGGACGTTCGCCGTTTGGCGTTACGCGCTGAATAGACGTCAAGGCAAACGCGGAGTTCACCTTCACCTGCTGCGGGTTCGCGCTATGATTCACCATCACGACATAACCGTGATCTTTCGCATCGAGTGACACGGCTTCCACGGCCGGGCGATCACTTTGGAATCGCGGTTTGACCCCCGCCCATTCCCGGAAGGCCCTATAGATCCGGTGCGTATTTTCCTCCTGGTCGAAAACCGCGGGAACGCCGGCCAGATAGCTTTCGAGCGGGTACGCACACAGCAAGGTCTTGCCTTTTCTCAGGGTGTTTGCGACGAGCGCCGGCCGTCCGGCTTGGTCAACGGCAATTATCGTCCCACCGTGAACCTCAAGCACCGCTGCCCCCTCGTGGGAATTGCCCGGAGCGGAGTAGTGGAAGACGTCGCCGGGCATCAAGCCAGCCCAGGAAGCGACGACCTTCAGGGTAACGTCACTGACGGGAAAGTGATCCTTTAGGCGCGCCCCGAATAAGCTCTCCATCTCCGGAATCGCCGCGTCTCCAGCTACGGAGGCATACAGGGCGCCTCCTTGCTCGACGTATCGGCGGGCCTTTTCCCAGAAGTCGCTGTGTACGTGCACCAGGAAACTGTCCGTGCTGGTCAGCGGAGAAGGCATCAGCAATAGAGGATGGCCTTGCCAGTCGCTGTACTCCCGAGGGAAGTCCGCCTTCAAACCTGCTCGGCGCGCGAGGACGAAAGAGGACAACCACGCACCGGTCAACCAATCATTATCCTCGGTGAAGCGGGGTTGCGCCTGACCGGATACGGATCCTCCCTCCGTGGTGGAGGTATAGGGCACAATCACCGGGCCTTCCAGTCCAAAGTGTGAGAAGTCGCCGTAGGGCTTCGACCACTCGTTGGGAACGATGATGCCGGCCTCGGCGGGGGCTGGCTCGATGCCGCTGAGATCAAGCCTAGCCACAATCGCTTCGAAATCCTTAAACATTCCCGCCGCAGGGCGCTCCTTCCCATTCCACGTCGTCAACCCGAACTGGGTCTCATGCGGCGAGCGCAGGTAAGGAACACGGTGGTACTGATCCGGGGCGGCGTCTGTGTAGCACCAGATCAAGAATCCATTCGCCCCAGCACCCAACCCGGAATAGAGATTCGCCCCGAGGTACTTCGCAATCTGCTCAGGCTCATACTGCGCCGAAGATGCTCCGATCTCCTGAACCATCACCGGGTGCCCAGCGCCTCCCGAAAGTGCCGTTTCAAGTGCAGCGCCATACGTGCCTCGCGCGGAGAGCATGGGATCGGGGAAAAGCTTCGGAGCATAGATCGAATAAGGATGCACGCTGAAGAAGTCCACCTCGTCGCGGATGATGTCGGGACGGAAGGGACCGCGCCATACGTCTTCCATGCTGGTCCCAACCACCAGGGGATGCAAGGAATCGTGACGGCGAATCGCCCCGGTAATCAACCGCGTCCAATTGGTGGCCATGGAATCCGTGGTACTTTCAGCCACAATCCAGAACGGAGGTTCATCGGTCAGATCCCAAGCCAGAATGGCGGGTTCCTTACCATACCGGCGGGCAAGCTCGGCAGCGAAGTCGGTCTCCAACCGCAACATGTAGGGATCTGATTGAGGGTCACGGCCCTGACGGTAGGGTACATCCCAATAGGCTTCGCCCACTTCTCCTCCAATTAGAAGCATAGGGTGGAGATAAATGTGATAGCGGTGAGCCAGTGAAATCAGATAGTCGAGTCCGCGAAATGCTTCGGGATTGTAATCATTCGGCCGGGGCTCAAACCACGCCCACACGAGATCGAGTCGAATGGTGTTGAAGCCCAGTTCGTGCATGCGCGCGAAGTCCGCTTCAATCGCCTTCGGGTCCCAATCGTACGGCCACTCCATTGCCGCTTTGGCGGGAACCCAGTTGGCCCCCACAGGAATAAAGCGATGCCCCTCGCGGGAGAAGTAATTCCCATCCAGACGGACGGCGGGTAGCTGCGCGCCATTCGGTTGCCGCTGCGTTGACCCCGGCAGCTTAGTGTCGGACTGGCCCGCGACCTTAACCGCCCGGCCGAGACCTAGTACTGCCACAATCAAGAAGCACCGCAGTGTGCGGTTAGAAAGCCAGCGAACATTCATTGTTCTTCCCTCCCAATGCACTCATCCTTGATCTGAGATCCAACCAAAGAAACGTCATGTGACGAAAGCGGGAAATCGAGGACCATAGAGAGTTGCTTATAAATTCGGCGCTACACTAAGAAAGTTTGCGAGCAAAGTCAAGAAATGGGATTTTTGTTGTTGCGTTTACCTGTAGTTCGCTAACGCCTCATCCCCGGCAGGCATGGCTTCACAAGGCAGTGGAAAAGCGCCTGCGGGAGGAACTGGCAAAACCCTAAGTTGAGATGAAAGGGGAAGGAGAGCCGGAAGGCGCGAGGATACCGCGGGTACTTCTCCACGGAGTGGGAGGGCAACGGTGAGCCTTGCACCTGCACGCATACCGGATCCGCGCACGGGGTCACATTTCCCCTGGGCCGGCTGCAGCGTCGTGCCCCATCCAGAACGACGACGCCCGATTACCACTCGGATACAATGCTAAGTGGGTACTTCGGCGAATTGGGAATGAAAAACGCCCATCTTCGAACCTGCCCAAGCTGAGCCACCTGCAGCGGGGCAGCCACGGTCAGAGCAGTGCTCACCGTGGGTTCTTCCCTTGATGGCGAAGGCATGCCCTACTGAAATTCTTGATCCCCGTGGGGAAAGGGCCGGGATATCCGGCGTGGGAAAAGCTCACGGCCAGAACCGCACCGGCCGGGGCTACCCGACTGGCTCGCCGAGGGCTTAGGTTCAACGGGTTTTGCGGCGGGCGCACGGGAGAACTCGAAGCCTTCCAAAACGTAACCGTCCAGCTCAATATGATAAACTCTCCCTAGAGAAAGTGAGGAGAGGGTTTGAATCTATGATAACCCGCCTGCGTGCCGAAAATTTCAAATCATGGAAGGACACGAGCAACCTGCGTCTGGGCCGCCTCACCGGACTCTTTGGAACTAATAGCTCGGGAAAGACAAGCATTCTTCAAATCTTGCCCTTGCTCAAGCAGACCGCCGAGTCCCCGGATCGAAATAGAGTTCTTGAGACCGGGAATATAGGCACTTTCCTTAGTGTCGTCCATGGGTATCGGAAGGATGAGGCCCTCAAATTGTGCCTTGGTTGAATCATTCCTAGCAACCAGTCATGGCTGGAACCCTTACTAACCGGCGCAGACGGAATGTCCTTCCAAACCTCAGTTATTTGGAAGGATGAGGGGCCAGTGCTGGATTCGTTCGAGTATGAGGTTGGCCCATTGGGTCTCGGAATGCGCCGAGACGATACGGGGAACTATGAGTTAAACCATCGAGGTAATTTGTTTCACGAAATGTTATTGACTTCACATAAAATAATGCAATAATAGACCTCCTGACGAAAGGAGGTCCCCTTGCGACCTACGGGTTCGGCCGAGCTGCTCTCGGATCGACGCCGGCGTGCGCTGAATCTCCTGCGT
>Ga0187891_1000142_pt1 | contig 75044 bp, 63 predicted proteins | sample June2016WEW_21_4_FD_132990 | JGI IMG/M metagenome (GOLD analysis project Ga0187891, IMG submission 132990) | Peatland microbial communities from SPRUCE experiment site at the Marcell Experimental Forest, Minnesota, USA - June2016WEW_21_40 | ecosystem: Environmental > Terrestrial > Soil >... | reverse complement strand
GTGGCCTGAGGGCCACCTCCCTGGGGCCCTTCACCAAGCCCCCCACCCAGTCCACCACCCCAGCGCTCCGGGGTACCTCCTCGAAGCCGGCTGCCAAACCGGCTTGCTCAGCAGTCTCCTAGAGGCTTGCCGCGGCGCCGGTCAGGTAGCGGATGACGTCGTCGGCGCCGTAGTCGTCACGGCCCGCCGGCAGCAGCTTGGCGAGCCGGAAGAGGTCGTCGCCGCTCGTGACGATCGGCGGTTCCACGGTGCCGTCCTTCTGCACCTGGGGGTGGCCGCAGGTTGCCAGCAGGCCGTTGCAGAGGCAACGGCGCTCGGCGGCGTCGTCGGCAGAGCCCCCCTTGGCGATGTACGCCGCCACCGGCTCGGCCGCGCAGCGGTAGGTGATCCTGCCGCCCTCTTCCGGCACCGGCTCGCGCAGGTAGCCGTTGTCACACACCCGGGGCCGGGCCGCGTAGACCTCGGGCATCGCCACGCTGCCCTCGACCTGCACGACCTTGAAGGGGTAGCCCGTCGAGGAGGCGCGGGGGTCGGTGCGAACCTTGGCGCCGCCGTCGCGGACGGCGCTGATCACCCGATCACGCAGCGTGGGATCCATCCCGGACTCGCGTGCATAGGCGAAGAGCGTGCCCAGCTGGATCCCGGTGGCTCCCGCCGCCTGCGCCTCGGCCAGCTTCTCCGGGGAGCCGGTGGCGCCCGCCAGCCAGAAGGGCAGCCCGAGCTCGGCCATCCGAGCGGTGTCCGCCTGGTCGCGCTCCCCGTACACGGGCTGACCGGTCTCGTCGAGCACCGTCCGGCCGCGGGGGGGCGCGTTGTGGCCGCCGGCGAGCGGCCCCTCGACGATGAAGCCCTCGACGCTGCCGGTGGAACGCCGCAGCAGCATGGCCGCCAGCGAGTCCGCCGAGACGATGGGGAGGAAGGCGGGGCGCGGCAGCTGGGCGGCACCGTACCCGACCCCCGCGGGGTCGAAGGTCAGCAGCGGTGCCGGCTCCGGCGTCGGGCCGTCGAAGAGGCGCAGGCGGGCCCCCTGGCCGGCGGCGAAGGCGTCGAGGACCCCGGGGATCTCGCGGGGGATGCCCGCGCCCATGAGGATGCAGTCGACCCCGGCGAGCATGGCGCCGTAGAGGGTGGGCAGCGTCGGTGCCTTCACCTTGGTCAGGAGATTGATCCCCACCCGGCCCCGGTGCCCCTCGCGGGCCAGGACCACCTCGACGAAGGCCGCGAGCACGGTGAGATCGCGCACCAGGGGATGCTCGACGTGGGTCTGCATCCCTGCTCGGCGGTACGGGGTCGCCGCCTTCTTGCCCATGGGCACGAAGAAGCGGTCGAGAATCCGTCCGGCCACCCCCTGGTCGGGGAAGGCCTCGATCGCCCGGCGCAGATGCCCGCCGGTGTCGCCGTCCTGGAGCCGCCGCGCGACCACGCTGTCGAGGGCCGTGCCGGAGACGACCCCCATGCAGCCACGATGCGCGGCCACGGCGCGGGCCAGCCGCCAGCCCGAGATGGCAACTCCCATCCCTCCCTGGATGATCCGGACCTGGCGCAGCCAGCCGTGCCGGCCCTGGGTCTCGTTGGTCGCTGTGTCCACTTCTGGCAATCTTCTCGTCTACCATCTCCTCACGCATTGGCAACGCGGGCCAACGCGACCTGGCTCTGCGGGCCATGTTCCGTTCCCGGACGCCGCCGACCAGTTCGAAATGCCCTTGCGCTGATGGGTACTTGGTCCCAAGTCGCGAGTCCGGTCTGTACCGTCGCGAACCAGCGTCCGGTCAATTCTCTTAAAGAGAACGCTGCAATAGGATTGCCCCCCTTGATCATCGGGGATGGCCCGTGCCAAAGTCACGCCGCTGAACGAGGGCCCCCTGGCCCGGTTGGTGTCGCCCCGGCCGTCAGCACCCCGGGCGCAGGTCAGCGTCTCGACGAGACAGCAGAGCGGCTCTCATGCCACACACGACCCCGGACGTCCCGCCCATCGGAGGCGGCGTTCAGCTCTTCCGGAGCTGCATGGTCTCGAGCGAGTACCCGGGTGCCGAGGCCGCCACCAAGTGGCTCTTCGAGCGGCTCGGAGTCGAGTACATCGTCAACCCCGAGCAGACCTGCTGCACCGGGCTCGGCTACTACACCGACGTGATGCCCTTCGCCACCACCGTGGCGATCGCGGCGCGCAACGCGTGCGTGGCGGTGGAGGCCGAGCACCCGATCCAGGCGTACCTCTGCTCCACCTGCTACGCGATCAACAAGAAGGCGCACCGGGTGCTGGAGGACCCCGAGCAGCGGCGCGAGGTCAACCGGTCGCTGGCCGCCATCGGGCGCTGCTACGACGACAGCGTCGCCCGGACCATCCAGCACCGCCACGTTCTCGAGGTGCTCTGGTCGCAGCACCAGAAGCTCGCCGCCCTGGTGCGCCGCCGCCTGAGTGGCATCAAGGTGGCCACCCATCCCGCCTGCCACTACTGCAAGGTGTTCCCGGACGAGGTGCTCGGCGACTCCGAGAACCTGATGGTCGCCGAGGACCTGCTGGAGCCCGCCGGGGTGACCAGGACCGGGTACTACCCGGAGAAGACGACTCACTGCGGGGCCGGCTTCCGGCAGCGCTTCGTCAACCCCGCGATGTCGATGGCGGTGACCCGGGAGAAGCTCCGGCGCCTGGCCGCCGAGAAGGTCGACGTCTGCGTGCACATGTGCCCCAACTGCGCGGTCCAGTTCGACCGTCACCACGACCTCATCGAGCGCACCTCCGCTGAGGAGTACCCGTTCGTCCACCTGCACGTGCAGCAGCTGGTGGCGCTCGCGCTGGGGGCCGATCCGGACACGGTCTGCGGCGTCGCCGCCCACTCCCAGGACCTGGAGCCGCTGCTGAGGCGGATCGGAGCCCGCCCCCGAGCAGTGGTGTGACCCGCAGCGGCGTCTTTCTCTGCGAGTGTGGCGGCAACATATCCGGCGTTCTCGATCTCCCGTCCCTGGCGGCCAGGGGACGAGCCCTGGACGGCGTGGTCAACGTCGCCGTCTGCCAGTTCCTCTGCGGCGCCGAGGGCCGGAGGCTGATTGAGGGCGCGGTCTCGTCGCGCGGGCTCGACCGCATCGTCGTCGGGGCCTGCTCACGGCGATTCCAGGGCCCGACCTTCGAGCGCATCGCCCGCGACCTGGAGCTGGGCGAGAACAGCGTCGCCTTCGCCAACCTCCGCGAGGGCTGCGCCTTCATCCATCGTCTGGAGCCCGAGAGGGCGCAGCGCAAGGCCGAGACGATCCTCGCCGCGGCGGTGGCCCGGGCGGCGCAGCAGCGCCCGCTCGAGCCGTCCCGCACCTTCCTCCACCGCTCGGTTCTGGTCGTGGGCGGCGGCATCGGCGGGCTCTCAGCGGCCGAGGAGCTGGCCGGGGCCGGGATCGAGGTCCACCTGGTCGAGAGGGAGCAGTCGCTGGGCGGCTACATGGCGCGGCTCTCCAAGACCTTCCCGACCGAGGACTGCGCCATGTGCTCGCTGGGCCCGCGGCTGGCCAACGCCGCGACCGACTCCCGCATCCACGTCAACACCCTCTCCGAGGTGATCGCGGTCAGCGGGCCGCCTGGCGAGTTCCGGGTGCGGGTGCGCCACCGGCCCCGCTTCGTGAGCGATCAGTGCGTCGGCTGCGGAGCTTGCACCGCAGCCTGCCCGGTCGAGCTGGAGAGCGAGTTCGACCTCGGGGTCACCGGGCGGAAGGCGATCTCGCGCCCCTTCGCCAACGCGGTCCCGCCGACGTTCGCCATCGACCACCGCGGCTGGGCTCCCTGCACCTCGACCTGCCCGGCGCACACCTCGGCGCAGGGGTACATCGCCCTGGCCGCCCAGGGTCGCTGGGCAGAGGCCTACCGGGTCGCCAGCGAGCCGAACCCGTTCCCCAGCGTGTGCGGGCGCATCTGTCCCCACGCCTGCGAGGACGCGTGCACCCGCGGCCGCCTCGACGAGCCGGTGGCCATCGCCGGGATCAAGCGCTTCGTGGCCGACCAGGTGGGCACGGCCGTCCCGGTGAAGCCTCCCCCTCTCCGGTTCGAGGAGCGGGTGGCGGTGGTGGGGGCGGGGCCCGCCGGTCTGACCGCGGCGCGCGACCTGGCGCTGCTCGGCTACCCGGTCACCGTCTTCGAGGCGCAGCCGGTCGCCGGGGGCATGCTGCGATTGGGGGTCCCGGAGTATCGCCTGCCCCGGGAGGTGGTCGCCGGCGAGGTGGAGCGCGTGCTCGCCCACGGCGTCGAGCTGCGCACCGGACAGCGCTGCGGCCGCGACTACACCGTGGACTCGCTGCTCGGCTCGGGCTACCGGGCGGTGCTGCTGGCCCTGGGGCTGCAGCGCGCGCGTCCGCTGCCGCTCCCCGGTGTCGGGCTGCGCGGAGTCGTCTCCGGGGTGGAGCTGCTCCGGGCCCGGGCTCTCGGCGGTGCCGCCGAGGTCGGTCGTCGGGTGGTGGTGATCGGGGGCGGTGACGTGGCCGTGGACGCCGCTCGCACCGCGCTGCGGCTCGGCGCCGACCGGGTGACCATCGCCTGCATCGAGAGCGGCGAGACCCTCCCCGCTCAGCCGGGCGAGATCGCCGAGGCCCGGGTCGAGGGGGTCGGGCTGGTCCCCTCCCTGATGCCGCTCGCCATCCTCGGAGACGGCGCCGTCACCGCGGTCCGTTTCCAGCCCTGCGGCCTGGGGGAGCCCGACCCCCACGGCTGGCGGCCACCGGTGCCCATCGACGGCGAACCGGTGGAGCTCGAGACCGACACCGTCGTCCTCTGCGTGGGACAGGAGCTGGACGAGGCCGCCCTCGCTGGCGCCGCGGACGTAGTGGTCAGAGATGGCCAGATCATGGCGGACCGGGCCACCATGATGACCGGGCACCGGGGGGTCTTCGCGGCCGGGGACGCGGCCGCCAACGGCGGCCTGATCGCGATCCAGGCGATCGCGGCGGGGGCCCGTGCCGCCCGGGCGATCCACAACCACCTCCGCGGTGAGGAGCTCCTGGCGGTGTGGCCGGCGGAGCGCGACCGGGCTGAGATCGCCGACGCGGAGCTGAACCGGCGTCCCACCCGGCAGCGCCAGGAGATGCGTGCCCTAGCGCCTGACCAGCGCCGGCTGAGCTGGCGGGAGGTGCGGCTGGGCTTCACCGAGGAGGAGGCGGTGGCGGAGGCCCGGCGCTGTCTCTCCTGCGGCGGCTGTGCCGAATGCGGGTCCTGCGTGCCGGCCTGCCCGGCGGGCGCCATCGACCTCACCCAGCAGCCCTGGGAGGAGGAGCTGACCGTCGGTGCCATCGTCATCGCGACCGGGCACAAGGAGTTCGATGCGCGGCGCAAGCCCCCGCTCGGCTTCGGGCGCTACCCCAACGTGCTCACCCAGAGCCAGCTGGCCCGGCTGCTCTCGGCCTCGGGGCCCACCGCCGGTGAGCTGCGCCGGCCGTCGGACGGTCAGGTGCCGAAGCGCGTGTTCATGCTCCAGTGCGTCGGATCGCGCGATTCGACCTCGCGGGGGAACGCGCACTGCTCGGCGATCTGCTGCCTGTTCGCCACCCTCCATGCATCGCTGATCCGCGAGACCTACCCCGACACCCAGGTGACGGTCGCCTACACCGACCTGCGGATGCCCGGCAAGGGGCACGAGGAGTACCTGCGACTGGTCGCCGAGCGCGGTGTCCGCTACGTGCGCAGCCGGGTCGGCGAGATTAACGAGGAGGCGGACCGGAGCCTGCGGGTGCGCTGGGAGGACACCATCACGGGCCGCAAGACCGAGGAGCTCTTCGATCTGGTCGTGCTCTCCGCCGGCCTCGAGGCGTCGGAGGGCACCACCCAGATCGCCCGGGTGGTCGGGCTCCAGCAGGGCGCGGCCGGCTTCCTCAAGGAGTACCACCCCAAGCTCCGGCCGGTGGACTCCCAGCGCGCCGGGATCTTCATCGCCGGGACCGCGCAGGGGCCGAAGGGCATCCCCGAGACCATCGCCCAGGCCAAGGCGGCGGCGGCCCGGGTGACCTCGATGCTCCAGGCGGGGATGGCGGTGACCCCCGTGGAGGTCGCCTTCTCCGACCCGGGCGTGTGCATCGGCTGTGCGGTCTGCGTGAACGTGTGCCCTCAGGGCGCGGTGCGGCTCGTCGACGGGGACCGGCCTCACGCGGTGGTCGACCAGGCGAGCTGCCGCGGCTGCGGCATCTGCGCGGCCGAGTGCCCCGCGGGCGCGATGACCGTGGGAGGCTTCTCCGACGCGGAGCTTCTCGCCGAGGCGACCGCGTGAACCCGGCCGGGGCGAGCGCCGTCGCGACACCGGCCGTCGCCGCGCCGGCCGCCACCACACCCCCGGTTGACGCCGACGCCGACCGGAGGATCGTCGCCTTCCTCTGCCGGGAGTGCGCCTACAGCGCCGCGGATGCCGCCGGCAACGCGCGCACCCCGCTGCCCCCGACCATCCGCACCATCCTGGTCCCGTGCACCGGACGGGTGTCGCCGCTGCACCTCCTGACCGCCCTTGCCGACGGTGCCGACGGTGTGTACGTCGCCGGCTGCCTGGAGGGGCAGTGTCACTACCGGGTGGGCAATCTCCACGCCCTCGACCGGATCGTCTTCGTGAAGCGGCTGCTGGAATCGGTCGGGGTCGAGCCCGACCGCGTCGCGATGTTCACGATGAGCGCCGCCGACACCCCCCGCTTCGTGGCCACCGCCCGCGCGATGCACGAGACCATCACGCGCCTCCCGCGCCTCCCGAGGTCCTGAGCGATGCCTCTGAGCGCCCGCGGCAGGCAGATAGTGGACGGGATCGCGAGGAGCGCCTCCGGGGTCAGCGCCGGGGTGATGGGATGCGAGATCGTGCGGCGCGAGGAGCTGTGCGTCGGCTGCGGACGCTGCGTGGGCGCGTGTCCCACCGGGGCGATGACCCAGGACGACTGGTTCGATCCGGGACAGCTGTATGCGGCACCCGCCGGGACCGGGCGCGGCGCGCTGGCGGCAGCCCTGCGCCGGATCGCCCGTCACCAGCCGAGCGGTCCCATTCGGGTGCCCGAGCGCGTCCTCACCTTCCGCGGCATCGTCTTCGCCGCCGAGCGCTGCGTCGGCTGCGGCGCTTGCGTGCGCGCCTGCCCGACCGGCGCGGTGGTGTCCGGGCCAGTGCCGGTGGCCGCTGTCGAGCCGGCGCCTCGGGTGCTGGTCGAAGCGGGGTCACGGCCGTGACCCCGGCCCCGGCGATCCGCTCCGGCGGCGCGGGCGGAGCGAAAGACGGTGTGGGCATCCGAGCCCTGCTCTGCGAGTGCGCCGGCACCATGGCGTCCAACCTCGACTTCGACCTCCTCGCGGAGGGCATCTCCGGCCCGGACGTGACCGTCGAGCGGCGTCGCATGTGGTGCGGCCGGGAGGGGAGGAACCGCCTCATCGAGCTCTTCGAGGAGGGCGAGCAGGCCGGCCGGCTGGTCCTGGTGGGCTGCTCGCCGGACTTCGCGGCCCGGCGGCTCCAGTGGCTGACGGATCGCGGCCTCCGCCTCGAGGCGGCGGACATCCGCGAGGGCTGCTCGTGGGTGCACGGCGCGGACCGCGCCGCGGTCACCGAGAAGGCGGTCAGGATCGCCCTCGCCGCCATCCGGTACCCGTCGCGGCGTGAGCCGCGGGTGGCACGCCGGCCCGGCGCCGACCGGGTGGCGGTCGTGGGCGGTGGCGTCGCCGGCACCCAGGCGGCGATCGAGCTCGCGCGGATGGGCCACGACGTCGACCTGCTCGAGCGGCGGCCGTTCCTGGGTGGCCGCGCCACCGCCATCGGCCCCGTCTTCCCCACCGGCGACTGCGGCCCCTGCCTGCCGACCACCGGGGCTCAGTCCGGGGTCCGGAAATGCCTCTTCCGCAACGTCGCGGTCGATCATCCGAAGCTCCGGATCCACCGGCGGACCGAGGTGCAGTCCGTTGCCGGCAAGGCCGGGGACTTCCGGGTCGAGGTGCGGACGCTGCCCACCATGGTGGGCGCCGAGTGCATCGACTGCGGGATCTGCGAGCAGGCGTGCCCGGTGCCGGGGGCCAACGGTCAGGCCACGGCCATCGCCAGCGAGCTGTTCGACGGCCGGGTCCTGCGCTCCATCGATCTGGAGCGCTGCACCTTCTGCGGCGCGTGCGCCGAGGTCTGCCCGGTCGACGCCATCGACCTGAGACCGGCCGCGGGCCTGGAGGTCCTCGAGGCCGGAGCGGTTCTCATCGCCACCGGCTGCGAGCCCGCGCCGGGACATCTGGTCACCCATCTCGGGTACGGCCGCCCCGGCGTGATGACCCAGGTCGAGCTGGCCGAGAAGCTGGACGGCTGGGAGCAGCAGGCGTGGCTCGGCCGGATGCCGGCCCGGCACCTGGTCATGATCCAGTGCGCCGGGTCGCGCGACCAGCGCCGCCTCCCCTACTGCTCGCGCCTCTGCTGCATGATCGCGCTCAAACACGCCATCCGGCTGCGCACCCTCTTCCCGGAGATGCGGGTGACCGTCTGCTTCCAGGAGCTGCGCACGCCTTCGGGGCGCGACGAGACCTGGTACCTGGCGGCCCGGCGTGCCGGTGTGGCGTTCGTCCGCGGCTCGCCGGCGGCGGTCGAGATGGACGGCGAGGGCCGGCCGGTGGTCGAGGTCGAGGACCTCGCCGCCGCCGAGCTCCGCCGGCTGCAGCCGGATCTGGTCGTGCTCTCCACCGGCCTCGTGCCAGCCGGGGAGGCGGCGCAGGTCGCCCACCTGCTCGGCGTGGCCCTCGACGATGCCGGCTTCGTCGCCCAGCTCGACGCCAAGAACCGGACCACGGAGACGCGGGCCGAGGGGGTCTTTGTCTGCGGCTCGGCGTCGGGGCCCAAGACGCTCGCGGAGTGCATCACCGACGCGGCCGCCGCCGCCGCCCGGGTCCACCAGTTCCTGACCTCGAGCGGCCGCGAGGAGACGTCGGCGGCGACCGTCGACCCGGGCCGCTGCGTCGGCTGCGGGGCCTGCCTGCCGGCGTGCCCATTCGGCGCCGTGGGGCTCGTTGATCGGGAGGCGGACGCGCCCCGACCGGCCGGCGTGCGCGCGGACGCCCCGGTCGCCGTGGTGGACGGCGACGCATGTCGTGGCTGTGGCATCTGCGCCGCCAGCTGCCCGGAGCTCGCCATCGCCCACTCGCTGGACGACCAGACGGTGATGGCCCGCCTGGGGGTGCTCGCCGATGGCGTCGACCGCCCGGTGGTCGGCTTCACATGTGCCGAGTGCGCGGCGGCCGCGTTCACCCTGAGCGGGCTGCGGCGCGACCAGTATCCGGAACGCGTCCGCCTGATCGAGCTCCCCTGCCTGGGCCGGATCAGCGCCCTGCACCTCGTCGAGGCCGCCCGTCTCGGCGTGGCCGGCGTCTTCCTGGCCGGATGCGTGGAGGGCCAGTGCCAGTACCGGAGCGGCGATCGCAGCGCCGCCGAGCAGGTCGCCCTGGCCGCCGAGCTGGTGCAGCAGGCGGGTCGCGTCATGCCCATCGAGCTGTGGCGGCTCTGCGCCGTCGACCATCACAGCATCGGCCACCGCATCGAGGGCTTCTGCGCGCGGGTCGACGAGGCGCCCTTGGCCGGGGCCGAGCCGCCGCCCCCCGCCACCCGGCGGGTGCAGACCCTCCCGGCCCCCGCGGGGGTCCGGTGATGGCTGCGGTGGCCCCGGAGACGCGTGAGCGGGTGGGGGCGCTGGCGGAGCGCTGCCGTTCGTGCTTCCAGTGCGGCCGGTGCCGGAGCGCCTGCCCCCAGGGCCTCGACCTGGCGGACGGACCGCGCGCCGTGGTGCGGCTGATCCTCGCCCAGGAGGTCGAGCAGCTGCTGGCCTGCGAGGACGTCTGGCGCTGCAGCGAGTGCGGGGCGTGCACCGAGGCGTGTCCGATGGAGGTGGACGTGGCCGGGATGCTCGGCGAGGTGCGCCGGCTGCAGCGGGCAGAACGGGGACCGCGCTGTCCGGAGCGAAGCGGGGCGGACATCGCCGCCCGGCAGCTGGGGACCCGGCGGACCCTCAACACCCTGACCCTGGGCCTCGCCATGGCGGCGCGCGGCTTCCTGCCTCACCACCGCGCCGGGGCGGTGGCCGCGGGCGCGCGCGCGCTCCGCGGCCGGGTGGCACCGCCGTCCACGCCATCCCCCGCCGGCGCCGAGGAGAGGGTCTTCTTCCCCGGCTGCGCCCTCCGTCTCGACCGCGGCGCCTGCGCCGCCACCCGTGCCCTGGCGGCCGGAGCCGGGCTGCGGCTGGCGGAGCCTGAGCCCGCCCGCTGCTGCGGGCATCCGGCGCGCGACCCGGCGGTCACGCCGCCGCACCTCGGGGAGACCGTGCTGACCGCCTGTCCGGCCTGCGAGCGGACCCTGGCCCAGGCCGGCACCCGGACCTTCCCCCTCTGGGGCGTGCTGGTGGAGAGAGCCCGCCGCGGCGAGTGCCGGCTCAGTGCCCGCGGCGCCCGCTTCGTGCCCTACGCCGGGTGCCTCTCCGACCGCGACGCCACCCTCGCCGTGATGACCGAGGCGGCGGAGCTGGCCGGTGCCGAGCCGCTGATGACCCGTCCCTCCCTGCACGCGACCTGCTGCGGCGCCCTGGGGGGGGTGTACCGCGGTCCGAGCCGGGGGGTGATCGAGCTGCTGCGCTTCGCCGCCGAGAGGCGGGCCCCCATCGTCACCCCCTGCCTGCTCTGCCGCGACAACGTGGGCTCGGCCGCGCGGCAGGCCCGGACCGGGGTCGAGGTCCACTTCTGGCCGGAGTTCTTCCGGGCCGTGCCCACCGAGACCCCGGTCGCCCCGCGTGCGGTGGGGGTGGCATCGTGACCGTGGATGACGCGGAGGCACCGACGGAGACGGACGTGAACGGGGACCGGAACCCCTACGCATCGATCACCGAGACCGTCTTCCGCGCCTGCCCGGCGCTGCCCGAGCTGGCCCAGAGGATCCTCGCCGACCCGCGGATGCACGATCACACCGAGGGATTCCTCTCCTGCATGCAGTGCGGGATCTGCACCTCGGTGTGCCCGGCGGCGCGCTTCGCCGACTACTCGCCCCGCGAGATCGCCCGGCGGGCCCTCGACGGTGACCCGACGCTGCTCGAGGACGACTCCGTCTGGTTCTGCTTCTACTGTTACACGTGCCAGAGCCGCTGCCCGCGGGGCAACTCGGTGGCGGTCATCAACCAGGTCATCCGCGGTCTCCAGGTCGAGTCCGGGTACGGGATCAAGCACGTGGCCATGTTCGCCGACTGGGCCGTGCAGTTCTATGAGAAGGGGATGGGAGGGACGCCGGCGGAGTTCCTCCCCCGCATGGCCGACGCCTTCGGACCGCGATGGCGGGAGTTCATCGAGCACCGCGATGCGATGCGCACCGAGCTCGGCCTCGGCAGCATGTATCCGTCGGAGCGGGCGGCTCACGAGATGCGCGTGCTGATGGACCGGACCGGCTTCACCGCCCGCCTCCAGGCGATCGGCGCCGCGGTCCAGCCGCCCGTGGGCGCGGGGACACCACCGGAGGGCGGGGGCGGATGAGCCGGAGTCCGGCCGGCCTTGGGTGTCTCGCGGAGTGAGTGCCGGCCAGGGTTGAAGGGTTCCGCCGCGGGTGGCCCCGCCCTCAGGTCCGGACGCGGTGGCGGAGGTGGACCACGCCGCTCGAGAAGCGGCGTTCGTCGAGCAGCTCGAGGTCCACGCGGAAGTCCCTGGGGAGGGACGTGCTAGTCGGTCTCGGCGAGGAGCTGGGTCCGGGCATTCTCCAGGCCGGCCCGTGCATCGGGTCCGAGCTTGGGGAAGCGGGGATCGATGGCGGCCAGGGCGTCGACGACGACGGCCGACACCGCCACCCGGGCGAACCACTTGTGGTCGGCGGGGACCACGTGCCACGGGGCCTGCTCGGTACTGGTGTGGCTGAGCACCTCGGAGTAGGCGTGCTGGTACTCGTCCCAGTGCTCCCGCTCGACCAGGTCCGCCGCCGAGAACTTCCAGTTCTTCTCGGGATCGTCGATGCGCGCCAGCAGCCGCTTGCGCTGCTCGCCCCGGGAGAGGTTGAGGAAGATCTTGACGAGGCGGATGCCGTTGTCGGTGAGGTGGGCCTCCCACTCGTTGATCTCGCGGAAGCGCTGATCCCAGATGGCCTTTCCCCTGGTCTCGGCGGGGATGCGCTGCTGTTCGAGGATCTCGGGATGGACCCGCACCACCAGCACCTCCTCGTAGTGGGAGCGGTTGAAGATGCCGATCACCCCGCGGGGCGGAAGGTCCCGGTTGTAGCGCCAGAGGTAGTCGTGGTTGATCTCGTCGGGGGAGGGGACCTTGAAGCTGCGCACCCACACCCCCTGCGGGTTCACGCCGCTCATCACGTGCTTGACCGCGCCGTCCTTGCCGGCGGCGTCGAGGGCCTGGAGGACCACCAGCAGTCCGTAGGTGTCCTGGGCGGCGAGGCGCGCCTGGTAGTCGCTGAGCAGCCGCACCCCCGCCTCCAGGGACGACGCCGCGTCCGCCTCGTGGACAAAGCTCGCCGTGTGCCCCGGGTCGAAGCCGTGGGGCAGCCTCACCCGCGTCTCCGGAGGGACCCGAAGCTGGTGTGCCAGGCGGCGCAGGGTCGCAAGCTCGTCAGTCGCCACTGTCCATCCTCCGGCTGTGCAAGTCCGCCGATTCTGCGCCGTCGGGCCCCGGGCCGGCCAGGCCCGCCTCCTCCAGGAAGCGCACCTGCTCCGGGTGCATCCCGGCCGGGAGCCGGCGGAACCAGCCGTGGGCGCTCGCCTCCGGGCCGACACCGATCGTGCCGGAGTGGCGGGTGACCAGGTGGACGATGCCGACCGGGCTGTCCAGGCCGTGCTCGTAGTGGCTCGGGTACTCGATGCACCCCAGCATCCGGCTCTCGAGGACCTCGATGCCCAGCTCCCGGCGCGCGACGCGGCGGACGGCCTCGGCGAGCCGCTCCCCGAAGCGCACGGTGCCGCCCGGGAGATGCCACATCCCCCGGCACGGCTCGACGGCCCGGCGGGTGAGCAGCAGCCCCTGATCGCCGGTCACCGCCACCTCGACGGTGAGCCGCGGGACCTTGCTGTAGATCTCCCGGAACTCCGCCTCGGAGAGCGGGTGCTGGTCAGCCTCGGTGAGCGGGTGCTGGTCAGCCACGGCGCGATGGTAGGCGCCCAGGGCGCCTCGTTGCCGCCTACCCGAGCAGGATCCCCAGCACCGCCTCGGTGCCGGCGAGGTCCTCAACGACCGCGTCCGCCTCCAGGTGGCGGACGCGGTCGAAGCCGTCGCGGCCCGTGCCCACGATGAGACACCGCACCCCCGCCGCACGCGCGCAGCTGAGGTCGCGGCCGGTGTCGCCGATCACCCAGACCTGGTCCGCCGCGTAGGTCTCGCCGCGCAGCTCCCTCGCCCGGCCCAGGGCGATGGGCACCAGGAAGTCCCGCTCGGCGTGGTCGTCGCCGTAGGCGCCGACCGGGAGGTCGAAGTACCCGTCCAGGCCGAAGGCACCGACCTTGACGGCGGCGTTGACCGCCAGGTTCCCGGTCAGCAGCGTCTGGCGGACGCCGTCCCGGCCGGCCAGCTCGTCGAGGAGGCGCCGCACCCCGGGGTGGACGTGCCCCTCCCGGCCCATCCGCTCCCTCCAGCCGGCCAGCGCCCGTTCCGCCTCGGCCAGCGCCACCGGCACCAGGGCGTCGATGTCGGCACGCGCCACCCCGGCGGCGAGGAGCATCTCCCCGATGATCTGGGGGTCGGTCTTGCCCCCCATGGGGAGGTGCGGGACGGCGTCCAGCCGGCCCGCCAGGCGCGCCCCGGCCTCGAGTGCCTCGCGGCCGGACGGCCCGCACGACACCAGGGTGCCGTCGACATCCCAGAGGATGAGGCGGCGAGCCGCCGCCTCCTGACCCTGCCCGGTCACGGCGCCTACCGCGGCTCCGGCCCGCCGCCCGCCGCGCCGAGCACCTGACGGACCCCGCGGGCGATCTCGACGTCCTCCCGTGCCTCCACCACCAGCGCCCTGACCGGAGCACCCTCCGCCCCGATCTCCCGGTCCCCGGCCGCACCCTCGTTCGCAGCCGGGTCGAGGGCGATGCCGAGGAAGCCGAGCCCCTCGGCGGCCCGGGCCCGGATGGCGGTGGCATGCTCGCCGACCCCACCGGTGAAGACCAGGGTGTCGAGCCCGCCCATCGCCGCGGTCATGCCGGCGATGCCGGCGCGCAGCCGGTGGAGGTAGACGCCGATGGCCAGCGCCGCGTTCTCGTCGCCGTCCTGCTCGGCCTGGAGGATCACCCTCATGTCGGAGCTGCCGCAGATGCCGAGGAGGCCGGAGCGGTGCTCCAGGGTCGTCGCCAGTTCGGAGGGGGGCATGCCGACGTGCTCCTCGAGCCAGAGCAGGAGCCCGGGGTCGATGCTCCCCGAGCGGGTCGCCATCACCAGCCCCTCCAGGGGGGTGAACCCCATGGTGGTGTCCACCGAGACGCCGCCCTGGACGGCGGCCAGCGAGGCGCCGGCGCCGAGGTGGCAGGTGACGATCCGCAACTCCTGGAGGTCGCGGCCGGTCAGCTCGGCGGCCCGCCGCGAGGCGTAGGCGTGGGAGAGGCCGTGGAATCCGAACCGGCGGAGATCCCAGCGGAGCCGCCACTGCGGGGGCAGCGCGTAGGTGGACGCGGCGGCCGGGATGTGCGCGTGGAAGGCGGTGTCGAAGCACGCCACCGCCGGGGTCTGGGGGAGCAGCCGGGTGACCAGCTCCAGACCGCGGAGCGACTTGGGCTGGTGCAGGGGGGCGAGATCGGTGAGGGCCTCGAGCCGGCGCCGGACCCGGGCATCGATCAGGACAGGTCCGGTGAACTCGGTGCCGCCGTGGACGATGCGGTGCCCCACCGCGTCGATGGGGGCGTTCGCCGAGACGGCGGTGCGGAGGGCGGAGTCGTCGAGGCGCCCCACCGGGGCGTCGATGGTCTCGGCTGCCAGGGAGCGGTCGGACGAGTCGAGGACGGACAGCTTGAGGCTGCTCGACCCCGCGTTGACGACGAGGATGCGCATGGCGAGCGGCTTCGCGTCAGCGGCTACTCATGGACCAGGTCACAGCGACCACGTCCAGTTGCTGATCTCGGGCGGGTCCTCGCCGTCGATGCGCGTGTAGGCGCGGCAGCGCACCCGCTCGTCGACCATGCGCTGGCGCAGGGAGGCGGCGTGTGACTGCAGCCCCGGCACCCGGTCGATAACGTCCATGACCAGGTGGAAGCGGTCGAGGTCGTTGAGCATCACCATGTCGAACGGGGTGGTGGTGGTGCCCTCCTCCTTGTAACCGCGGACGTGGAGGTTGGCGTGATTGGTCCGGCGGTAGGTCAGCCGGTGGATCAGCCAGGGGTAGCCGTGGTAGGCGAAGACCACCGGCTTGTCGGTGGTGAAGAGGATGTCGAACTCACGATCGGAGAGCCCGTGGGGGTGCTCGGTGTCGGGCTGGAGGCGCATCAGGTCCACCACGTTGACCACCCGGACCCGAAGCGCCGGCAGCTCGCGGCGCAGGATCTCGACCGCGGCGAGGGTCTCCAGGGTGGGGACGTCGCCGCAGCAGGCCATCACCACGTCGGGCTCGCCCTCGTCGTTGGAGGCCCAGTCCCAGATCCCGATGCCACGGGTGCAGTGGAGGACGGCGTCGTCCATGGAGAGATAGTTGAGCTGGGGCTGCTTGCCGGCGACGATGACGTTGACGTAGTGGCGGCTGCGCAGGCAGTGGTCGGCCACCGACAGCAGGGTGTTGGTGTCGGGGGGCAGGTAGACGCGGATGATCTCCGCCTTCTTGTTGACGACGTGGTCGATGAAGCCCGGGTCCTGGTGGGAGAAGCCGTTGTGGTCCTGGCGCCATACCAGCGACGAGAGCAGGTAGTTGAGCGAGGCGACGGGGCGGCGCCAGGGGATCTCGCGAGTGACCTTCAGCCACTTGGCGTGCTGGTTGAACATCGAGTCGATGATGTGGATGAAGGCCTCGTAGCAGTTGAACAGCCCGTGCCGCCCGGTGAGCAGGTAGCCCTCCAGCCAGCCCTGGCACTGGTGCTCGGAGAGCATCTCCATGACCCGCCCCTCGGGCGCCAGGTGGTCGTCGGTCGGGAGTGTCTCACCCTCCCACTGCCGGTTGGTCACCTCGAAGATGTTCTGGAGCCGGTTGGAGGCGGTCTCGTCGGGGCCGAAGATGCGGAAGCGCTGGGGGTTGGCCTTGGTCACGTCGCGCAGCCAGGTCCCCAGCACCCGGGTGGCCTCGGCGAAGGTCGTCCCCGGCTTGGCCACCTCGACACCGTAGGGGCGGAAGTCGGGCAGCACCAGGTCCTGGAGCAGCAGGCCGCCGTTGGCGTGCGGGTTGGCGCTCATCCGGCGGTAGCTCTTGGGCGGCAGAGCCGCCAGCTCGGCGATGAGAGCCCCGCTCTCGTCGAAGAGCTCGTCGGGACGGTAGCTCTTGAGCCAGGTCTCGAGCAGGGCGAGATGCTCGGGATTGGTGCGGACCTCGGCCATCGGCACCTGGTGGGAGCGCCACGTGCCCTCGGTGGGCAGGCCGTCCACGGTCTTGGGGCCGGTCCACCCCTTGGGCGACTTGAGCACGATCATCGGCCATTGCGGCCGGGTGATGTCGCCGCCCTCGCGTGCCTTCTTCTGGATGGCGGTGATCTCGGTGATCACCGTGTCGAGGGTCGCGGCCATCAGCTGGTGCATCTCCGCCGGGTCGTCCCCCTCGACCCAGTGCACCGTGTGGCCGTAGCCCTCGAGCAGCGAGGTGAGCTCCTCCTCGGGGATGCGCGCCAGCACCGTGGGGTTGGCGATCTTGTAGCCGTTGAGGTGCAGGATGGGCAGGACCGCCCCGTCGGTCGCCGGGTCCAGGAACTTGTTCGAATGCCACCCCGTGGCCAGCGGACCGGTCTCCGCCTCCCCGTCGCCGACGATGCAGGCGACCAGCAGGTCGGGGTTGTCGAACGCGGCACCGTAGGCGTGGGAGAGGGCGTAGCCGAGCTCTCCGCCCTCGTGGATGGAGCCCGGCGTCTCGGGGGCCACGTGCGACGGGATGCCGCCGGGAAACGAGAACTGGCGAAAGAGCTTGCGCAGCCCCTCCTCGTCGCGCGTGATGTGCGGGTAGACCTCGCTGTAGGTGCCCTCGAGGTAGGCGTTGGCCACCGCGGCGGGGCCGCCGTGCCCGGGCCCCATGATGTAGATGGCGTTGAGGTCCCAGTTGCGGATCACCCGGTTCATGTGGGCGTAGATGAAGTTCAGCCCGGGGGTGGTCCCCCAATGGCCGAGCAGCCGGGGCTTGACATTCTCGGGGCGCAGCGGCTGACGCAGCAGCGGGTTGTCGAGCAGGTAGATCTGACCGACCGCGATGTAGTTGGCCGCCCGCCAGTAGGCGTCGATGAGGGCGAGGTCGTGGTCGGAGAGGGGGCCGGCAGCAGCAGCAGCGGTGGACGTCTGGGTCATCGCGCTTCTCCCATCGGGTGACTTCGCCCGCCAGTATGGCGGGCGGCGGGGCGGCTCCGCCGCCCGTCGTGAGGGCTGCCTGCGTGGTCCCCGGAGGGGGTACGGCCCGCTCCTCTGACCGCATCGCGCCGGGGGCCCGGGGCTCCACTTGTGGACCTTCGACCCGGGGAGTTCCTGTCCATCGACCCTATTGCCCTTCAGTGCCCCGAGCTTCACTGACATTGATCCGACCACCAGGGCCTGAGGAGGCCGACGATGCACTGGCCAAGGGACGCGGTGACCCGAGCCGCCGAACGGGAGGAGCGCCAGGCACTCGAGCGCTACCTGAAGCTTCGGACGCTTCCCGTCTCCGAGGTCTGGGTGGAGGCCGTCGGGGAGGCCAGCCGTCGGGCCGACGCCGTCATCAGATTGGAGCGTCAGCTGCAGCGGATGCACTGACCGCGGGGTGCCGGTGGGGGAGGGCCGGCGCGGCCGGTTGGCCACACCCCGAGTTGTGACATTCGGGCCTACGAGTCCACACCCACGCGACCCTATCGTGACGACACACGTCGAGTTTCACTGGAGATGCCGGAGGACACCCCCCCTGCCCGCTCCGATCCGGTCGGACCGGCGGAGATCTCCCATGTTCCGCAGCATCCTCGTTCCCGTCGATGGGTCGGCACACGCCGATGCCGCCCTCGTCCAGGCCGTCGACCTCGCCCGCTGCCAGGGGGCCCGGGTCACCCTGCTGTCGGCCTGGCGGCCCTTCGTCTGGTACGGGGGTGCGGTGGCACCCGTCGGCGTCGACGTCGAGCAGATCGAGTCCGACGTGGAGGGGGAGGCGAGGCGAGTGGCCGAGGCGGCGCGCGAGCGGGTCCCAGGGGAGATCGACACCGACGTCGTGGTGGTCTGCGAGCGGCCCGCCGACGCCATCATCCGGGAGGTCGAGCGCGGCGGTCACGACCTGGTCGTGATGGGCTCGCGGGGACGGGGGAGCCTGCGTTCGCTGCTGCTGGGCAGCGTCAGCCTGAGCGTGCTGCATCGGAGCCGGGTCCCGGTCATGGTCGTCCACTCGACCGCCTGTGGTGAGGTTCTCCACCTGCACAGGGTGGCCGAGCACTCTGTCGCCGGCGCCGCCCACCGGTAGTCCGGCCCTCCGGGCGCAGCGAAAGACCGGCGGTGGCGCCAGCGACGCGGGGGTGCGGCTGGAAGCTCCCAATCGCACTCACCAGGTGGTGCCCCACCACACCAGAGTGTCAGGGAGCGGGCGCCTCGATCAGGCTATTCCCATCCTCGAGTCCCTGGCGGCCGAGATGCGCCACGCACCTCCCGGTGCGGACGGACGGAGAATCTGGCCTGGACAGACCGTTGGAGAGCGGAGGCATTGGCTTGATGCGCACCTGCGATGGGCCCTTGAGCAAAGGGATCGGGGGAACGTCCAGGGCGACCAGCAGTCTTCCTCGGTCGCGCCCGTGAAGCCATCGGCATTCGGGAACCGGCTCAGGGCGGCACTCGGCGGGGTGGTCGCACCTGTCGATTACTCAGGTCGGACCGCCTATCGACGTCCGCCCGCTCTGTATCGACACCTCCAGTGGCTGGGCTGGTTTCTCGCGTCACACGGCTGGGTCCCCGATTTCGTGGTCATGCTGGAGGTCCGCGGCCGGCGCTCGGGCAAGGTTCGGCGCACGGTGCTGGTGCGTACTGTGCACGGAGGCGGGGAGTACCTCGTCGCCCTGGCAGGTGAGTCGGAGTGGGTCCGCAACGTGCGAGCCGCAGCCGGGCGCGCCGTCATCCGGCACGGGAAGCCCCGGAAGGTAACGCTGGTGGAGATGCCCGCCGACAAACGGCCACCGATCATCCGTGAGTACCTGTGCGGAACGGGCCGCCGCGCCGACTCCCGGGAGGCTGAGAGGTACTTCGGGTTGAGCGCAGGCCCTTCCCTCGAGGAGATACGCGCGATCGTCGAGCGCTACCCGGTGTTCGAGATCGTCGACGCCGGGCCCGGCGCTGGCCGGACTGGGTGAGCGGCTCCAAGCCGTCTACGGGAGTGGCCGCCGATCCCCCGGCGCCGGAAGCCGTGGGTGCCGGCTGCGGACCGCTCAGCTGGCGGTCGAGCGCCCCGCAGCTCGGATCAGGCGCACCGCCTCGGCGGCCACCGGAGACATCTCCGGGTCGAGCCGATGAAACGACCAGAGGCCGCTCCGGAACGAGGTGACCAGGCCTGCCTCGCGCAGCTTGGCGAGGTGGTGGCTGATGGTGGGCTGGGAGAGGGCGAACGTCGCCGTGAAGTCGCAGACACAGACCGGCTCGGTTGCCTCGGATAGGATGTCGACCATCCGGACGCGGGTGGGGTCGTCGAGGGCGGTGAAGACGCGGGCCAGCTCGGCTGCCGTGGTTTCGGGGAGGGCGCAGGGCAGCGGCTGGCAGCATCCCTTGGTCCGCGGCGGGAGGTCGGGGAGGGGACGGGTCGTGGTGGCCATACGCCCATTCTACCCATTGACAGGCGTCGATGGAATTCGGTACCATCCTGCGTTGAATCGACGGTTGTCGATATAGGGAGAGTGCCATGAGCGACGTCGACGCCGCAGCCCAGGATCGGATTCTCGAGGCGGTGCGCGCCCGCTACGCCGCGGCGGCCGCGGCCGTTGCTCAGGGAGGAGATGCGGCGAGGGCCACGGAGGCGCTGACCGCCGCTGGCACGCGCCCGGCCGCCGATAGCGCGCCGGCGGGCGGGTGCGGTTGCTCCGCCGGCGGTGGATGCTGCTCTCCCGACGCTCCCAGCACTGTCTCGACGGACCTGTACTCGGCGGAGGAGGTGGGGCAGCTGCCCGGGGACGCGGTGCGGGCGTCTCTCGGCTGTGGGAACCCCACCGCCCTCGCCGACCTGCGCCCCGGACAGGTCGTGCTCGACCTGGGGTCGGGAGGCGGCATAGACGTGCTTCTCTCAGCCCGTCGGGTGGGGCCGGCGGGGTTCGCCTATGGCCTCGACATGACCGACGAGATGCTGGCACTCGCCGAGCGCAACGCAGCCGAACAGGGTGCTGTCAACGTCAGGTTCCTCAAGGGGACCATCGAGAATGTGCCACTCGCGGACGACGCCGTCGACGTGGTCATCTCCAACTGCGTCATCAACCTGAGCTCCGACAAGGGCCGAGTGCTCCGCGAGGCCTTCCGGGTGCTGCGGCCGGGCGGGAGCCTCGCAGTCTCGGACGTGGTCGTCCAGGGTGAGCTCCCGGCGGAGGTCCGCCGCGATCTCGAGATGTGGGCGGGATGCGTGGCCGGGGCGCTGAACGAGAGCGAGTACCGGACGCTTCTCGGGGAGGCCGGCTTCGAGGGTGTGGAGGTCCAGGTAACCCGCGACCTCACGGCTGGGAGTGCGGCGGGGTCGCACCCCCTTGGGACCGAGGCTCTCGACGCGGCAGGCGCGGATGGCGGGCGGGTGGTCAGCGCCTTCGTGCGGGCGCGGAAGCCCGTGAGACGGTGATGCCACCACCGGAACAGGACTTCTCCGTCCGGATCCGCCGCGCCGCCATGAGCGAGATGGGCGAGGTCACCCAGCTCGTGCGCGGGGCCGGCCTCCCGCTCGAGGGTCTCACCGAGGCCGCCGTGGTGCTCGTCGCGGAAGGTCACGGGGAGCTGGCCGGCACCGTCGCCCTCGAGGAGCACGGGAGTGGCGATGAGCGCGCCTACCTGCTGCGGTCGGCGGCGGTCGCCCCCGCCTGGCGCGGCCGTGGAGTCGGCAGCGCCCTGACCCGGGCGGCGCTCGCCCACGTCGACAGCAGGGGCGCGTCCGTCGCGCTGCTCACCGGGACCGCCGACGGCTACTTCGCGGCGTTTGGTTTCCACCGGGTGGAGCGTGATCAGGTCCCGGCGGCGCTGGCGGCGTCGCCGGAGCTGAGGGGAGCGTGCCCGGTCTCAGCCCGCGCCATGCTCAGGGCACCGGCGAGCATCTCCGCCGTCTGAGCCGCGTGTCGGGACATCCCCGGCGGGTCCGGCTCAGCGCACGGCGCGAGCCCGCCCCACCGTCGGTAGCGCCGCCCGGTGCCGTCCCCCTCCGCGGCACCTACATGATGCCGACCATCATCATCGCCCGCAGCAGCGCCGAGAGCACGTCGGGGTCGGTGCGGACGTCGACGAGGGCCGGGACCCCGGCGCTCGCCGCGCGCTCCAGCGCCGGACGGAGGTCGGCAAGGCGCTCGACGCGCTCGCCGTGGCAGCCGAGGGACTCGGCGAGGCGGTCGTAGCGGGTGTCGGCGAGGACGCTGGCCACCTCCTTGCCGTACATCTCCCGCTGGTGGTGGCGTACGTCCCCCCAGCCACAGTTGTTGGCGACGACCACGATGACGGGCAGCTGGTGGCGCGCCGCCGTGTCCATCTCCATCGCGCTCAGCCCGAAGGCACCATCGCCGGTGACCAGCACCACCGGCTCCTCCGGCCGGGCGACCTTCGCGGCCAGGGCGAAGGGGAGGCCCACTCCCAGCGTTCCCAGCGCCGTGGTGGTGGAGAGCAGCCGCCCCGGACCCTCGGCGTCGAAGTAGGCGAGCGCCCAGGTCAGGGTGTCGCCGCCGTCGGCGACCAGGGTGGACGCTCCGCCCCAGGTCTCATGCGCGAACGTGGCGACCTCGCGCGCCAGCGCGCCCGGGTGGACCAGCTCGCCCTGGTAGTCGTCGACCTGCCGGTCCCACATCTGCCGTGAGATGTCAATCAGCTCGCGCCCCTGCTCCAACCATGCACCGCCGCCCTTGCTGCGCACCCCGCTCCGGGTGAGCTGGGCCGCCACCTCGAGGACATCACCCTGGACCGCGACGTCGGCGCGCCGGTTGCCGCCCAGCTGGTCGGCGTCGATGTCCACCTGCACCAGGGTCTGGTCCTCGTTGAAGAGCGGGGGGCCGCCATACACGAGGTTGCCGTTGAAGGCGCTGCCCAGCACCAGCACGCAGTCCGACGCGGCCACGGCGGTCCCGGCGTGGACCAGTGAGCCGAGGCACCAGGGGTGCGAGTCGGCGACCAGGCCGCGCGCCGCGCTGGTCGTCGTCAGCGGGATCTCGGCGGCGGTGCAGAAGGCGGCGATCTCCGCGCCGGCGCCCGACCAGAAGGCGCCGCCCCCGGCCAGGACGATGGGGCGCGAGGCGGCCCGGAGGGCCTCGATGGCGCGCTCGAGCTCCGCCGGTGCGGCCGCGGAGCGGGTTGGCGACGGCGGGAAGCCCCAGACGCCCTCGGGCGGCTGCATCCGGGCCATGAAGACGTCGTGGGGTACCTCGAGGTAGATGGCGCCGGGGCGGCCGCTCGCCGCCTTGTGGAAGGCCTCATCGGTGAGCCGCTGGATACTCTGGGCGCTGTAGGCGACGGCTCTCCACTTGGCGATCGGAGCGAGCATCCCCTCCTGGTCGACGTCCTGGACCGCTCCCCGGCCGCGTCGCTTGAGCGCGGTGCGCCCGGCGACCATGACCAGCGGGACGTTCCCCACGGCGGCGTCGGCGAAGCCGGTGAGCGAGTTGGTGAAGCCCGGACCCGCGGTCACCGCGCAGACGCCGGGGCGGCCGGTGGCGAGCGCGAAGCCCTCGGCCGCCTGGGTGACCGCCCCCTCGTGGCGCATGCCGATGACCCGGAGACCGGCGTCGGCGCAGCCGTCGAGGAGCTCGACGATGTGGCCGCCGCCGAGCGTGAAGAGCGCCTCCACACCAAGGGCGCGGAGGCGCTCAGCCATCAGACGACCACCGTGAGGCGGGGGGGTGAGGCTCTCAGCGGCAGCCGCCGTCATGTCGTAACCGTAATCTGCCGCCTGTCGTGGGAGCGCTGCCAGGGTCCCCCGCCCCCAGTCTCGCCGGGACCTTCGGGGCCCCGCCGATGTGGCCCGCGGGGGGCGCGCGCGCCGGCCGGCACGGGACCGCGGCCGCGCTCCGGAGCCACCGCGGCTGCTGCTCTGGCTATGGTGGGCCTCCCATGGACCGCGATCAGCGTCCGCCAGAGGCCGCCGTCCGCCGCCTGCGCATCCGGGTGGAGGGGGTGGTGCAGGGGGTCGGGTTCCGGCCCTTCGTCCACGGGCTGGCGGCCCGCCTCGGGCTGGGCGGCCTGGTCGGCAACGACGGGCAGGGGGTGTTCATCGAGGTCGAGGGGGGCGTGGACCGGCTCGACGCCTTCCTCGCCGCTTTGGAGGCCGAGGCCCCGCCGCTGGCCGTCATCGATCGCGTCGAGACGGCCCCCATCGCGGTCGTCGGGAGCCCGGAGTTCGCGATCGTGCCGAGCGATCCCGGTGGCGAGCATCAGACCCTCATCTCCCCGGACACCGCCACCTGCGACGCCTGTCTCGGGGAGCTCTTCGACCCCCGGAACCGGCGATTCCGCCATCCCTTCATCAACTGCACCGACTGCGGACCGCGCTTCACCATCATCCGCGACGTCCCCTATGACCGGCCGCTCACCACCATGGCCGCGTTCGCGATGTGCGCCGATTGCGCGCGAGAGTACACGGACCCGGGGGACCGGCGCTTCCATGCCCAGCCGGTGTGCTGCCCCGCCTGCGGTCCGTCGCTGCGCCTCGTCGACCGCCACCGGGCGCCGATCGCGGGCGACCCCGTCGCCGCGGTGGTCGAGCTGCTCCGGTCCGGCCGGGTGGTCGCGATCAAGGGGCTGGGCGGCTACCACCTCGCCGCCCTCGCGACGTCGGAAGCGGCCGTCGCCACGCTGCGCGCCCGCAAGCACCGCGAGGACAAGCCATTCGCCGTGATGGTCGCCGACCTCGCAACCGCCCGCCTGCTCGGCGAGGTCGGCCCCGCCGAGGAGCGCGCCCTCGCCTCGCCGCGCCGCCCGATCGTGCTGCTGCGCCGCACGCCGGGCGACGCCGTGGCCCCGTCGGCCGCGCCGGGCAACCGCTTCCTGGGCGTGATGCTCCCCTACAGCCCGCTGCACCACCTGATCGCCCGTGATCTCACGGTCCCCTTCGTCCTGACCAGCGGCAACGTCTCCGACGAGCCCATCGCGTACCGCGACGACGAGGCGCTCGAACGCCTCAGCGGCATCGCCGACGCGTTCCTCACCCACGACCGCGCCATCCACATGCGCACCGACGACTCGGTGATCCGGGTGTTCGCGGGCCGGGAGACCCCGCTGCGCCGCTCGCGCGGCTTCGTCCCCCAGCCGGTGACCGTGGCCCGGGCCTTCCCCCGGCCGGTGCTCGGTTGCGGCGCGGAGCTGAAGAGCACGTTCTGCCTGGCCAAGGGCCGCCGGGCGTTCGTGTCGCACCACATCGGCGACCTGGAGAACTACGAGACCCTGCGCTCCTACCTCGAGGGGATCGAGCACTTCATGCGGGTGTTCGACGTGCGCCCCGAAGTGGTCGCCCACGACCTGCATCCCGAGTACCTCTCCACCAAGCACGCCCTCGACCTGGACGGCGTGGACCGGGTCGCGGTCCAGCACCATCACGCCCACGTGGCGGCCTGCCTCGCCGACAACGGGGAGGCGGGCCCGGTCATCGGGGTCGCCTTCGACGGGCTCGGCTTCGGCAGCGACGGCTCGATGTGGGGGGGCGAGATCCTGGTCGCCGACCTCACCTCGTTCCGGCGCGCCGGCCACCTCGCCCCGGTCCGGATGCCCGGCGGCGTCATGGCCATCAGGGAGCCGTGGCGGATGGCGGCGGCCCATCTCGACGCCGCGTTCGGCGGCGACCCGCCACCGGGGCTCCCGGTGATGCGCGACCACTTCGACCGCTGGGACGCCGTCACCACCCTGGCCCGGACCGGGACGGCCAGTCCGATGACCACGAGCGCCGGCCGCCTCTTCGACGCCGTCGCGGCCATCCTCGGAGTCAGGGACCGGATCAACTACGAGGGTCAGGCGGCGGCGGAGCTGGAGCAGCTGGCCGACCCGGTGGAGACCTCGGCCTATCCCGTCGCCATCGAGGACGGTGAGCCCTTCCGGATCGCCACCGGCGGGCTGGTGCGGGCGGTGGTCGCCGACCTCGGGGCGGGCGTGGCGGCACCGGTGGTGGCCGCCCGGTTCCACAACGGGCTGGCGGACGCGGCGGTCGCCGCCTGCCGGCGGGTCCGGGAGGGCACCGGCCTGAGCATGGCCGCCCTCTCCGGCGGCGTCTTCCAGAACGTGCTGCTGACCGAGCGGGTCGCGGCGGGGCTGCTCCACGGTGGCTTTCGGGTGCTCACCCACTCCCGGGTGCCGCCCAATGACGGCGGCATCAGCCTCGGCCAGGTGGTGGTGGCCGGGGCGCGGGACGCCGCCGGGCTCGGCTGAGGGATCCGCGGGCGCTGCGCTCAGCTCACGGGCCAGGTCTGGCCGCTGCCCAGGAACGGGATGTTCTGGCCGATGTTGAAGATGACCGGCGCCACCTGGCTCTGGACCATCTGGATGTGAAGGTTGCGCAGCACGCCGAGGACGATGTTGTACTGGCCGATGTCGGAGTCGGGTGTGGTCGAGGAGGCGAGCGAGCTCTCCAGGTTCTTCAACTCGCTCGGGTCCAGGGCGATCGCCGCCGCGGGGTTGCTGCTCACGAACCGCTGGATCTGATCGATCTGAGTGGCGGAGACGTTGCCGCTCCCGTCGATGGCCGCGGTCGCCCGGTCGAGAGTGACCAGCCCGTTGAGGAGGATGCAGATCATCACCAGGGCGAGCACGAGGCTCAGCAGCGCGCCGCCGATGCGATCAAAGGCGCCCATCCCGGGGATGAGGCGGTAGATGCGGGGGGCGACCAGGTGGGCGACCAGGAAGCCGACCACGGCGAAGACGATGACCACCACCAGCCCCATCACCGGCCGCCAGCTCGGGCTGGGGGCGAAGCGCGCGGCCACGCCCGGATGGCCAAAGCCGACCACGACCCCGGCAATGATGAACGCCCAGGTGATGAGCGGCCGGAACAGGCCCTTCAGGAGCCCGTGCAGCAGGGCCAGGACCAGGATGACCACGATGGCGATGTCGATGTAGCTCACGGCGCGACATCGTAGCCTGCGGCGGCGGGCTGTGGGTGGGACCCGGCCGCCGGGCGCCTCAGCAGATGCGCGGCAGCGGGTCGCCCACCAGCATGTCCATGATGCGCATCCCGCCGAAGCCGGTCTTCACCAGGACCAGCCCCGGCGGGTCGTCGGCGATCCGGCCGATGACCGCGGCCGCCCCACCGTCGGGATGGGAGCGCAGCGCCTCCACGGCGGGCCCGGCCTCGTCCCCTCCGACCACGGCGACGAAGCGCCCCTCGCAGGCCACGTAGAGCGGATCGATGCCGAGGATCTCCGATGCCCCCCGGACCTCCGGGCGCACCGGGATCTCCTCCTCGTCGAGGACCACCGCCACGCCCGATGCCTCGGCCAGCTCGTTGCAGATGGTCGCCACCCCGCCGCGGGTCGCGTCCCGGATGAATCGCGTCTGCGGCGCGGCGTCCAGGAGCAGCCCCACCAGCTCGGTGAGCGGCGCGGTGTCGGAGCGCAGGTCGGATTCGATGCCCAGCTCCCCGCGTGCCAGCATGATGGTGATCCCGTGGTCCCCGACGGGCCCGGAGACGATCACCGCGTCTCCCGGGTGCGCGGTGGAGACCGACAGATGCACCGGTCGCTCCAGCACGCCGATCCCGGCCGTGTTCACAAAGCAGGCGTCCGCCTTGCCCCGCTGCACGACCTTGGTGTCCCCGGTCACGATCTGCACCCCCGCCCGCTCGGCGGCGGCGGCCATCGCGGCGACGATGCGGCGGAGGTCGGAGACCGGGAAACCCTCCTCGAGCACGAATCCGGCGGAGAGGTAGAGCGGTCGCGCTCCCGACACGGCCAGGTCGTTGACGGTCCCGTTGACGGCGAGGTCGCCGATGCTCCCGCCAGGGAAGAAGAGCGGCGAGACGACGTAGGTGTCGGTGGTGAAGGCGAGCCGGGAGCCACCCACCGAGAAGACGGCCTGGTCCTCCAGGGGTTCGAGGAAGGGGTTGCGGAAGGCCTCGAGGAAGAGCGCGTCGATCAGGGTGTGGGTGGCCCTGCCTCCGGAACCGTGCGACAGAGTGATCCGCTCGTCGGTGACCCGGGGCCGGCGGCGGCGGGCCCGCTCGATCCTCTCCAGGACGTCCTGCTCGGTGCGCTCCGTCACGCCGGGGTCGCCTGCCTGACCCTCTGACGGCTGAAGCGCCCGAAGTTGTAGTAGGCGGCGCACGCCCCCTCCGACGAGACCATGCAGGTCCCGATCGGCGTCTCCGGGGTGCAGGCGGTCCCGAACACCCTGCACTCCCACGGTTTGATGATGCCGCGCAGGACCTCACCGCACTGGCACGCCGGCGGATCGGCCACCCGGGTCGCGGGGATGTCGAAGAGGCGCTCCGCGTCGAAGCGCGCGTACCTCTCGCGGATCCGCATCGCCGAGTCCGGGATCCAGCCCAGCCCGCGCCACTCGAAGGTGGGGCGGGGCTCCATGACCTCGTCGATCGCCTGGAGCGCCTTCTGGTTCCCCTCCCACGGCACCACCCGGGTGTACTGGTTCTCCACCTCGGAGCGGCCCTCGCGGAGCTGGAGCAGCAGCATCTGGATGGACTGCAGGATGTCGAGCGGCTCGAAGCCGGCCACCACGAACGGTCGGCCGCGCTCCTCGGCGATGAAGCGGTACGGCTCGCAGCCGATCACGGTGGAGACGTGGCCGGGGCCGATGAAGCCGTCGATGTGCAGCTCCGGTGACGCCAGGATGGCCTGCAGCGCCGGGATGATGAGGACGTGGTTGCAGAACACCGAGAAGTTCTCGAGACCTTCGGCGGCTGCGCGGAGCACGGTCATCGCCGTCGAGGGCGAGGTGGTCTCGAAGCCGATCGCCATGAACACCACCCGGCGGTCCGGGTTGTCCCGGGCTATCCTCAGCGAGTCCAGCGGCGAGTACACCATCCTGATGTCGGCGCCGCGCGCGGTGGCGTCGAGGAAGGAGCCGCGGCTGCCCGGCACGCGCAGCAGGTCACCGAATGAGGTCATCGTGACGCCCTGCTGCTCGGCGATCCAGATGGCGTCGTCGACCCGGCCCATGGGGATCACGCACACGGGGCAGCCCGGCCCGTGGACGAGCTGGACCGCCTCCGGCAGGTAGTCCTCGATGCCGTGCTTGTAGATGGTGTGGGTGTGCCCGCCGCAGATCTCCATGAGGCCGTATCGCCGTCCCGGCTCGCAGAGCGCCGCGATGCGCGTGGCCAGGACCTGCGCCTTCTCCCGGTCCCGGAACTCGTCGACGAAGCGCATCCCTGCCGTGCCCTCAGTCGATCCGTGACTGGGAGATCGCCCGCAGCTCGTCCCGGTATGCCTGGCCCATCTCCTCCAGGTGGGAGAGGGTCAGCCGCGCCTCCTCCTCGTCGATCTTGGCGAGTGCGAATCCGACGTGGATGAGCACCCAGTCGCCGGGCTGGACCCGCTCCTCCTCGACCAGCATCACGTTGATCTGGCGGCGCGCACCGGCCACGCTCACGGTGGCCATGCCGGGCCGATCGATGTCGAGGGCGACCACCTCGCCGGGGATTCCCAGGCACATGGCTACACCCGGGCGACCACGGAGATCGCCTCTCCCGCGTGCACCAGCACCGTGTCCCCGGGAAGGGTGTCGACGAGGGCCACGCTGATCTCCTCCAGCGATGCTCCGGTGTCCACCAGGGCCAGGCCCGGCTCCCTCAGCTCGACCACCCGGCTGGGCACCGCGCCGTCCGAGCAGGTGATGCAGACGTTCGCGTCACAGGTGCGCCCGCCGGCCTCGGCGCCGGCGAACCCAGCCGGCTCGTTCCCGTCCATGTCGTTCCCATGCTACGGTCCGCGACCCCCTTTCCGGCAGAGCCGAAGGACCCGCGGCAGCGAGGACCCGGAGTCGGGCCCGTCGGGGTGCGCCGGGCCCGAGCGCCGCCCGCACAACCGGGGGGGACCCGGCCTGGTCACACCGGAGCGGACCGCCCGGCCTCACCGGGTCACGCGCAGCCGGTGGGGCGCTGGGCCGGCTGGACCGCTCCGGCGACACGCCGTGCCGTCGTCGGCGTCATCCTCCGGCCGGCGGGCGCGCCTCTCCGCCCAGCGCGGGCTGGCGACCGGCCGGCGGGGTCTCCCCCAGGTGCACGACCTCGGCGGGGTGCTCGCCGACCCCGGGGACTGGGGAGGGCAGCCGGCCCGAGCCGAACGGGAGGTGTGCGCGCACCGAGAAGCCCTCGCCGCGCAGTCGGCGCTGCAGGTCCGTCCGGACGCCGAGCAGCATCTCGAACTCGAACTCGTCCGGCGCCCACCCCGCGCTCCGCGCCATGGCCGCGATGTGGCGGACGAGCGCCGCGTCATGGGTGGCGAAGACGGGCCGCAGTCCCGCCTCCCGTGCCTCGGGCGCCAGCATCCTGGTCGCCAGGGCGAGGTAGGCGGCGCTCACGGCACGCCCGCCCTGGTAGGCGAACTCGAAACCCAGCGGAAACGCTCCCTTGACCAACCGCACCGCCGTCGCCTGTCCCAGCAGCGGGCCGAGGTCCTCGGCTGTCCGCCGCAGCCGCGCCTGCAGGGTGATGCCGGCCGGCAGGCCCAAGGCGAGGAGCTCGCGGTGGAGGCGGAGGGTCGGCTCGACCAGCGTCAGGTCCTCCATGTCCAGCATCATCAGGTTCAGGCGACCCGGCGGCTGGTCGGCGACCGAGCGGGCGATCCGCTCGGCGTTGTGGAGGCAGACACCGGGGTCGGTCAGCAGCCCGATGGCGGTCGGGTCGATGGAGAGATGCGCGGGGAGACCGGCTGAGCCCAGCAGGCGGCAGGCCTCGATGGTGGCGGCGACGGTGCGCTCGACCAGCTGCGGATCGCTGACGTACTCCCCCAGGAAGAAGAGCTCGGCGTCGATCCCCTGGCTGTCGCGCAGGCGCCGCGCCGCCGCCACGGCGGCCTCGGCCCCGGCCGGCACCCTGCCGGCGACCTCCTCCTCGAATTGCACCTCCTCGATCCGCTCGTAGATCCGGTACAGGTCCTGGTCGGAGATCTCCCCGTCGAAGGAGGGGAGGAGCTCGTCCTCCACCGCCTGCAGGTGGCGGCGCAGGAGACGGACCAGGGTCGTGAGGTGCCGCCGGCATCCCACGTTGTCGTGGACCCCGCCGCGGAAGCGGGCGTGGTCGTGCAGCACCCGGGCCGCCTGGCGCTCCAGCTCCTCGCAGTTGTCGGCGAGCCGGCGGAGCAGCCGCAGGTCGATCCCCGCCACCCGCATGGCTTCGGGATAGAGCGCCGTCCGCTCGGCCCGCAGGTGGGGCACCACCACATCCTGCAGGTAGTCGGACACCCGGGCGAATGCCGCCAGCCTCTCTTCCGGGTCTCCCCGCTCGTGCAGCAGCTCCTCGAGCTGCGAGACCAGCGCGACCCCGCTGCGGAGCCGGTCGTGCAGGTGACGGAGGTTGTCCGTCGGGTTCACGGCGTGGACGTCGCGCCGTCGGCCCCGCGCCCCGGGACAGTGGCGCAGGCACCGGGGAGGTGGTGGGCCCTGACCATCGGCCCCACCTTGGCAGTCACACTGGAGAAGCGCCAGGGTCGAAGCGCCCTGGCGCGCGCGGGACCGCGGCCGTGCCCGGCCGCCGCGCCGTCACCCGCCCCCGGTCGAGCGTGACGACCTCGTCGACGTGGCCGCCGAGGGCGGGCTCATGACTCACCACCAGCACCGTCCGCGAGCCGGCCGCGCCCAGCAGCTCGGTGAGGACCTGAGACGACGTCCACGGGTCGAGGTGTGCGGTCGGCTCGTCGAGGAGCAGCAGGCCGGCGCCGGAGAGGACGGCTCGCGCCATGCCCAGGCGCTGGCGCTCGCCGGCGCTGACCGCCCGCCCGCCCCCTCCCAGCCCGGTTCCCAGCCCGTCGGGCAGCGAGCGGTGCCAGTCCCCGAGCCCCACCCGGTCGAGGGCGGCGGCGCACTCCGCGTCCGTCGCCTCTGGGCGGGCCAGCCTCAGGTTGTCCGCCAGGGTGGTGGCGAAGAGGTGGGTCTCCTCCGCCAGCCAGGCGACGTGGCGGGCCATGCCGGCGCGCGTCATCCGGCGGACGTCGATACCGCCGATGCTGGCGGTTCCGCTCGAGGCCTCCAGGAAGTGGAGGAGCACGTGCAGCGTGGTCGACTTACCCGAACCGCTGGGCCCCGTCAGGGCCACCCGCCGGCCCGGCGGCACGGTCAGGGAGAGGTCGTGGAGGATGACGCGACCGTTCGATCCACCCCGGGCCGCGACCTCGACCCGGTCGAGCCGGGCGCCCACCGACCCGGGGGGCGGGCTGGCGTCAGCACCCGGTTCCCGCGCCGGAGGCTCCAGCCCCGCCAGCTCGCCGAGCCGTGAGGCGGCCGCGTTGCCGCTGGCCCGGCCGGCGAGAGCGGCCGGCAGCGCGGCCCCCGGTTCCAGCGCCGCCAGCGAGACCAGGACGAGGACGGTCAGCATGACCCCCGAGAGGCGGTCGGCCCGATGGGCGGCCAGACCGGCGAGGACCACCCCGATGAGCCCGGCACCGGCCGCCCAGGTGGCGAGCGCGCGCGCGATCCCGGTGCTGAGCGCCTGCCGGCGGCCGGCGGAGCGGGCGCGGCGCCGGACCAGGTCGAGCCGTTCCTGCACCAGGTCCCGGCGCCCGAAGGCGAGCAGCTCCGGTGCCGAGCGCACGGTCTCCACCACCGCGTCTGCCAGGTCGGCGCGGATCCCGGCGCTCCTGCGGGCCGCGGAGCGCCCGAGACGCGCGGCAAGGGCCGAGAGGGCGATGACGCCTGCGGCGCCGGCCAGGAGGGCTGCCCCGGCGGCCGGCGCCAGCAGCCAGGCGACCACGGCCCCCAGGACGAGGCTCGCGCCCAGGTCGATGGCGGCGTTGGTCCCCCGGGCGAGAGCTTCGGTGACCTCCTCGGTGTCCGCGACGAAGCCGGCCAGCAGCGAGCCCGTTCCGCCCGGGGCGGCGGCGTGCGGCCCGGCCGAGGCTGCCGGGCCCGCCGCCACACCGTCGGGCACCAGCGGCTCGACGGTGTCGTAGAGCCAGAGCCGGAGCCGCGCGAGGGTGGCGAGCGACAGGTCGTGAACGGCGAGCCGCTGCAGGTAGCGGGTGATCCCCCTCCCGAGTGCGAAGGCCTGCACGGCGCCGATGGCGACAGCCAGGTCGAACACCGGGGGCCGCTGCGAGGCGCGGGCCAGCAGCCAGCCCGAGGTGGCCAGCAGCCCGACGGCGCACGCCGCCGAGAGCGCTCCGGCCGCGCCCGCCATGGCGAGGCCGCGACGCGGGAGCGGCCCCGCCCTCCGGCTCAGACCCAGGGCGCTCGAGCTCTGGCCCGCCGCCGCGCTCATCGCTGCGGCCCCCGGAGGGGTCCGGCGGCGGCGGCCGCGCCCCGGCGGTGGGCGGGCACGAAGCGTCCGGCGTCGAGCGTGACGACCCGGTCGGCCAGCTCGATCACGGCGGGACGGTGGGTCACGATCACGGCGCTGCGTCCGGCAAGGACCCGCCGGAGAGCCTCGACCACCGCGGCCTCGGTGCGGTCGTCCAGGTGTGCCGTCGGTTCGTCGAGCAGGTGGAGGGACGCGGGGCGGAGGAGGGCCCGGGCGAGCGCGATCCGCTGGCGCTCGCCCGCCGAGATGCGTCGCCCTCCCTCCCCGATCCGGGCGCCCAGCCCACCGGCAAGGCCGGCCGGCAGGTCTCCGGCGCACGCCTGGGCGAGCACCTCGGCGAGCCGCTCGTCACCGGCGGCCGGGTCGGCCAGCCGGAGGTTGTCCGCCAGCGAGCCGGCGAGGAGGGTCGGACGCTCGGGAAGGTAGCTGAGCCGTCGCCGCCAGGCCTCGAGGTCCAGGTGGCGCAGGTCGACCCCGGCCACGGTCACCGATCCGCGGGAGGGGGTGGTGAACCCGAGCAGCAGGGAGAGGGTCGTCGACTTGCCCGCCCCGTTGGGGCCGACCAGGACCACCTTCTCGCCCGGCTCGATGGTCAGCGACGTGGCGTCCAGCACCGGCTCGGGGCGCCCCGGCAGCTCGACCCGGACGTCCCGGAGTGCCACCGGCACCCGGGCCGGATCGTCGGGCCGGCGGGTGTCCGGCGGCCTCGCGGCCGGGCTCGCACGCCTCGCCGGTCCGCTCACCGGGGAGGGGGGATGGTCGCGGCCGCCGGTCTCGATCACCTCCATGGCCCGGCGTGCCGCCGCCAGCCCCTCCGTGCTCTCGTGGAACTCGGCGCTCGCCCGGCGCAGGGGGAGGAAGACCTCGGGGGCGATGATCAGCACGGCCAGCGCCGGTGCCAGCCCGACCGACCCGGAGAGGAGGCGGAGGCCGAGCGGAACCGCGACCAGGGCGACCGACACCGAGGCCAGGGTGTCGAGCACCAGCGCCGAGAGGAAGGCGACCCGGAGAGTGGAGAGGCTGGCCTGGCGCAGGCCCTCGGCGGCCTCGGCGATCCGCTTCCGCTGGCGCGCGCTGCGTCCGAACGCCTTGAGCACCGGCAACCCCTCGAAGATGTCGGCGATCTGCCGTCCGAACGCCTCCACCTGGCTCCAGCGCCGGGCCGCCAGCCGGCCGCTGGACTCCCCGACCAGGATGCCAAACACCGGGAAGAGGGCGAGGACGGTGAGGACGATGAGCGCGGACAGCCAGTCCAGAGCACCGATCACGGCCACCAGGGCAATCGGGACGGCGGCGGCGAGCACGAGGTCGGGGAGGCAGCGGCCGATGTAGGAGTCGAGGGCGTCGAGACCGCGACCGGCGAGGGTCGCCACGTCGCCGCCGCCCACCCCGCCGCCGCCGGACGCCTGGCCCAGCGCCGCGGCCAGCAGCCGGTGCCGGAGCTCGGCCTTGACGGTTGCGGCGCCGTGGCCGGCGACCAGCTCGGCAGTGAGGGCGCAGATGCCGCGGACGGCGACCGCCCCGGCGAGCCAGAGGACGGCCGGGAGGGGATGCTCCGCCGGCGAACCCATGGCGCCGGCCAGCAGGCCGGCGAGCGCCACCGCCTGGACGGCGACGCTGGCGGCCGCAACCAGGCCGATCACCACCGACCCCGCAACGGACCGGCGCACCGCCCCCTGCCGGAGCAGGCGCCGTTCCACCGGCCCCAGGGTGCTCCCCGCCGCCCTCCGGGCAGCGCCGGAGTCCGCGGCCAAGGTGTCAGCGCCCGCCGGCTGCGGGCTCGGCCGTCGCGGCGGCGATCGGGCGCTGGAGGCGCTGCCGGAACACCCAGTAGGTCCACCCCTGGTAGAGGAGGACCAGCGGGGTGAAGATGGCCGCCACGATCGTCATGACCACCAGCGTGTAGGGGTGGGAGGCGGCGGCGCCCACCGTGAGCGAGAGGGCCGCGCCGTTGCTCGCCGGGATCACCGCCGGGAACATCACCGCGAACACGGCCCCCATGGAGAGCAGGATGGCGGCGCCGGTGCCGGCGAAGGCGAAACCGTCCCGTCCCCGGGTGACCAGGAGGAGCGCGACCGCGAGCGAGGCCACCGCGAGCACCCCCAGGGCCAGTGGCACCCCGGCCGGGACGGCTCCGCTCAGAGCTTGCCAGGGCCGGCCGGCCGCCGCGGCCCAGGCGACGGTGACGGCGAGCAGGACGGCGGCAGCGCCGCCCAAGGGGCGGGCCACCCGCCGGGCGCGCTGCATCAGCTCGCCGCTGGTCTTGAGCGACAGGAAGAGCGAGCCGTGGAAGGCGAAGACGGCGAGGGCGGCCAGCCCGCCCACCAGGGCGGGCGGGTTGAGCAGGCCGATCAGGCCTCCGGTGTACCCCGCCGCCGAGACCGGCAGGCCGTGGACGAAGTTGGTGAACGCCACCCCCCAGACGAGCGCCGCCACCAGGCTGCCGGCGAAGTTCGCGACGTCCCATGTGCGCCGCCAGCCCGGGCTGTCCAGCTTGCCCCGGAACTCGAAGGAGACGCCCCGGACGATGAGCGCCATCAACACCAGGAAGAGGGCCAGGTAGGCGCCCTGGAAGAGCAGCCCGTACCAGCGCGGAAAGGCGGCGAAGGTGGCGCCTCCGGCGACCAGCAGCCACACCTCGTTGCCGTCCCACACCGGCCCCACCGCGTTCATGCAGAGGCGGCGGTCGGTGTCATCCCGGCTCACCAGCGGGCTGACCATGCCGACTCCGAAGTCGAACCCCTCGAGGAAGAAGTAGCCGGCCCAGAGCAGCCCGATGACGGCGAACCAGAGAGCGCTCAGACCGGTGAAGGTGGCCATCCGTCCTTCCTCAGTACACCAGCCCGGGCGCAGAGGGGGTCTCGTCGGGGGCGGGTGCCTCGTCGACCCGGTCGAGGGGATGGCGGGCCGCCCGCACGACGAGGATCACGGCGAGGACGGCGAGGATCGAGTACACGGCGACGAAGGCGGCCAGGGTCCCGGCCACGTCCGCCGCGCTGACCGTGGAGACGCCCTTGGCCGTCTCCATGAGGCCGTAGACGATCCAGGGCTGCCGGCCCGCCTCGGTGAAGATCCAGCCGGAGGCGTTGGCCACGACCGGGAGCGCGATGCCGAGAAGCGCGGCGCGGCGGAACCAGCGGCTGCGCACCAGACGGCGGCGCCAGCTGAGCCAGATCCCCCACGCCGACACCAGGATCATCAGCACCCCGGCGCCGATCATGGCGCGGAATGACCAGTAGGTCAGCCAGAGGACGGGCGTGTAGTTGCCCGCCCCGTACTTGGCCGCCTCGGTGGCCTGCATCTGGTTGATGCCGAGGACCTGACCGTTCCAGCTCAGGTCCGCGATCAGAGAGAGCAGGTGCGGGACCCGGATCTGGAAGATGGGCTGGCCGCTCAGGTTGCCGATGGTCAGCAGCGAGAAGCTGGCGCCGTTCTGGGTGTTGTAGAGAGCCTCGGCGGCCGCCATCTTCATCGGCTGCTGGACGTCCATGAGCCGGGCCTGGAGGTCGCCGGACACCGCGGTGACGACCACCGTGACCAGCACCACGACGCACATCAGCCTGGCTCCGCGCCGGAAGGCGTCGCGCTCCACGTCGCCCGGGGCGCGATGGCCTCGCCAGATGCTGATGCCGAGGACCAGCGCCCCACCGGTGGCGAACGCGGCCGCCACGGTGTGGACGAACGACGCCCAGAGCGTCGAGTTGCCGAGCAGCGCCCCGAAGTTGGTGAGCACGGCCTGGCCGTCCTCGACCGTGTAGCCGACCGGGTGCTGCATCCAGGCGTTGGCGGCCAGGATGAAGAACGCGGAGAGGATGGTGCCGGCGCTGACCACCCAGATGGTGGCCAGGTGGAGGCGCGGGGAGAGGCGTCCGCGTCCGAACACCCAGAGGCCGATGAAGGTCGACTCCAGGAAGAAGGCGAGCAGGCCCTCGATGGCGAGCGGGGCGCCGAAGATGTTGCCCACGAAGACCGAGTAGGCGGACCAATTCAGGCCGAACTGGAACTCGAGGACGATGCCGGTGACGACGCCGACGGCCAGGCTGATCAGGAAGATCCGGCCGAAGAAACGGCTCAGGCGATCCCAGGTCTCGTCCTTGCGCAGCACCGCGAGCGTCTGCATCAGCGCCACCAGGAAGCAGAGCCCGATCGTCATGGGCACGAAGAAGAAGTGGAAGACGGTGACGATCGCGAACTGCCAGCGGGCCAGGTCCAGGGTCATGCCGCGGCCGATTCTCCGGGCCGGGCCGACAAGGGGCCAGGGCCCGAGGTCCCGACTGCGTGGGGTCGGAGATACCTACTGGGTGCGCGCGCCGGGGCGGCGCAGGTGGCGCGCCTCCATGATCGGATCGCGCGTGTACGGCTCCAGCCGCACCTTCACGTCCACCGCCACCGCGCCCGACGGGCTCACGATCACCGGGTTGAGGTCCATCTCGGCGATCTCCGGCAGCGCCGTCACCAGCGCGCTGATCCTCTCGATGATGCCGGCCAGGGCCTCGGTGTCGCAGGGAGGGCTGTTCCGGTACCCGAAGAGGAGGGCCGAACCGCGCGGCTCGCGGATCAGCTCGGCCACGTCGCGGTCGGTGAGCGGGACGGCCCGAAACGCCTGGTCGCCGGTCAGCCCGACCGCCGTCCCTCCCGATCCGAAGACGAGCAGCGGCCCGAAGTGGCGGTCGCGGACCACGCCCACGATGGTCTCCACACCGGCGCTCAGCATCGGCTGGACGATCGCTCCGCCCATCTCGTCGCCCAGCCGCGCCTGCATGGTGTCGAAGGCGACCCGCAGTGCGTGCTCGGAGGCGAGGTCGGTGAGAACCCCGCCCCGCTCGGTCTTGTGCACCATGTCGGCCGCGGCCGCCTTGAGGACCACCGGGTAACCCATGGTCTCGGCCGCGGCCACGGCCTCGTCCGGGGTGTCGGCGCGGATCGTCATCGCCACCGGCACGGCGAGCGCCTTCATCAGGGCGGCGGCGTCGAGCGGGCCGAGCTGGCAGCCGGTGGGGTGTGCCGCCAGCGCCCGGTGGACGATGTCCCGGGCGGCGCCGAGGTGGATGTCGGAGGGCATCACCACCGTACCGGGGTCGCGCCTGCGCCAGGCGGCGTAGTCGACGACCGTGCCCAGCGCGTAGGCGGCCGCCTCCGGGAAGGTGAAGACGGGCATGTCCTGGCTGGCGCGGAGCCGCTCCTGGGCGTCGCCGAAGACGGCGGCGAGAAGCGGCTTGGTGGCCTCCTGGGCGACCGAGCGGATTGCGTTCGCGATGCCCACGGTGTCGGTGTGGAGCGGCGTGAAGATCGTGATGACCGCGTCGACCGCTGGGTCGGCGAGCACCGTCTGGAGCGCGGTCCGGTACTCCTCCGGTCCCCCCATCGCCGTCATATCGATGGGATTGCCGATCGCGGCGGCCGGGTTGAGCACCTCACGCAGCCGCTTCATCGTGTCGGCGCCCAGCTCGGGGAGCACCAGCCCCGCGGCCTCGCAGGCGTCCGCGGTCAGGATGCCGGCGCCTCCCGCGTTGCCCACCACCGCCACCCGGTTGCCGGCCGGCAGCGGCGCCGTGGCCACCACCCGGGCGACATCGAAGAGCTGCTCCAGCGACGCCACCCGGATCACCCCCGCCTGCCGGAAGAGGGCGTCGACCGAGACGTCGGGGGAGGCCAGGGCAGCCGTGTGGGAGACCGCGGCGCGCGCTCCCGCGGCGCTCCTGCCGCCCTTCACCGCGATGATCGGCTTGCGCCGTGAGACCCGGCGCGCGATCTCCGCGAAGCGGCGCGGGTTGCCGAAGGACTCGAGGTAGAGCAGGATCACGTCGGTGCGCTCGTCCTGCTCCCAGAACTGGAGCAGGTCGTTGCCCGAGATGTCGATCTTGTTGCCGGCGGAGACGAAGCCGGACAGCCCGATCCCGAGCCGTCCCGCCTCGTCGATGACGGCCACGCCGAGCGCTCCCGACTGGGTGAAGAAGGCCATGTTCCCTGAGGGCGGCTGGCTGGGGGCGAAGGTCGTGTTGAGCCGCACCGCGGGGTCGGTGTTGATCACCCCCATGCAGTTGGGCCCGACCACACGCATCCCGTAGCCGCGGGCGACGTCGAGCAGCTCGCGCTCCTTGGCCGCGCCCTCGGCCCCGGTCTCGCCGTAGCCGGAGCTGATGATCACCAGCGAGCCGACGCCGGCCGCACCGCACTCGTGGATGGCGCCGAGGACGGCGTTGACGGGGACGGCGATGACGGCCAGGTCCACCTTGCCGGGGATGTCGCCCACCGAGGGCCAGGCCGGGACCCCGGAGACGTTGTCCGCGCTCTTGTTGACCGGGTAGACGCGGCCGTTGAACGGCCCCCGGATGAGGTTGCGGAGGATCTCGTGGCCGATCCCCCCCGGCGCGCGCCCCGCCCCGATGACGGCGACGCTCTTGGGCTCGAGGACCCCGCGGATGGCGGCCACCGAGGCAAGCCGCTCGCGCTCGCCGCTGACGGCCCGGACCCCCCGGACGTCGCTGATGTCGAGGCTGACCCCGACGACCCCCGCCTCGGGCGTCCCCACCCGCTCGATGAACCCGGCGTGACGGAAGACGTCGAGCATCCGCAGGTTCTCGGCCATGGTCTCGGCCCGGAAGCGGGTGATCCCCGCCGCCCGCGCCACCTCGGCGAGGTACTCGAGGAGCAGGGAGGCGACCCCCCGACCCTGGAACTCGTCGCTGACCACGAAGGCGACCTCGGCCTCGCCGGGGGCGGAGACGATGAAGTCGCCCACGCCCACCACCGAGCCGGCGTGGAACGCGCCGAGGTGGACGTGGCTGGTTGCCTCGCTGTCGGTCAGCCTGGCCAGGTCCGCCTCGGTCAGCTCGCGGCGGGCCGAGAAGTAGCGGAGGCGGAGGCTCTCCGCCGAGAGCGAGCCGAAGAAGGCGCGCAGGGCGGGGGCGTCCTCGGGGCGGAGCGGACGGATGGTGATGGCGGCGCCGTCGATGAGGGCGGCGTCGGCACTCCAGTCGAGCGAGATCGGGGGTGGGCTGGCGGTATCGGTGGTCACCGTGTCAGCCTACGGAAAATCGCGGCCGGATGTCGTGGGCCGATGGTCACCGAGGCGCCGGGCCACGCCTCCAGGACGGGGGTGCGGCCTCCGGGCGCGCGCCGGCCATCCCACAGGAGATCCCGCCTCGCTCCCTGCGGCCACCGGAAGCGCCGGGGAGAGCCCACACCATCGGCGCCTGGAGTCGCAGGGAGCTCGGACGGGTCGTAACGGTCAAGCCCGCGGAACCAGCGGTTCCGATGGGCCCACGCTCGGAGCATCTCTGCGCGCCCGTCTCGCGGCCAGGGGATAAGGTCATCACTCTCGCGAGGCCACGTGGCCGTGGTGCGCTTGGGGCCCCTCGGCCCGGCGCCTCGAAAGTCCTGTCCAGCATGGGCCGGATGGCCCTTCCCGCTCTCCGGCCGCGGGGGCGACCATCGCCTCGCCCCGCCGGCGCGCCGCGCGCGGAGGGGATGTCCCGCACCGCCACCTGCCGTCCCGCCACCCAGGAGCCGCACTGAATGTCGCTTGAGCACTGGGGTCTGGCCTGCCTCTGGCTGGCCGGGATCGTGATCGTGGTGGCGATCGTCCTCGGCCTGGTGGCCCTTGCCGACCCGGCGCGGCGTCACGGGCCGCGGCCGGGCACCGGGGGCTCGGGTCCCTGATCGCTTCGGGCTGCGGGCGTCGCCCACCCGGGCCGCCCGGACGCGCCAGCCTCCACCCCGTCGGGCCCCGCGGCCCGGTGCATCGGTGACTGCGGACCCTCAACACGGGTCCCTTCAGGGCGATCCTGAGGGGCCATGAGCGTAGACTGCAGGCCCATGGATCCCAATTCCACCATTCGGGTCCTGCTCTGCGACGACCACGAGCTGGTCCGGCTGGGCCTCCGGCGGCTCCTCGAAGCGGAGGCCGACCTGGAGGTGGTCGGCGAGGCCGGCGACGCGGACGCCGCCCTCGAGGCGGTCGCCCGGCTCCACCCCCGTGTCGTCGTGATGGACGTCAGGATGCCCGGTCGCTCCGGGATCGAGGCCTGCCGGGAGATCCGCTCCGCGCACCCCGACACCCATGTGCTGATGCTGACCTCGTTCGCGGACGACGAGGCACTGTTCACCTCGATCATGGCCGGGGCGTCGGGCTACATCCTCAAGCAGATCCACGGCGGCGACCTGATCGGGGCGATCCGCGAGGTCGCCGGCGGCCACTCCCTGCTCGACCCCCAGGTGACCGAGCGGGTGCTGGCCCGGCTTCGCGGTGAGGTGGTCACCCCCGGCGACATCATCAACGACCTCACCCCCCAGGAGCGCAAGATCCTGGCCCTGGTCGCCGAGGGTCTCACCAACCGGCAGATCGCCGAGCGGGTGCACCTTGCCGACAAGACCGTCAAGAACTACGTCTCCAACATCCTCATGAAGCTGGGGCTGGAGCGGCGCGCCGAGGTCGCCGCCTTCGTCGCCCGGCGCAAGGAGAGCCAGCCCAGCGAGTGGCCCTGAGGCCGTCGCTCGTCGCCGGGTGACAGCCCGCCGCTGTCTGTCCCGCTACGGCGCCCCTGGTACTTGCTTCGCGCGCCAGGGGATCGCTCCGCTCGGAGCGAAAGCCCTGCGCTCTCGCTCGTCGCTGCGTCACCGCTGGTGCTCGCTTCGCGCACCAGTTGATCCTCCGTTCGGAGCGAAAGCCTGCGGCTCTCGCTCCGCTCTCCGTCAGCGCTGGTAGTGGTTGCGCCAGATGAGGCGGTGGATCGGGATCCAGCGCGGGATGTCGCGCAGTCCGGGGATGAAGGGGATGAGCAGGAGGGCCAGGGAGAGCACGGTCATGGCCAGCACCACCAGCAGGTCGGCGTTGCTCGCCGTGTTGAACGGGGGGATCTGATACCAGAGCGTGTAGAGCCACAGCCAGGCCTGACCGGGATACCGGCCGGTCTCGTTCATCATGCCCCACTGCGTGCCGGTCAGGTCCTGGTCCTGGGCCAGCCCCACGAAGTAGCCGCCGTCGCCCAGGAAGAGCAGCGGCTTGCTGTAGTCGGTCTGGTAGAAGTGGTCGCTGGTGAGCAGCAGGGCGTCCAGGCCGCCGGTGCGGGCCAGACCGAGCAGCCGGCTCATCAGGGTGGGAACCGGACCGTAATCGCCGGATGCCACCGTGACCTGCTCGTTGGTCAGGGTGGCGCTGCCCAGGGCCTGGATGTAGGCGCCGAGCCATTTCTGCTGCTGGGCCGGGCTGGCGGCGTCGAAGGTGCTGAGCGCCGAGGCCAGGGTCTGGTCGCCGACCGTGGCCTGGGAGAGCGGCTCCAGGACGAAGTCGAGGGGCGCGTTGACCGCCACGTGGACGCCGGCCCACTGCTGGGGAACGATCGGACCCAGGCTCTGGATCGAGCCGCTGCCGTCGTTGTAGGGGGGGCCGTACTGGGCCGTGGTGCTCTGTCCGGCCAGCTCGGTGGCGGCGGTGGTCACGAAGTCCACCGGGTCCGACTTGGCCCACGCCTGGATGGTTGCCGACGGCACGTCCGGGGAGGAGAGCACGGCCGAGAGCACCAGCACCACGACCAGCATCGCGACCATGGCGATCGCGAACTCCTTGACCAGGTCGTACGGCACCATCGGGATGCCGCGGTAGTAGGCGGCCTTGTCGATCGGGGCGCGACGGACTCTCAACGAACCGGGCCTCCCGAGGCGGAGCCCTGGGCGGCATCGGGGACATATGGATCCCCGATCGGTCGCACCACACCCCGGCTGCGCACCTGCAGGACGTGGATGACCACCAGCAGGGTCACCCCGATCGGCAGCAGCATCACGTGGAGGCCGTACATCTGGCCGAAGTTGAGGACGTTGAAGAAGCCGCCCAGCCCGGTGGAGTTGACGGCGTCCTTGGCGTTCACCGCGATCCACTGGGAGTCGAAGTTCTGCTGGACCAGGTAGCCGGTGAAGGCGGTGACGATGCTGAACAGGAAGATCACCACCCCGACCATCCAGGTTTTGGCCCGCCCATCGCGCCAGCCTGCGCCCCAGTACTGGCCCCAGAAGTGCAGCACCATGAAGATGAAGAACATCTGGACCGACCAGAAATGGATGCTGTTGAAGAAGTGGCCCAGGCTGGAGGTGTGCCACCAGGCCGAGCCCATCAGGGCCAGGACCACGCCGCTGACGACCACCCAGACCAGGGCGGCGATGGTCACCACCCCGAAGACGTAGACCCAGGAGCCGACATAGGACGGCTGGCGGGTGGGCAGCAGCTCGTCGATGCTGAGGCGGCTGGTCAGGCGGTCGCGGACTGCCCCCGTCCACCCGGCCTCCCGCTCCGGCCCGTCCCCGCTCCCGGCGCCGCCGGTGGACGGGGGAGCCGCCGCCTCCGGGTTCCCCGCGCCGGCCTCAGTCATCGTCGTCGGCGCGGTGGTGGGCCGCCCGGTGGGGGAAGGGGGCGATGAGGGCGGCCACGAAGAGCGCCAGCATCACCACGATGAGGACCAGGTTGGGCAGCGAGATGAGGATGAATCCCCAGTGGACGTACGGCGCCGGTTGGTTCATTCGCTCCTCCCCTTGGGTGCCGCGCTCCCGAACCAGGCCGGCGGCCCTCTCCTGGTGATCCGTACAGCCCTAACGCTAGGGCCTCAGGGTCATATAGGCAAGGGCCAAAAGCCTGAGAGGCGGCCGGGACTTATGACCATGGTCAGTGCCGGGGTGCCGGCGGACGATGGGTGGGGAGATTGCGAGATTCTCATGACCACCCAGGCAGATCGGCTCTTCCTCCTGCTCGACCCGCACACCCGGCGGGTGGTCGACCTCTGCACCGGCCCGACCCCGTCCGGGGACTGTCCCTCCCACGTCGCCGGTCAGCGCCTCACCTGCGCCGGGTACCGGGTGGTCCCGCTCCGCCGGACGTCGGCCAACGGCCTGCCCTTCCTGGTCGGAGAGCGCGAGGGGCCGCGCTGCCCGCTCGCCTGGCTCGACGAGGGGGAGACCGATGCGGAGGCTCGCGGCGAGGCTGCCGCTGCCGAGCCCGACGCCGAGGGCTGGATGCCACCGGAGGCCCCCCCGGCCCCCGGAGGGGTGTCGTCCCGCTCCGCCTTCTGACCCCGCCCCAGCCGGGGGCGTCCCCTGGCTACAGATCCCGGCCCTCATCGCAGATGGTCCGGTATTCGCAGCGGCGGCAGCGCCAGCTGCTCGGCTTGGGGGCGAAGTCATGGAGACGGCGGGCCTCCGCCAGCTCGCGCACGGTGCTCTCCACCTGGAAGTGGAAGCTTCCCAGTGATCGGGAGTCGAAGGTCATCCGGCTGATCTCGGCGGTCTGCAGCCAGTGCAGCTCGACGGTGGCCTCGTCCCGCTTCCGCTCGCGGGCGAGCGCCACCGCGTAGGCGCGCACCTGGAGGTCGCGGCGGAGGGTCTCCTCCTCGCGCGGTGGCCCGGTCTTGTAGTCGATGACGACTCTTTCCCCGCCTGGCAGGGCATCGACACGGTCGAACCGGCCGGTCACCTCTCCCGCGCCGACGCTGAGTGTGAAGGGCTGCTCGACCACCAGCAGCTCGGCGTCGCGCCATCCCGGCGACTCCGCGTAGCGCCGGAGCTGGCTCTCGCCGAGGGCGCGCAGCTCGGGATGGGCACCCTTCGGGCCCCGCGAGGCCTGCCATGCGTCGGTCCACAGCCGGGCCGCCGCATCGGGCCCCGCGTCCACGCCGCTCTGCCGCCGGGCCGCGAGCGCCTGCAGGACGGTGTGGACCAGGGTTCCGTACCAGCGCTGCGGCGAGTCGGGGACCGGCAGCCGGTAGACGCTGCGATACGCGTAGCGGCGGGCGCAGTCCTTGAAGGCGGCGAGGTCGGAGACCGACGCCCGGACCGGTGGCGGCATGCCGGTGACGGCGGAGGCGACGCGGCGGGCGGGTGGCCGGGTGCCCTCGATGGCGCGGCGCACCAGGCCGGCATCCCGGTCCAGGCAGGTGAGGAAGGGGCTCGGGCGCTCGTCGCGGAAGGAGTGCGGGTAGCGGCGCGCGTGGACCAGGACGAGGCGGTCCCGGGCCCGGGTCGCCGCCACGTAGAAGAGGCGGCGCTCCTCGTCCCGGCTCGCCTCGCCCTCGGGCGCGGGCTCCGGGACCAGCTCGTCGGGCAGGGTCAGGCGGGCGGGGAAGCCGCCCATCCCCGGCCAGCGCTCCTCGGTGCACCGCCCCAGGAAGACGACCGGCCACTCCAGGCCCTTGGCCGCGTGAGCGGTGAGCAGGCCGATGCCCACCTCGGCGGCTTCGACGGTGGCGATCTCATCGGCGGCGCGGCTGTTGCGCAGGATGTCGAGGTAGCGCAGCGCGAGGCCGAGGCTGCGGTCGTCGCTCCAGTCGGCGAAGCCCTCGAGCAGCTCGCCGAACTTGTTGAGATTGGCGCCGATCTGAGCCCGCAGCTGCGGATCGGCCTCGTCCAGGACCCCGAGGAACCCGCTCTGCTCGAGGGCAGCGTAGAAGACGTCGCGGACGTCGTCCCGGGTCGCCTGATCGTGGAGCTCCACCACCACGTCGACCAGCCGGCGGGCCGCGGCCAGGTCGCCGGCGGTCAGCTCCGGGAGCTCCCCGGCGATGACCGACGCGAGCGGAACGTCCCGGTCACGGGCCGCCCGGCCGAGGGCGAGCCGGGCCGCGCTGCTCATCGAGAAGGAGGCCAGATGCAGGCAGCGGAGCAGCGCCTGGGAGTCGTCCGGGTCGTGAACGGCGCCGAGCAGGGCCAGCAGGTCTTTGATCTCGCGCCGCTGGAAGAAGCCCCGGCCGCCGTGGACCACGTACGCGACCCCCTCCTCCTGGAGGGCGCGGGTGGCCGCCTGCATGTCGTCGTGGCGGCGGAAGAGCCAGGCGATGCCGGTCGGGTCGGTCCCGGCCTCCAGCAGCCGCCGGCACTCGCGGGCCACCTCGACGACCTCGCCGCGCTCGTCGCCGGCGCGCCAGACCTCCACCGTCCCGCCGGTCCCGCGGTCGGCGACCAGGTGCTTCTCGATGCGCGAGCCGGGGGGGGCGGCTCCGATGATCGCCCGGCTCGCCTCCACGATCTCCTGGTGGGACCGGTAATTGCGGTCCAGGATCACCCGCTCGTGCCGCGGGTAGATGCGGGCGAAGCGGTCGAGGTTGGCGAGCGATGCGCCCCGGAACTTGTAGATGGACTGGTCGTCGTCGGCGACCACCAGGATGTTGCCGCGCTCCCCCGCCAGGGCTTCGACCAGCCGGGCCTGGGCGTAGTTGGTGTCCTGGTACTCGTCCACCATGACGTGATCGATGGCCCCGGCCACCGCCTCGCGGACGTCGTCATGCTCGCGGAGGAGCCGCTCGGCGAAGAGGATGGTGTCGTCATGGTCGAGCACGGCCCGCTCCAGGAAGATGGCCTCCAGCCGGCGGTAGACGGCGGCGCACTCGCGGTGCCGGATCAGCAGCTCGCGCTCCAGGCCACCGGTGGCCCCGACCAGGCGGGCCTCCGCCCAGTCCGCGTACGCCTCCGGGGAGACCAGCTCCTGCTTGGCCTTCTCGATCAGGTCGAGGATGGCGTCGACGAGGTCGTGCGAGCGCAGCGGGTTGTAGAGGGTGGTGGGCCGCAGCTCCGCCAGGAGCCTGTCCACCACCAGCCAGCGCTCCGCGTCGTCGGCGATCCGGAACGCCGGCGAGATTCCCAGCCTCCAGCCCCATCGGCGCAGCACCCGCTGGGCGAAGGAGTGGTAGTTGAGCAGCGGGGGCTCTCCCTCGAAGGGCCCGTGGACGCGTTCGACCCGGTCGCGCATCTCGGCTGCCGCCTTGCGGGTGTAGGTGAGCACCAGCAGCCGCTCCGGGGGGATGCCCGCGTGGACCAGGCGCAGGAAGCGCTCGACGATGACCCGCGTCTTGCCAGATCCCGGGCCGGCCAGCACCAGGCACGGTCCGTCGCCGTGCTCGACCGCCCGCCGCTGCGCCTCGTCCAGCCGCGCGGGTGCGGCGCCGGCGGCCGCGGTCTCGACCTCCTGGGGCTGTCCTGGCGGCTCGGGTTGGAAGTCGAGCATCCGCTGATCATACCCTGACGCGGCGTACATCCGTTTGCTGCGCGCCGCCCGTTCACGCAGAGCCCCTGCTACAGTGAACGCTCCGTTCGGCCATGGGCAGGGAGCCTTCGGTGCGCGGGCGAGCCGGGCCCGCCGTGCCACCGTCCCGTCGATGGACGATCGGTGCGCGCACCGTCATCAGCCAGGCCGCCGCCGGCGGCGCCGAGGAGGTGATCCCTCAACCGTGTCGGAGGTCAAGGTCCGCGAAGGCGAGACCTTCGAGAGCGCGCTGCGCCGCTTCAACAAGAAGATCAAGCAGAACGGCATCCTCTCGGAGGTGCGGCGCCGCGAGCACTACGAGAAGCCCTCGGTCCGCCGCAAGCGGAAGCTGGTGGCTGCCCGGAAGCGCCGGGCGAAGGCCGGCTGAGGCCGTCATCGCCACCCATCGGGCTCGCCCTCGGCGAGCCCCTTTCTTTCTGCGCCACCATGGGGTCCCCAGATGCGGGTGACCGTGCACCGCTCACCAACCCTCGACGCCCCCTCCCTGGCGCTCGTCCGCGAGGGCGGCATCGCCCCCCTGCTGCGCCGGAGCGGCGACGCCCTGGGCGTGGCCGCCCGCGCCGGGCTGGCGGTGAGGCTCACCGACGACGAGGAGCTGCGCCGGCTCAACCGCCGCCACACCGGGGTGAACGCGGCCACCGACGTCCTCGCCTTCCCGGGCGAGAGCCGGGCGTGGGTGGGCGACGTGGCCATCTCGGTCGAGAGAGCGCGTGCCCAGAACCCCGCCGACCCAGCCGCCGAGCTGCGTCTGCTCGCCGTCCACGGGCTGCTCCACTGCCTGGGCCACGACCATGACAAGCCGGGGCGGGCCGCGTTGATGGCCTCCGAGACCCGGCGCCTGCTCCCCGGGCAGAACGTGCCCGACCTCGCCCCGCACTGAGGCCACGAGAGCCATGGCGACGCTGATCATCGGCCTGGGCAACCCGGGGGGCGAGTACGCCGCCACCCGGCACAACTGCGGGTGGATGGTCCTCGACGAGCTGGAGCGCCGCGGCCGGTTCGGCCGGGCGCGGCGGGAGGGACCGGCGAAGGTGCGTGCCGGCTCCGTGGACGGCTTCGAGCTCGTGCTCGCGCGTCCGACCACCTTCATGAACCTGAGCGGCCGGGCCGGCGTCCACCTGGTGCGCGTCCTCGGGGTGCCGATCCCCGACGTGGTGGTGATCCACGACGACGTCGACCTTCCGTTCGGCCGGCTGCGTCTCCGCCGCGGTGGCTCCGCGGGGGGCAACCGCGGCGTGCGCTCGCTCATCGAGTCCTGGCAGACCGCGGACTTCATCCGGGTCCGGGTGGGGATCGGCCGGCCCACCGAGGGGGAGGACACCGTGGACCACGTCCTGGACCCGTTCACTGCCGCGGAGCGCCAGGCCCTGCCCGCGGTCCTCGGTCGCGCCGCCGACGCCGCCCTGGGGGTCGTGCGTGATGGGCTGGAACGGACCATGACCGAGTACAACCGCCCGCTCCCGCCCGGTCCGGCGGGGGCAGAGGGGGCGGCGCCCGGTGATTGAGCCGCCTGCCGCTGGCATTCCGACGCTGGCCTCCCGCCTCGACGGGGTCGGCCCCCTGCGCGCCCTCGTCGACGGCTCCGTCCGGGTCCTCGGCGGTGTGCCAGGGGCCGCCGTGGGGCTGGTCGGCTGGTGGGCCCGGCGGCACGCCTCCGGGCATGTCCTCGTGGTCGCTGGCGATCCCGAGACCGTCTACGCCGACGCCCGCCTCTGGGGCGGTGAGGCGCGTCTGGGTCTCTGGCCTGCCGCCGACACCCCCGGCTTCGACCGTATCCCGCCGTCGGAAGAGGTGACCCGGCGGCGGATCGCCACCCTGGCATTGCTCCGCGACCCGGAGCCGGCGCTGGTGGTCGCCTCCCCGGCGGGGCTGCTCCGCCCGACCCTCCCGGTCGCCGCCCTCGCCGCCACCCGCGAGCTCTCTCGGGGCCGGCGGATCGGACGCGACGACGTCGTGCGGCGCCTGGTGGGGCTGGGCTACCGGCGGGTCACCGCGGTGACGTCGCCCGGCGAGATGGCCGTGCGCGGCGGCATCGTCGACGTCTTCGGCCTGGATCGCGGCCGCCCCTGGCGGGCGGAGTGGTTCGGCGACGAGGTCGACGAGATCCGCGCCTTCGACGTCGACACCCAGACCTCGGTGGCCCGCCTCGAGCGGGTGAGGCTGCTACCCGCCCGGGAGCTGGACCTGAGCCCCGAGGCGGTGAGCCGGGCCCAGGCGGCGGTCGCCGGCCTCGAGATCGCCGCCTGCCGTCCCGAGGTTCGCGACCAGTGGCGGGAGGACCTGGCCCAGCTCGAGCTGGGCGTCTACGACGAGGGCGTCGATCTCTTCGAGCCCTACCTCAACGGGGGCGCCAGCCTCTTCGACCACCTCGGCGAGCGGCCGCTGGTGCTGGTCGCCGGGGGCGTGGAGCGGGCCCGTCGCGCCGCCTTGCGGCACCTGGACGAGATCGAGGGCCTCCGGGACCAGGAGGAGGCGAGGGGTGAGCTTCCCGCCGGCGCCCGCAGCGGCCTGCTGGAGGCGGGAGTCCTCGCCGCCAACCTCGACCAGGCCGTCGACCTGCTCCCTGGCGAGGTCGAGGGTGGGCCGGCCGCCGACCTCGGCTGGCGGGGCGCCGAGCCGTACGCGGGGCGCTGGGGCGCCTTCGCCGAGGGGCTCGGACGGGAGCTCGCCGGGGGCGGGTGCTGCGTGGTCGTCACTCGCCAGGAGGGCAGGGTGGCGGAGCTGGCGGGCGACGCCGGGCTGCCGGCCACCCCGGTCGACGACGCCGACGCGGCCACCCTGACGGCGGCGCCGGGAGCCCTCCTGATCGCCGCGGGGGAGGCGTCCGCCGGTTTCCGGGCTCCCCAGCTGGGCCTGGCCGTCTTCAGCGACCACGAGCTGTTCGGGATCGTCAAGCGCCGCGGCTCCCCGCTGGCCCGGGGTGCGCGCCGGGCGGAGTCGACCTCGGCGCGCGGGGCCCGGCGGGCGGCGGCCGGCCGGGCGGCGACGGCGGGATTCATCCTCCAGTTCGCCCCCGGGGACCTGGTCGTCCACCGCGACCACGGGATCGGTCGTTTCGTCGAGATGCGCCGCGTCGTCGAGGGCGGGGCGGGCGCGGATGCCTCCGGGTCTGACGTCGCCGCCGCCGGGACCGCCCAGGGCGCACCCGAGCAGGAGTACATGCTCCTCGAGTACGCGGATGGCGACCGCCTCTTCGTCCCCGTCCAGCACCTGGACCGGGTCGACCGGTACGTCGGAGGGTCCGACTCCCACCCGGCGCTCTCACGGCTCGGGACCGGCGAGTGGGAGCGGACCAAGCGGCGGGTGCGCGAGCGGACCGAGGCGGTGGCGCGGGAGCTGCTCGCCCTCTACTCCCGCCGGGAGGCGGCGCCGGGCCACGCCTTCGCGGCCGACTCCGACTGGCAGCGCGAGCTGGAGGGCTCGTTTCCCTTCGAGGAGACCCCGGACCAGGTGCTCGTGCTCGACGACATCAAGCGCGACATGGAGGCCTCCCGGCCGATGGACCGGGTGGTCTGCGGCGACGTCGGCTTCGGCAAGACCGAGCTGGCGCTGCGCGCCGCCTTCAAGGCGGTCTCCGAGGGTCGCCAGGCGGCCGTGCTGGTGCCCACCACCGTCCTCTGCCAGCAGCACTTCCTGACCTTCTCGGAGCGGCTCCGTCCCTTCCCGGTCTTCGTGCACCAGCTCTCCCGCTTCTGCACCGAGGAGGAGCAGCGGGCAACTCTCCTGGGGCTCCGGGCGGGGACCGTCGACATCGTGATCGGCACCCACCGCCTGCTCCAGCGCGACGTCGAGTTCCGCAACCTGGGCCTGGTGATCATCGACGAGGAGCAGCGCTTCGGGGTGCTCCAGAAGGAGCGCTTCAAGGAGCTGCGGGTGGCCGTCGACGTGCTCTCGCTCTCGGCCACCCCCATCCCCCGCACCCTGCACATGGCGCTCGCCGGCATCCGCGACCTGTCGGTCATCCAGACCCCTCCCGAGGAGCGCCAGCCCATCAAGACCTACGTCACCGCTCGCGAGGGATCCCTGGTGCGCGAGGTGGTCACCCGTGAGCTGGCCCGGGCAGGCCAGGTCTTCTACGTCCACAACCGGGTGCAGACCATCGGGCGAGAGGCCGAATGGATGCGCAGGCTCGTGCCCGAGGCGCGCGTCGCCATCGCCCACGGTCAGATGCACGAGGATCTGCTGGCGTCGGTGATGCGCGCCTTCGTCGAGGGCGAGGTCGACGTGCTGGTCTGCACCACCATCATCGAGTCCGGCCTCGACATCCCCAACGCCAACACCATCGTGGTCGACGACGCCCACCGGCTCGGTCTGGCCCAGCTGTACCAGCTCCGGGGCCGGGTCGGGCGGGCCGGCCAGCGCGCCTACGCGTACCTCCTCTATCCCGCGGAGAGGTCGCTGAGCGAGCGCGCCGACAAGCGTCTCGACGTCATCGGGGAGCTGCAGGACCTGGGAGCGGGATTCAAGCTGGCGATGCGCGACCTGGAGATCCGCGGCGCCGGCAATCTCCTGGGGGAGGAGCAGCACGGGGAGATCGCTGCCGTCGGCCTGGAGATGTACAACCGCCTCCTCGAGTCGGCGGTGCGCTCCCTGCAGGGGAGGCCGGTGGTGGAGGCGCCCGCCCAGGTGACGGTGTCGCTCCCCCAGCCGGCGTTCCTGCCGCCCACCTACGTCCCGGAGGAGCAGCTCCGCCTGCGCTGCTACCAGGAGCTGGCCGGCTGTGCCGGCGAGACCGAGCTGGAGCGCAGAGCCCGGGGGCTCGCCGACCGGTTCGGTCCCCTCCCCCCGGAGGCGGAGGCGCTGGTCTTCTCGCTGCGGGTGCGGTTGCTCGCCGCCGCGGCCGGCGCGCAGTCGGTCGAGACCTGGCGCGGGGACGCCGGCCGCCGCCTGGCGCCCGGGGTCGCCGACGTCCGGGACGCGCCGTCGGTGCGCCTGGGAGCGGTGATCCAGCTCCCCTCCGCCCACGGCCTGGACCTGGAGGCGGTGGCGCGGCAGCACGTCGCCTTCGTCGAGACCTCGCCGACCCGCGTCTACTGCCTCCCGCCCCCGGGGCGGACCCCCGACGCGGAATGGCAGGATGTGCTGCTGCGGGTCCTGCGCGAGCTGGGCCGGTTGGTGCGCGCCCGGCAGCCCGTCCCCGTGTGAGGGTGGGAGCACCACCCGCACGTCTGCCCAGGAGGAGGTTGCGATGCGTGAGGAGGCGGCGGAGTCGCTGCGCCGGCTCAATGAGGTCGTCGAGCGGCTGAGGGCGCCCGGCGGCTGCCCCTGGGATCGCGAACAGACCCACCGGTCCCTCCGGCCGTACCTCCTCGAGGAGACCTACGAGGTCCTCGAGGCGATCGACTCGCCCGGCGCGGAGACCCTCCGCGAGGAGCTGGGCGACCTCCTCCTCCAGGTCCTGATGCACTCCGCCATCGCCGCCGAGGGCCCCGACGGCTTCGACATCGGCGATGTCGCCGAGACCACCCGGGCAAAGATGGTGCACCGCCACCCCCACGTCTTCGGCACCACCTCGGTGGCGGGCCCGGAGGAGGTGGTCGTCAACTGGGAGAAGCTGAAGCGCACCGAGAAGCGCGAGCGGCTCTCCCTCCTCGAGGGCGTCCCGCACGCCCTGCCCGCCCTCGCCTTTGCCCAGGGGGTGCAGAAGCGGCCCGCTCGGGTCGGCTTCGACGAGACCCCGACCGTGGCCGACGCCCTGGCCTGGCTCCGCGAGGGTGTGGACGCGCTCGCCGGGCTGGCCGCCGCGGCCCCGCAGGCGGCCGACCGGGGAGCGGACTGGTCGCCGGCCCGCGCCGACACAGCGAGCGGGGAGGGGCTCGGCGTGCCCGGGGAGGGCGCGCTGACCGCCGCCGACACGAGCGCCGGCCACGCGCCGCCGGCGCCGCCCGGGGGGCCCGCCCTGGAGGCCGCCCTGGGCGAGCTGCTCTTCGCCGCCGTGGCCCTGGCCCGTCAGCTCCGGGTGAATCCCGAGGACGCCCTGCGCGGCCGGGCCGTCGCCTTCGCCGACCGCTTCCGCCGGCTGGAGGCGATCGCCCGCGCCGACGGCATCGACCTCCACGAGCTCTCTGCGGAGGAGTGGGGGAGACGCTGGGAGGCGGCGGCGACCTGACCCGTGGCCTTCCACGCGCCGCCTTTCGTGACGAATATTTCGTCACGAATTACCTGGCGCAGAGCGAAAGACGGCAGCCCGCTCCTCGCGAGGATTTCACAGAGCTTGTGGAACGGACGTTTTCTCAGAACGCCCACAGGTATCCGCAGACCCGTTGCCATTTCGGGGACGCCGTAGCACACTACGGTTCCCCGCGGCCAGTCCCCCCCCACGTCCCCCAAGGCCCGCAATGAAGTCTCCTCGTCCCGAGCGACCCCGCCCCTTCACGGCGCGGCGCATCGTCGCCCTGTTGGTCGCCGTCGCCTGCGGCTGGGTCGCCTTCGCCCTCTACGGCGAGGCGGCCCAGGACCACGACGCCGTGGCCCGGGTGGCCCAGCTCCGGGCCGCGGACGCCGCCCTCCAGTCGCAGATCGCCCAGCGCTCCGAGGAGATCACCCAGGCCCAGAGCACGGCGTGGGTGGAGGACCAGGCCCGCAAGCTCGGCTATCACCTCCCCGGCGAGCAGGTCTACGTCGTCGATCCCGGCGGCAAGTCGAGCCTCTCCTCGGCGGGCGTCAATGCCGCGCCGATCACCTTCAGCCCCAGCCCGGCCCCGACCCCCACCCCCTCGCCCACCCCGACCCCGGCGCACACACCGACCGCCACGCCCGCCCCCACCCTGGCGCCGCTGGCGCCACCCGCCCCCTCGACGGCTGCTCCGGCCACGCCCTCGCCCTCGGCGGCGCCCACTCCCTGACACCGCGGCGCGAACCGGCGGTTCGCGCCTGGCCCGCGCTATGCTCCCTCTGCGGCGTGGAGCAGTGGAAGCTCGTCGGGCTCATAACCCGAAGGTCGCTGGTTCGAATCCAGCCGCCGCAACCACTCCTCCCCCCGGCGTCGGCGTCGGCGCGCTCGCGCGTCCGGCCCCCGGCGCTCTCTCCGGCGGTATAGCTCAGGTGGTAGAGCACCCGGCTCATACCCGGTATGTCCCTGGTTCGAATCCAGGTACCGCCACGCCGGCCGGCCGGCTTGCCCCCCACGAGCGGGTCGCCGCGGTCGGCCTGGTCCGCCGCGCGGTCGCCGCCGCCGCCGATCGCCGGGGCGTCCTCCGGCCGGGGGAGACGGTCGTGGTGGCCTGCAGCGGGGGACCGGACTCGACCGCGCTGGTGGATGCCCTGGCCCGGCTGGCGCCCCCGCGGGGCTGGCGGCTCCACGTGGTCCACGTCGACCACGGGCTGCGGCCGGGATCGGCGACCGAGGCGGCTCCGGTGGCCGCCCTGGCGAGCCGGCTGGGCCTCGGCTTCGAGGCGATCAGGGTCGACGTGGCGGCCGGCGCCTCCCTCCAGGACCAGGCTCGCCGCGCCCGCCACCGGGGGCTCGACGAGGTCGCCGACCGCATCGGCGCCGGCGCCATCGCCCTGGGGCACACCGCCGACGACCAGGCCGAGACCGTGCTGATGCGGCTGCTCACCAGCGCCACCCCCTGGAGTCTGCGGGCGATGGCGGAGCGGGAGGGCCGGCTGGCCCGGCCCCTGCTCCGCGTCTGGCGGGAGGCCACCCTGGCCTACTGCGCCGCCCTGGGGCTGGACCCGGTCGACGACCCCAGCAACCGCGACCCCCGCTTCCTGCGGAGCCGGGTGCGTCACGAGCTCCTCCCCGCCCTGGAGGGTGTCTTCCCCGGCGCTCGCCGCCGCCTGGTCACCCTGGCGGAGAGGCAGCGCCGCCTCCGGGAGGGCGGCCCGGCCCGGCCGGAGGCGGCCGGGGAGGCCCCGGTCACTCCCGGATCGCGGCTTCCGCGCAATTCGGAGCCCCTGCTATAGACTGGCTTCGATGCGCAACTCGCGGCGCCCTTTTACCTGGCTGCTCATCCTGCTCACGGTCCTGGTGGCGGCGGCGCTTCTCTACGGCCGCTTTCCCGGCTCGACCACCCAGTCCGTGGACAGCGGCGCCCTGGCCAAGGCGGTCCACGAGTACCAGGTCGACCCCAGCGCCTCCGGGGCCATCTCCAGCAGCCAGGAGGCCGAGATCAGCGGGGACGGGAGCACCGTCACCTGGTACCGGAACGGCAGCGGCACCGAGCTCAGCACCACCGTCGGCTCGAGCCAGGAGGTGGTCCAGGAGTTCGATGCCGCAGACTACTTTAACTTCAAGAATGACACGAGCAGTGGAAGCAGCATCCTCTTGAACCTCATCCTCCCCAACCTGCTGATCTTCGCCATCATGGGGCTGTTCCTCTGGTGGTTCCTCCGCCAGACGCAGTCGGGCAACAATCAGGCGATGTCCTTCGGCCGCAGCCGGGCCCGGCTGATCGCCGGCGACAAGCCGTCGGTCACCTTCATGGACGTCGCCGGGGTCGACGAGGCCAAGACCGAGCTGGGGGAGATCGTCGAGTTCCTCAAGTACCCGGACAAGTTCACCGCCGTGGGGGCGCGCATCCCCAAGGGCGTCCTGCTGGTCGGCCCGCCGGGGACCGGCAAGACCCTGCTCTCCAAGGCGGTGGCGGGAGAGGCGGGGGTGCCCTTCTTCAGCATCTCCGGCTCGGAGTTCGTGGAGATGTTCGTCGGGGTCGGCGCCAGCCGGGTGCGCGACCTCTTCGACCAGGCCAAGAAGAACTCGCCGTGCATCGTCTTCGTGGACGAGATCGACGCGGTGGGCCGGCAGCGCGGCGCCGGCCTGGGCGGCGGTCACGACGAGCGCGAGCAGACCCTCAACCAGCTGCTGGTCGAGATGGACGGGTTCGAGACCGCCACCCACGTCATCGTCATCGCCGCCACCAACCGTCCCGACGTCCTCGACCCCGCCCTGCTCCGCCCGGGGCGCTTCGACCGCCACGTGATGCTCGACCGCCCGGACATCCGCGGCCGCCGCGCCATCCTGGAGGTCCACTCCCGCAACAAGCCGCTCGATCCGGGCGTCGACCTCGAGGTCCTGGCCAAGCAGACCCCGGGGTTCTCGGGCGCCGACCTCTCCAACCTCATCAACGAGGCCGCCATCCTGGCGGCCCGGCAAAACCGGAAGCTGATCAGCATGCCGCACCTCGAGGAGGCGATCGCCCGGGTCATCGCCGGCCCCGAGCGCAAGAGCCGGATGATCAGTGAATCGGAGAAGGCCACCATCGCCTATCACGAGATGGGCCACGCCCTGGTCGGGATGACCCTGGAGCACACCGACCCGGTGCACAAGATCTCCATCGTCAGCCGCGGCATGGCCCTGGGCTGGACGCTCTCCCTGCCCACCGAGGACAGGTACCTGGTGAGCAAGGCCGAGCTCCTCGACCAGCTCGCCCAGATGCTCGGTGGTCGCTGCGCCGAGGACCTCATCCTCGGCGAGGCCAACATCACCACCGGAGCGAGCGACGACATCCGCAAGGCCACCGACCTGGCCCGCAAGATGGTCACCGAGTGGGGGATGAGCGACAAGCTGGGGCCGCGCACCTTCGGCGAACGCCAGGAGATGGTCTTCCTGGGCCGGGACCTGGGCGAGCAGCGCAACTACTCCGAGGACATCGCCTCCGAGATCGACCAGGAGGTGCACCACCTGGTCGAGACCGCCTTCCTGCGCGCCAAGGAGGTGCTGCGCCGTCGCGAGAACGTCCTCCGCGTGCTGGCCACCCGCCTCACCGAGGTCGAGACCATGGAGGGCGCCGAGATGAAGCGGATCATCGACGAGATCGAGGGCCAGCAGGAGACCCCGGGGTCCGAGCTGGGCACGGTCGCCGCCGGAGTCTGACGGCACCGCCGGTTCTCTCCCGGGCGCCCACCCCGGCCCGGGCAGTCGGGCTGCGACCGAGTCGCGACGGGGTCGTGCACCGCCGTGTCGCCCGGGGGCGGGACACTCCGGTGATGCCGGACGTCACCTGTCCCAACTGCTGGCTGTGGCAGCCGCTCGGGCGATCGACGAGGTGCGGTGCGTGCGGGGCCCCCCTGATCTCGTCGGCCGGTATCCGGGTCGACCAGGCCTGGGCCCCCCCGGCTCCCGCGCCGGGCCCGGCTGCCGGCACCATGGCTTCGGTGGGCCCGCCCCCCTACGCGCCGACCATCCCGTGGGTACCCGCGGGGTACGGGGGCGCGGCTGCCGCGCAACCCGCACGGGGCGTCGACTGGGTGCTCTGGGTGCGCATCGGCATCGCGGTCCCGGCGGCGCTCGCCGCCCTGGGGCTCCTGTTCCTGGGCCTCGCCGTGCGCCACATCACCCTGCCGGCGACCGCGGGCTCGGCGGCCCAGACCTACGACGTCTCGGGCCCGGCGGTGGTGATGGCCATCGTGCTGCTGCTCGCGGTCACCGCGCTCATCGTCTGGCTGGCCCAGTTCGCCGTGGTGCGTGGCCTGCTGGTCGCCCTCGCCCTCGTCAACGTCCTCTCGATCCTCAGCCAGCTGAGCGCAGCCTCGCCGGCATACCGGATCGCCTACTTCGTCGACCTGGGTTGGGACATCGCCTTCGGCGCGCTCCTCTGCCTCTCGCTGGCGGCCATTCCTCGCCGCACCCGCTGAGGGGCGGCGGGGCCGGCGGGGGGACCGCGGTACACTGGGCACCGGCCGATCTCACCCGGAGGGCCGCCTGCCCGGGGACGCCAGCCGGCGCCTCGAGGCGATGCGTGACGGGTCCGGCAAGGGCGGCCGGCAACCAGCCCGCTTGGATCCGGAGGTGACCGAGACGGTGAGAGCCCGCAGCCACGGGGCGAGCGCGGCTGACCCGGCGTCCGTGCCGCCAGCCCCGCCGGCGGCGTCGCCGCCCACCCTCGCCTTCGTCGGCGCCGGCCGGGCCGCCGGCGCCCTGGCGGCGGCCCTGGCCGCGGCGGGCCACCCGGTCGTCGCGGTGTCCAGCCGCGACCCGGCGGACGCAGCGGCCCTGGCGGGGAAGGTGGGTGCCCGGTCTGCCCCGACCGCCCTGGCGGCGATCCGCTGCGCCGACGTCACCTTCCTGACCGTCCCCGATGCCGCCATCACCGGGGTGGCCGCCGCGGTCGCGGCGACCGGTGCCGCCCTGCGGGGGCGGGCGGTGGTCCACTGCAGCGCCAGCCTCGGTCCCGAGGCTCTGGTGGCGCTGCGCCTGACCGGCGCCGCGGCCGGCTGCCTGCACCCCCTCCAGGCTCTGTCAGGGGAGCTGTCGGCGCCATTGCTGAAGGGGGCGCTGATCGCGATCGACGCCGATCCGCCTCTCCGGGGACTCCTTGAGGGCATCGCCCTGGATCTCGGCGGCCACCCGGTGGCGCTCGCCAGCGGATCCCGCCCCCTGTACCACGCCGCCGCGGTCCTGGCCGGCAACGCTCCGCTCGCCCTGCTGGCCGCCGCGGCCGAGCTCCTGGCGGGAGCGGGGCTGGAGCCGCGCGACGCCGAGCAGGGGCTGCTCACGCTGATGGAGGGGGCGCTCACCAACGCCCGTCGCGTGGGACCCCGGGCTGCTCTCACCGGCCCGGTGGTGAGAGGTGACACCGCCACCGTGGCCGCCCACCTCGCCGCGCTGCAGGGCCACCCCGACGCCGACGCCCTGTATCGCGCCCTCACCAGGGAGTTGCTCCGCCTTGCGGGAGCCGGAGATCATGGCGAGATCGCCAGCTTGCTCGACGACCCCCACCCACGGTCAGACCGTGCGCCCGCAGGGCGCACACCGCCAGAACCCGCCCAAGCAGGCGGACACCGGGCAGGCGGCACGGGGCTGCGTGCTGAGCGCAGGCTTTGCGCAGGCGGCAGCAGCAATGCCGCCGAGCAAAGGGCGCCGAGCGCCAGTCAGGGCGCTCGGACGCCCGTGCCGGAGCGAAGCACCTGCCCCGCGCCGCCGACCACCACGGAGGCCTCCACGTGCCCGTGACCATCCCCAGCCTGCTCGAACGCAAGCGCCGTGGCGAGCGGTTCGCGGTGCTGACCGCCTACGACTACACCACGGCCCGGATCCTCGCCGAGGCCGAGATCCCCGTGCTCCTCGTCGGCGACTCCCTCGGCATGGTGATGCTCGGCTACCGGAACACCCTCCCGGTGACCATGGACGAGATGCTCCACCACGCCCGGGCGGTGGCCCGCGGGGCGCCCGACCAGCTCCTGGTCGGGGACATGCCCTTCAACTCGTACCACGCCTCCGACGAGCAGGCGGTCGCCAACGCGGCTGCCTTTCTCCAGGCGGGGATGCACGCGGTCAAGCTCGAGGGCGGCGGACGGGTCGTCCAGCTGGTGGCCAGGCTGACCGAGCGGGGCATCCCGGTGATGGGCCACCTCGGCCTGACGCCTCAATTCATCCACCTCTTCGGAGGCTTCCGGGTGCAGGGCCGGGGGGCGGAGGCGGCGGCGCGCATCGAGGGCGATGCCAGGGAGCTGGAGGCGGCGGGCGCCTTCGCCGTGGTGCTCGAAGGCATGCCCAAGGCCCTCGCGGGCTCGCTCACCAGGGCGCTCACCATCCCGACCATCGGGATCGGGGCGGGCCCCGACTGCGACGGACAGGTCCTCGTCATCCACGACATCCTCGGGCTGAACCGCGACCCCCTCCCCCGGTTCGTCAAGGTCTTCGCCCCGCTCGGCGATCAGGCGGTGGCCGCCGCCCGCGCCTACGCGGCCGAGGTGGCCGCCGGCACCTTCCCGGACGATGCCCACACCTACGGCTGACCGGCGCTCGCGCCTCACCCGGGTCGGCAGCCCGGCGGAGCTGCGCCGGTGGTCCGAGCGGATCCGCGCCGCGGGCATGAGCCTGGGGCTGGTGCCGACCATGGGTGCGCTCCACGCCGGCCACCGGTCATTGATCCGCCGGTCGAGGGCGGAGTGCGACCGGACGGCGGTGAGCATCTTCGTCAACCCGGCCCAGTTCGGGCCGGGCGAGGACTACGACCGGTATCCGCGCACCCTCGACGCCGACCTCGCAGTCTGCGCCGAGCTGGGGGCGGACCTGGTCTTCACCCCGAGCGTCGCCGCCATGTACCCGGAGGGCTTCTCCACGCGGCTCAATGTGCGGGGGGTGCTCACCGAGACCCTCGAGGGGGTCCACCGCCCCGGGCACTTCGAGGGCGTCGCCACGGTGGTGGCCAAGCTGCTGGTCGCCGCCCGGCCGGACCGCGCCTACTTCGGTCACAAGGACGCCCAGCAGTGCGCCGTCGTCCGCCGCCTCGCCGCCGACCTGGACGCCGGCACCGACATCGTCGTCTGCCCGACCGTCCGCGACGCCGACGGCCTCGCCCTCTCCAGCCGCAACCTCCGCCTCGACCCCGCTGCCCGGCGTCAGGCCCTGGCCATCCCGGCGGCGCTGGCCGCCGCGGACGCCGCCCACCGGGCCGGGGAGGCCGACCCGGCGAGGATCCGGCAGCTGATCCTCCGCCGCCTCGCCGAGAGCCCCGACCTGGCCGTGGACTACGTGGCGGTGGTCGACGCCGCGACCTTTGAACCGGCCCCGGAGGTGAGCGTTCGGTGCGAAATTCTGATCGCTGCTAGAATAGATGGAACCCGGCTGATCGACGTGCTCACGCCGGGGGCCGATGAGAGGCTGGCCGTCGGCGTGGAGGGGTGACCTCATCAGCCTGGATTCGGAGAGGAGCGAGGCGTGCTGCGCACCGTCGTCAAGTCCAAGATCCACCGCGCCACCGTCACCTCCGCGCGCCTGGACTATGAGGGCTCCTTCAGCATCGATCCGGAGCTGATGCGCCTCGCCGACATCCGGCCCGGCGAGCAGGTCCACGTGGTCAACCTGAGCAACGGGTCGCGCGCCGTCACCTACGCCATCGAGGGGGAGCCGGGGGAGATGGGATTGAACGGCGCGATGGCCCATCTGGGGGGCCTCGGCGATCGCGTGATCGTGATCACCTACGCCGCATACGAGGACGCCGAGCTGGACCGGCATGTCCCCCGGATCGTCCATGTCGACGACCGGAACCGAGCACTCAAGGAGGCGATGGCGCTCTGACCGAGATGTCGACGCTGAGAGCGACGGCCCCCGAGGTCGTGGTGGTGGGAGGCGGCATCGCCGGGCTCGCGGCCGCGCTCGCGGCCGCCCCGCACGCTCGCGTGGTGCTCGTGAGCAAGGGGGCGATCGACGACGGCTGCACCGCCCAAGCCCAGGGCGGGATCGCCGCCGCGGTGGGCCCCGACGACTCGCCGGAGCTCCACTACGAGGACACGATGGCCGCCGGGCGCGGTCTCTGCGACCCTCGCGCCGTGCGGCTCATGGTGGAGGCGGCCCCCGCGCGGGTCGCCGAGCTCGCCGCGTGGGGGGTGGAGTTCGACCGCAACGGCGACCGGGTCGACCTCCACCAGGAGGCGGCCCACAGCCGGGCGCGCGTGCTCCACGCCGGGGGCGATGCCACCGGGGCAGCCATCGAGAAGGCCCTGTTGAGCCGCCTGCGCGAGACCGATGTCACGGTGGTCGAGGACCACGTGGTCACCCACCTGGTCCGCGACGGCGCCGGCTGCGCCGGGGTAGACCTCTGCGACCTCGCTTCCGGCGCCCGCCTGCGGGTCGGTGCCCGGGCCGTGATCCTCGCCACCGGCGGGGCGGCGGCCCTCTGGCGGCACACCACCAACCCGGCCGGGTCCACCGGTGACGGCGTCGCGCTCGCCTATGAGGCGGGCTCCGACCTGGCCGACCTGGAGTTCCTCCAGTTCCACCCCACCGTGCTCGCCGTGGCGGGGGCTCCGGCATTCCTCATCAGCGAGGCGGTCCGGGGCGAGGGGGGGCGGGTCGTCGACGCGGATGGCCGGCGCTTCCTCGTGGACGCCGATCCCCGGGGGGAGCTCGCGCCCCGGGACGTGGTCGCCCGGGCGATCTGGGAGGAGATGGCGCGCAATGGGAGCACGTCGGTCTTCCTCGACTGCCGGGGCGTCGGCCAACGTCTCGCGGAGCGTTTCCCGACCGTGGTCGACACCTGCCGCCGGCACGGCGTCGACCCGGTGGAGCGACCGATCCCGATCGCTCCCGCGGCCCACTACACCATCGGCGGCGTGGTCACCGACGTGGACGGGGCGACCACGGTGCCCGGCCTCTACGCCTGCGGAGAGGTCGCCCGGACCGGCGTCCACGGCGCCAACCGGCTGGCCAGCAACTCGCTGCTCGAGGGCTTGGTGTTCGGGCACCGCGCCGCCGACGGGGCGGTCGCCGGGCTCGGCGACCGCCCCCCGGGCGCCGTTGTCGAGCTGCCCGCGGTGGCCGTGGAGACCCGGCTCGCCGACGTCGCCGGAGAGCAGGAGCTCCGCGAGCTGATGTGGTCGGCCTGCGGCATCAGCCGCACCGGCCCCGCCCTCGCCGCCGCCCTGGCGGCGATCGACCAGATGGGGGAGGACGGGGGGGCCTGGCTCGCGCGGCGGCGCCGCCGGCTCGCCCAGACCACGGCCCGGCTGATCGTCGAGGCCGCGCTTTACCGAGAGGAGAGCCGGGGCGCTCACCATCGCGGTGACTTCCCCACGAGCAGCGACCGCTGGCGTGTGTCCCATGTCATGCGGGCACAGAGAGGAGCAGATATTGTCCGCGACCCTGCAGCCCATCACTGAGACGCTCGCCCCCGAGCACCTCGACACCCTGATCCGCGCCGCCCTCGACGAGGACCTCGGGGCTGGCGACGTGACCACGGATGCTCTGATCCCGCCCGCCATGACCTGCCGCGGCAAGGTCGTCTGCAAGCAGGACGGCGTGATCTGTGGGCTTGCCATGGCGCGTCGCGTCTTCGAGCTGCTGGACGAGCGCGTCCAGTTCGACGCCAAGGCCAAGGACGGCGACAAGGTCCAGGAGGATCAGATCGTCATCCGCCTCTACGGACCGGCACGTCCCATCCTGAAGGGTGAGCGGGTCGCCCTCAACTTCCTGCAGCACCTCTCCGGCATCGCCACCATGACCGCCCGCTACGTCAAGGCGGTGGAGGGGACCAAGGCGACCATCCTCGACACCCGCAAGACGACCCCGGGCCTGCGCTCGCTGGAGAAGTACGCCACCCGCATCGGCGGCGCGGTCAACCATCGCTTCGGCCTCTACGACGCGGTGCTCATCAAGGACACGCACCTGGCCCTGGTCGGGGGCGTCACCCCGGCGCTGCGCGCCGTCCGCAAGGCCTACCCCGACGAGGACGTCATCATCGAGGTGGGCTGCTTCCAGGAGCTCCAGCAGGCTCTCAACGACAAGGCGCCGCGCATCTTGCTCGACAACTTCTCGCCGGGCCAGGTGCGCGAAGCGATGGGCCTCATCCGCGGCCGCGCCATCGTCGAGGTGAGCGGCGGCGTGCAGCCGGGCAACGCCCGCGCCTACGCGCTGGCGGGGGTGGACCACATCTCGGTGGGGGCGTTGACCCACAGCGCGGTCGCCCTGGACCTGTCGTTGAAGGTGACGCGGTACTGAGCCTTCCGCGCTGAGCGAGGCGCAGCGGTGGTGCTTCGCTCCGGCCCGGACATTGGCACGCCCTGACCGGCGTGCCGCGTCCTTTGCTCGGCGGCATTGCAGCTGCCGCCTGCGCAAAGCCTGCGCTCACCACGCACCCCCGCGCCTCCTTGGCGGCGACGGCCGGCGGAGCGTCAGGTCAGCAGACCCAGCTGCCGCTGACGTGCAGAGCGGTCGATGCGCCGCGGCTCGGTGCCAGGGTGGCGTCCACCGAGCCCCGGATGGTCCCGCCGGCTGCCTGGGAGAGGGTGAGGGTCCCGCTGCTGGCGGGGTTGGACTGGCCCGCCTCCCACGAGACGCCGGAGGCTGAGGAGACGCTGACCGATCCGGGCTGCGTGTCTCCCGGCAGCGGCATCGCGCTGGTCCCCAGGCCCCCCAAGAAGCGCAGGAAGACCTGAGACTGGCCGGACCCGAAGTCCACCTCACCCTCGAGCGTGATGGGAGTCCCCGACGGCATCGTCCCGCCTCTCATGCTCGGCTCCGGCATCGCCTGGCATGGCAACCTGTCGCCGGCGGGGCGCTGGGGCCCCGCACCGACCACGCCACTCCTGGCGCCGGAGAGCGTGAGCGATCCTGACGCGCCACCGGCGGAGCCGCTCCGCGCGGGCACCGTCGTGCCCCCACAGGCACAGAACGCCAGCGCTAGGACCAGGGGCAGCACGCGACGGAACGCGGCCACCCGTGCATCCTACCCCTCCAGCACGGCGACCAGCTCCTCCTGGAGCAATCCGAGGGCGAGCAGCACCCGGAACTCGGGGGAGCGGCGCAGGGCGTCGTCGGCGCGCTGGTCCCAGCCGTCGTCCTCGATACCGAGCAGCCCGCCGGCGGTGAGCCGCAGGAGGTTGAGGCCGCGCACCCACGCCAGCGCCTGGTCCTCGGTGAGGGCGGCCACGTCCTCCCCCGAGCCGAGACACTCCCGGATGACGTCGAGGTCCTGCCCCCGGCTGCGCTCGATCTCGGGGAGCACCCAGCGGTCGTACTCCTTCTGGAGCGCGGGGTCGTCGTAGGCGACCGGGATTGTCCGCCCGACCTTGCCCAGCTCCGGGGATAGCTGTCCGACGATCATCTCCAGCGCGGCCCGCTCGTCGGCATCGAGACGGAGCTGTATCCGTCCCCGCCGCTTGCGGACCTCGGCCACCGGCTCCTACCCGCGGCCCAGGGTCGCCTGCAGACCGAACCCGTGGAGACGAGTCACCGAGACCTCGGCCTGTTCCCGGGGTTGGGTGGCGACCACCGCCTTGCCCTCGTGGTGCACCTGAAGCATCAATCGGGTCGCGGTCTCGAAGTCGTACCCGAATAGCCGTCGGAACACGAGCACCACATAAGACATCAGCGTGATCGGATCATTCCAGACCACCACGTCCCAGCCCGGGTCGCGGAGGCTCCGCTCACCGCCCGCGGGGGTCTCGATCGGCGTCTGAGCCGGAGCGGGAGGCTGGACGGTCGCCGGTGCCATCGGCTTCCAAGGTTAGTCCACCGAGAGGTGAATGCGGAACCAGGCGGGAGGAGAACCGGAAGGGGAGACCGGGGGCAGAGCCTTAGCTGGCCGATCCCACGTCGGAGAGGTTGAAGATGTCCTTCCACACCGCGAAGGTGGTCTGGACCTGGCGGGCGGTCGGCCCCTCGAGCACCGCCTGGAGCGGCAGCTCGCAGTTGTGGCAGATGATCCAGATCGGACCCGGCTCGCTGATGCGCCGCTCGAGGCGGTGCTTGTGTCCACACTCTTCGCAGGTGATCGTGACCCTCATGGCGCCACCGAGGTTCGCATGGCCGTGCGACGCCATCCCCGAGGGTCCTGTATTCACCCGGTCACGGGGTGCAACGAAACCCTGACAGCATCGCCCGGGGGCTGGATCGGCGCGTCCGGAACCCCAAGGCCTCGCCTCCGCCGGCGGCGTTCTTCCGGTCCGGACCGCCGCGGTGGTGGAGGGAGTCCGCCCCAGGCCGATTGGCGCTACCCTGGTAGACTGCCCGTGCCGCACGGCAACGGCGCAAACGCGCCTGTCCAACGCCCCCAGGCGGCACCGTTCCGGGCATCGTGCCCACATCCCTCGGCAGGACGCTCCCCCTGAGCGGCAGGCGAGAGAGACAGAAGGAGACAGTTGGCCCCCAGCGTCGAGACCCCGGAGCGCGAGCCGCTCACCATGGAGGACCTTCTCCGCGAGGAGGAGGGCAGCGTCAAGTCCCTTGCCTACGGCGACATCGTCGAGGGCGTGGTGGTGCGCGTCGATCCCGATGAGGTGCTCGTCGACATCGGGGCCAAGTCGGAGGGGGTGATCTCCAACCGCGAGCTCTCCGGGCGCAACGAGGCCGCCGTGACCCTGGCCCCCGGCGAGCGGGTCAAGGTCTACGTGCTCCAGCCCGAGGACGATGAGGGTCGGGTGATCCTCTCGCTGCGCAAGGCCCGCGCCGAGTCGATCTGGCAGGCGGTGGCCGAGAAGGAGTCGGAGGGGGAGATCCTCGACGCCGAGGTGCGCGAGCAGAACAAGGGCGGGCTGATCGTCAACATCATGGGGCTGCGCGGTTTCCTGCCCTCGAGCCAGGTGGCCCGCCAGTTCTCCGGCAACCTGATGGAGCTGGTGGGGACCAAGATCCCGGTCAAGATCCTCGAGGTCAATCGCAAGCGGAACCGCCTCATCGTGTCCCAGCGCGCCGCCCAGGACGAGGACCGGGCGCGCCAGCGCGAGGAGCTGTTCGAGAAGCTCAAGGTCGGTGACCTGATCGTCGGCAAGGTGAGCGGCCTGACCAGCTACGGAGCCTTCGTCAACCTCGGCGGAGCCGATGGCCTGATCCACATCAGCGAGCTGTCCTGGGACCGCATCAACAACGTGTCGGACATGCTGAGCGTCGGCGACGAGGTCCGGGTCAAGGTCATCAAGCTCGACCCCGAGCTGTCCCGCATCAGCCTCTCGCTGCGCCAGCTGAGTGACGACCCCTGGGACACCATCGAGGACCGCTTCCCGCCTGGAAAGGTCGTCGACGGCGAGGTCACCAAGACCAAGAAGTACGGAGCCTTCCTGCAGATCGCCGACGGGGTCGAGGGGCTGCTCCACATCAGCGAGCTCTCCTGGGATCACGTCGAGCGCACGGAGGACATCCTCAAGATCGGGGAGCAGGTGAAGGTCATGGTGCTGAGCGCGGACCGCGCCCGGCGGCGGATCAGCCTCTCCCTCCGCCAGCTCCACGGGGGCGGGCCGGAGGGGCCGGGCGAGTACGTGCCCCCCAGCTACGATCTCGGGGACGAGTCCGAGCTCTCCGGCGAGGAGGCCCCGGCCGCGGCCGAGCCGGCGGGCCAGGACTTGGAGCCGCCCGGGGCGGAGGCTTCGGCCGGAGCCGCGGCTGTGGCACCGGCGGAGCCGGAGGCGGAGGGCACGGCGGTGGAGCCGGCCGGCGGCGGGGTCCTCCAGCCCGAGGCGGCGCCGGCGGACGCCATCGGCGAGGCGGTGCCGGCGGACGCCGTCGGTGAGCCGGCGGCCGGACCGGACGCGGGGCCGGCGGAGGCCGCGGGCGAGGTCCCGGTCGAAGCCGAGGTCGCGGTTCAGGAGTAGGCGGTCGCCGTAACCGTGGCCGGCGGCCGCTCGGCTCCGGCCGCAGCCGGCGTCACGGACCCGAGACGCCTCCCCCCCAAATGGGCGGTGAGAGAGTGGCGCGCCCCTGCGATGGGCATAATGGGATGGTCGGAGCAGGCCCCGAGCTGACCCTTTCCTTCCGTGACGGAGGGGCCGGGCGGGGCGCGGAGGCGGTCTTGTATCCCTTTGAGCGGTTCACCGAGAGAGCGAAGAAGGTCCTCACCCTGGCCCAGGAGGAGGCCGAGCGCTCTCACCACTCGTACATCGGGACCGAGCACCTCCTGCTCGGGCTCCTGCGCGAGGGCGAGGGGCTGGCCGCCAAGGTCCTGAACAACCTCGGCGTCGAGATCAACAAGGTGCGCAGCACCATCGAATCGGTGCTCGGGCGCAACGAGCGGATCATCATCCAGCAGATCATCCCCACCTCGCGGGTCAAGAAGGTCATCGAGATCTCCTTCGAGGAGGCCCGCAGGATGGGCAACAACTACGTGGGCACCGAGCACCTCCTGCTCGGTCTCCTCATCGAGGGCGAGGGCATCGCCGCCCACGTGCTCGAGGACCTGGGCGCCAACCTCGAGAAGGTTCGCGGGGAGATCGAGCGCCTGCTCCACGAGTCGGGGGTCGAGGAGGAGTCCAAGGAGTCCCAGAAGAAGCCCAGCAAGACCCCGCTTCTGGACCAGTTCTGCCGCGATCTCACCGAGCTGGCCCAGAAGAACCAGCTCGACCCGGTCATCGGCCGGTCCATGGAGATCGAGCGGGTGGTCCAGATCCTCTCCCGCCGGACCAAGAACAACCCCGCCCTGATCGGTGAGCCCGGGGTGGGCAAGACCGCCATCGCCGAGGGGCTGGCCCAGGCCATCGTGCTCGGCAACATCCCCGAGTCGCTGATGGGCAAGCGCGTGCTGACCCTCGACATGGGCGGGCTGGTGGCCGGTACCAAGTATCGGGGCGAGTTCGAGGAGCGGCTCAAGAAGATCCTCGACGAGATCCGTCAGTCCCGGGAGGTCGTCCTCTTCATCGATGAGCTGCACACCCTGGTCGGGGCGGGTGCCGCCGAGGGCGCGATCGACGCCGCCAACATCCTCAAGCCGGCTCTGGCCCGTGGCGAGATCCAGTGCATCGGGGCCACCACCCTCAACGAGTACCGCAAGTACATCGAGAAGGACGCGGCCCTGGAGCGGCGCTTCCAGCCCGTCTACGTCGACGAGCCGACCCTCCAGGAGACCATCGACATCCTGCACGGGATCCGGCCGCTGTACGAGAAGCACCACCGCGTCAAGATCACCGACCTGGCGCTCAAGGCCGCCGCCGACCTCTCGGTGCGCTACGTCAGCGACCGCTCGCTGCCGGACAAGGCGATCGACCTCATCGACGAGGCGAGCGCGCGGGTCCGGATGAAGCTGACCACCACTCCCGAGGAGCTGCGCGCCATGCAGCGCGAGATCCGCGAGATGGTGACCCAGAAGGACGACGCGATCGCCGGTCAGGACTTCGAGACCGCGGCGAGCTTCCGGGACAGGGAGAAGCAGCTCAAGGAGAAGTACGTCTCCGAGGAGATGGCCTGGCGGGACAAGCTGGGCGCAACCGTGCCCGAGGTGACCGAGGAGCACATCGCCGAGATCATCAGCTCCTGGACCGGGGTGCCCGTCTCCCGGCTGGTCGAGGAGGAGACCACCAAGCTGCTCCAGATGGAGGATGAGATCCACAAGCGGCTCATCGGCCAGCACGAGGCGGTCAAGGTGGTCTCGCAGGCGGTGCGGCGGGCCCGTGCCGGGCTCAAGGACGCGCACCGCCCGATCGGCTCGTTCATGTTCCTCGGGCCCACCGGCGTGGGCAAGACCGAGCTGGCACGCTCCCTGGCGGCCTTCCTGTTCGACAACGAGGACGCCATCATCCGCCTCGACATGAGCGAGTTCATGGAGCGGCACTCGACGGCGCGCCTGGTCGGCTCACCCCCCGGGTACGTCGGCTATGACGAGGGAGGCCAGCTCACCGAGGCGGTGCGGCGCCGTCCCTACAGCGTCGTGCTCTTCGACGAGATCGAGAAGGCCCACCCCGAGGTCTTCAACATGCTGCTCCAGATCCTCGAGGACGGCCGGCTCAGCGATGCCAAGGGGAAGGCGGTCAACTTCGCCAACACCATCGTGATCATGACCAGCAACCTCGGCGTCGCCAACCTCAAGGGCAACATGTCGCTCGGCTTCCAGCCGTCGATACCGGACGAGAGGGTGGGTGACGCCGACCACGCCCGGATGCGTGACACCATCATGGACGAGCTCAAACGGGCCTTCCGTCCCGAGTTCCTGAACCGCGTCGACGCCGTGGTCGTCTTCCAGCGGCTCACCCACGAGCAGATGCGCAAGATCGTTGACCTGATGCTTTCCCGGGTCGCCACCCACCTGGAGGCCCAGGAGCTGCAGCTGAACGTCGCCGACGAGGCCAGGGACCAGATCGTCGAGCAGGGGTTCGACAAGGTCTACGGCGCCCGGCCGCTCCGCCGCGTCATCCAGAAGGTGATCGAGGACCCGCTCGCCGAGGAGCTGCTCCGGCTCAGGCATGGTCCGGGCGACACCGTGGTGGTCGAGGTCGTCGAGGGCGAGATCAAGATGCACGTGGTCTCCAAGTCCGGTCGCCGAGAGAAGGGCGAGCGCAAGGAGAAGGCCGAGGCCGCCGCGGCGGCTCCCTCCGAGTAGGGGAGCCGGGAGACGGCCGAGACCAAGCCCCGCTCGAGCCTGGGCGCGTCCCCCGACATCCCGGCACTCGTCGCCCGGATGACGCTCGACGAGAAGGCGTCACTCACGGCGGGCATCGATCTCTGGCACACCGCCGCGATCCCCCGGCTCGGCATCTCCTCGGTCAAGTTCAGCGACGGCCCCAACGGCGCCCGCGGTGACACCGAGGGCTTCGTCCCCCTGAAACCATCGGTCTGCATACCCTCGGCAACCGCGCTGGGCGCCACCTGGGATCCCGAGCTGGTCGCGCGCGCCAGCGCCGCCGTCGCCCGGCAGGCTCGCGACAAGGGGGCACGGGTGCTGCTGGCGCCGACCGTCAACCTGCACCGCCATCCTCTCTGGGGACGCAACTTCGAGGCCTTCTCCGAAGACCCCCTGCTCACCGCCCGGCTCGCCGTCGCCTACATCTGCGGCGTCCAGGAGCAGGGGGTGATCGCGACGGTGAAGCATCTGGTCGGCAACGAGACCGAGTTCGAGCGCTACACCAGCTCATCGGTCATCGATGAGCGGACCCTGCGTGAGCTGTACCTGCTGCCCTTCGAGCATGCCGTCAGGGTCGGCGGCGTGCTCGCCGTGATGACCGCTTACAACCGGGTCAACGGCCGGCACGTCCCCGACAGCCCGCGCTTCCTGACCGAGATCCTCCGCCGTGAGTGGGGCTTCGTCGGGCTGGTGATGACCGATTGGTACGGACTGTCGAAGACCGTCGACGCCGCACGGGCCGGGCTCGACCTGGAGATGCCCGGGCCAGCCCGGTCGTCGGGACCGCACCTCGCCGAGGTGGTGCGCGCGGGGAAGGTCGAGGAGTCGCTGCTCGACGCGTCGGCGGCGCGGATCCTGACCGTCCTCGCCCGGGTGGGTGCTCTGGACGGCCCGCAGTCCGAGGAGGAGCGGCCCGTCGATCGACCGGAGGACCGCGCCCTCACCCGACACGCCGCGGCGGCGGGGATGGTGCTGCTTCGCAACGACGGCGTCCTTCCCCTGCAGCCGGATGGTCTTCGTCGCATCGCCGTGGTCGGACCCAACGCCGACCGCCCCGCGATCACCGGGGGTGGCAGCGCGCAGGTCCAGCCCTTCTACCTGCTCTCGCCCCTCGCCGCGCTGCGCGAGCGACTCGGGAGCGCGCTCGAGGTCGTGCATGAGGAGGCCACCGGCGCGGCCGGCATCGACCGGGCCGTCGAGCTGGCACGCGGGGCCGACGCCGCCATCGTGGTCGTGGGTACCGACGGGGAGTGGGAGAGCGAGGGCTACGACCGCGACACCATGGACCTCCCGGGCGGCCAGGACGAGCTGGTCGCGCGCGTTGCGGCGGCGAGCCCCCGCACCGTGGTGGTGGTCAACGCCGGGTCGCCGGTCGGCATGCCGTGGGCGGACAAGGCGGGCGCCGTGCTCCAGGCCTGGTTCGCGGGCCAGGAGTACGCCAACGCGCTCGTCGACGTGCTCCTGGGGGAGACCGACCCGGGGGGGCGCCTGCCGACGACCCTGCCCCTGCGGCTCGAGCACACCCCGGCGTTCGGCAACTTCCCCGGAGAGAGCAGCGAGGTCCACTACGGCGAGGGGCTGCTGATCGGGTACCGCTGGTACGAAGCGCGCCGGCTGCCGGTGCGCTTCCCCTTCGGCCACGGCCTCTCCTACACGACCTTCGTGATCGGCGCGCCGCGGCTGTCGAGCACGCGCCTCGCGGCCGGCGAGAGGCTGCAGATCGACGTGGAGGTCACCAACACCGGGACGCGCCGCGGCGTCGAGGTGGTGCAGGTCTACGTGGGCCCGCCGGGTGGCGGCCACGCCACCCCGACCCGCCGCCTCCGGCCCGTCAAGGAGCTCAAGGCCTTCCAGAAGGTGCAGCTGGATCCGGGAGAGTCGATCACGATCAGCCTCGAGCTGGGCGAGCGGTCCTTCGCCTACTACGACGTGGCCGACGAGTACTGGCCCCTTCTGGCGGGTCGTCGCGCCAACCCGCCCTCCCATGTGCACGACAGCCCGCTCCACCGGGAGCAGGCCGGTTGGTACGTGGACGGCGGCACCTACCAGGTGCACGTCGGACGGTCGTCGGCCGACATCGCCCACATCGTGGACGTGGAGGTCGAGGGTGGCGACCAGCCGCTGGACGCCTTGGTCCGGCCCGACTGAGGCCGGCTCACCCATCCCGTCCGAGGTCGCATTCGCCGGCGGGGCGATTGACAGGCCCATGGACGCTCACCCATCGTGCGCCGGTCGACGGGCGGGTTGGTCGCGCGAACCGCGGCCGTCACCGACATCGTCGCCGGCCCGCTGAGGTCAGATGGGTCGCGGTTCTACCTACGGCGCGTCGCCCGCGTTGCCAACCGGCCTCCGGGGTAGCCGGATCACCCGCGACCTCGTCAGGCCGTGCTGGCTGTTCGCTCCTCGGCGCCCGCCTCCAGGTGGTGGAAGCCCAGCCGGCGGTGCAGGGCGGCGAGGGGGCGCGGCGCCCACCAGTTCCAGCGGCCGAGGATCGCCATCAGGGAGGGGACGAGCAGCGCGCGCACCACGCTCGAGTCGATGAGCACCGCCAGCGCCGCCGCCAGACCGATCTCCTTGAGGATGACGGTCCTGGCCAGGACCAGCGCGCCCACGGCGATGCAGAAGAGGACGGCAGCCGAGGTCACCACCCGGCCGACACGCTGCAGGCCCAACGCGACCGCCTCACGGGTGGGCAGCCCGCTCCGGTATCCCTCCCGGATCCGGCTGAGCAGGAACACCCCGTAGTCGGTGGAGAGGCCGAAGGCCAGCGCCCCCGAGAGCAGCGGCGTCATGAGGTTGATGGCGCCCTGGGAGGGGAAGCCGAGAGGCCCGCTGAGCACGCCCTCCTGGAAAGCGAGGACCAGCAGTCCCAGGGTGGCGCCGAGGGTCAGGGTGTTCATGACCAGCGCCTTGACCGGGAGCACCGCGGACGCCGTCATGACGAAGAGGATGAGCAGCGTCGTCACCGCCAGCAGCAGCGCCGCCCAGGGTAGATGGGCGGCCACGCTCCCCTCGAAGTCGATGAAGCTGGCGGTGTAGCCCGTCGCCCTGACCGGGAACGGGGCGGGCAGCCGGTCCACCGCGTTGGCCGCGTCCTGGGAGGTCGTGGACACCGCCGAGGCTCCGCTGAGGGTGGCATCGACCTCCCAGACCCCGGAGCCGAGGATCACCGGGCGCTCCACCGCGATCACCCCCGGGACGCGCGCCACCGCGCCGGCATAGGCGTCGACCTCGGCGGCCGCCGCCGGTGGCGCCCCGATGATCAGCTGGAGCGGCGCCGCGCTGACCGCGGCGAAGTTCGACGCGAGGGCGTTGTCCACCTGCACCGCCGGGAGGCTGGCGGGCAGGGCCTTGGTCGAGTAGCCGGTGAACTGGACCCCCAGCGCCGGGGTGCCGATGGCGAGCAGCACCAGGGTGACTGCGAGCGCGATCAGCGCCGGCCGCCGCATCACCACGCGCGCCAGTCTCGACCACCAGCCGGAATCCATGGTCGCCTGCGAGCTCCGGCGGCCGCGGACCAGCGACAGGGCGTCGATGCGCGGGCCCAGCAGCGCCAGCACCACCGGCAGCACGACCACCGCGGCGATCGCGGAGGAGACCGTGACCATCATCCCGGCCAGTCCCATGGAGGAGATCGAGGTGATCGGGAAGAGCAGCAGCGAACCCAGCGCCGCGGTCACCGTCGCCGCGCTGAAGAGCACGGTCCTCCCGGCCGTGTTCAGCGTCCTCGAGAGCGCGGCGGCGCCCGGCCCGCTCACCCCCATCTCCTCCCGGTAGCGGGAGACGATCAGCAGGCTGAAGTCGATGCTGAGCCCCAGGCCCAGGGCGTACACCAAGTTGAGGGCGTACACGGACACGCTGCCGACGCTGGTTGCGAGGAGCAGCCCGAGGGTGGTCAGGGCGATGCTCACCATCGCGCCGAGGAGAGGGAGCAGCCCCGCCACCACGCTCCGGAAGATGAGCAGCAGCAGGATCAGCAGGATGGGGATGGCGACGCTCTCGGCGAGCCCGAGGTCACGCAGGCTCTGATCGCTTCCCTGCGCGTCGAGGGCGGTGGAGCCGCCCAGCAGCACGTGGCCGGCGAGCAGCGGATCGGCGTCGATGCTCGCCTGGAGCGCGTCCACCGCGCTCACCTCGTTGACCGGCCGCAGGCTGGCGACCACGATCGTGCTCCGTCCGTCCCGGGAGATCATCGCCGGCACCCCGGCCGACCAGGCGTCGCTGACGCGCACCACCTCGGGGCGCCGGAGGAGGACGCGGACCATCTCGGTCACCTCGGCCGGAGGCGGGGCGGCCAGACTGACCGGCGCCTCGAGCCGCACCAGGACCGTGTATCCCTCCTCCACGTCGACGCCAGTGGCGCGCTGCACCTCGGCGTGCGCCTGGGAGCTCGCCGATGCCGGGTCGTCGTACTGGTCGAGGCTGTCGTTCAGACGCCCGGAGACGACCCCGGACATCCCCAGGCCGGTGACCGTGAGGATCAGGAAGGCGAGCAGGACGAGCCACGGCCGGCGGCCGGTGATGCGGGCCAATCCGGACATCGGAGCCTCCAGTCTGGGCCGTCAGGGGGAGCCGTGTTCACCTTCATGACCACCGCCGCCGCCATGCTGGCGCTGATCATCGGGGGCCTCTCGGTGGTCAACACCATGCTGATGTCGGTGAGCGAGCGGGTGCGTGAGATCGGGCTCAAGAAGGCGGTCGGGGCCCGTACCCGCCACATCCTCGTCGAGTTCGTCGCCGAGGCCGGGCTGATCGGGCTGATCGGCGGCGTCATCGGCTATCTGCTCGGCCTGGTCCTCACCACCGTGCTCAACGGCAGTGACCCGAGCGGGGGGCTGTTCCTGGTGACCCCGGGGCTGACCGCCCTGGCGATCGGCTTCGCGGTGGCGCTGGGGGCGGGCGCCGGCCTGCTCCCCGCCATCCGCGCCGCCCGGATGGACCCCGTCAGCGCGCTGCGCAGTCAGTAGGAGAGAGACGAGATGCCCACGATCCGGCTGGAAGGCCTCACCAAGCACTACGGACGCTCCCCCCAGGTGGTCCGGGCCCTGGACGGGGTCAGCCTGGAGATCGAGCAGGGCGAGTTCGTGGCCGTGGTCGGCCGCTCCGGGAGCGGCAAAACCACCATGCTCGACTGCGCCGGGCTGCTGATGCGGCCGACGGCGGGCCGGGTGCTGCTCGACGGGGTGGACACCGGCCGGCTCGGGGAGCGCGAGCGCGCCGAGCTGAGGAGCCGGCGGATCGGCTTCATCTTCCAGGAGTTCAACCTGCTGCCCACCCTCTCCGCGGTGGAGAACGTGCTGCTGCCGCTGCGCTACGCGGGCGCCGACCACCGGGCCGGACGGCGCCGGGCGGAGATGCTCCTCGACGAGATGGGGATCGGCAACCGGATGGGCCACCGTCCCGCCGAGCTGTCGGGCGGGCAGCAGCAGCGGGTGGCGATCGCCCGCTCCCTGATCGGCCAGCCCACCCTGGTGCTGGGCGACGAGCCGATGGGGGAGGTGGACACCGAAACCGCGAGCATGCTGCTGGCGCTGATGCGGCGGATCAACCGGGAGAGCCGGGTCACCTTCCTGATCGTGACCCACGACCTGGACCTGGCCGCCCAGGCCGACCGGATCATCCACCTGCGCGACGGCCGCCTGGCCGGCGACCAGCGGGTGGAGTGCGCCGGGGTCCCGCTCGAGGCTGCCG
>Ga0187891_1000138_pt1 | contig 76347 bp, 55 predicted proteins | sample June2016WEW_21_4_FD_132990 | JGI IMG/M metagenome (GOLD analysis project Ga0187891, IMG submission 132990) | Peatland microbial communities from SPRUCE experiment site at the Marcell Experimental Forest, Minnesota, USA - June2016WEW_21_40 | ecosystem: Environmental > Terrestrial > Soil >... | reverse complement strand
CCGCACAATTTCGCGGATGGCGTCGGTATTGGTTTTGACGATGGTGTCTTCCAGGCGGTTGGACTTGCCGACGAACTTGCCGGTGTTGACGTCAATCGCCACCAGCGCCTCGGTCTGATTGATCACGATGTGGCCGCCGCTCTTGAGCCAGACCTTGGGGCGCAGGGCTTTCTCGAGTTCCGCCGTGATGCCGAACTCGTCGAAGATGGGATTGGAGCGGGTATACAGCTTGACGCGGCCGACCAGCGCGGGCTGGAAGCGCTCGACGAAGCGCAACACGCTTTCGAAGGCTTCTTCGTTGTCGACCCAGATGCTCTTGAAGTCGGTGGTGAGCTGGTCGCGCAGCACGCGTTCCACTACGTTGAGGTCATGGTGGATGAGCAGCGGCGCCGGTTTGCGCTCGGCCTTCTGCCGCATGTCGAGCCACATGTTGTAGAGGAAATGCATGTCGGCGCGCAGCTCTTCTTCGCTGCGGCCTTCGCCGGCGGTGCGGACGATGAAGCCGCCGGGGATGCCGGTCCGATTGGACTGCAGCACGCGCTTCAGCCGCGAGCGTTCCTCGTCGCTGGGAATCTTGCGCGACACGCCGATGTGGTCGACGGTCGGCATGTAGACCAGGAAGCGGCCGGGGAGAGCAATGTGCGAGGTGATGCGGGCGCCCTTCTGGCCGAGCGTCTCCTTGGCGATCTGGACGATGATTTCCTGACCTGCCCGGAGCAGGTCGGCGATGGAAGCGCCAGCGCCCTTTTCGGGGCGGCCCTCGCTCACTTTGGGCGCGGCTACGGTGCGGTGCTCGGGGCGCGCTTCCTGCGCACGCGGGACATCGCCGGGCAGCGGATTGCGGTCGCGGCCGCCGCGGCGGCGCATGCGGCGGGAAACACGATGCTGATAACGGGGACCCTGTTCGCGCAACGTGGCGGTGAGGTTGGTGGGAGTGCGCGCAGGTTCGGGGCCTTCCTCATCGCCCGCGGCGCGGTCTTCCGCCACGTCTTGACCTTCCGCAATGCCGGCGCCTTCGGGAGCGTCTTCGCCTTCGGCAAGGTCTTCGCCTTCGGGAGCGGATTCCATTTCGGCGCCGGCGTCAGTGACGTCATCCGGTGCGGGAGCCGATTCCGGCATTTCGGCGGGTTCGGCAGCCATTTCTTCGGCTGCGGCCGGAGTTTCCGCCGCTACGGCTTCCGCTTCTGCGGGCGTGGCAGGTACGGGAAGCCCGATGGGTACAGCGGGCGCTTCCGCGGCTGCAACCTGCGTTTCGGGTTCGGCTTGGGCAACTTCGGACCCGTTTTCGGCGCCGGCGGATTCTTCGGACACAGCCGATGCCGGCTCTTCCTCCTGCGCGCGCGCCGGGCCGGTGTACTTGGCGAGCGATTCGCCGGGCAGAACCAGCAAATCTTCGCTGGGAGACACACCCGCTTCGGCTGGCTCCGGCACTTGCGGTTCGAGCGGCGGGGCCGACTCGACGGTGTGATGGCCGGGAGAGTAGAACTTGGAATCGGGCAGCGCACGTCCACCACGCTGGCCGCGACGCCGGCGGGAGCGGCGCCCTCCGCGGTGGTCCCGATCACGGTCGTCGCGGCGCTGTTCCGCCTCAGGCGCGGCGGCCTCGACCGGTACGGGCAGCACGGGCTCCACGGCGACGCCGGTATCTGTCACCACGGCAGGTTCAGTCGCATCCGCCAGGGGCGCTGCTTCGGCCGGAGCGGGCGGCACGGCGGCGCCGACCGCGATCGAGGCCGGCGGCGGCGTACGGTCCATTTTGAGGACCTTATCCTCCACGCTGGTGACGATCTTGTCGTACTCTTCGTTGTCTTCGAAGAAGTCGGATACATAGAGGAATGCGTCGCGGTCCAGGCCGATGTCGACAAACGCCGACTGCATGCCCGGCAAGACCCGCGTCACGCGGCCTTTATGGATACTGCCGGCCAGAGAATACTCGTTTTCCCGCTGATGGTAGACCTCGAAAACCTGATCGTCCTCGAGAATCGCCACACGCGTTTCGTGGCGGTTGGAAGAGATCACTAACTCCTTGGACATCCGTTGCCTCCCCCGGGAACGCGGAGAGTCTCGGAGGAGAAGTGGGCACCCTGCGTGCGCGCCGGACCCACCTGTGCGTACAGGCGGCAAGCCGACGCTCAAAGAAGCTCACGCTGGCCGGGCGGTGGAGCTTGCACTCAAACACCGGACGGCCGGGAACCGTTCTTCTGCCTGGGGGGGCGCTCAGAAGCGCCACCACGCGCGAGGGTCTCTTTTTAGGCTCCCGATAACCTTTCTACTGGGGGCTCACCCTTGCAGGCGGCCCGGCTAATTCACGAATCTTCTGAGGCGGACGTTGTTCACCAGCCCCAAAGCCAAAAAGCTCGACCAGATACTGGAGCCGCCGGCGCTCATGAACGGCAACGGAATGCCGGTCACCGGCATCAAGCCTGCCACCATTCCCACGTTGACCACAACGTGGAACAGCAACAGGCTGGCCACCCCCATGCAGATATACATACCCACCGGATCGGGCGCCGTTTGCGCATTCTGGACGATGCGCATAATCATGACAAAGAACAGCGACAAGACAATCACTACACCGACAAATCCATGCTCTTCGGCGAGGGCCGCAAAGATAAAATCTTTTTGCGACACCGGCAGGAAGCGCAACTGGGTCTGCGTTCCCTTGGTAACTCCCTTGCCGAACATTCCACCCGCTCCCACCGCGATCTGGGATTGGATCAACTGATAGCCGGTTCCCTGTGGGTCGCGGTCCGGATCGAGAAAGCTGACCAGCCGCGCCCGCTGAAAATCCTTCAGCGAATACCAGCCCACGGGAAGCACCAACATCGTAACGACGGCGATTACGACCACGTACTTTCGCCGCAGCCCGGCAAGAAATGCGCCTACCATCAAGATGGCGATATACGTTAACGAAGTCCCCAGATCGGGCTGTTTCAGCACCAGCAGCGTGGGAACCAACACCAGCGACGAAAGTATCGTCATCTCCCGGATCTCAAGCGTTTCCGTCTTGATCTCGGCCAAATACCGGGCTACCAACAATATTATCATCAGCTTGACAAATTCCGATACTTGTAAATGCAAACCGCCGCCGAGCGGAATCCAGCGGCGGGCCCCGGAGGCCGTCTGGCCCACCACGTAAGTGACCGCAAGGGCCGCAACCGAAATGATGTAAAAGGTCGGAACGTAATGCAGCAGCGTGTGATAATCCACCGCCAGGGCCAGCCACATGAGCAGCAGGCCGCCGGCGACGTAGAGGATCTGCCGCCACCAGGCGCTATGGTACAACGGGGAATCTAGCGTGGCACTGAAGATTTGCAGAATACCGATGCCGCATAGCGCTAGGGTAATAAGCAGCAGGGACCAATCCAGATCGCGCGCGGAGAGATAGCGGGTCATATCAGTTGTGAGGCTGCCAGGCGGAGGAATCGGGGCCGGGTAACCCGAGATGCACCGCCTCCGAGAGGCGCGCGGTGAGGGAAGCCTGCTGCTGGCGCAACGCTTCGATCCGAGCCTTCTTATCGAAATAGGCTTTCATGACATCGCGCACGATGGGCGCCGCCAGATAGCCTTCCCGGCCGTGATCGAACAAGGCGACCACCACGATTTCCGGCGCCGAACGCGGTGCGAAGCCCACGAACCAGGCGTTATCCGTCATATCCACGCCGCCTTTCTGCTTGGCGAAATCGGCCGAAGCCACCTGTGCGGTACCGGTTTTGCCGCATACCTCGATTCCTTTCAAAGCGGCGTATCCGCCGGTTCCACCTTCGTTCACCACGCCATACATACCATCGATGACATCCTTGACGTGATCCGGATCGAGCGGCCACTGGTCGGGCTTTTCGGTTGCGTCCAGTTCCCGGACCAGGTGGGGATGATGCCAGGTGCCCCCGACGGCGATGCCGCCAATCGCGCGCGCCAACTGGAGCGGCGTCACCGTGAGCGCGCCCTGTCCGATAGCCACCGAGATGGTCTCGCCGGCCCACCACTTTTCGCGGTAATTGCGCAGCTTCCATTCGGGCGAAGGCACAATGCCGGAGGCTTCGTTGGGCAGATCGATTCCGCTCGGGTGTCCGAAGCCCACCAAGTTGGCGTAATAGGCGATCGGGTTGATGCCCATTTTGTCGCCCAGAGTGTAAAAGAAGACGTCGCAGGAGTGCACGATGGCGTTGTGCAGAGAGAGAGTGCCGTGCCCTCCCTTCTGCCAGCATTTGTGGTAGCCGCCGTAGAATGTAGCGCCGCCGGAGCAATGAACGGTCCAGTTCATATCGATGGTGCCGGTCTCCAGGCCGGCCAGCGCCATGATGGGCTTGAACGTCGAACCGGGCGCTAGTTGGGCCTGAATGGCGCGGTTCAACATGGGGTGGTCGGGGTTGTCGGTGATGGCCTTCCAGTCGGCGGCCTTGATGTGTTCGGCGAACTTGTTGAGGTCAAAGGCCGGCCGGCTGACCATGGCGAGCACCTCGCCCGTGCGCGGATCGAGCGCGACCACGGCGCCGTTGCGGCCATCCATGGCGAGTTCGGCGACGGCCTGCAAATCTAAGTCGATGGTGAGCGCCAGGTCCTTGCCGGGCGTGGCGGGCTTGGTCTTGAGCACCTGGCGCACCTGGCCGAGGCGGTCCACCACCACCTGGCGCTGGCCATCCACGCCCGCCAGCGTGTCGTTGTACTGCCGCTCAATGCCGAACTTGCCGATGACGGTGCCGGGATCGTACTTGGCGAACTCCGGCATATCCAATTCCTGCTCGCTGATTTCACCGGTGTAACCGATCACGTGCGCCATCATGCCGTTCTGCGGGTAAGCTCGTTTGTAATCCTGGGTGAGCAGCAGCTCGGGGAAGAAGTCGCGGTGCGAGTCGACGAACGATAGATCGGCCGGTGTGACCACCTCCTTGAGCACGATCGGATCGTACTTGGGCCGCGTGCGGTAGCGGCGCACTTTGGCCTGTAGATCGGCCAGGTCCAGGTCCAGGCCGAGAGCGATCGGCGCCAGGTGGGCTTCGTTCAGGTTCTCACGCGTCAGCAACAGGCGGAACGAACTGTGGTTGTCGACGATTACGCGGCCATCGCGATCGAGGATGCGGCCGCGCGGCGCGGCCATCGGCTGCGACTTAACGCTGTTGGCGAGAGCCCTCTCGTCATAAAACTGCGGATTCTGAACCTGGAGCCGCCAGAAGCCGGAAATGAGAAACACGAACGCGATGACGGTGGCGTACTGAAAAATGGCGATCTTGCCCGCTACCTGACGGTTGTCGTCGCGCAGGGGTGGCTTGTGGAGGACTTGGGACTCGAGATTCGGATCGATCGGCGGCAGGATCACAGCACACGGGCTCAGGCCGGCCCTTCTCTTTCAGTGTAGCCCAACGGCCGAAATGCCACCAAGAAACCGGCGGTGTCCGGCGACGAGCCTCCGAAGCCGAACAATATGTCCAAACGGCGGGCAACTCGGAGGCCCTCCCTCGCCGGCGCATTTCGCATACCAAGCTATCTCATTTGGGAAGGCAAATGAATGGTCCGGCCGGCAACCATGAAGGCGCCCCATCCGAGGTGATGCATCGTCCGCGGGCGCTTCACTGCGGGGTCGATCCACGCTGCGAGTACTTCCAGGACAAAAAAACAGTACTTGGCCGTCATCCTGTTATCGGCGACCTTGCATTCGAGATTCGCATAGCATTCATCGATCAGCGGCGCCTTGACTCGCCGCGCGGGCGCAGGCGTGAGACGAAAGGCCGCAAACTTGTCAGTCTCTGCCCCGGAAGTGTTCCCGCAGCCCACAACCTTTGCCGCCAACTCCACGGTCGGGATGTTGATTACGCATTCTTTGGTCGCCTTCAGGATACCGAACGTGTAATTGCGGTTGCTGACCACGCAACCCACCAGGGGCGGCTCGAACTCCATCATCGTGTGCCATGACAAAGTCATGATGTTCGGCCGCCCCTTGCGAACGGTCGTTAGCATCACGACCGGCCCCGGCTCGATCAATCCATAAACCTCGGACAGCGGAAGAAGTCTTTTGGCCATGTCGGCACCTCGGTTCCGAAGACGATCGACGTTGCCCTTATTTCTACCATAGGCCCGATTGACGGAGGTCGCGGCGGACGCGCCATGCACGAGGTGGAGAGCGTAAGGTATGGTGAGCTAATGAACCGCGCTGAGATGTACCGCCGGCTGCGAGCGCATGCCGGCCCTTGGGACATGATCGTGGTGGGCGGGGGCGCCACTGGCGCCGGTGTGGCGATCGATGGCGCTTCCCGAGGCTACGACGTGCTCCTGCTGGAGCAGAACGACTTCGGCAAAGGAACCTCCAGCCGCAGCACCAAGCTGGTTCACGGCGGCGTCCGTTACCTGGAACACGGCAACGTGTCGCTGGTCATGGAGGCGCTCAGGGAGCGCGGCCTGCTGCTGCAGAACGCACCCCACCTGGTGCGCAACCTGGGTTTCGTGGTGCCGAACTACGACTGGTGGGAAGCCCCTTTTTACGGCATCGGCCTGAAGCTCTACAACCTGCTGGCAGGCAAATACGGGTTCGGAGACTCGCGGATACTCTCCCGCGAAGAGACCCTGGAACGCCTGCCCACGCTCAACACCAACGGCCTGCGCGGCGGCGTCATTTATTTCGATGGCCAGTTCGACGACTCGCGCCTGCTCATCAATCTCATCACCACCGCCAGTGAGCAGGGCGCCATCCTGCTTAACTATGCGCAGGTCGCCGGCTTCGCCAAGGACAGCGACGGCTTCGTCAATGGAGTCAAGGTCCGCGACATGGAAAACGGCCAGGAGTTTGAAGCCGCTGCCAAAGTCGTGGTCAACGCCACGGGACCGTTCACCGATGACTTGCGCCGCAAGGCGGATCCTTCGGCCCAGCCGATGATCGCTCCCAGCCAAGGCATCCACCTGGTGTTCGACGGCTCCTTTCTGGCCGGCGATAGCGCCATCATGGTTCCGCACACCAGCGATGGCCGCGTGATGTTCGCCATTCCGTGGCACGGCCACACGCTGGCCGGCACCACCGACACGCCGGTCGCGGAGCCCGCGCTCGAGCCGGTAGCGCAGGAGCGGGAAATCGACTTCGTTCTCGAGACCGCTTCGCTCTACCTCGCCAAGAAGCCAGACCGCAGCGACGTGACCAGCGTCTTCGCCGGTATCCGTCCTCTGGTGCGGGCCGGAGATTCCGCCAGCACCGCGGCGCTTTCGCGCGGGCATACGGTTCGCATCGAAAACTCCGGCATGGTCACCATCTGCGGCGGCAAGTGGACTACCTACCGCCGCATGGCCGAAGACTGCATCAACCAGACCGCCATACTGGGCCGCTTGGAGGAACGCCCCTGCGTGACCGATCGCCTCAACATTCACGGATTCCACTCCAGCGCCGCCCGGTTCGGCCGGCTCGCCGTTTATGGCTCCGACGCTCCCGCCATGGAGAAGTTAGCCGAGAGCGATCCTTCGCTTTCCGAGCCGCTACACAGTGCCTTGCCCTACACGCGTGCCGAAGTGGTTTGGGCCGCTCGTGAGGAAATGGCGCGCACCGTGGAGGACGTTCTGGCGCGCCGCACCCGCGCCCTATTCCTGAACGCCCGCGCCGCTATCGAGATGGCCCCACAGGTGGCCTGCCTGATGGCGCGCGAGTTGGGATGGGACGCCGCCCGGGAGCGAGACCAGGTGCAGGCATTCCACGAGACGGCTCGTGGTTTTCTGCCAGGAGTGCCGTAGCGCAGTTGGGAATTCCCGCGCGCTGCGTGCTATCTCTCGGACGATGACTTCTTTTGACATACAGCGTCGCCTGGCATCAGGGCTCCTGGTATTGGCGCTGGCCGCTCGAGGCATTTGCGCCGGAGCTCCGAAAAGCCGCGCCGATGTACCGGATCCGCTGGTGGGCACCTGGTCGATGTACGAGCTGTCCCACGGCAATACTTATCCGGGAGTCTTCACGCCCTTCGGCATGCTGGGATGGACAGCGCAGATGGCTGAGGGGAACGGCTGGCCGTACCAGTATTTTCGCGAAACCCTGATCGGGTTCCTGGCCACGCACCAGCCGTCTGCCTGGATGAGCAACTACGGCCCATTCTCGCTCATGCCGCTGACCGGATTGCTGCAAGTGCAGCCCGGCGAGCGCGCGTCGCATTTCAGCCACGAAAATGAACAGGCGCTGCCTTACCGGTACACCGTACTGCTCGACGCTTACAACGTGAAAGTCGAAATGGCTCCCTCGCCACGCGGCGGCGCGTTTCGCTTCACGTTCCCGAAAACCGAGGATGCTTACGTGGTACTCGATGCGAACCACGGTGGCGGCGCGGTGGAGATTCATCCCGAAAACAACACGATCGCCGGCAGGAACTCCTCGGGCGCACGCAACTCCCCGAACTTCGCCCAGTACTTCGTAGCGGTGTTCGACCATTCGTTCACGCGCCACGGCGTCTGGGAGATTCCCGAAAACCGCCAGGGCCAGACGATGCCGAACCAGCCGGCCGTGATCGTAGCGAATGCGCTTTCGCGCGAAGGCTATCACGTGGGAGCGTACGCCGGCTTCTCGACGAAAGAGGGAGAAACCGTTACCGTGCGGATCGGCGTCTCGCTGATCAGCCTGGAGCAGGCCCGGCGCAATCTCGGCCAAGATACGCCCGCAGCCGATTTCGATCGCATCGCCGGGCGCGCCAAATCGGCATGGGAGCGCCAACTGGGCAAGATCGACGTCGAGGGCGGCACAGCAGCGCAGCGGCGCACGTTCTACACGGCCCTCTACCACGCGGTCGAGTTCCCGCACATGCTGCAGGAGATCGACGCCTCCGGCAAGATGGTCCACTGGAGCCCATACGACGGCAAGGTGCACCCAGGCGAAATGTTCGCCGACACCGGCTTCTGGGACACGTTCCGCGCCGAGTTCCCGTTGCTGACCCTTCTGGAGCCGAAGACGGATGCCGCAATCATCCGCGCCATGCTCCACGCATACGACGAAGGCGGCTTCATTCCCAAATGGCCCAACCCCGGAGAGACGAACGTGATGATCGCGACGCACGGCGATTCGGTGATTGCCGACGCATACGTGAAGGGCATCCGCGACTACGACGCGGCCAAGGCGTACGCCGCCCTCCGCAAGGACGCCACGGAAAAAGGGACCGGCGGTTTCGAAGCGCGCAGGGGGATCGAGGACTACAGCAAGCTCGGTTACGTTCCGTACGACCACGGCGTGCGAGAATCGGTAGCCTGCACGCTGGAATACGCCTACGACGATTTCGCGGTCGCCCAGATGGCGAAGGCGCTGGGCAACCAGGAAGACTACCGGCTGTTCCTGGCGCGCTCGAAGAACTACCGGAACCTTTACGACGCGAGCGTCGGCTTCATGCGCGGGCGCAAATCCGACGGCTCGTGGATCGAGCCATTCGATCCGCTGGCGTGGGGCGGCGTATATACGGAGGGCAACGCCTGGCAATGGTTGTGGTCCGTCCAGCAGGACATCCCAGGGCTCATGCAACTGATGGGCGGCAAGGAGGCGTTCCTCAGGAAACTGGACGCGCTGTTCACGGCGACCACCGCCTTCGAGGTTGGGGGATACGGTCAGGTAATCCACGAGATGACCGAATCCAAGATGGAGGACATGGGGCAGTACGCTCACATTAACGAGCCGGTCCATCACGTCGCGTATCTGTACGACAATGCCGGCCAGCCGTGGAAAACGCAACGCTGGGTGCACTTGATCGAGGACCGCTTGTACAGGCCTGGACCCGCCGGCTGGCTGGGTGACGAGGACACAGGGCAGATGTCCGCCTGGTATATTTTCAGCGCGCTGGGATTCTATCCAGTCAATCCGGGCCAGCCCATCTACGCGCTGGGCAGCCCGCTGTTTGACCGGGCCACGATCCACCTGGAAAACGGCAGAACCTTCACCGTCGAAGCGGCGAGAAAGGCGTCCAGCGATATCTACGTCCAATCGGCCGCACTCAACGGCAAGCCGCTGGAGCGCGCCTGGATTACTCACGACGAAATCGTCAACGGCGGAGTGCTCCGGTTTCGCCTGGGATCGCAACCGAACGAAAGGTGGGGTATTTCAGGGCTGGGAAACTCGACGCAGTAATTCAAGCGATTTCGGCGCTATCGAATCGCAAGACGAGCGACTGCCGCAGCAGCTATACTGATCCGATGCCGCAATCCCTAACCGTCGAAGAAGCCATAGCGTTGGCGCGCGATGTGGCGCGGTCGGGCGATCTGATGGGCGCCGCTCGGATTTGCGTCAAGATTCTGCAGGCAATGCCGGACCAGCCGCAGGCGCTGCATCTGCTTGGGTTGGCCGCGTGGCAGAACGGCCATCCGGGCGAGGCGATGGAGCTGCTGCGCAGGGCCCTGCGAAGCGATCCTCACTGCGCGGTGGCGTCGAACGATCTCGGCAATCTGCTGGCGATGCAGGGCATGTTCGCCGAAGCAGCCGCCAGTTACCGCCAGGCGATTGAGGAAGCGCCGGACTTCGCCGAGGCGCATAACAATCTGGGCAATCTGCTGCAGATGACGGGCTCACTCGAAGAGGCGGCGGCCCGCTATCGCACGGCGGTGGGCCTGCGGCCCAGCTACGCCGAAGCCTTCCGCAACCTGGGCAGCGCATTGCGCCGGCTTGGAAGGCCGGACGAGGCTGTGACGGCCCTCCGTTCGGCGATCGAGATCGATCCGGAGTTCGCCGCGGCGAAATCCCAATTGGCCTACCTGTTGAAAGAGCTTTGCGATTGGACCCAGTTGGACGACCTGACGGCGGAACTCATTCAGATTGTCGAGGCGGGCTCCGCGGCGGTAAATCCGTTCGTGTTTCTGAGCCTGGACACCACGCCGCGCCAGCAGTGGCTTTGCGCGAAACGTTGGGCGGCCGGGCAATTGGGCGCTACGGCCGAATGGCCCTCGGCGTCCCAAGGCAAGGACCGCATTACGGTCGGCTATCTGTCGGCGGATTTTCATGAGCACGCCACCGCGCACCTGACGGCGGAACTGTTCCGGTTGCATAATCGCGGGCGGTTCCGAGTGATCGGTTATTCCTACGGGCGGGACGATGGCAGTGCGGCCCGCCGCCAGTTGCGGGAATCGTTTGACGAGTTCGTGGATCTGCTCGATTGTTCGCACTCCGAATCCGCCGCCAGGATACGGGCGGACGGGGTGGACATCCTGGTGGACCTGAAGGGTTACACGACCGATGCGCGGCCGGAGATACTGGCTCTCCGGCCGGCGCCGATTCAGGTGAGCTACCTCGGATATCCCGGCACGATGGGAAGCCACGCGCTGGACTATGTGCTGGCCGACCGGCAAGTCGTCCCGGCGGAAGAGCAGCCGTACTTTACCGAGCGACTCGTGCACCTGCCGGATTGCTACCAGGTGAACGACCGGCGGCGGCCGATCGCATCGCACACACCGGCACGGGCGGAGTGCGGATTGCCGGAAGAGGCGTTCGTGTTCTGCTGCTTCAGTTCCGCCCACAAGATCACGGCGCCGATGTTCGATATCTGGATGCGGCTGCTCGCCGCTGTGCCGGGAAGCGTATTGTGGTTGCTCGCGTCCGACGCGACGGCGGCCAGGAATCTGCGACGCGAGGCCGAATCGAGGCTCGCGGGAGGGGCCGCGCGATTGGTGTTCGCACCGTCGCTACCGAATCCGCAACACCTGGCTCGCTTCGGCGTCGCCGACCTGTTTCTCGACACACTTCCCTACAACGCGCATACACTCACGAGCGATGCGCTTTGGGGAGGATGCCCTGTGGTCACGTGCGCGGGCCGGGCGTTCCCGGGGCGTGTGGCGGCGAGCCTGCTGCGTGCGGCCGGACTGCCGGAACTGGTGACCCAACGACCAGCGGAGTACGAGGCACTGGCGTTCGAGCTTGCGCGTGATCCGCTCCGCTTGCGGGCGATCCGCGAAAAGCTGCATGCCAACCGGCTCACCACGGCGCTGTTCGACAGCCGCCGGTTTACGCGTCACCTGGAATCCGCGTTCGAAACCATGTGGAGCATGCACTTAGCTGGGGAATCGCCGCGGCCTTTCGCGGTGGCTCCGATCGAGCGCGGATTTTTTGCCCGCACCGGGCATCCTAAAAGGTAGCGGTGGCCGCAGCCGAAGTGCCCTGCGAATTGGTAAGCGCAATCGACACGGATGCGAGCGGGTTTGAGCCGTTCTGGATCGTGAACGGGATTTCGAGCGAGAACATGCTGCCAAACGGAGCCGACGTGGAACTCTGATACCACGTGCTGAATATCTGGCTCAACGATACGGTTGTACTGCTGCTGGCCAAGCTGACGCCGGACGTGGGCGTAAACGTAATCGCCGCGGAGACCATGTCGCGCGTCGTGGAGTAACCCACAACCACCAGGTCGAAACCTCCGCTGGTGGGGGTGACGGTCGCGCTGGTAATCCCGGGCGCGCTCTTGGCTATAACCAGAACTTGCGTGGGCGCCGGCGTCGGGGTGATATCGACGCCCGCCGCCGTCACCGTCAACGTGAGGGTGATGGTGCCGGCCACCGTGCCGGTTTGCACACCGGGAGTGCTGCCGGGGAATTGCGCCTGGCTGGAGCCTGCCGGAATCTGGAAGGTCGTGGTGCGGCCGCCGGTGGTGAACTGCACGTTGGGGTCATCCGGACCGGAGTCGGGCGCGAATGTCAGGGTGATCGTGCCCTGAATGGCTATCGGATACGGGCTGGCGGCGCTCACGCCCAGAGTCGGCTGCGTGGCCGGCGCGGGCGTATCCGGCAGACCCATAATCGTCAGAACAGGCGCCGGCTCGACCCCCACCGTAATGGTGAAAGACTGTGTTGCGGTGAGTGGCTGGCCGGTCTGCGTACTGGTGACCTGCACCGTGAAGGTGGATGTCCCCACTGCCGTCGGCGCGCCCGACAGGATTCCGCCGGCAGACAACGTAATGCCGAGCGGCAGTGCCCCGGAGACTACCGAGAATGTGTACGTGCCGGTTCCGTATCCGCCGGAGCCCGTGAGCGTCGCCGAATAGGGAACGCCCACCATACCGCTGCCCGGGCTACCGGCAATGGTTAGGGAAGGAGCCGAAATCACTACCGTGAAAGACTGTGTTGCGGTGAGCGGCAGGATGTTGGCAACAGCGGTGGTCAGGGCGCTGGTGACCTGCGCTGTGAAGGTGAATGTCCCCGCTCCGGTTGGTGTACCCGACAGAGTTCCGCCCGCGGATAACGTAATGCCGGGCGGCAGTGTCCCGGACACGAGCGAGAAGGTGTACGTGCCGGTTCCATATCCGCCCGTGGCGCCGAGCGTCGCGGAATAGGGAACACCCGCCGTACCGCTGCCTGGGCTGCCAGTAATGCTGAGGGAAGCAACTGCGGCGATCACCACGCTGAAGGCCTGGCTCGCCGCCTGCACGCCAATCGTGGGGACCTGGCTGGAAACCTGAACCGTGAAAGAGAAGGTTCCCGCAGCCGTCGGTGTTCCGCTGAGTATGCCTGCGGCGGAGAGCGCCAGACCCGGAGGCAGCGTGCCGGTCGCCAAAGACCATGTGTAAGTCGAAGTGCCCCCACCTCCGGTGGCTGTGAACGTCTGGGAGTAAGCGGCGCCGACACTCCCCGGACTGGCGGTCTGCGGCGTGATCGCGAGAACCGGATAGATCGCGACGGTGTAAGACTGGGTTGCAACGAGTGGCGGGACGTTGGCAGGAGCGCTGGTCAGGGTGCTGGTGACCTGCACCGTGAAGCTGGACGTACCCACGGCGGTTGGCGTGCCCGACAGAGTTCCGCCGGGAGACAATGTAATACCGGCCGGCAGCGTCCCCGAGGCCAGCGAGAACGCGTAAACGCCTCCACTATATCCGCCGAAGCCCGTGAGCACCGCCGAATAGGGAACACCCACCGTGCCGCCGCTCAAGATGCCGGCAATGCTGAGGGAAGGAGCCGCGGCGATCGCAACGTTGAACCCCTGGCTCGCCGTCTTCGCCCCGATAGTCGGGATCTGGCTGGAGACCTGGACCGTGAAAGTGAAACTCCCGGCAGCCGTGGGAGTCCCGCTGAGCACGCCTGCAGCGGAGAGTGTCAGCCCCGGGGGCAGCGTGCCGCTCGCTAGAGACCATGTATAAGATGAAGCGCCCGCGCCTCCGGTTGCCGTGAGCGCCTGGGAGTAAGCGGCGCCCACACCCCCCGGACTGGCGGTCGCCGTGGTGATCGCGAGAATCGGATAGATCACTACCGTGTAAGACTGCGTTCCCGTGAGGGGCGGGAAGCTGGCAATGGCGCTGGTCTGGGTGTTGGTGACTTGCAGTGTGAAGCTGGATGTCCCCGCCGCCGTTGGTGTGCCCGACAGGGTTCCGCTGGCGGACAACGTCAGGCCGGCTGGCAGAGTCCCCGAGGCCAGCGAGAAGGTGTAAATGCCTGCTCCGTATCCGCCGGAGGCCGTGAGCGTCGCCGAATAGGGAACACCAACCACCCCGCCGCTCAAGCTGCCGGCAATGGTGAGGGAAGGACTTGCAGCAATCGTAACGGTGAACCATTGGCTCGCCGTCAGCGCCCCGACAGTCGGGATCTGGCTGGAGACCTGGACGTAGACAGAGAAGGCCCCCGCAGCCGTGGGAGTCCCGCTGAGCACGCCCGCGGCAGAGATTGTCACACCTGGAGGCGGCGTGCCGCCTTGCAAAGACCATGTGTAGGTCGAAGAGCCCGCGCCGCCGGTTGCCGTGAACGTTTGCGAGTAAGGAACACCGACAGTCCCCGAACTCGTGGGTGGCGGGTTGATCGCAAGAATCGGATAGATCGCTACCGCGAAGGACTGCGTTGCGGTTAGTGGCGAAAAAACGACACCATTGAGGTTCAGGGTGCTGGCGACCTGCGCCGTAAAGGCGAACGTCCCCGCTGCGGTTGGCGTGCCCGACAGAGTTCCGCCGGCAGACAACGTCAGGCCGGGCGGCAGGGCCCCGGAGGCCAGCGAGAATGTATAAGTGCCTGCCCCAAATCCGCCCGTGGCGCCGAGCGTCGCCGAATAAGAAACACCCTCCACATCGTTGCCCGCGCTGCCGGTTATGGCGGGGAGAGCCGGGGCGATTGCAATAGTGAATGCTTGGGTCTCCGTCTCATACTCGTCAGGGAAAGAGGGGTCGTTGACCAGGAGAAAGAGGGAAAAATTGTAGGTGCCAGAAGTCCCTGCCTCCGGAGTTCCGCTGATGAGCGCGGTCGGGCCCGTCAGGGTTCCGCTAGTAATGCCATTGACAGAGAGCGTTAGACCTGCAGGCAGCGTACCGCTCGCCAATTCCCATGAGAAGCTGACCGGAAATCCCGCGCTTGGGGTAACTGTAAACGCTTGGGAGAAAGCAGCACCCACGGCTCCCGTGCTGGCGGGCGCCCCGGTGATCCCATAGATCACTACCGTGTAAGACTGTGCGGAGAGGTCGGCCTGGATCGTGAAGGTGAATGTCCCCGCTGTTGTTGGCGTGCCGTCCAAGCAGGTTATTCCGTCGCAATTCATGTCATCCGGAACCAACGCAACGCCGGGCGGCAGCGCCCCGGAGGACACGGACCACGCGCACCCTAAGTCTCCGCAGTTTGCCGTGATAAACTGCAAATACGCGGTACCAACAACCCCGTTGGGAAGCGTCGTGGGGGTGATCTGTCCCCATAGCGAAAGCCCGCACAGCAGCAGGCACACAGCAAGAAGAATCACGCGTCTCATCGACGCACCTCCGGAAGTGCAGCCGCCTGGGCCGGCGGCGGCACAGCCACGATGCGCGGCGCGCTATTCGCGTCGAGCACCTGGAGCGGGCCCCCGGCAGGTTCCGTCAGGCGGAACGTCGCGGCGCCCGCCAGCCGGAACAACCCGGTTGGAACGCAGGCGCAAGCGATTGTTGTCGCCGGACCGCCGCTGCGATCGAAGATGAATACCGTTCCACTGCCGTCGGCAACAAATACGCGCTGGCCGGCCGAATCGGTGTCAGCGGCAACCAGTCCCTGGATTCCATCACTCGCCGAGGCGACCACCTGGGTCACGCCGGCGCCGGTCAACCCGGTAACCTGGTACACAGTTGCGGCGAGAGTGTCGGTGACCAGCGCTTGCTGGCCTGCGTTGAAAAGCCGCACGGACGAGACGCTGCGGAACGAGCCGAGCAGGACCGGCGCGGAACCGACCGGAACACGGTAAAGGGACACCGACTCGGCCTGGCCCGCGGCCATCAGCAAGAAGCTGCCGGTATCGTCTACAGCCATGGCCGTGACCGGAGCCGGCAAGCTGGACACGTCGATTTCGGCGGGCGTGCTCGGGGCGGCAGGCAGGCCGGTGAGAATCTGCACACGGCCGGTTCCGTAATAAAGGGCCGCTGCGCTTCCGCCGGGGCTGAAGGCCATGCTGTCCGGCGCAGGCTGCGCTCCGTCGAGCGAGGCCGCCACCCAATCGCTGCCGGACGCGCGGATCAGCACCACCGAAGAATTCCTCGCGTTCACAACCAGGGCTGCGTCCTGCGCGGGTGAGATTTCCGCACGCGAAATCGTCAAGCCCAGGGCCAGGGGTTCGCCGGTAGTCGCCGCACCCGGGATGCCGCTGATCGGACGCAAGCCCCCAGCCGCACGGTCGAAGACCAAACCCAGGCGAGGGCCGCTCAGGGTGGTTACGATGCTGCTCCCTGCAAACGCAAAACTTACCGAGAAAACCGCTGTCAACGTCCGCACTAACAAGCTTGATTTCATGTCGATCACCTCTTGCGGCTAGTGCGGGGCGCCCACGGTGGGCGTCCCGGCGGTGATTGTCGTGGGAGACGTGCCGCCGCCACGAGTGGCCGCCACCGCGCCGCCGGCGGCGCCGGCCGCCGCCACGATCAGGATGACCGCCAGAACTTTCCCGGAGATCGCACCACCGGCCGCCGCGGCGGCCGCCGCGGCCGCAGCGACGTTCTGCTGGTGGATGACGATATTGGCGTCCAGGCTCCTGAATCTCGCTACCACGCGGATCTGCACGTCGCCGGCCACCTTGTTTGGTACCATTCCCCGCGCTACCGCGCGCCCGGTATCGTCGGTCATTACGGTAAGGCTGCGGCTGCCATTCGAGAAAGCACCGCTGGCGCCGTGTTCGGGCAGAAAGAATGTAACCGCCGCTCCGGCGACCGGCTTGTGGTTCTCGTCATTCACCTGGACCATGGCCTCTCGAGCCACCCGCTGGCGGATATTGTTGATCGATCCTTCTCCCTCGAGAATCGAAATATCCAATTTCGTTGGTTCCTGTTCCTGGGCCCTGACCGGGACAGGCCATGTTTGAATTAGGACAAGCTCCACGAGCAGCACGCACAGGGCACGCGCCACCGCTCCGATTCGCATTTGTATGCTCATAGCCAGAGTTCCCCTCGAAATGATAGTACGATTTGTGGCAGAATTGGAAGCATAATATCGGCTCGGATGCCGGGAGGTACCATATGCCGGTCAAAAAGACGCTTTTTTGCTCAATCTTGGGGGTGACCGCTTTATTTGCCCAATCCGGTGCGCCGGAGCCCCCTAAGCAACTTTCCGCCCGCGATTTATTCTACGCCCCAACGCCGGCCGCCCAGAAAACAGCGGGCCCGGCGAAGCAAGCTGCGCCGAAAAGGGCCGTGCCGGCCGTTGAGGCGCCGCATCCGGCGGCCGTGGAACCGCCCGCTGCCGCTCCGCCGGCCGAGCGCGATGCTCCTCCGCCGGTCTCCTCCGCGAGCGCGCAGATCATCCGGGCCGCGTACACGGGGAAACCGCTGGGGCTACGTTACAGCATCCTGCGCAACAACGGAGACGATTACCGCGAAGTTGCGCCAGACACGATCTTCCACTCCGGCGATCGCATTCGCGTCGCCGTCGAGGTGAACGATGCCGGTTACCTGTACATTGCGATGAAAGGCGCCAGCGGCACCTGGAAGATTCTCTTCCCGACCGCGGAAATCGCTGGCGGAGACAATCGCGTCGAAAGCGGCCAGCAGTATACCATCCCTTCCGCGCCGGGCCGGTTCGCTTTCGACCAGCAACCCGGCGAAGAGCAGCTTTTCATCGTACTTTCGCGGCGGCCCGAGCCCAGCCTGGAAAAGTTGATTTACTCGCTCGGCAGCCCAGTCGCATCCCCAACCAGCGCTCCTGCTGAGCCCGCCGAGCAGCCCAAGCTCCTCACGGCGCAAGTCAGCCCGCTGGGCGATCCCCTCGTCGGCCGCCTGCGCAGCGAGGTCTACGCGCGGGACCTGATATTCGAGAAGGTGGACGAAAACACTCCGGGCGAGAAGAAAGAAAATGCCGTTTATGTGCTCAACCGCACCGGCAGCCCCGACTCACGCTTGGTGGCGGATTTTGTACTTAAACATCAGTAAGGCAAGTGCGGAGCGAGGCGGAAGGCGCCCATGAAGCTGAGAACCCCATTGTTTCCGATGCTTACGGCGATATTCGCCATCGCGCCGGCCGGTAGCGCGGCCGCCCAGAGCAAGAGCCTGGAGCAGGGGCCGCGCCGCATGGAACTTACCCTGGAGCGCCGGGAAGGCAGTGCCTGGAGAGCCGTCGATCCCGGCCTGGTTTTCTCGCAAGGCGACCGCGTCCGTTTCCGCTTCCATACTAACTTCGACGGATATCTCTACGTCATGAACCAGGCGACCTCGGGCAATTACGAGATTCTCTTCCCTCGGGAGGACACCGGGGAACAGAACCGCATCGAAGCCGGAAAGGAATACGTCGTGCCTGCCGTTCAGGGATGGTTCCGTGTCAGCGGGCCGCCCGGCCAGGACGTCCTGTACTGGATGGTGACGCCGCTCGCGCTCGGAGCGCCACCGAAATATCAGCCGCTGCCCCCGCCGCCGAAGCCCGGCGCCATACCCCCGCGCCTGGTGCCGCGGTGCGATGACACGATCTTCAAGGCTCGCGGCGAATGCGTGGACGGCTCGGCCGGAGCGAAAGGAGTACGGCCGGAGGAGAAGCTGCCGGACAACCTGAGCGGGGTGCCCGGCGCCAGCTCGCGCCAGTTGATGTTCATCCGCGACAAGGATGTGTCTGTGGTAGCATCGCCTGAGCCGCTCACCGCGCCAGTGATCTACGAGTTTCGGCTGGCGCACAAGTGAAGTTATGAAGCTCGCCTGCACTTTCGCCGTTCTGTCCGCCGCAGCGGCACTGGGCGCCCAAACTCCGCCCCCCGCGCAGGCTCCGCCCGAGCAGAAGCAACAGCGCGACCTGAAATATGAAAGCGGCGCGCCACCCGCCAAATTGCCCGCCCCGGCCGCCGTCACCATACCCCGCTCGTACGCGCTGGTGCTCGGCATCGCCAATTACAAAAACCTGGCCGCCAAAGACCAGTTGCAGTTTTCCGAGCGCGATGCAGAGGCGATTTACTCCATTCTCATCAGCCCGGAAGGCGGCAATTTCCACGCGGAAAACGTGCATAAGCTGACCGGCGCGCGCGCCACCCTGGCCAACATGCGCCACGAATTGGAAGAATGGCTGCCAGCCACAGCGCGGGGCGAAGATCGCGTGCTGATTTATTTCGCCGGCCACGGCTTCGTTTTCGATGGCCGCGCCTATCTTGCACCGTACGATCTGGACCCCCACAACATCGCCGGGACCGGTTACCCCATGGAAACGCTGGGCTCGGTGATCGGCTCGCGCATCAAGGCCAAGTGGAAGGTTCTGATCACCGACGCTTGCCACAGCGGCGCCATCACACCGGAAGCCGACCGCGCCGCGGTCAGCCGTAGCCTGCTCGACCTCAGCAGCTCGCTGTTTTCGCTTACCGCCAGCCGCGACCGCGAGCGCTCCTTCGAAAGCACCGACTGGGGTGGCGGCCACGGAATCTTCACCTATTACGTTGTCAAAGGCCTGGAGGGCGCAGCCGACGAGTCGCACGACGGCATCGTCACCGCCGACGAGCTCGCCGAGTACGTTCGCCGCAACGTGCGCGAGGTGACCAACGGGCAGCAGAACCCCACTTCGGAGCGTGGCAGCTTCGACCCCAACATGCTCCTGGCGTATCTTCCTTCGGGCGCGGCGCCCGGCACACCGCCGCCGCCCAAGGACGGCACACTCATCTTCGAGACCAACATGGACGGCGTGGAAGTCTTCGTAGACGGCAAATCCGCCGGGGTAGTCAACAAGGGAACACCCCTGCGCCTGCCCGGCCTTCAGCCTGGCGTTCACACGGTGAAGGGCGTGCACATGGGCTACGAACCCGACGGCCCGCGCGAAGAAACCGTATACCCAGGACAGGAATCGACCGTCACGCTCAAAATCCTGATCGTGCGCCGCCGCCCGCACGCGGCCATCGAGCAGTTCGATAAGGGCCTGGATCTTTACAACCAGGGAACGCCCGAGAATTACCGCAAAGCCGTCGCGTGTTTCCAGGCGGCGCTCGCAGCCGACTCCAACTACAGCCAGGCGGCACTCTACCTGGGCCGCGCCTACCGCGATCTCTTTCAGGAAGACGACGCCGAGAAGGCCCTGCGGCGCGCCATCGAAATCGATCCGGATTACCTGGAAGCGCGCGCCACGCTAGGCGGAATGCTGCTCGATAAGGGCGCGCTCGACGAATCCATCCTCCAGTTGAACGCCGTGGTGCAGCGCGACCGGAGCGACGCGCTCGCCTGGTATCTGCTCGCCCAGGCCTTGCGCATGAAGGAGCTTTACGCGGACTCCATCGAGGCGGCGCGCAACGCTATTCGGCTCACGCCCAACAATGCCGAGGCGCACTTCTGGCTGGCGGAAAGCCTGCGCCTCAGCGGCAAGTACCAGGAAGCCACCGGCTCCTATCAGCAGTATTTGAAGCTTAGCGATTTCGACAGCCGCCTGGCGGGCAAGATGAACTATTATGTGCTTGGGTATCTGATCGGGTTCGGCAAGAAGAAGCGCGCCGCGCAGCGCGACGTGTGGCAGGACCTGCGCAGCCTCGCCTATTTCGGGCTTTGCGACAGTGAGCGCTTGCTGAACCAGTTCGACAGCGCCATCGCTTACTGCCAGAAAGCTCTCACCTACGATCCGTCGGATCCCTTCGCCCACTTCGGTCTCGCCCTCGCATACACGAGCAAGGCGCAAGCTTCCGGCTCCGTAGAGAGCTTGATCCCGGCGCGCAAGCACTTCTCCGAGACCATCGCTCTCAACCCCGACATGCCGGAATCCGAGCGGGCCAAGAAATACATCGCGAAGATAGACACTCTGTTAGCCACCGCCAGCAAGTGAGGCGCAAGTCTGGGACGGTCTCCGTTGAGCCGTTGGGACTATCTAAGGAATCAGGATGAAGCCCCGAAGAGCTTCGCAACGGCGCTCGGCCGATCGGCAGTCCACCGCGGCGCCGGCAACGCCGGCGGCCTTGATTGCCCACAATCGGTATGTCGTCTTCGTCTGCGTGGCGCTTGCGGTGGCTACGCTGGCGGTGTATGGGCAGACCGCCAGCCATGGGTTCATCAGCTATGACGACGATCAGTATGTCTACGAAAACTCCACGGTCCGGGCGGGCCTGACCGCTTCGAACTTCGCCTGGGCTTTCACAACGTTCTTCTACGCGAACTGGCATCCGGTGACCTGGCTCTCGCATATGCTGGACTGCCAACTGTTCGGTCTGGACGCCGGGTACCATCACCTAGTGAATGTGGGATTCCACCTGGCCAGCGCGATTCTGCTTTTGCTGGTTCTGTGGCGGACCACCCGGCGGCTTTGGCTCTCCGTCATGGTGGCTGCGATTTTTGCCTTGCATCCGGTGCACGTGGAATCGGTGGCCTGGGTCTCGGAGCGCAAAGATGTGCTGAGCGCCTTTTTCGGCATGATGGCACTGTGGCTGTACGTGCGGTACGTGGAATCGCCGACGGCGAGGCGCTACCTTTGGGTGACCTTGGTCTTTGCGCTCGGCCTTATGGCAAAGCCCATGCTGGTAACATTCCCCTTCGTTCTGCTCCTGCTGGACTACTGGCCGCTGGGCCGCTTGAAATATCCGCCGGCGTGGCCCGCCTTCTGCTCTCTTCTGTGGGAAAAGGTGCCGCTTCTGGCGCTGGCGGCAATAGACAGTATGCTGACGTTCGACGCCCAGCGGAGCTTTGGCGCGGTGGTAGCCCTGGAACGCCTGCCGTTCTCCGCGCGCCTTGCCAACGTGGCGGTCGCCTATGTGACCTACCTAGGAAAGGCCGTGTGGCCGGTGGATCTAGCGGTGCTTTATCCGATACACGGCGCGCCTGCGGAAACGGTGGCCTTAGCGGCCCTTTTGATGCTGGCCGTCACCGCTGGGGCGATGTGGGCGGCTCGACGCAACCCGTATATCTTGGTCGGCTGGCTCTGGTACGTGGGGATGCTGGTGCCGGTGATCGGCCTGGTGCAGGTGGGCGCGCAGTCTATGGCCGATCGCTACACTTACATGCCATTTGTCGGGCTGAGCATTGCCGCGGTGTGGGGCACGGCCGATCTGGTCCGAAACCAGCCCGTGCTGCAGAAGAGCGCGGCGGGCATAGCCATGTTGGCGGTGGTTGCGTTGGCGGCGATGGCCTATCGGCAGACGGCTTATTGGAAGGGCAGTGAAGAGTTGTTCGCGCACACCCTGGCGGTGACGGAGGGCAACCGCATTATCCACAATAACCTGGGAGTTGTGCTTTCGGGCGAAGGAAAGCGCGAGGAAGCCCTGGCGCAGTTTCAACGGGCCCTGGCTATTGATCCGGATTACGCGAGCGCCCATGCCAACCTGGGTCATGAATGGTTGAAAGCGGGGCGGTTCGACAAGGCCCTGCCGGAACTCAACGCGGCGTTGCGCCTGGAGCCGACTCTTGCCGGGGCTCACGCCGATCTGGGCGTGCTATTGGCCGCCGGCGGCCGTATGGAGCAAGCGCGTGGGCACCTGGAGGAGGCGCTCCATCTCGCTCCCGCCGATCCGGATTCGCACAATGATCTTTGCTATGTGCTCGGGCGGTTGGGGCGAACGGAGGAGGCGATGGCTCACTGCCGCGAGGCGCTACGGCTGAAGCCGGACTTCCCGGACGCCCACTACAATTTGGGGAACGCCTTCGCGGCACAGGGGAAGAAGACCGAGGCACAGGCCGAGTTTTCGGAGGTGCTTGCTGCCAATCCGTCGCATGCCGGGGCGCGCATGGCGCTCGACAATCTGGGGAAGTAGGAGTGGAACCTTCAGCGCGATAGGACGTCTTAGACGTCCATCTCAGGCGAAATGCGGCTAAGAGCTTTTGGAACGCTCCTGCAGTGTCCGGACCACGGTCCCGACTCCCATCCCCAGAAACCTTGCGATCTGCCGATATGACTGCCCCTGCCGGCGTAGCTGTACCACCTGTTCCCGGTCAAGACCTTCTTTGGCCTATGGGGTGACAAGTTCCTCCCCGAGCGACTATACGATGTCTTGCCAACCTTGCTTCCCTTCGTAATCATGCTGTTAGCGTTGCTGGCCGACCCGGGCGCGTTCCGGGGTTAGAGATCTTTCAGATTCCGCGGCGCCCAGCGCGTGCAGCAGGACCGCGATGCCGGGCTTTGGCGATCCGTGTTTAGCTGTGGCTGCCCCACCTGCCCGATAGCGGCGCGGGGGGATCGGCGATGGATTGCAGGCGAACGAGCAGGACGGAATCCTGGTCCTTCATCGAAGCCAGCGGTATGAAGCCGTTTTCAAGAATAAACTCGGCAGCGGCATCGGTGAGGAGCACTTCGGCGCAGGGCTTGGCGACGGATTCGCCGTCCGCGCGGTAGATGTGTAGCGGCAGGCCGCCGATCTCCCGGTGGCGAGCGGGACGCATTTCCCATCCGTCAGCCCGAAAGGCGAGGCCCAGCACGCAGGCGCAAAAGAAGGCCGGATTGCCCCACAGATAATCCGCATGAACGCTCTCCGGCATTTCTTCAACTTCCAACTGCTCCGCCGGCGAAGTGTCTTTCCCGTAGGGCAGGCGCAGCAGGAAGCGCGGCAAGGCGAGGCCGATCCACCGCGCCTCCGGAGACCGGACGAGTTCCTGCCACTCGAAACCGGGCGCATCGGAAGGAGGCACTGCTTCACCGAGGAACGGCGCACCCAACGACGCGGCGAGGCGGCCCAGCCATCGCAGGGTGGCGGCGTCCTCGGCGGTCTGTCCGAAAACGAAGTTGCCCACGATCAGAGCCCAGGGGGCTGAAGCGGAGCCGCCCAGGCATCGTTCCAGTGCACTGGCATCGGCGGCCATTAGCTCTTCGAGCGTCGCGTCAAACACGTAGATCTTGAGATCGGTGTCGGGTTGGAGCCGGTCTACCAGCATGGCGAGCGCGCGCCATGCGGCTTCGAGCGATTGGAAATGCGGGTGGTGGAGGATAGCGCGCATCTGCTCGCCCGCCGCGGCATCCACGCGCGCGGTCCATTCTTGCTGCCGCGGGTCCTGGCGTGCGGCAAGATGAGGCTCGACGGCTCTCTTGATGAAGTCAGCCAGCGCGTCGGGAGCCTCCACCACGCGCGAAGCCGGCTCTTCGTCGGCCTGCGACATCATGCTTTCCAGAAGACTCCGGCCCGACGCCGGACTCGCGGGCGCGGCGGCCGGTGGTGTTTGCCGCGGCGGCGGAACGGGCGCCGGCTGGTTCCGCAAATCCGCCAGCTTTCGGAAAGCATCGGTGCGCAGATAAATGTGATCGGGATGAAAGTCGTCGATCGAACGGAATCGCAGCGTGCCCTGCGGAAGCTGGACCGCAGGCGAAAGCGACGCGAGCACTTGGTCGAGATTGTCGCTATCCACCGCGATGGGGCGGCGTCCGGCGATGGGCTCTCGCTCGCCGCAAAACCCATGGCCGCTGAAATCACCGAGAATCAGCATGCGAAATGGCGTTTCGGCTTCGGGCACGCTGAGGATTGGTTGCGTGCCCACGCTGACATCGAGATTGACGGAAGCCCTTGAGATGCGTTCTGACATAGCTACCTCGCTACCGCGCGACGTCTGACACACAGGCGAGGCGTGAGAAATAGCCGGCTTGGAAGACTGCCGGCGCGCCGGCCATATCGAGCTCAAAGTGGACGATGAGGGGCTTGCCATTGACCTTCATCGGGTCCTTGCCCGCGCGGATGATCCACTCCAGGGAATACCCGGCGCCGGCGGGGGTCCACCGGTCGGCCCGGTTGAAGAAACGAAATACCGCCCACAGCCCTTCGTGCTCCGAGAACGAGAGCTCCGGACCGCCGAGCTTGACCGAAGCTTTCACACCGTGCGTACCGCCTCCCTGCCAGGTGAACTGCTTGGGTGTGGCTGCGCCGCCCGAGTAACTGAGACTCTGCCCGTCGATCAGCAGGTTGACCGTCTGGATATCCTCCGAAGGTTCCGGCTTGAGCGTGTAAATGAAGTGCGGGTCCTGCGCGCCGCCCGCGTAGATCGCGTCGGAAAATGCCGTGGCTGTATTGAAGAAGTTTAGGAACGCGGGGTTCACGCCGCCCGACGGACCGATGGCAAACTGCGATCCCTGTTTGACAAGCAGCTTCTGCAGGTTCTGATCGTAGAAACTCCAGAGCGCGCCATCGGGCTTGCGCAGAAGGCCGTTGACGTCAGCCAGTGTGGCCTCCACGGTCGAGTTGGGATTGAACGGATACTTGGACAACACGGCGCGGAATTGCCCGCAAAGCGACTTGCCTTTGCCATTCAGCTCGGCGGGCCCCAGCGCGCGCAGCATGCCTTCCACGTAAACGATGGGGTCTTCCAGCAGCTTCTGCACGCCGGCCTCGAGATGGGTTTCCGCATCGATCCGGAAGGCCTGTGCCATCTGACGCGTGGTGACCTTGGCCTGCGTGGCGTTCTGAAGAGTCGGAGCCGCCGCCGCGTCGTTGGGGGTTCCACCTTGGCCGGCAATCGACTCGAGAGATGCCTGCAGAGTGACGAGCGCGTTGACGTAGTTCTGGTTGGGCGGCAGGATGTATTTATCCGTGCTCCCCGGCGGGACCACGGTCTGCACCGGCTGAAACGCCGACGCCACATCGGGATCGTCTACCCCCGTGTTATTGGAGGCCAGTGCGAACAATTCGAGCAGCGGCGACTGGTTGCCGGAAAGCTGGGTCAGCTTCTGCGAAGCGTCGGCCAGACTGGCGTACCGTACCACCGAGGCTGACTTGATATAGGTCCGCCACTTCATGATGAAGTCGGCGTTGTATCGGGCGCGCAGATCCTGTTCCAGCTTGGCGCGGTCGATGTTGGCAGAGGCCTGGTCGCCGAGGACCCACTGCTCGCCGCTGAAGTACCGGTCGGCGTGCTGCATGGCGTCTTTCATGAAAGCCCAGCCGCCCTTGGAAAACGCGCCGGGCACTTCGTACGTCTCTAACACCACCTGGGCCGATCCGGCGAACTGGCGATTGAAGTTGATGGGCGGGTTGCGCTTGCCGGCTTCGGACAGCATGAAAGCGTAAACGCGCTCAGTGCCGGCGAACTGGCTCAGATATCGGCGCGCCTTTTCAATCGTGTAAGCGTCGTTGGCTTCCGAGTACGGATTCTCTTCCTTGAGCACGTCGGAGTAGAAATCGAATTGCTTCTGAACGAGCTCCTGCCGTTCCGGATCGATGGTGCGATCGGCGGCCCACCACTTCATCAGAACCGGCGAAAGAAACTGGCTGGTCGAGTGCTCGTGGTGAGAGGTCGTGATCAGATAGGCCTTCAGCGCGTCATAGGTGGGACTGTACTCCGGTCCCGGAGTCGCGGGCAGTCCGCTCAGCCCTTGTAGAATGTTGTTTTGCGTCTGCGCGAACAGCAACTGGCGGAAGCGTTCGAAATAAATGCGCCATGCTTCGGGATACAGATCGTTCCCGGCATACAGGCCCATCCGGTAAAACAACGGAGCGCCTTCCCGCCGGTACTGGCGCAAGGTCTCGAGCGACTGGCGGAGCGCCTCCAGTTTCCGCAGGCTTTCGACTGGCGCGAGATTGGCGCCGGTCACCCCGGTGGCGGCGCTGCCCTGCGCCGCGGTGCGCAGGCGCGTTTCCAGGCCGCGGTTATTGAAGAACGAAACCGTAAACAAGACGGACAGCGCCAGGCACAGCACGGCAGCCACAAGGAACAACACGCGCCGCGCGAAACTCGTCTTGGTGCTGGCGCCGCTGGCGCCCATGGCGGCGCGGTCGGAGAGCAGAACATCCGTGAACAAGTGGCTGAGGAAGAGCCATTGCGGCACTTTGCGCGTGGCGCCCACTTGCGGCGGCGGGGCTTGTGCGGCCTGCACCTGCGGGCCCGCCTTGAAGATGCCGGTGGCGCCGGCGGTCGTCCCGTAACCGGCTTGCTGCTGCGGCGCGGCAGCGGCGACCGGTGCGGTTTCGTTGATGATGATCGGCCGCACGCCAGTGAAGTAGAATCCGCGCAAAATCGGACCCACGCTCAACTGGCTGGGCCGGCACAGATCCACCAGAAACTGCACCACGGCGGGACGAATCTTGCGGAATTCGCGAGGAAATTCGTAGGTGGCGGGCAGCTTGGTAGAGTCGGTTTCGCGCGCCAGAAACTCGGGGCGGGCGTCGGCGAGCGATCGGAACAACCGTTCGAAGGTGCCGGTCAGGCGCGCGGTCTCTTCTTCGGCATACACACCTTCACTGCGGCCAGTAAGCATCGGGAGAGTCGCGCCAACCACTTGCGCAGCCTCGTCGTTACTCAGGTTCCGCACGTACTCGGTAAAGAACGGCAGCCGGTCCATCTTGGTGAACAGCACATAGACCGGGAGATTGATGCCGAAAGCCTGGGAAATCTCGCCCAGGCGGGCGCGCAAGGTGCGAGCAGCGTTCACCACGGCTTCCTGCGCGCCGGCACGAGTGAAGGTCTCGCTGTCAAAGCAGACCAACGCCGCGCGCGGCGCCTGTCCGCCTTTACCGACCACGGAGGAGCGCGGCTGCAATCTGCGGACGAAGCGGCTCCACTGGTTTGAGTCCGCCAATAGCGTGCCGCCCGCTTCGGCGAAGATGCTGCGGCGCGAGAACCAAAGATTGGCGGCGCGCGTCGGTACGATGTCGGCATTCTGATAGACCTGGCCGGCCAGCAGTTCCGGGTCGAGACCGGAATGAATCATCACGCTGGTCTTGGTGCTGCCGGGTTGGCCCATCAGAAGATAAACCGGCAGGTTGGCGATCTTAGCGCCCTGTTCGAGTTTGGCGGCGGAGAGCCTGGCCTCGGCTGCGTGCACCAGCAGCGAAATCTCGTCTCCGCCGGGCGCCACGGGTTCACCAGCCTGAGCGGCGGCGGCCTTGGCTTTCTTCTTCTTGACGAAGAAGAGAATGACCAGGACGATCAGGGCTACCACCGCAACCGCGAGCAAAACGTAGAGTATGGTCACGTGGATCTCCTTGACTAACCCGCCGGAGCGGCAATCGCCTGAACGTCCGACACTCCCGAACCCAGGGTGAGCTTGTAGCCGCCGAAAAGCAGCACCATCAATATCGCGCAGGCCAGCGCCAGCCAGCCCAACTTTCGCACCAGCGGATCCGGGCGGCTGCGCACGGTTTCCTCGGGAAGCATCCACCCCGGCGAAAGCGGCCCGAACTGGCCGCGAACACGGCGGATCTTCTCCGCGGTGAGGCTCATCACCTGCGCCAATTCTCCGCGATTTCCGGCGCTATAGCGCCCGCCAAAACCGAGCAGCAGGCAGAGGTAGTGGACCTCGAGCACATCAGCCAAGTCCGCGGAATCGTTGCGGCCGAGGAGTTGCTGCAAATGCTGAAAGAAGACCTCGCCCGCGATGTGCGTACCGAACAACTCCTCCTGCAACGGTTTGCGGAGCCAGTCGGTGAAAATGGGGTTCTGCAGATTGAGGACGGATTCGTCCAGGAACGCGACTGTGGCGAAGGTGGCGACCTTGACGTCTTCGGATGGGTAACCGGCGGCCAGCGCCTGGCTGGCGGCGGTTCTGAGCGCTTCCCGGGTATGATGCCGGAAAGACTGCGAATCGGTGACGCCCTGGCGATTCGAGCGCAGCCGTTCGATGGCGGTGAAGACTTCTTGGAAAATGAGCGGCAGGTTTTCCGGCCTGCGGGTACTGGCTGAAGGGCTCATATTAGTGTTCCAGCACGACTAGAACTTCGATTTCAGGGTCGGGAAATTCACCAGGAACGTAGGCGCCCACCTTGCGCGTCAGGTTGATGTGGTCCCAGCAGGGGCCACCCTTGCTGAGACCGAAGTATTGCGTTTCGAGGCGCGCAGAAACCGCCGGCGGCGGCACCGGCAGATGAGTCAGCGCCAGCCCGGGGAGGGCGCGCTTGACCAGCTCCCGCACAAAGGCCGGGCTGCAGACCTTGATGAGCGGCGGCGCTTTGGCCATCAGTTCGGCGTCGCCCATGCGGGCGCGGATGGCCAGCAGCCACCGCGAACGGCCCAGGCAGCGTTGGTCGGCGACGTCGCCTTCGTAGTAGTAATTCTCCGTGCGCTTCAGCGGAATTGAAATGCAGTTGGTGGGAACGATAATTTCCAGATGCGCGCGGATGTGCCGGTCGAGCTTTTCGAAGCAAGCGCTCAGGTTGTCGTGATCGTACAACGGCAGGTCGCGCGGGTGCGAATCGAGAGCGAAGGTGCACAGGGCGCCGGCGAGTCGCGACATCTCGACGAACAGCTCCTCGGGATGGCCGCGCTTGGCGATGAACTGGTGACGCAGCGGCGCCAGGGCGGAGTTCACGGCATGCATCAGCCAGAAGCTGGCTATCTGGCGCGTCGAGAACTCGGCGCGCCCGCCGCTCGTGTTGCGCGCGCCGCGGTTGATGGTGGTGCTCTTGTCGTCCAGGATTTCGATGAGACGCTGCACTAAAAGCATGAGCCGGGTGGAGGCGGAGATTCGCAGCACCGGCGGAACGAAATTGGCATCGTAAGCGAAGTGGCCGGCACCATCCCGCACTACGCGTGCGATCGGCATGGCGAGCAGGTCGCCGGCCGGTTCGGTATCGAGCAGCAGGCGCAGGTTCTTGCGGCCGAGATGCACCGTGCGTTCGTCGGCGCCGGTATTCTCATCGTGCAGGACGCGCGGCTCGGCGATGTAGCGGGCGTCGGTGATCTCGCCTTCCGGCAGCGAACAGTTGAAGCCGTTGGCCTTGCGCGGGGGAATCGCGAGCATCACGATGATGCCGTCGCGCGTAGGTGGAAACAGGTCGGCAATGGCCCGCGGCTCCGGCAGCGGATCGCTCTCCGGCATGTGGAAGAGCAGGCCGTCGCGGAAAATCCCGCGCGCGTGCAGCAGCGCAACGGTGCCGTTATGCAGCGCTTCGGCATCCAGTTCCACCCCTGCCAGACCGTACGAAGCGAACCAGAGGGACGAGGTGGCAAACTGGATGGAATCCTCGAAGTAGCGGCTCTGCACCTGGAAATGGTGCGGTCCCAGGTACATGCCTTCCGACCACACCACCCTCGATAGCAAGTTCATAAGCCCGTTGCGGATTAGAGTACCATAAGCGGCCGGGCGTGGGACTCAAATTTGCGCTAGGCGCGGTACGATGTCAGATGGAAACGGAGGGATCATGGACGTCCACCAGAAGTACGAGTTGCTGGAACCGCTGCCTGGGGAGGGTCCAAAGAGCTTCCGGGCTCGGCATAGCGGGCGCGATGTGACCGTGCACGTATTGGTGGGCGGACAGACTCCGGAGAACCAGGGGCTGCTGGCCCGGTTGCGCGCCCTTCCGCCAAATTCGCTGGCCCGGTTGATTGAAGTTGGGAACAACAGCGACGGCACGCAGTACGTTGTGACGATCGCCCCGCCCTTCCAGCACCTGGTAGATTGGCTCAAGGACCAGGAAGCCGCGGCCACGGATACCCAGAGGTTCAGTCGTGCGGGGGCGTGGAAAGTACCTACGACTCCGCCCGCGGCTGCGCCAACTCCCCTGCCCCCGGTCGAGCCCGCGGCGCCGAGCGCATTCGCCGACATGTTTCGGGCGTCAGAGCCTGCCCCCACCGGCCAGACGATGGCGCCGGACGCGTCCGCTGCACCGCCGCCGGTCGCTTCCGAGCCGGGGGAGTTCACGCGCCTGTTTCAAACCGGAGCGGTTCCCGCAGCTCCGCCGGCTGCACCTTCGCCAGTGCCTCCGGCGATTGCCAAGATCCCGCAGCCATCCCTCACACCGGTAAAGCCAACACCGCAAGCGCCGGCCGCAGCGCCCGCTGCTCCCCCCGCTCCGCCACCGCCGGCCGCAGCGCCTGGACCGCCGCCGGTCGCTTCCGCGCCGGGAGAATTCACGCGCCTGTTTCAAACCGCGGCGGTTCCCGCGGCTCCGCTGGCTGCACCTTCGCCAGTGCCCCCGGCGATTACCAAGGTCCCGCAGCCATCCCTGACACCGGCAAAGCCAACACCGCAAGCGCCGGCCGCAGCGCCCGCTGCTCCCCCCGCTCCGCCACCGCCGGCCGCAGCGCCTGCACCGCCGCCGGTCGCTTCCGCGCCGGGAGAATTCACGCGCCTGTTTCAAACCGCGGCGGTTCCCGCGGCTCCGCCGGCTGCACCTTCGCCAGTGCCTCCGGCGATTGCCAAGATCCCGCAGCCATCGACCGGGCCTGCGGCGCCGATACCGCAAGGGCCTGCGGCACCGCCAGCGGGGTCGTCACCAGGCGAATTCACGCGATTGTTTCGGGAGCCGGCCGCCCCGATGGCCGAGCCAACGCCACCACCGCCGCCGCCCGCTTCGAGTTCCCCCGGAGATTTCACGCGGATGTTTCAGCAATCCTCCATGCCATCCGCTCCGGCGCCCGGGGACTGGCCGGCGCCGCCGCCGCCGCCAGCGGAGGCCGGTGAATTCACTCGCCTGTTTCAGTCGCCGTCCCCGGCGGCGCCGCCGCCGGAGAGTCGTTCACAAGGGAGCGAATTCACACGGTTCTTCCAAGCCCCACCTCCTGAAACCGAGGGACCTCCCTTGCCCGCGGCGTCCGGGTTCCCGTCCGCGGCCGGAGCGCCGTCAGCTCCGCCGCCACGGCATGCCGCGCCCGCTGGCGCGACGCAGGCGTTTGCGATTCCGTCGGTGCCGCAGCAGGGGCAAATGCCCGACGCACCGCAGGGCCCCAGCGAGTACACCCGCATGATGGCGGCTGCCCCAGTCCCGGGTGCAGGCGGTGCCGCCGCGCCACCAGCGCTTGGATTTCCGCAAATGCCTCAGATGCCGCAGGCCAACCTACCCGCAATGCCGCAGGCGAACGTACCCCAGATGCCAGGCATGGCGCAACCCGCGATTCCGCGGCCGGCGGTGCCGCAGTTCTCCGTCCCGCAACCGCCGGCGCCGGTCAAGGCGCCCTCAACCAACCTCTTGCTGTTCGCAATTCTGGGGCTGCTGATGTTTCTGGTGGGCGGGTTGATTGTGTTCCTGTTAATGAGACACTAGCTCCGCGACCGTATCGCACGGTCGGAGACACAGCAGCCGCCCCTACCCCGCTTGCGGCAGCAGAATGATCAGTTCGAGTTGCGGGTTGGGCAGATCCGCAGGGACGTATGCAGCCAGGTTGCGGGCACGCTGCACGGCTTCCCATGCGGGGCCGGATTGGCTCAGGCTGAAATACTGGTGGTTCAGCTTGACCGGAATTGCGCTGGGCGGGGCCGCGACGTAGGTCAGCGGCACGCCGGGCAGCGCCTGCCGCACCAGGTGGTCGATGTGGCTCGCCGAGCAGACTTTGACCAGTTGCGGCGTCTTTCCCACGATCTCCGCCCGGCTGGTTTCAGCGCTCACCGCCAGGTACATTCGGGTGTTGACCAGGTACTTATCGTTGTCGAGCGAGGTTGCGTAAATTGCCGGCTGCACCAGTTTCAGCGGCAGCGACACGATGTTGGTGGGCACCACGGTTTCGAGCAACGTACGCAGCTTTTCGTCCAGGTCCGTGAAGCAGACGCCGAGGTTGTCGTGATCGTAGGTTGGCAGATCGCGCGGGTGGATGGTCGAGGAAAACGTGGAGAGCGCTCCGGCCAGCGAGAGCATCGCGTTGTACAGCGCCTCGGGATGCCCGCCCCGAGTTTCGAATAAGTGGCGGACAACCGGGAAGGCTGTGTTGACCGTATAGAGCAGCCAGAAATTGGCGATATCGGCGGCAGTGAAATCCGCCAGGCTCTGATTCTTCTGCCGCCGCACTCCGGCGATGGCGCTGGAGCGCGCGGTGAGAATCTCCACCAGGCGGCGCGCAATCGAAACCAGGTGGTCGCTGGCGGCGAAATCCACCAGCGGCGGCACGAAGCTGGGGTCCAGTTGAAAAGTGCCGGTCTCGCTGCGCTGGACGCGAGCCACGCGCAACGTGGAGTAGCCGTCGCGGCTCTCGCCTTCCACCAGCAGCCGCAGATTCTTGCGCGCCACCTGGACCGGTTTTTCCGTCATGCCGGTGTTTTCGTCGCGGAACACCTCGATTTCCGCGTGATACCTGGCGCCGCTGTCGCGCGTGGAAGAGGCCACGTTCAGACCCCGCTCGCGGTATTGCGGAACGGCCAGGTAGAGGTCGGCCGTGGTTTGATCCGGCTCGAAACATTCCGCCAGCTCTTTGGGCGGCGGGGCGCTGTCGGACCCGGGTATATCGAAGATGAGCCCGTCCGGCAGGAGCCCGGACGCGCTGGCGATACCGAACACTCCACCGCCGAGAGCTTCCCGGCTCACCTGCAATGTGGCGAAGCCCCAGGGGCGGAACGAGAGACTTTCCAGGTGGAACTCCAGGAGGTTCTCGAGAAAGCGATCCTGGAGTTGCAGGTGCTGGGGAGTCAGAAACGTGCCCTTCGTCCAGATCACCGGTTGCAATCGCCGCATTCGCATTCACAGTACCAGAACTTGCCGATTATGCCAACTGTTTTGCGAATGCCGCCGGTCCGGGCGCGAGACAGCCTGTCTCAAGTATCTCGTCCAGCGGCGGAATCTGCGGTACAGTGTCGTGAGGGCTCTCGATGCTCACTCCGCTCAGCGCGAATCCAAAGCAGCTTCTCGAGTTTGTTAGGGAAGCCGGCTTCACGCACGAGCAGTTCCAGCAAAACCCGACGCTGCGCGACCTGCCTTCGCGCCGCCTCGGCAACCTGCCGGACCTCCTCGAGCGCACTTCCGACATCACCGCGCTGAATGTCCTGTTGCGCTGGTTTTTCCTGGGCGTACCGCTAGAGAGCAAGTCCTTCGCGGGCGTCGTCCCGGCACCGGTGGTTACCCAACTGCTGGAAACGGGAATGCTGGTTCCGGACGGCGACCGGCTCACTCCCAAGGTCATGCTGACGCCATGCGAGGGCTTTCTGTTCGCGGCCGATCCGGCCGGCACGCTGGAGTCGCCGGAATCCTCCGGGATGGTTCTGTGGCCGAATCCTTCCACGCGCTCGCTGCAAATGTTCACCATCCGGCGGCCTTCGGCGGCGACTCTGGATTTGGGCGCCGGCTGCGGGATACTGGCGATCCTCGCTTCGGGTCACAGCCGCCAGGTGGTGGCGACGGACCTGAACCCGCGCGCCACCGAATTTGCCCGCTTCAACGCCTGGCTCAACGGTATACGGAACGTCGACTGCCTCACCGGCGACACCTTCGGACCTGTCCAGGGCCGGAAATTCGACCTTATCGTCAGCAACCCCCCGTTTTTCGTAACCCCGTCCACTGGGCAGATCTATTGCGAAAACAGCATGGAATTGGACGGTTACTGCCGGGAACTCGTCCGGGCAGCGCCCGGCTACCTCAACGAAAACGGCTTCCTGCAGATCACCTTCGAGTGGGTCCAGGTGAAGGGGCAGTCCTGGCAGGATCGCCTGAAGGAGTGGCTGGAAGATACCGGCTGCGACGCCTGGGTGCTCCGCAGTTACGCGCGCACGGCCGCTGCTTACGCCGCCGAACGGATCAACGGAATCATGCCGTACTCGCCGCTGACCGCCAACCAGAGGTTCGACGAATGGATGGCCTACTATCGCGCCCGTCAAGTCGAAGAGATCCAGGGCGGAATCCTGGCCATGCACCGGAGGTCCGGTAGGAACTGGATCCGCATCGAGGAGGTGTCCAGCCTGGACTGCAGGGAGCCATTCGGCGAATCCGTCCTTGAATTGTTCGCCAACCAGGGCAGCCTGGAAACGGACCGCTCCATGGACCAAATGATGGCCTGGAAGCCACGGCTGCCATCCGATGTGCGGATCGACCAGCAGTTGCGCCTGGAGGCTGGGGAGTGGAAGCCCTCCTCAATGCAACTGAGGCGGCCGGGCGGGCTCCCCAGTTCGCTGACGCTGGATCCGCAAGTGGCCGATTTCCTACGTAGATGCGATGGGAGCCGAACTTTGGGCGATCTGGGGCGGGATCTCGCAGCGGCGGTCAAGGTCGATCCGGAACAGGTGTGCCAGCAGTGCTGTGCGGTGATACGGAAACTGGTGGAGCGCCGCCTGGTGCTGGTGTGAGATTCCGCACGTGGCGTCCCCCCGGGAAGGTCTGGTACCCGGATTTGGCAAAAAACTTGACGTTCGGCCTCGCGTCGCATATAGTGTGTCTCACTGAACGAATTATTCGGGAGGTTCCATGGCAAGAGAAAGTACGCAACATAAATTGGATCGGGTACGTTCCCCACGCGTACAGATCACGTATGACGTCGAAGTGGGCGGAGCGATCGAGTTGAAGGAGCTTCCCTTCGTGGTCGGGGTGCTGGGGGATTTCACCGGCCAACCGGAACAGCCCCTGCCCAGATTAAAGGACCGCAAGTTCGTCGAGGTCAATCCGGACAATTTTGACACGGTCCTGGAGGGCATGAAACCGCACCTCAACTTCTCGGTGGAAAACAAGCTGAGTGAAGAACCAGAGGCCGCAAACCTCAAGGTGGACTTGAAGTTTTCCAAGCTGGAAGACTTCGAACCGCAGAATGTGGCGCGCCAGGTCAAGCCGCTCAAGGAACTGCTCGATCTGCGGACCCGGCTTTCCGATCTCCGCGGCAGCTTGCAGGGCAACGACAAGCTGGAGGAAATACTGCTCGAAAGCGTCGGCAACACCGAGAAGTTGGACAAGCTGAAGGACGAAATTGGAAAGGGAAAGGGAGGCGATTCCAATGGCTGAGGCAAAGAGTGCGCCGGCTTCCGTGGCCGCCGGCGAACAGGTTCAGGAGAAGAGCCTGCTCGATCAGATCGTGGAGGAAGGCCGCTTTGGCGTGGAGCCGGCTTCACGCGAGCGCGGCAAGAACCTGGTGAAAGAGTTTGTGGCGCAGGTCCTGGAAGGCTCCATGACCATTGCGCGCGATGCGGAGATGATGATCAATGCCCGCATTGCGCAAATCGACCATTTGGTGTCCATCCAGTTGAACGAGATTATGCATCACCCCTCGTTCCAAAAACTGGAAGCCAGTTGGCGCGGGGTCAAGTACCTGATGGATCAGAGCGAAACCGGCACCATGCTCAAGATCCGCGTCCTCAACTGCAGCAAGAAAGAGTTGCTGAAGGATCTGCAGCGCGCACCGGAATTCGACCAAAGTGCCCTGTTCAAGAAGGTTTACGAGGAAGAGTACGGCGTCTTCGGTGGCGCCCCCTTCGGCGCCCTGGTGGGAGACTACGAATTCGGCAAGCACCCCGAGGACATCGAATTATTGGACCAGGTTTCCCACGTGGCGGCGGCCGCTCATGCGCCCTTCTGCACCGCGGCCAGTTGCGACATGCTCAACCTGCCGTCCTGGACAGCCCTGGACGCTCCTCGCGACCTGGCCAAGATTCTGGATACGACGGAGTATGCCAAGTGGAAGGGGTTTCGGCAGTCGGAAGATTCCCGTTACGTGGCCCTCACCCTGCCTCGCGTTCTCGGCCGGTTGCCATACGGCAAGGACACCAAGCCGGTGGAGGACTTTAATTACGAGGAGCATGTGGACGGAAGCGATCATTCGAAGTACCTGTGGATGAATGCGGCTTTCGCCCTCGCCTCGCGGATGACCAATTCCTTCTCGCAGTATGGCATGTGTGTTGCCATGCGGGGCGTGGAAGGCGGCGGCCTGGTGACTGGCCTGCCGGTCCACAACTTTTACACCGATGAGGGCGACTTGGCAATGAAGTGCCCCACCGAGATGACGATTACCGACCGGCGCGAAAAAGAGCTGGCGGACCTCGGCTTCGTGCCCCTGGTGCACTGCAAGGACACCGACTACGCCGCGTTCTTCAGCGTGCAGTCCTGCCAGAAGCCGAAACTGTTCGACACCGATTCCGCTAATGCCAATGCGCGTTTGTCGACGCAAATTCCCTATATCATGGCCGTCTCGCGTTTCGCGCACTACCTGAAGGCCATGATGCGCGATAAGATCGGAAGCTTCATGTCGCGCACCGACGCCGAGATCTTCCTGAATCGCTGGATTACCCGGTATGTGGTTCCCGATGACACGGCGTCGCCGCAGATGAAAGCAAGGTGTCCTTTGCGGGAAGCTCGCGTGGATGTGACGGAGATTCCGGGGAAGCCGGGCTCCTACCGGGCCGTCGCTTTTCTGCGGCCGCACTTCCAGCTTGAGGAGCTGACGGTTTCGCTGCGTCTTGTGGCGGATCTGCCGGCGCCGGCCAAGTAGGGTCGGGTGCCGCAGTTTGGTATGTAAAGAGTTCAATTTGGAGACGGAGGAAAGGAGAAATCTGTGGCTGTAAACGCGTATTTGTATGTTGACGGTGTTACGGGACCCAGCGGCAGCAAGACCGGGTTCATCGATATCCTGTCGTTCAGTTGGGGTGTGTCCCAGACATCCACCTATGGCGCCGGTGCATCCGGCAAGGAAGCCAAGGCCGGCCGGGCCGACTTCTCAAACCTCACCATCATGAAGGTCCTGGATAAGACCACCCCCTTATTGTGCGATCACTGCGCCAGCGGCGACATCTTGAAGAAAGTCTATATTCTTTACGACAAGCCTGTAGGCGACAAGCAGGCCGACTATTTCCGCATCTACCTCAAGGATGCGCTGGTTACGTCGGTACAGTTATCGGGCAGCAACGAAAACCCCACCGAGTCGGTTAGTTTCGCCTTCCAGGCCGTGGAGATCGCTTACAAGCCGGAGAAGGACGACGGGTCGCTCGACGCCGCGCTCAGCAAGGGCTACGACCTTGAGATGCTGAAGGCCGACTACGCGGCCGATAAGCCAATGGACTAGCGCTTAGGCCCCGACATGAAAGCCAAGGAACTTCTCGATGCCGGGAAGGTCCGGGAAGCGGAGAAATCTCTCAGCGCCTTTCTCCGCGACAACCCTGCGGATACCGCGCTGCGGACGTTTCTTTTCGAGCTCCTCTGCTTCTCCGGGCAGTACGGTCGCGCGGAGAAGCAGTTGGGCATTTTGGCCAAGGGCAGCCCCGAAGCCGAAATGGGCGCGGTGCTCTACTTCTCCGCCCTGCACGGCGAAAAGACCCGCAATTCGATGTTTCAGAAGCAGGAGTTCCCCGCGGCCCCGGCACCCGCGTCCCCGCCGGGAACGCTGAATGGGAAACCGTTTCAGTCCATCAGCGACGCCGACCCTGCCATCGGTCCGCGCCTGGAAATGTATGCAGCGGGAGCCTATCTGTGGATCCCGTTCGAGCACATCGCTTCGGTTCAAATCGCGCCTCCTCGCGTCCTGCGTGACACCCTGTGGACTCCCGCTTTCGTCCTCACCGGCCCGAGTTTTAAAGGCACCGACATCGGGCAGGTGCTGATTCCCGCAATCTACCCGTTCTCATGGAAGTCCGACGACGAATCGGTTTGGCTGGGCCGCTCGACCGAGTGGGTTGCCGACGATGAGGGCCACGAGTTCCCGGTAGGGCAGAAGATGTTCGTCGTGGATGGCGAGGAAGTTCCGCTGCTGGAGGTCCGGTCGCTGGAGTTCACTTCCGATGCCACTGCGTGAAGACATTCTCAATCCGATCGCCGGTGATAATCCCAGCGGTCAAAGCCTCCGCTACGCTCCCGTTTATGACAAGATCAAGGAGGCCCGTCGCGAGGACGACGAGTTGGCCCAGGGCGCCTGGCAGCACGAGCGCAAGGTTGCCGACTGGGTTCAGGTTTCCAGGCTTTGCCAGGATGCCATCGCCACCCAGAGTAAAGACCTGCAACTGGCGGTGTGGCTCTCGGAAGCTCTACTCAAACGCGAGGGCGTCCGCGGCTTTTGCGAAGGCCTGAAATTGTGCCATGGCCTGGTGGATAAGTTCTGGGACACCCTCTATCCTGAACTGGAGGACGGCGACGCCGAACAACGTGCGGCCCCGTTGGACTGGCTTGGCTCCAGGCTGATTGTGGCGGTCAAGAGCGTTCCGCTGTGCCACGACGGCTACAATTTCCTCCAGTACAAGGATTCGCGGGTGGTTGGTTTCGAGGATCAGGCGCAGAGCAAGGAACAGAAAGCCGCCCGCGAGAAGGCCCTGAAAGAGGGCAAACTGGCGCCCGAGATTTTCGATAAATCCTTCGTCGAAACACCCAAGGCCTTTTACGCCGACCAGGAAAAGCAATTCGACGCCGCGGTCGCGGCAGTCGCCGCACTCGACGAAACTTGCCAGCAGAAATTCGGCGCCGCGGCGCCGGGGTTCGGCAGGCTCAGCGAAGGGTTGACGGAAGTCCGCCAATTGGTCCACAGCCTGCTGCAAAAGAAACGGGAAACCGAGCCGGACCCGGTGGAAGAGGTTGCCGCGGAATCCCCCCCCGAAGGAGCGGCCGAAGGAGCCGAGGGAGCCGAAAAAGCGGAGGGTGGTGGCGCTTCGATCGGGCTGGGCTCGCATGTTTCGGCCGAGCCCGCCGAGCGCCGCGAAGCCATCGCAGCGGTCGTGACCGCCGCCGCGGTTCTCCGCAAGCGCGATCCCTTCGGCCCCGCCGCTTACCTGATGCTACGAGGGCTCCGCTGGGGCGAGTTGCGCGGCTCCTCCGACCCGCAAGTCCTCGAAGCGCCGCCCAGCGACCTCCGCCAGCAGGTCAAGGCGCTGGCGACGCGCAACCGCTGGGCCGATTTGCTGGACTTGGCCGAACAGATTATGGCCCTTCCGTGCAGCCGTGCCTGGCTCGACCTGCAGCGGTTCGTGGTGGAGGCCTGCACGGCGCTGGGCGACAATTACAACGCGATCGCGGTTGCCATCCGCTCCGAGCTGCGCACACTGCTGCGCGACCTCCCGCAACTGCTCGATGCTACGCTTACCGACGACACACCGGCGGCCAATTCCGAAACGCAGAAATGGCTGCGCGAACTCCTCGCCGAACCATCCGACGCGCCTCCGCTTCCCGGTGCGCCACACGGTCCCGCCAGCGGCGATTCGCGCGCGCCCGGCTGGCAAAAGCGGTTTGTCGATCCGCAGGCCCTCGCCCAGGAGGCCATGCGGGCGGGCCAGCAGCAGAAAGCGGTCGAGATCCTGCAGCGCGAAGTGGAACGGGCGCCCAACGGCCGCGCCCGCTTCCTGCGCAAGATGCAGTTGGCACAAATCTGTATCGCCGCCGGCAAGGACTCGATCGCCCAGCTCTTGCTGGACGATGTCGCAGCCGCCATCGATACGCACAAGCTGGACGATTGGGAGGATCGCGAGACGATCGCGCGGGCCCTGGTTTTCCTGTTGCAGAACAGCAAGAAGATCCAGGCGGACGCAAAAGCCAAGCAGGCGCTGTTCGAGCGCGTCTGCCGGCTGGATCCCGTTCAGGCGCTCTCCGTATAAACCATGCCCCGACCCGGTCCCGATGCGGCAGTCACCTTGTCGGTGTTCGATCGGCTGATCGACGCCGACCCGCGGAGCTCGAGCGAAGCGCCCTTCACGCGCGCGCAGTCCGTCCGGATACTGCGCGATGCCGTGCGTCGCGACCTCGAATGGCTCCTCAATTCGCGGCAGGTGGCTTTTCCGCCGTCCGAAGGCCTCCGCGAGCTGAATCGCTCGGTATATGTCTACGGCCTGCCCGACTTCACCGCATACAACCTGGGATCCGCCGCCGCTGAGACCAAGCTGACCCGCCAGTTGCAGTCCGCCTTGAAATTCTTCGAGCCCCGGCTGGCGAAGGTGCGCGTGGTGCCGATCGAGCCGCTGGTGACCAAGACCCGCACGTTCCGCTTCCGCATCGAAGCCCTGCTGATGATGGATCCCGCGCCCGAACATATCTCTTTCGACACGGTCCTGCAACTGACCACCAACCAGTACGAGGTTCAGAATGCGGGATGACGTCCTGCTGTATTACGAACGCGAGCTGACGTACCTGCGGGAGATGGGAGCGCAGTTCGCCGGGAAGTACCCGAAAATCGCGGCGCGGCTCATGCTCGAGGAGTCCAAGGAATCCGAGGACCCCCACGTGGAGCGACTGCTGGAGGCCTTCGCCTTTCTGGCTGGGCGTGTGCATCTGAAACTCGACGACGATTTCCCCGAGATCACCGAAGCGTTCCTCGGCATCGTCTACCCGCACTTCATCCGGCCCGTTCCTTCCATGTCTATCGTCGAGCTCCACCTCGACCTGGAGCGCGGCAAGCTGACCACCGGTCTGAAAATCGATCGCGGCACGGTGCTCTATTCCCGTCCCGTCGGCGGCGTACCTTGCAAGTTCCGCACCTGCTATGACACCACCGTGTGGCCGGTGAGCGTAACTGCCGCCGAGTGGACAAGCCCCAGCCAGTTGCGCCCGCCTCTGCGCGCACCCGACGCGGCCCACGCCCTCCGGCTGGCGGTGAATTCCGCACCGGATGTCCCTCTGCCCAAGCTGGCACTCGACCGTCTCCGCTTCCACCTCACCGGCGAGAACAACCTGGTGCACGCGCTATATGAGCTGCTTTGCGCCAAGCTCACCCGGATCGTGGTTCGCGACCCGAGCAACCCCAAAATCCCGCCGGTGACTCTGCCGGCTTCCTCGCTGCGCCCGGTTGGATTCGCCGAAGACGAAGGAATGGCGCCGTACCCGCTCCGCTCGCACATCGGTTATCGAATCCTGCAGGAGTTCTTCGCGCTGCCAGCCAAGTTCCTTTTCGTCGACGTAACGGGCCTGGACGACGTTTGGGGCGCGGGCTTCCGGAACAGCTTCGAGCTGGTCTTCCTGTTTTCCAGTGCCGGCGACGAGGAGCGCGTGCAGCGGCTGGAGATCGGTGTTTCACCCAAGACATTTCGCCTCGGCTGCGTTCCGATCGTCAATCTGTACCCGCAGACCACCGAGCCCATTCTGCTCGACCAGCGGAAATACGAATACGAGATCAAACCCGACATCCGGCGCCCTGCCGCCACCGAGGTCTTTTCCGTCGACGAGGTCGGTTCCATCGATTCCGATACCCGCGAGGTCGTCACCTACCGCCCGTTCTACTCCTACCGTCAGGAAACCGCGGGCACCAGAAACGAATGCTACTGGATCGCCAACCGCCGGGCTTCCAATCGCCTGAACGACGACGCTTCGGACATGTACATCTCGCTGGTGGACCGCTCCGGACGCACGGCTTTCCCCGACGCCGACACGCTGACGGTGCGCACCACGTGCACCAATCGGAATCTGCCCGCGCGCCTGCCCTTCGGCAATGCGGACGGCGATTTCGAACTGGAAGGCAGCACGCCGATCAAGAGCATCGTGGCCCTGACCAAACCCACTCTTCCGTTACGGCCCCCCACTTCCAAGATGGCGCTGTGGCACCTGGTCTCGCATCTCTCGCTCAATCACCTGTCCCTGGTGGAGGACGGCCGCGACGCTCTGCAACAGATCCTGCGTCTCTACGACTTCACCGATTCCCCGTTCGCTCAGAAAATGATCGAAGGGATCGCCGATTTGAAGAGCCGCCCGTACTTCGCCCCCATCGTCACCGAGAATGGTGTGACTTTCGCGCGCGGAACCCGTGTCGAACTCGAGCTCGATGAGGAGCAGTTCGTGGGCGGCGGCGTCTACCTTTTTGCCAGCGTGATCGAGCACTTCCTGGCTCTCTACGCGACGCTCAACAGCTTCACCCAGCTCAGCGCCAGAACCCGGCAGAGGAAGGAGGTGATCCGCGAATGGCCCCCGCGAGCGGGACAGAAAATCCTGGTCTGATGCCGCCGGCCGCATCCCTGGCCGAAGTGCGGCGCGATATCGAGGAACATCCTGGCCGCTTCGAATTCTTTCAGGCCGTGCGCCTGCTGCTGCGGATTTTCAACCAGCGGGAAGTGCCCGGTGGTTTCACCTCCGGCGCCCGCGAGGCCGTGCGCTTCCGCGCCCACAACACACTCGCTTTTCCTCCGAGCCAGATCGATTCCATCGACTGGGATGGCGATGTGCCCGCCATGACCGTGAATTTCATGGGTCTGACCGGCCCCATGGGTGTTCTGCCACGCGTCTATACGGAGTTGATCCTGTCGCGCGTTCGCTCTCGCGATCGCACGCTGGCCGACTTTTTCGATATTTTCAACCACCGCATGATTTCCCTGTTCTACCAGGCATGGGAAAAGTACCGCTCTTCGGTGGCCTACGAGCGTGACGGACGGGACCGCGTCTCGAAGTATTTCATGTCGCTGATCGGCCTCGGCACCGATGGCCTGCAGGACCGCATGGTGGTCCGCGACGATTCCCTGCTCTATTACACAGGCCTGCTGTCCCTGCAGCCGCGCTCGGCCGTTGCGGTCCGCGGCGTGCTCCAGGACTATTTCGGCATTCCCGTGGAGGTGGAGCAGTTCGTGGGAGCCTGGCAGCCACTCGGGAAAGCCGATCAGTGCGACCTGGGCAGCGGCGCGCCGTTGAGCTCGCAACTCGGGGTGGGCACCGTGGTGGGCGACGAAATCTGGGATCAGCAGTCGCGGATCCGCCTGAAATTGGGCCCGCTGACGCAGGAGCGGTACCTGGACTTTTTGCCGGACGGGGCCGCATACGAACCCCTGCGCGAGTTGGCGCGGTTCGCTTGCGGCGCCCATCTGGAAATCGAGGTTCAGCTAATCCTGCAGCGCGCAGTAGTGCCGCGCTGCAAATTGGGCGAAGATAGTCTGGCGGGACCGCGATTGGGCTGGTTCACCTGGATGAAGTCCGGACCGGACTTCGACCGCGCGCCCGCGGATACCGTGTTGCTGCTGCCATAGGGGAGGATACATGGGACTCAATCTACGATCACTCATCGCGAAACTGAACGATTCGGCGCGCCTGGCGTTGGAGGCATCCGCGGGATTCTGCTTGTCCCGGACTCACTATGACGTCGAAATCGAGCATTACCTGATGAAACTGCTCGATTCCAGCGATGGAGACTTCGCCTTCATTCTGAAACAATTCGGCGTCGACAAGTCGCGCCTGGCGGCGGAGCTGACGCGCAGCCTCGACAAACTCAAATCCGGCAACGCGCGCACGCCTGCGTTGAGCCCGTCGCTGCTGAAGATGTTCACCGAGGCCTGGACCATCGGCTCGATCGACTTTGAGTCCACCCGCATCCGCACCGGATTCACCATCCTGGCGCTGGTCTCCGATGAAGAATTAGCCCGCATTGTGCGCGAAGTCAGCAAAGAGCTGCAGAAGATTCAGGCTGACTCTCTCAAGAAAGACTTCCTGAGCATCGTCGCCAATTCGGTCGAAAGCGAGGAAATGGCGGCCGCCGAAGCCGCCGCGCCGGAAGGCGCGAAGCGTCCCGGAGCCGGCGGTAAGACTCCCAACCTTGATCAGTACACCGTCAACCTCACCGAGAACGCCCGCCAGGGCAAAGTGGACCCCGTCCTGGCGCGCGATTCCGAGATCCGCCAAGTGGTCGATATTCTCACCCGCCGGCGCCAGAACAACCCCATTCTGGTCGGCGAAGCCGGTGTCGGCAAAACCGCCGTGGTGGAGGGTTTCGCTCTCCGGATCGCGCAGGGCGATGTGCCGCCGGTGCTGAAAAACGTCGCCGTGCGGACGCTGGATCTGGCGCTGCTGCAAGCCGGGGCGGGAGTCAAGGGCGAATTCGAAAACCGCCTCAAGGGATTGATCAACGAAGTCAAGAACTCGCCCACGCCCATCATCCTGTTCATCGATGAGGCCCACACCATGATCGGCGCGGGCGGCCAGGCGGGCCAGAACGACGCCGCCAACCTGCTCAAGCCGGCCCTCGCCCGCGGCGAATTGCGCACGGTTGCCGCGACTACCTGGTCCGAGTATAAGAAGTACTTCGAAAAGGATCCCGCCCTGGCGCGCCGTTTCCAGTTGGTCAAGGTCGAGGAACCCACCGAAACCCAATGCGCGCTTATGTTGCGCGGAACGGTCCCCACGCTGGAAAAGCATCACAAGGTCCGCATCTTGGATGAAGGACTGCTCGCCGGCGTCAAGCTCTCGCACCGCTACCTGCCGGATCGCCAGTTGCCGGACAAGGCCGTCAGCGTCCTCGATACGGCCTGCGCCCGCCTGGCGCTGGGTCAGAACTCCACGCCGCCAGCCATTGAGGACTCCATTCGCACACTCGAAGACCTCGCCGTACAGACGCGTATCCTGGAGCGGGAGTCCGCCGCGGGCGCGGATCACGCGGAACGGCTGGCCGCTATTGCCGAGAAAAGGACCAAGACCGAAACGTACCTCAAGGAATTGACTGATCGCTGGGAGAAGGAGCGCGATCTGGTCAACCGCATTCGGGAGATCCGCTCGCAACTGGAAACCGGCAACGCGCCCGCGCCACCGCCCCCCGCCGAAGCCGCGCCGGCCGTCGCTGACGCCGCCGCAGCGGCAACCGCTGCCGCGCCGGCACCGCCCGCGCCCGACCCCGAACAGCTACGCGCCCAGCTTGCCGAATTGAACGATCAACTGGCCGCCATGCAGGGCGAAACACCGTTGCTGCGCGTCTGCGTGGATGCCCAGATCATCGGCGAGGTGGTCTCCGCCTGGACGGGTATTCCCGTCGGCAAGATGCTCAAGGATGAAATTGCCACGGTGCTCTCGCTGGAGCAGCACCTCGGCGCGCGCGTCATCGGCCAGGATCACGCCCTCGCCATGATCAGCCAGCGCGTGCGCACCGCGGGCGCCGGTCTGGACGATCCCGGCAAACCGGTAGGCGTGTTTCTGCTGGTCGGCCCCAGCGGCGTCGGCAAGACCGAGACCGCGCTGGCGCTTTCCGACCTCCTCTTCGGCGGGGAGCGGAACCTGATCAGCATCAATATGTCCGAGTTTCAGGAAGCCCACACCGTTTCTACCCTCAAGGGATCGCCTCCCGGCTATGTGGGCTACGGCGAAGGCGGCGTGCTCACCGAAGCCGTTCGCCGCCGCCCGTATTCGGTGGTGCTGCTGGATGAAGTCGAGAAGGCTCACCCCGACGTGCTGGAGCTCTTTTTCCAGGTTTTCGACAAGGGCCAGATGGAAGACGGCGAAGGCCGCGAGATCGACTTCAAGAACACCATCATCATCCTGACCTCCAACGCCGCCACCGACAGCATCATGAAGCTCACCGCCGACCCGGAAACCATGCCCGAGCAGCAGGGGCTGGTCAAAGCCATCAAGCCGGAACTGGACAAGATCTTCAAGCCCGCTTTCCTGGGACGCCTGGTCGTCATCCCCTACTTCCCCATTCGCGATGAAGCCTTGAAGAAGATCATTGTGCTCAAGCTCGCCAAGATCCAGCGCCGCCTCCAGGAAAGCCACCGAGTCACACTCACCTACGACGCCGCCCTGGTCGACGAAGTGGCCCGCCGCTGCACCGAAGTGGAGAGCGGCGCCCGAAACGTGGATAATATTCTGACCAATACGATGTTGCCCGAGATATCCACCCAGATTCTCGGGAAGATCGCCGAAGGACTCAAACCCGATGCAGTTCACGTTGCTGTCGGCGAAAACGGAGAGTTCACTTATTCGTAAGCGGCGTCAGGCGCCTGGCCGGCCCGACGGGCCGATTGGAGGACGATAAGTTGCCCGCAACGCAAATTGAACGTCCATTCCGCATTAAGACGACGCTGGGCGAAGACGCCCTGCTGTTGAACAGCTTCAACGGTTACGAGCGCGTCTCCACGCCCTACCGCTTTATCGTGCAATTGCTGTCCGACGACCCGAATATCGACATGAAGGGCCTGCTGACTAAGCCTGCGGTCCTGTCCATCAAGTTGGACGATGAAACAGAACGGCATATTCACGGGCTCTTCAACCGCATCGCGCTGATGGAATATGGCAAGGACGGCATGGCCCTGTACCAGGCCGAGTTGGTGCCCTGGCTTTGGTTCCTCACCCTTTTCTCCAACTGCCGCATCTTCCAGAACAAATCGGTGCCCGACATCGTCGAACAGATCTTCAAAGACCGGAGCTTCACCGACTACAAGCTGAACTTGCAGGGCAGCTATCAGCCTCGGGAGTATTGTGTGCAATACCGCGAGACCGACTTCAACTTTGTCTCGCGCCTGCTCGAGGACGAAGGCATTTTCTATTTCTTCGAACAGACCGCGGATAAGCATACGCTTGTGCTCGCGGACGATAAGGCCGCCTTCAAGCCCTGCCCTAACAAAGCCAAAGCTCAATATACTCCGTCCCTCGGCGCCGTCCTCGATGAGGACACCGTCTTTACCGTCGAAGAGGAAAACAAGGTGAATACCGGGACAGCCTCGCTCACGGATTACGACTTTGAAAAGCCCAACACGAGTCTCTATGCCACTCTCTCCGGCAGCGAACCGGCCGAGTACTACGACTACCCTGGCAAGTACTCGAGCAAGAGTGACGGCGACCGCTATGCCAAGATCCGCCTAGAAGAACGGGAAGTGGAACTGGTCACCCTGCGGGGCAAGAGCACCTGCATGGGCTTCGAGTGCGGTTATAAGTTCACCTTGGAGGACTTCTACCGCGACGAGGCCAACCAGGATTACACTCTGATTGCCCTCCACCACAATGGGAAGAACACCAGTTACCGTTCTGGCAAGCCGGAACCGTTTGAGTACTCCAATGAGTTCGAAGCCATTCCCAATTCGGCCTCTTTTCGGCCCCCGCGCCAAGCCCGCAAGCCGGTAATTCCCAGCACACAGACCGCCGTTGTGGTCGGCAAGTCCGGAGAAGAGATCTGGACCGACAAGTACGGCCGCATCGTCGTGCAATTCTATTGGGATCGGGAAGGAAAAGCCGACGAAAAGAGCTCCTGCTGGATTCGGGTCGCCCAAGGCTGGGCCGGGAATCAGTGGGGTTCGATCTACACCCCCCGCATCGGCCAGGAAGTGGTGGTCACTTTCCTCGAGGGCGACCCGGATCGCCCCCTAATCACCGGATCGGTCTACAACGCCGACCAGATGCCGCCCTATCCGCTGCCCGACGAGCAGACCAAGAGCACCGTCAAATCGTATAGTTCCAAGGGCGGCGGCGGATTCAACGAAATCCGGCTGGAAGACAAAAAAGGCAGCGAGCAGATCTTCATTCACAGCCAAAAAGACATCGACATACGCATCGAGAACGATCGCAAGGAATGGATCGGCGAGGACCGGCATCTGATCGTCACCCGCGACAAGATGGAGCAAGTCCAGCGCGACAGTCATACCGATATCACTCGCGACCGGATTGAGAAAATCGGCCGCGACCACCACGTGACCATCAGCGGAAAGGCCGCCGTCAGCATCACCGGTTCGAACTCCCTGGCCGTGACCGGCGATGTGATCGAACAGTTTAGCGGCAACCACAGCAGCCAGGTGACCCAAAACCTCTACTTGAAGGCGATGCAAGTGGTGATCGAAGCGGAGATGGGATTGACCCTGAGTGTTGGCGGCAACTTCATCACCCTGGGCCCGGCGGGAATTGCGATTACGGGCTCGCCGATGGTCATGATCAACAGCGGCGGCTCCGCGCTTTCCGGCTCGGCGGGCTCGCTGGTGTCTCCGCTTTCACCCACCGATCCCGCGCAGGCCGACAAAGCGGACCCCGGCCAAATGCCGCCTCCGGCAGGCGCCGGCTTCACTCAATCCAGCCTTCCCTTGTCGTCGATTTCGCCCGCCGCCGCAGGAGTCAAGAAATCGGCCGCTTGCAACGCACCAACCCATGACCCAACGTCGGATGAAAACAAGGACAAGACCCACTGGGTCGAGATCAACCTCGTGGACGAACAGGGGAAGCCGGTGGCGGGAGAGCCGTACCAAGTCACACTGCCGGATGGATCCACCGTGGCGGACGGAACACTGGACGAGAAAGGCCACGCTCGCGTCGATCACATCGATCCGGGCAACTGTAAGGTCACTTTCCCGAACCTGGACAAGGATGCGTGGAAGCCGAAATAACAGGGATCCACGCGGACCCGGCACTGACAAGCCTGCACTTCGGGGATCAAAAACTGCCGGCTTGTGGCATAGAACCTGGAAACCGGGAGCCAAGACAGAGGTCCGGTTGAGGCCTTTCACCGGCTCACCGCCGGCAGGAGAATCCAAACTTTCTATGATAGAATCGGAGGTCGTGAGCGCATGGTATACCGCCCAGAAGGGCGACTGTATTAGCAGCATTGCTTTTAAGAACGGCTTTTTTTGGCAGACTCTCTGGGATGACCCGAACAACGCCGATCTTCGAAAGTTACGCAAAGACCCAAACGTTTTGGCCGAGGGTGATTCCGTCTTTATCCCGGACTTACGGAAGAAAACGGCGGATTGTCCAACCGACGCCAAGCACCCCTTTGTTCTAAAGGGCGTTCCTGCAAAGCTGAAGCTGCGGTTGATGGTCAATAAGCAGCCGCGGAAGAATGTTCCCTACACGCTGATCATCGACGGCAAATCGTACAAGGGGCAGACTGACTCGGAAGGACGACTGCAGCACCCCATTCCGCCCAACGCCTCGCAGGGTAAACTTGTGATCGTTGCGAACGGAGTCAAGGAAGAGCACGCCCTGGTGCTAGGCGATTTGGACCCGTTGGGAAAGAACACGGGCATCAAGGACCGTTTGGTGAACCTGGGCTACGCGTGCGACACGGATAGTGACACCATGACGGACAAGTTTCGTCAAGCCCTGTTAAGTTTTCAGGCGGATAACCAATTGCCTAAAACAGGCGAACCAGACGCAGCCACTCAACAAAAGCTCCAACAGTTACACGGGTTCTGAACGGGAAATAAATGGCTGACGACGATTCCAACTCGTATTCGGACGGCGACTCCTCATCGACTCCGGCGAATGGCGGCGATTCCAGTTCCGCCTCGGACTCGGGCTCGGACAGCTCGGACTCGACCGGCGCCTCGAAGGATGTCTGCTGGGATGACATCACCTTACTCAATGACCCGAGCGGTAATGACCCGAGTTCGGTGGCCCGAGGCAACGACCAGTCATCTTCGGAAAACACCCTCGACCACGATCCGCCGGTCGGTGCGGTCTTTGTGACGGTAACTGATGTCAATCCCGCGGACGCCAAGACCAATGATGGCGCCGACTGGGCAAGTCAAGGGGTTCAGCCTGATTCGGATGCGGACCAGGCCATCGCTGGAACCGGCGCGGACGCCGCCTCCGGGGCCAGTCAAGGCGCGAGCGCCTCACAACCGGATCCGGATGCCAGCGGCGCATCCGGCGCCGGTGCGGGCGCGGCGGCCGGAGCAATTTTCTGAGGAGCGTAGATGCCCAATTTTGATTTGCCCTATTTTCAGATCGAGCTTCCGGCGAACACAGTGGATGCTTCCTCGTTCTGTTATGCGCTGCCCGCCAGCGGCCGTTTCCACCCCAGCATTGTCATCAAGTTCCGGGACCTGCCGGCCCAGCAGCAACTGAAAGACTTCGCCGCCGTTCAGGTGAAAAAAATGCAGGGGCAACTCAAGGACTTTGAGATGCTGGAGCAACCCCGGGCGGAGGGTCCGGACCAAATCAGCCTCTCTTATCGATGGGGAGCGGACGATAGCCGCTTCCGTCAGTTCTTGATATTCCGCCAGCGCGGCGTTCGGGTTTTCATGGTTACAGGGACGCTGCTGGAGGAAGGCGGACTGCAGCACGCCAACATGCTGCAGGCGGCGATGCGGAGCTTCCGCCCCAAATAAGAGTTCTATGTTCACCCTCACTCCATCCGGGAATTCCCCCGACTTCTCTGAGGACGACGCGGATTCTCCCGCCGCGTTGAAGAAGACGAGTTACGCGAATCTTCGCCTGGTGCCCGCCACCGATGGTGTGAATGCCGTCCTCATCTGCAAGGTGGTCCTGCAACTGGAGTTCTCTGACGGAGTCAGCGAGCAACCAGACACCAAAGGGCAGCCGTTGGTATGGACCGATGCCGAGAAAACCGCATTTTCCCAGGCGTTCGTCGACGCGACTAAGAAGATCTGGGACTTCCAATTCGAGATCAAGGGAGCCAGCGGGTATTTCCATCGCTCAGCCGCCGCGCAGATGGAGATTGTGATCAAGACAGGCGCCACGATCTTCAAGCATTACCACATCAACGTGACCAAGATCGACAAGTTCGCCAGAAGTTTCGTCAAGGGCGACCGGCCGATTGTCGGATCCGACGCGGAATTGGCCTCGGTCGACGTCACAGGTGTCACAAAAGGAGCGAGCATGCCGCAGCGGGGCGGGCCACACGAGTTCGGGCACATGATCAGCTACGACGACGAATACTCCGACGTGATCGGCTCCGGTATACCCACCAGGCCAACCTCAAACGCTAATTTCCTGTCGGACCTCGACAGCATCATGAACCGTGGAGAGACTTTGCGGAAACGTCATTACACGATCTTTGCCGCCTGGTTGACTAAGCAATACCAGAACTTCACGCATACGAGCATCGACAAAAGCGATCCCATTATTTGGAAAGTCGAGGGGGATACCGATCTGTCGAACGCTCAGATTTGAGGCCGTTGCGGACGACGCTGCCGGCCGTGGTAATCTGTGAATGCTGTGTCGCCATTCAAGCCACCTTCCTTTCCTCCCGCCACCGCCGAATACACGAGTTCGCTTCAGGCGTCAAGTCATGGCGTTCCGCCGGTACAGTCATCCTTTCGCATCCACCGGGCGAGCGATGGAAAAACGCGCGTCGATTCCGGAACCACATCGGTAATCTCGAACCCCGCGGCCGGACAGACCATCGTGCTAGACCATGTGAAGAAGACGGCGCTGGTGAAGCCGACGCCTCCCGCCGCGCCCCAGCCGGCGGCCCCGCAGATGCCGCAGGCCGGCACACCCGCGTTCCCGGGCGCGGCGCCTCAACCGCCCGGTGTCCAGGCGCAGGACTTGGGCCAGAGCGTCCTCCAGGGCCACGAAGTCGAGGGCAAGCGCTACGTGATTCACCCGCCGGCACTGCCCAAGATGCCCGGTATGCCAAAAGCTCCGCAGGTGCCCGGTATGCCGAAGCCCCCGCAGATGCCGGGCATGCCAAAGGCTCCGCAAATGCCCGGAGCGCCGCCTCCAACCGCCCAGACGCCAGGGGCGCCGGCACCGCCAAAAGCTCCGGGCCTCCCGGGAGCGCCTTCACCACCGCAAGCTCCCGCGGTGAGTCAAAAGCCGCCAGTGCCGACGACGGTGGAAACCTGGACCAGCACGAAGATGCATCTGCCCATGCTCACCAAGATGCAGGGTCCGTTTGGCCAGGTGACCCAGGTGTGCCACAGTGCAGTTCCCGGCGAGCCGCACCCAGCGGCCTTTCAGATTCCGCCGGGGTACAAGGTGATTAAGCCGGCGGCGCCGAAGCCGCCAGCGCCGCCGAAGCTGTGACGGAATGGTCGGCCCAAGGCCCGTATCCCGCCAGCGTTACGGCACCATCACAGTGAATTCGCCGGGTGTAACGAATTGGATCACCCCGCCCCAGATGCACATCAACTGCGAAGTGTTGTCCAGCGTCGGGAAGTTGCCCAGGAGCACGTTCGGTGCGCCTGGAACCCAGGGCGCGGGCGTTGCTGGAATGCAGGGCATGGGCGTGAGCACGCCGAACGCCGCGGCGGTCGCCGCAGCCACCTCGGGGTTCGCCGGCGACATACACATCCCGAACGGCATGATGTTCACCATGGGAATGTGATCCATGATGTTCGCGTCGGGCACCTGTGATGTCATCACCCGGTTGACCGGCAGCACCACCAGCGAACTGGGCGCCATCCCAAAGCTGCACATCATGCTGGCTCCCATACAGACTTGCATCGGCATCCGAAATACCTCCTCGTCGCACGCTCTACATTTTATCCAACTAGTACGGCCTGGAGAGGTTCTCGCGCCGGAAATTTCCCAACCGACAAGTCTGCAAAGCACCGCAACCGCACGAAGCTGGGCATTATCGGTCGCGCAAGGCCTGCTCGTAAACCTCTCTTTTCGAAAGGCCGCGGCGGCGGGCAACCTGCTTGATGGCGTCCATGCGCGCGGCGCCCGCGCACACCAGTTCTTCCACCGCAACGCCCACGGGCGTATCGTCGGGGGCAGGCGCCACCGCTTTACCAACCAGCAAAGTGAACTCGCCTTTGATGGAACCGCGCGCCGCGAGCTGAGCGTGCACTTCGGCGGCCGTGCCGCGCAAGAACTCTTCGTGTACCTTGGTCAGCTCGCGCGCGGCCACCACCGGCCTCGGCCCGAGCACCTGCGCGATGGCCTCCAGCGTCTCCAGTACACGATGCGGCGCCTCAAAAAAGATCAGCGTGGCAGGTTCTTCCTTGAGGGCTTCCAGGGCCCTGGCACGCTGGCCCGTTTTGGCTGGCAGAAAGCCCGCAAAGTAAAAGGTATCGGTGGGAAGGCCGGAACCGGCGAGCGCGGCCAACGCCGCGGATGGGCCGGGGATCGGTTCCACCGGGATGCCGGCTTTGATGGCCGCCCGCACCAGCCGGTAGCCGGGGTCGGAGACCAGCGGCATGCCGGCGTCGGAGACCAGGGCCACCGAAGCCCCGGCGCGCAGGCGCTCGGCCAGCTCCGCGGCGCGCGGGGCCTCGTTGTGTTCGTGGTAGCTGATGGTGGGCCGGGAAATGGCGTAGTGGTCGAGCAGCTTGCGCGTCTGCCGGGTGTCCTCGCAAGCGATCAGATCCACCTCGCCGAGCACGCGCACGGCGCGGTAGGTGATGTCTTCCAGGTTGCCTATGGGTGTCGCTACCAGGTATAGCCTGCCGGGCATGACTTTGAGTATGCCGCAAAAATGCAGCGGGTGCGGAGAATCGAATCCCGGTGGGCTGCGATTCGTGCCACACTACTGAGTATGAAAAAGATCTACGCAGCTCTGATTCTCGCCGCCGTGGCCGCCGTTCCCGGCCTCCCGCTCCAGGGCGCCAGCCCCCTCGCCGGACGGTGGGACATCACGGTCGCCACCCCACACGGCACGCTGATCGACTGGCTGGGCGTGACCGAGAAAAATGGCGCTCTCGAAATCTGGTATCAGCCGCCGGGCGGCAATGTGTACCAGGTGAAGAACTACAAAGTGGACGGAGCGCATTTGAGCTTGGTCCTGCGGGAAGCCGATGGCAGCCAGCCAGCCTTGACGTGGGACGTGGACGCGAGCGGCGACAAGCTTTCAGGCACCCAGAAACGGGGAGACGCGACCGGTCAGGTGATCGGCGTGCGCGCACCGGCGCTGATCCGGCCGGAACCGAAATCCTGGAGCGCGCCTGAGCCGTTGTTCAACGGCAAGGACCTCACGGGCTGGGAACCGCTCGACCCGGCCCACAACCACTGGCTGGCGCAGGGTGGCGAGCTGATCAATGAATCGCATGGCGCCAATCTGAGAACCACGCGCACCTTCGACGACTTCAGGTTGCACATTGAATTCAATTGTCCAGACGATTGTAACAGCGGGGTTTACCTGCGCGGCCGTTACGAGGTGCAGATCGAGTATGAGCCGCTTTCGTCGAATCCGCCGGAGCGCCGGATCGGTTCGATCTATGGGTTCCTGACGCCGGCGGTGGAGTTGCCGCGCAGGCCGGGACAATGGGAGAGCTACGACGTGACGCTGATCGGCCGCATTGTGACCGTGGTACGCGACGGCGTGACCATTCTCGACAAGCAGGAGATCCCCGGCACGACCGGCGGTGCGCTCGATTCCAACGAAGGCCAACCCGGCCCGATCTATCTGCAAGGCGACCACAACGGCCGCCTGCTATTCCGCAACATCACGATGTCGGTGCCGCAGCGGTAAACTCCCGACCGGAGCGGCAACGGACGCCGCAACGGAGGCGACCGCCGGCGCGTCTTCTGGTATAGTTACGTCACAGGTGTGCCTATGCGAACCCTTCGAATTGTCGTGTGCGTCAGCGCACTGGCTGCGCTGGCCGGTTTTGTCGACGCGCAGGACCAGGGCCCGCTCAACGGCCCGGGGCAGACGGTGGCCAAGCCGAAGAAACCGGCGGACGCGAGCGGGCAGCCCTCGGACGCCGATCAGCCGCCCATCCCTTCCGAGTACAAACGCAACCCTAATGCGGGCCCGACGCCGACCTTCAAGAGCGACGTGGATATCGTGACTCTGGACGTGGCGGTGATCGGTCCCAACGGGCAGTTCATTCCGCAGATCCCGGCGGGCAACTTCCGCGTGCTCGAAGATAACGTTCCGCAGCAGATCCGCAAGGTGGATATGGCGCAAGCGCCGCTGACGATTGCGCTGCTGGTGGAGTTCAGCGAGGCTTTTGAGCGGTTGTATAGCGGGGCGTGGTTTCAAACGCAGCAACTGGTTTGGACGTTTGCCAATTCGCTCAAGCCGGAGGATTACTGCGCGGTGATTATCTACTCCATGAAGCCGGAGATCCTCACCGATTTCACGACCGACAGGAGCAAGATTCAGGAGGCGTTGCGGCAACTGATGATTCCGACGTGGCACGAAGCCAATATGTTCGACGCGCTGACAGACACGGCGGACCGCATGTCGGCGATCGAAGGCCGAAAAGCGATTCTGCTCCTCACCACCGGCGTCGACACGTTCAGCAAAATCACCTTCGACCAGGCGCGCAAGAAGTTGCAGGAAGCGGGTGTGCCAATCTACGCCATTTCGCTGAATGGGCTGCAGCGCGAAATGCGCGGTTCGTCGCCGGTTGGGCTTCTGCAGGCGGACAACGAACTGAATACGTTCGCCAAGGAAACCGGGGGAAGAGCGTTTTTTCCCAAATTTCAGGGCGAATACCCGAGCGTGTTTGGCGATCTCCGCCAGGCGCTGGGCACGCAGTACGTGATCACCTATTCGTCGAGCAACAAGGCGCACGACGGAGCGTTTCGCAAAATCAAGGTGGAACTGGTGGACCCGAACGGCAAACCCCTGCCTATCAAGGATCAAAAGGGAAAGCCGCTCAAGTACGCGATTCTCACCAAGTCCGGATACAAAGCGCCGCGCGAAGTGGAATAGGGCGAGGTGCTGCCCCCGCGTCCGCAAACGGGTGCGCCGCCGGAGCGGGTGACGGCTGCGCCGTGGCGGTGGTCCGGTTCCGGATGCGCTGTCCCTCATCGCGGATGATGAGGTCGCCCAGCCGCTACGGGAACGCCACAAGCACGGCCTGGCTTGCGCCCGGCATTGGCAGGTCGGGCGCCTACCCCACTCACTTGGCGGTGAATGCGACCGTGGCTACGGTGTTCTCCCACGCCATCGCCAAGCTGCCTTGGTTGCCATCCTTAGTCAGCGTGATGGCGAACGTGTCGACCGGGGCGGCCGGCTTGCTCAGCTTCATGACAACGCGGCCGAGGTCCTTGGCGGGATCCTCGGTGGTGGCGCCGCCCATCTTGATGCCCCACTGGCCGGTTTGCGTGTTGATGATCAGCGTCCACTGGTTCTCTTCCGGCAGTATATAAATTGAATAATCGCCCTTGGGGACCGCCAGGCTGCCAATGGTCAGGTCCAGGTCGGTGTGCAGCAAGGTGGCCTGATTGGCGCCAGCCCGCCACACCTGGCCATACGGAACCAATCCGCCGAAGATCTGGCGGCCGTGCATGGAGGGCGAGTGATAGCTGATGCGAATCTGCTTGCCGCCGAACTCGACCATCGTGGTAGCGGCTGGGCTCGTGTATGGCTGCGCCTGCGCCAGGGTAACGCTCGCGACGAGGCAGCACATCCAGGTATAGTTCATTTCGTCACCTCTTTCGTAACGAGTATACTCCGCCCGCGCCCGCCTGGGCGGAGGCCCGTGGCGAACGGGTCCGCGACTTGGAATTGGAGGTTGATCATTCTATCCGATCGTTCCGCGAGCCGGAGATTGAATCCACGTTGGCGGAGCTGGCGCCGGGGCGGTAAAGACGGTCACTCAGCACGGCGCGGAGAGATTCGCGTGGCACGGTGAGCCGTGTTCAAACAGCGGTCGTAGCAGGGAAATCGCCCTAATCGCAGCCACAATTGTCGCACTAATGAAGCGTATACTGAATGGGAGCGGAATTCCCAGCATGGAAATTCCGCCAATATCCGTCGAATGCGGGTGCCATCGGTATTAGTGTCAGGCTCTTGCGGGTTGATTGGTTCGGAGGTTTCCATCTTCTTCGCCCGCCAAGGTTTCCGCGTCGCCGGAATTGACAGCAACCATCGCGCGGTTTTTTTCGGGCCGGAAGGCGACACAAACTGGGTGCTGGAGCGGCTGCGCCGCGAAATCCCCGGGTATCGGCACGAAGCGCTCGATATTCGCGATCGCGACGCCCTGTTTGCGCTGATGGATGAGTTGCGGCCCGAGCTGATCGTGCACACGGCCGCCCAGCCTTCACACGACCGCGCCGCGGCCATCCCACTGCTCGATTTCGAAGTGAACGCGCTCGGCACCCTGCACATGCTGGAGGCGGCCAGGAGATCCTGCCCGGAAACGCCGTTCATCCACATGTCCACCAATAAGGTCTATGGCGACCGGCCTAACACGATTCGGCTGCAGGAACTCGAAACTCGCTGGGATTATGCCGACCCGGCCTACGCGAACGGCATCCCGGAAGATTTCTCCATCGATCAGAGCAAGCACTCCCTCTTTGGCGCCTCCAAGGTCGCCGGCGACGTGATGGTGCAGGAATACGGCCGCTACTTCAACCTGCCGACCTGCTGCCTGCGCGGAGGTTGTCTCACCGGCCCTAACCATTCCGGCGTGGAGCTGCACGGCTTCTTGAGTTACTTGATCAAATGCAATGTGCAGGGCCGCGAGTATAAGGTGTTCGGTTACAAAGGCAAGCAGGTGCGCGACAACATCCATTCGGAAGATGTGGCGCGCTTCATGTTCGAGTTCTGGAAGGCGCCGCGGGTGGCGGAAGTGTACAACCTGGGCGGCGGCAAGGCCAACGCCTGTTCGATTCTGGAAGCTTTTGCGAAAGCGGAAAGCGCGACCGGACGCCCGATGAACTGGCGCTACATTGAAGAAAATCGCATCGGCGATCATATCTGCTACTACAGCGATCTGCGGAAGATGAAATCGCACTATCCGGCCTGGGGCATTACCAAAAGCCTGGCCGATATTTTCCGGGAGCTCGCGCAAAGCTGGATGGAACGGCAAGAACGGGAAAAGGTGAGCGGATGAGAGTTCTCATCACCGGCGCCTGCGGATTTGTGGGCAGTTCGGTGGCGGAGTCGTTGGTTGAGCGGCGGCAGGGCCTGGCGATCATGGGCCTGGATAACCTGATGCGGCCGGGCTCGGAAACAAACCGCGCACGCCTCCGGACACTGGGTATTGAATTCATCCACGCCGACATTCGCGTGGCCAGCGATCTGGAGAACCTGCCCGCCGCAGATTGGGTAATAGACGCCGCGGCTTCGCCGAGCGTCCTGGCGGGCATGCAAGGCGTGTTAAGCAGCCGCCAATTGTTCGAGCACAATCTGGCGAGCCTGGTCAACCTGCTCGAATACTCGAGGCGACACAAAGCGGGCTTCATCCTGCTCAGCAGCAGCCGCGTGTATTCGATCCCCGCGCTTTGTGCACTGCCTCTCAAGATCGACGAGTGTGCGTTTCGGCTGGATTGCTCCGGGCAGCTCCCCGCGGGCGTTTCCCTGCGGGGCATTGGCGCAGCATTCTCCACCGCGCCGCCGATTTCGTTGTACGGCAGCACCAAGCTGGCTGCGGAAGCAATCGCTCTCGAATACGGCGAGGCCTTCGGGTTTCCGGTGTGGGTGAACCGGTGCGGCGTTCTGGCCGGCGCGGGGCAATTCGGCACGCCGGACCAGGGAATCTTCGCCTATTGGGTCAACGCGCACCTGCGCAAGCGCCCGCTGCGCTACATTGGCTTTGAGGGCGCCGGCCGCCAGGTGAGAGACGCGTTCCACCCGCGAGACCTCGCCGCCCTGGTGGACGCGCAGATCGGTGCGTCGCGGGCCGGCGGGCGGCGCATCTATGTGGCTGGTGGTGGCGCGGAAAATGCCATGTCGCTGGCGCGAGTGACAGCCTGGTGCGATGCGCGCTTTGGGCCGCACGTTCCCCTGCCCGATCCCCGCCCAAGACCTTACGATATTCCGTGGATGATCATGGACAGCTCGGATGCGGAGCGGGACTTCGGCTGGCGGCCGAAGACATCGATCGAGGCTCTGCTCGATGAGATCGCAGACCACGCTGAGAGGCAGCCGGATTGGCTGGAGACCAGCGGCGCATGAGGCATATGAACCTGCCGGCGGGCCTCGCGGCGCCCGAGCCCCTCAATCTGCTCTCGGTGGTGATCCCGATGTGCAACGAAGAAGGCGCCGCGCCCTCCACTGTGGAACATCTGTACGTGGAACTGCGCTTGCACCATATCGAACACGAAATCGTGGCCGTGGATGACGGCAGCACCGACTCCACCTGGACCGTGCTGCGCGACCTGGCTTCCCGAGTGCCCACGCTGCGGCCGGTGCAGAATACCGGCGAACACGGTTTCGGCCGGGCGATCATCCGGGGCATCGATCATAGCCGGGGAGACGGTGTGGTGATCATGATGGCGGATGAATCCGACGACTGCCGCGATGTAGTTCGCTACTGGGAACTGCTCGAACAGGGGTGGGACGCGGTCTTCGGATCGCGCTTCGTTCGGGGAGGCGGAGTCGTCGATTATCCCGCGCACAAGCTGGCCGTCAACCGGCTGGCCAATCTGTTTCTCCGATTGCTGTTCCGCGTACCTTTGAACGATTTCACCAACGCCTTCAAAGCATACCGGCGCCGCGCGCTGGACGGCTGCCGCCCTTTTCTTTCGCCTCACTTCAATCTCACCGTGGAGCTTCCGCTGAAGATCATCGTGAGAGGATACTCCTGGACGGTGGTGCCCATCACCTGGCGAAACCGCCGGTCTGGCATATCCAAGCTGAAGATCAAGGAGATGGGAAGCCGCTATCTTTTTGTCGCTCTCTATTGCTGGCTGGAGAAATATTTCAGCCGCGGCGACTACACCAAGAAAGGCCATGAGGCTGCAACAGTTGTGCCGGCGCCGGACGGCGCAAGCCTGGACGCTCCCAAGCCTCCGCGCTAGCAGTTGCGGTGCATCAAGGGTGAATTCCCGTCTGGCGGCAGACTGGAACGTCTGACCCTGCGCCAAATAAAGCCACGCCACAAGGTGACCCCACCCGCGCCTGCGAGGCTGGGTTTCCAAAGACTGGTCTGGGTGTATACTGGGCAGGACCCGCCACTCCAAAATGACACGTCCGAATAGCCGTAAGAAGACACCCGGCGTATCAAGCCCGGGCAAGAAGAATGCGCTTGAAGACCAGTTGGCAGAGCGTAAGCAAGGCATCTTGCCTCCGGGGCCCACAGCGGCGGCGGGCGCAGAACGCACACCCACGCAGCGTACGAGAGAGGTCCTCGCATTCGCCATGGGTGCCTGCGCCGTGTACTATCCCTTCGTAGTTGCCTCCGCTTACGGCGATTTTCAAGGTGACTCCTGGGAGTATCTGAGTATTGCCGCAAGTATGAAGAGGGGGTTATTCACCCTCGCGTCCTACAATTACCTCCGCGGCTTACTTTATCCGTGGTTTCTATCCGTGACCTGGGGCCACCAAGGTTTCCTGACCTACTTCATTCAGGTAACCTTGTTTCTCGCATCTTTCTTTTTCGCTCTGAGAGTCCTAGCGTTCCACAGTATTTACTGCCTTCTTCCTATTGGCGCAGCCATGATACCCGCCGTCGTATTTCTTCAAAGACAGATATATCCCGACGGAATCCTGATGTCTTTGACATTACTGTTTCTAGTTTGCCTCGCCAAAAGGCGCTGGACGGCCTGTATCGCTCTCGGATTAGCACTTGGCCTCACTAAGCTGATTTTCATCTGCGTACTCCCAGTTGGGGTTGTCGTCTTCCTATTTACTAAGAGGCTAATTACTTTCAGAGCCCTAGCGTGGAGCATCGCTGCGGGACTAACCTCACTGCCGATTTGCATGGTGTTGTCGAGCTACGTCTTTGTCGACCTGGGATACATGGTGACATTCGCTAGGCCATATTCCCATGGGTATCGGCTAGAGGAGATTTTTCCCGGCAAGGAGCTGCAAGTAAACTGCGGAGGAGTCCAGCATACGATTCCGAGGAAAGACCTATACTTTGACCCGATCACCGTCCCGTTCGCAGTTGCAGATTATGGTCCGTTAACACGAGGACAGGCCGGGAGCATGGATTGCACCGGTGCCGATCTGCGAGCGCTGAAGCGCACTTTGGTCATGGCGGAACTAGCGCGCCATCCGCTGCTCCACACCAAGCTCGCGGCCGAGCACTTCGGCAGGTCGCTGGTCGGAGCATACTATTTCGGCCATATATCTTATATCTTACGGTATAGACAAGACTTATGGCTTGCGCACTATAATGGATTAAGCTATTTTTCACCCTATGAGCTTACGCTTTTAGAAGAGTATAGGAAGAATGGCTTTCAGATAATGGAAAAGGAACGGCCGCTTAGCTTTATTCTAAATGAGTTTAGCGTTACCACGGGCGAGCCGTTGGTGCGTGCTGCCGCACTGGGGCTGCTGGGATTGTGCGTGATATTAGGATATAGAAAGGGGAAGCTCGGGGAGTTGGCCCACGACCCGGTTAACGTCGGCATAGCATTACTCCTCATTGTGTACTCTTATCTGGTGGGTTTGTCGGCTCCATTCCTGTATGACCGCTACACATTCGTGAATTTGGTTGTTCTGTGCATTTTTGCTTCGCGGATTGCCGCAATGACGCTGCCCGCGAAAGCGGTCTCGGCAGAGCCGATCGTTCTTTTCGGAGCGGCTGATGCACGCCACTGAGGATCGTGAAACCGCTGAGACCACCGGCACGGGTTTTATGCGTTCTGGCGGTAGCCTTTCGCGTCTAGCGACTCCGGCTTTGGGAGCCGGGGCCTATCTGTTGCTAGCGGCCGTCGTAGATGTCGGTGTCATTCGTGTGCCAGACGGAAATCGCTATCTTCAGACAGCCCTGCTGACACTTCTTGGTCTCGCCTTTGTCGCCGCCGCTGAGGGTTTCCTGGCGGTGATCCGGGCAATCCCCCCACGGGAGATGCTGGGATGGCCGTTTCGGGCGGCGGCTGCCGGGTCGGTGGCCTACTCGCTTGTCTATGGCCACCGCGTCTTTGTCAATTACTGGTTCTACGACGATTGGGACTATCTGTTTCCACATTCGCTTGACAAAGCGTGGATCACCGGGCCGCTCAACGATCATTTTGTGCCGTTGCTCAAAATCGTGCTGTGGGGCATGAGGAGTGCTTTCGGCTTCGACTACATCGGAGCGGCATGTCTACAGCAAGCCGCCTTCCTGGTAATCGTTGTCGTCCTGGCCCATCTGCTGTGGACCGTCGCCCACCGCCCGTGGATTCTGATCGTTCTGGTTGGTCTGTTCGCCATGTGGCCCAGCTATGGCGCTGCGCGGACTTGGTTTGGCGGCGGATTCTGGCTCACCGCTTCGACCGCGTTACTGTTCGTGTACGTCTTGCAAGCGCGCCGCATCGTCTTCGCCGAAACCATGCGGTTAACGGACGTTGCAGTCTCGGTCGTCCTGGCGGTGGCGACAGTGTTCATCTCATCCCAGACATTGGCGCCGTGCGTCTACCTCGCTGCCTTCTGCGCGCCAGCTTTGCTGTTCTCGCAGCGCCGAAATGTCATTGTGCGCCGGCTGGGAATGCTCTGTGCCATCTCGCTGGCGCCGACAATACTTGCTCTCTGGGGCCGGAGCGTATACGTCGGCCGGGTGCCCATTCACTTTTCGGGGCTGTTTGATGGAAGCCTGTTTGCGAACCTCGCCATTTTCATCCTGCACAAGGTGCTGTTCGTCAATTCAGTCAATTCACTCACCGGGTCGCTGCCGAGACTGGCGGTGTATTCGGTGTGCCTGCTCACGCTGGCGGGAGCCGTAACAAAGTTGGCCGCGTCCAAAGCCATTGATACAATCCGCCGGGTCGACCTGGCCGGTTTAATCCTAGGCGGCTGCACCGTGTTCGTTGTGCCGCTCGTCCAGATCGGAGTGGCGCGCCGTTGGGGCTACGAAGCCGTCCTGAACCCTTACTATGTGACGCTGCCGTTTCTTGGACTTTGGCTGGCTGGGGCGGGTATTGTGCTAACCCTCTTGGCTCGTCCTCAGCAAACTGCCCAGCGCGACAACGCAGTGCTGTCCGCCTGGAGTGTGGCACTTGCCATCATGGCAGTTATTTCCGCGGCCGGCCTTGCGGCGGCGATTCAGCCACATAGGCCGTCACTGGCGCAGCGTCTCCGGATTATCCATGTCCAACGGCAGTTCATCGCGAGCCTCGGTGCGGCCGCGTGCGACCTAGCCGCCCTGCACCACAGTGGCCCTGCCGTGCGCTGGGTTCCCCGCTACGACATCTCGAATTGCAGTGTGTGTCAGGACATCATCGGCCCGCCACAGTATGTGCATGATCTCGGGTTCGATTCGCTCGTCCGCTTTGCCGCCCGACGCAGTTGCCCCGCAGCCGATTTGACGGGGGTTCTGGTCACCGCCTCGGAGGCGCCATCCGCTGCGGTGACGGATGGAACCGAGAGCGAAGCTGCCAGTACTTTCGTCCGCCAGTATCTGGCCCCGACCAACCGCGCGATCGCCGCACCGTAGACTTGCGGGGTGAATGTCGGCTACGGTGAAAAAAGTGTGGAGGGCGGTGAGGAACATCGTGATGTTTTCTCGCAGGTGATCCAGATCGCGGTACTCGCTCGCATAGATTTCTTCCGCTTGAGAGTCTTGATGAGGCTCTCGCAACTGGCCTTGTCGTACGGATTCGCCGGCCGGCTCATGCTTGGAATCATGCCGTGTTTGCGTAGGACGGCAACGTAGGCGCCGGCGACGCTGAGCGTCCAGGCAACACACTGATTTGTCGTCTCAGTCGAAGCGTGAACCCATCATTCACCTTATTCATAAGGTGATTTGCGACACATGTCGCGGGTCCTAGTGGGTAACGACGACCCAGCGCACAGCGTCTGCTTATGTAGAAGGCCGTTAAACAGGAGGGACGGCGCCACAAGGGCCCGCGCCTATGTTAAGGGCGTCACACTGCACTGCGGAATTACCACCGCCCCAAAACCTAGACGTGGCGGGTCAATGTCCGATGGGTTATGGATTGCCAAATGGCAAGCCAGATATGCTGCATGCGCATGGCTGTGCCGCTTCTCGGCTCCAGCCACGAGCCCAAGAGAATCTAGTCAGGAAAGGAACTAGGAATATCATGAGTTTAACATCACTAACACCTTCGCGAGTGATCATTACAACAATGTGTACCCTCGCGGTCTCAGCCGTATTGAGCGGCCCCACGGCACGGGCGGACGAATCGGACAAGCGAACCGTTGTCACGGTGAACCAACCCATGCAAGTCAGAAACCGGCTGCTCGTGCCTGGCACGTATGTTTTTCAGGTTCATGACGCGCATTCGGACGTATACACGGACCGGTTTACGGTCGAGATTTTCAACGCCAACCAGACTCGTATCATCGACACGATCTTAGCCGTTCCGGCCTATCGCGTGCAGCCGACGGACAAGTCGGCATTCACTTTCTGGGAGACGCCGCCCGGAACCGTCAGAGCGTTGCGCGATTGGTATTACCCTGGCGACATGGTCGGACGAGAGTTCCCTTATCCCAAGCATCCCGTGGTGCTGAGCGCTTCCCTGAATACGCCTGCCCCGGCTCTGACGAAGATACCGGAGGCGGCCGCCGCGCCTGCGCCTGTTGTGCAACACGAAGCTCCCGCACCGCAGACTCAACACACCGAGATGGCTGAAGCTGCCCCGGCTCCAGCTCCCGCGCCGGCGCCGGAACCTCAGCCCGCTGCTGAACCCGCGCCCGCCACGGCGCCAGCGGCTCTGCCCAAGACGGCGAGCCCGTATCCGGCGGTAGGGCTCGGCGGCGTGCTGCTGGTTGGCCTCTATGGCTTGATGCGGTGGCGACGTGCGATGTATCTTAGATGATGATCGCGGCAAAAGCTCCATGAAACGGCGACTGATAGCTCGAAAACTCGTAATTATCAGCGCCGTTTCAGTTTTTGCGAGTCTGGCAGCCGCGCTTCCGCAGGAGGTACCACCGGGTTACACGATCCACAGCGATGTCCGGTTGGTATTGCTCGACGTGGCTGTGACGGAGCATAACGGAGGCCTGGTCGCCGGGCTCAAGAAGGAGGATTTCGAGGTCACCGAGAACGGGCTTCGCCAGCCGATCACCGTATTCGCCAACAACGATATTCCGGTCACGGCGGGGATCCTGGTGGATGAGAGCTTAAGCATGGCGCCGAAACGCGCCGAGGTACTGGCCGCGGCTGAGACTCTGATTGCAAAGAGCAACCCGAGTGACGAGATCTTCGTGCTGAACTTCAATGAGCGGGTGACGCGCGGGCTGCCGGATGGCGTGCTCTTCTCCGACGACATCGGCCAGTTACGCTCCGCACTCCGGCGCGGGATGCCGGAGGGCAGGACGGCGCTCAACGATGCCATCATTGTCGGCCTTCAGCAATTAGACTTGGGAAGGCGCGACAAGAAAACGCTCATCCTCATCAGCGATGGCGGCGACAACGCCAGCCATGCCAAGCGGGGAGAGATGCTGGAGCGCGTCGAGAGAAGCCTCGCCACCATCTACACGATTGGACTGTCCAGCCCCGGTGAGCCGGACCGCGATCCCGGTCTGTTGAAAGAACTCGCCAGAACCAGCGGTGGAGAGGCCTACTTTCCTACGGACCTGTCGAATCTGGCTATCATATGCCGCAGCATCGCAAAACAGATCCGCTCCCGCTACACCATTGGCTACGCGCCACAAGCCGGGCGTTTCGGCGCGCTGAGACACATTCGGGTCTACGTGTCGGCTTCGGGGCACTCCCGGTTGATCGCCCGGACGCGCACCAGCTACCGCTATGAGCCACTCGCGAGTCAGAACAGTAATTAAGACCAGGCGTTGGGGGGAAAAGCTGCTCTTAGTCGCCGGCCTAAGTGCCATTGGTATCTGGGCCGCATCCTATGTGAGCACCGCCGTCTTTCAAAGCTGGCAGAATTTCTCTTTCGAATGCCGGCTGCGGGGGAACACGCCAACCCTCGTGCACTATGTGGCCGATCAAGGGAAGCGGCTTGTGGCAGCAGAAGAAGCCTGGTGCGGAATGGGCGCCGAGCTGCACACTCCCACCGCGCCGCCCGTCACGTCGCGCGCACAGCCATTGCGACCGATCCCGAATGACGGGCTGGTCGGGCGCCTCGTGATCCCTCGGCTGCAGCTCGGTGAAATCGTCCGTGAAGGTGACGGAGCGGACACGCTCCGTCTGGCCCTCGGCCACATTCCCGGGACCGCGCTTCCCGGTCAGGGCGGGAATGTTGGCGTGGCCGGCCACCGTGACACGCTGTTTCGAAGCCTCCGGTCGATTGGGAAAGACGACCGGATCCAGTTTCAGACACTTACCGGCAACTACGACTATCGGGTAGAGAGCATCGAAATCGTTAGGCCGGACGATATCGGCGTCCTGGCCCCAGGCCGCTATCCCGAACTGACCCTGGTTACATGTTATCCGTTCTATTACGTCGGCGCCGCACCCGAACGCTTCGTCGTGAAGGCACGTCAGGTTACGCCCTAGCTTAGAGGGGTGCAAGACCTTGTCCGTGAGAATATCCTCTGCTGTCAAACTGACAGGGCATCTGGGTGACTGGCCCTCCCTGCCCTGGGGTTGCGGTTGCCATGCGAACATCAATTTCCAGATCAACTACTGGCCCGCCGAGACCGCCGGCCTCAGCGAGTGCCATACACCGATGTTCCGGTTCATCCAAACCGTCGTGGAGCCCGCCCGGAAGGCGGCGAAGCCTTCGAGTTCCGCACCGATGATGGCGTCATCTTCGGGTAGTGGGGGCCACCAATCGTTCTCCAGCTCGCACTGGTCGCCGAGGTCGATGTAAACGTGGGCTAGACCTCTTCCGTCAGATCCGGCTCGGGCAGCCTGTCCTGCTGTCTCGCCACCCAAACATACACGGTGGGAAGCAGAAAGACGTTCATCACCATGGCAACCATGAGCCCGCCTACGATCACGATGGCGAACGGGCGCTGCGAGTCGGAACCGATGGCGTGCGAGAGCGCGGCTGGCAGCAATCCCAACGTGGCGACCAGCGTGGTCATCATGATTGGCCGCAAGCGCAGCACGGCGCCTTGGATGGCGGCCTCCTCCACCGAGTGGCCGCGGGCGCGAAGCTGGTTGATGTACTCGAGCATAATGACGCCGGTTTGCACGCACACTCCAAACAACGCCAGAAAACCGACGCCCGACGAAACCGACATGTGCGTGCCTGTCACCAGCAACGCCAGCAGGCCGCCCAGCGGCGCCATGGCCATATTCACCAGCATCAGGCCGGCCCATTTGAAGGAATGGAACATGGTGTAGAGAATAATGAAGATCACTAGAACAGTGACGGGCAGCACTATCATCAGCCGCTTCTGCGAGCGCTGCTGGCTGGCGTATTCGCCGGCCCAATCGATGGTGTAGCCCTTGGGCAGCTTCACTTGCTGCTTCACTTTGCGGATGGCCTCTTCGACGGTGCTGCCCAGGTCGCGCCCGCGCACAGAGTATTTCAGCGCCACGTAGCGCGAGTTGGCTTCACGGTAAATCTCCGAAGCGCCATCCAGTTCCCGGACGTTGCACAACTGCGCCAGCGAGACGCGCTCACCGGAAGGCGCGAGCAGCCGGATGCGCTCGATGGCTTCCCTGCTATCGCGATAGGCCGGCAGATAGCGCGCCACCAGGTCGAAGCGCTGTTCGCCTTGCAGCACCTGGCTGACGGCGTTGCCGCCGACGGCGGTTTGAATGGCGTCCTGCACGTCGGCGACGTTGATGCCAAAGCGAGCGGCTCGGTCGCGGTCCACCCAAAACTCGAGGTTCGGCTGGCCGATTACGCGAAACAAGCCCAGATCTTCGATGCCGCGGACGCCGCGCATCACGTTGACGATCTCGTCGCCTTTGGCTTCGAGCAGTTTCAAGTCGCCACCGAAGATTTTGACGGCAAGCTCGCCCTTGACGCCGCTCACCGCTTCCTCCATGTTGTCGGAAATGGGCTGCGAGAAATTCCAAAGCACGCCCGGCAGCTTCTCCACCTCGCGGTCCAGCGCGGCGATCAGTTCGTCTTTGTCCTGGCGAAACACCGGCCTCCACTGTTCCTTGGGCTTCAGGTCGACGAAGTATTCGGTGTTGAAAAAGCCGGTGGTGTCGTTGCCATCGTCGGGCCGGCCCACCTGCGAGACGACTTGCGTCACCTCGGGGAACGAAGCGAAAACCACCCGCGCCTGATTCATCAGCCGCGTGCCCTCGGTGGGGCCGGTGGATGGCGCCAGCGTGCCGCGCGCCCAAATGGCGCCTTCGTCCAGGTGCGGCAGAAACTCGGAGCCGATAACGCCGCTGGTTAGCAGGTACGCGGCCGCCACAACCGACAGCACGGCCACGCTCATCGGCGCCCAACGATGCTCGATGGACCACTTCAAGGAGGCCCGGTACCGGTTGGTCACGAACATCAACACCGGGTTGTGCCATTCCAGCGTCTCGCGGCGGAACAGGAAGCTCGAGAGTACCGGCGCCAGCACCATGGAAAAGAGCAGGGCGCCTGCCAGCGCGAAGGCCACCGTCCACGCCATCGGCTTGAAGAGGCGCCCTTCCACGCTCTGCAAGGTGAAGATGGGCAGGTAGGCGGTGATGATGATGGCGATGGCATAAAACACTGGCCGCTGAACCTCGTGCGCGGCCTCGCGGATGCGGTCCATGGCCGGCTTCGGCGTTTGGCGCTCGCCCAGATGGCGCACGATGTTCTCCACCATCACCACCGCTCCATCCACCACCATGCCGAAATCGAGCGCACCCAACGAGAGCAGGTTGGCGGGGATATGGCGCAGGTCGAGGCAAATCGAGGCGAACAGCAGCGAAAACGGGATGGTCAAGGCCACGATCAGCGCGCCGCGCACATTCCCCAGAAACAGGAACAGGACGATGGCCACCAGAATGATTCCTTCGGTGAGATTATGCAGCACGGTGTGCGTAGTGTAGTGCACCAGGTCGCTGCGGTCCAGGAACGGAACCACTTTGACGCCGGGGGGCAGAATGCTGTTGTTCAGCTCGTCGACTTTGGCGTGAATGTCCTTCAGCACCTGGTCGGAATCGGCGCCCTTGCGCAGCAGCACGATGCCTTCGATGACGTCGTCATTGTCGATGACCCTGCCGTCGGCGCGATGGATGGCCTTGCCGATGCGCCCCAGCCGGATCTTGGGGCCCTGCTCGACGGCGGCGATGTCGGAAACGCGGATGGCCGTGCCGTTCTGCGTCTTCAACACGATTTTGCCGATGTCCTCGACGTGATCGATCAGGCCCACCGAACGCACGTTGACCTGCTGCAGCCCTTGTTCGATGAAGCTGCCGCCCGCATTCACGTTGTTGTTGGTGAGCTGCTGTTCCACCTGCCCGATACTCAACCCGTAGTCCACCAGCTTGTCGGGATCGATGCGCACCTGGTACTCCTTGGTGGAACCGCCGAAGCTGGCCACGTCGACCACGTTGGGAACCGATTTGAACTGCTTCTCGAGCGTCCAATCCTCGAGTGCTTTCAGTTCCATCAGGTCGTACTCGGGATTGTCGCTGTGGAGCGAGTACCAATAGATCTGGCCCACCGGGCTCCAGTCGGTTCCCATCTGCGGCTGCAGATTCTGCGGCAGAGTGACCTCGGAAAGGCGCTCCAGCACTTTGGAGCGGTTCCAGTCGTTATCGGAATCGTCGTCGAAGACCAGCATCAGGCTGGAAAGCCCGAACAGGGAAGTGGAACGCAAATGCTCTAGGTGCGGCAATCCGTTCATGACGATTTCGAGCGGAATGGTCACCTGTTGCTCGACTTCCTCCGCCGCGCGTCCCGGCCACTGCGTGATGATCTGGACGTAGTTGTTGGCCACGTCGGGATACGCCTCGATCGGCAGCTTCTGAAAGGAAACGACGCCCCAGAAGAACAGCAGCACAGCCACCACCACCACGAGAAAGCGGCTAATGAGCGCGAAATCGACGATTTTCCGAATCATTCGCCCGTCACCCGCCTATTGTTCCACTGTGTTCTGGAACACAAGGGCGTTGGAGACCACCGCGTCGCCGGGCGCGATACCGTTCAGCACCTCCTGGAGATTCGGGGGCAGCATCTTGCCGCCCGTCACTCCCACCCTGCGGAAAGTCTTCTCACCTGCCGGGACATAAACCCAATCGCGGTCATGCAGGTGCAGTATGGCCGAGGCCGGCACCACGGCGCAGGATTCCTTGCGCTGGCCGTGGAAGGTTGCCGTAACGAACATCCCCAGGCGCATCAGGCCGGGATTGGGAACCTGCAGCCGCACCTTGGCCGTGCGGATGTTGGGATCCATGATGGGACCGATGTTATCGATCCGGGCACGCAGCACCTGCCCCGGATAGGCGCTGAGATGGATCTCGGCGAACTCGCCGAGGCGCACACTTGCCAAGTCGTTCTCATACACGTCGCAGATCACCCAGACGTTGGAAAGATCGGCGATGGTGAACAGGTTGGGCGAGTTGTCGAGCGTCTTGACGCCGGCTGCGTTGGTGACGTTCTGCTCCACAATGACGCCGGAAATCGGCGCGAAGATGTCCACCAGGGAGCTGGGGTGGGCGACATCGACGCCCAGCACCTTGAGGCGCTCCAGCGCGGTGTCCACGTCCACCTGCGCCTTGTCGGCGGCATCTTGGGCCACTTCGAGATCTTTTTGCGCCATGGCGCCCTTGTCGTACAGCAGTTGCGTGCGCGAGAGCTGCGCCTTGAGCAGCGTCTGATCGGCCAGCGCATGGCGGTAATCGGAAAAGGCCGACGAAATGTCGGAGCTTTGCACGCGCATCAGCAACTGCCCCTTGGTGACGGTGTCACCGAGCTTGGCGTTAATGGCGACCACGCGGCCGGAGGCAAGCGAAATCACCGGCACATTGCGCGAGACGTCGGCGCTCACCACGCCGGTCACTTGCAGTTCGGGCGTCGTCTCGCGCAGCTCCGCGGTGGCCAGGGGGAACTGCTCCGGATGATCCACCCGGATCACGTTCACGTCGGATTCGTGTTCGACCTGCGCCGGCGGAGGCGCTTCGGCCTTGGCATCCGGCTGGCCTTTGGCCCGGCAGCCGGCCAGCGCCAGCGCCAACGCCAGAAACAGGCAGCCAGCCATGCCCCGTGCGCTTTTCATGGAATCACCTCGCGGCCGACGGCCAGATTCAACTGCCCCGCAGCCGTCAGATAACTGGCGATCAGGTTGAGATAGGCGACCTGGACTGCTCGGTAATCGTGCTGTGCATCCAGAAAGTCCACCAGCGCCGCGCCTCCGTGTTGGTAGGAAAATGAAACGATGTCGCGCACGTTGGTGGCGCGCTCGAGAAAGCCGTCCGCTCCCCGGTATGGCCGCAGCAGATTCACCGCCGATACCAGCGTGAAGTAGGCCGAATCCACATCGCTGAAGACCTGGTTCCGGGCGGCGTCGCGCAGCCGCTCGGCGTGCGTGATGTCGATCTCGGTGCGCGCTTTCTCACCTTGGTTCTTGTCGAAAATGCGCAGCGGAATGCTGACGCTGGCGCCCAGGTAGACCGGGATGGGCGGGTTGCGCCCGAAGTCCACGCTGAATGTCGGATCGGTCGAGCCATTGGCTACCGCCAGCTTGTGATCGGTTTCCGCCTTGTCCACCGCCTGCGCTGCGGCTTTCAAATCCGGGCGGTTGGCCAGCGCGATCGAATGAAACTCCTCGAGCGGCGTCTGTTGCTCGGCGAAATCGAACGGCCCCGTTACGTCGAACTGGTCCACCGGAGTGCGGTCGCTCAACATCGCCTGCAAGGTGATCTTGGCGGTGCGCAGGTTCACCATCGCCGTTTCGTAATCGGATTGATACTGCGGCAACTGCAACTCGATCCGATCCAGGTCCACGTGCGCGATATCGCCGGCCTTGTAACGGTCGCGGCTGATGCCGAGCTCTTTGTCGAAGTACTCCAGGTTGTCCTTCGCCAGCGCCAACACCCGCTTGGCCTGCAAGGTCTGCACAAAAGCCGTGCGCAGCATGAACAGCAGAGTACGTTCCAGGTCCGTCTGCTGCGATTCCGCGATGGCAGTGCCCTTCTGCGCGCTCTCCAGACGCAACTCGCGCTTGTGCTGCCGCTCGTGCAAGTAACTGACTGATCCAAACGGGAACGTATACGCGAAGGGACGGTAAGCGTCCGGCCCTCCGGTCGGCGGGGGTTGCTTCGAGAACGGATTGATCTGATCGAGGCCCCCAGTCAAATCCGGGTTGGGGCGCAGGTAGGCGGTGACTTCCTGGTCCTTGGTCTCCTGAATGTTGATCTGGCCGGCCTGCAGCGTCGGGTTAATGGCGGCGAATTTCTCCTTCACCTGCTGCCAGGTAAGCGCAGTTTGCGCGAAGGCGGGAACCAGGCAAGCCACTGCCACACACGCGCACCTGCGCAGAGCGGCGCGGGCGGTTCTTTTGGCCGAGGCTGGCAGGATTGGCGTCAATTTCAGCTTCATCCGGATGCAGAGGACAGGTCAGTCCTGCGATTTGGTTGGCAAGAGTTTCCTCTTTGACTCTAGCGGCTTCGGCCGCGAGCCCACCACCTATCTTTCGGACGCGAGCCGCCTATCTTTCAGCCCACCGGCTTGGGTTGTAGCATGGTTGGCATCTACAATTCAGATAAGGGCACACCATTGCAATTGTCGCAACTCCAGGGCAACGCCCGTGTGGCCGCGGCCGCTCTGCTCATCCTCGCTGTGGCCCTGATTGACTGGCAGGTCGATCTGCCGCTGGCGTTCGGCTTCCTTTATCTCGGCCCTATTCTGCTGGTGGGCACCGTGTGGCCGCGCTGGCGGATACTGGCGACAGCGACGCTGTGTACCCTGCTTTCGCATGTTTTTGCGCCGCCTTATCCGCTCAACGTGTCGTTGCCGGAGGATTTCCTGGTGTTCATCGCGCTGGCCGGCACCGGGCTGTTCGCCTTCGAAATCAGCCGAACCCGGGCTCGCGAATTGGAAAACCTGCACCGGGTGGAAAGCGAAGTGGCTGCCCGGCGTTCCGCGGAAGAGCAGCTCGAGTTTCTGATCGAAAGCAGCCCGGTGGCCATCCTGACCATGGCGCCCGATTGCCTGGTTCTGCGGGCCAACCAGGCGGCGCACAGACTGTTTGGCGTGGCCGATGGCGAATTCACGGGCAAGAGCATCCGGCGCTACGTGCCGGCGCTCGGCCGCGTACCCTTCGGTGGCGCGGAGCAACCGACGTTCCGCACCGAAATGCAGTGCCGCGGACAGCGCGATAGCGGCGACGTGTTTCTGGCCGATGTATTCTTTTCCACCTACCGGACGGCCATGGGCCCGCGCCTGGCTGCCCTGGTCGTCGATGCTTCCGAGCAATTGCGGGAACGCGAGGAATCCGGCCTGGAGCAATTGCTGGCCGGCTCGCGCGTCTTGGTGGGCGCGGTTTCCCACGAGATCCGCAACGTCTGCGGCGCCATCGCCGTGATCTATGAAAACCTGGCCCGTTCGGGCGCCCTGCGGGCCGACCGCGATTTTGAGGCGCTGGGATCGCTGGTCGAAACGCTCACCCGCATCGCCTCGGTCGAGCTCAAGCACAGTCAGCGGCCCAGCCCGGTAGCCGGCATCGACCTATTCGAGACCCTGGATGAGCTCCGCATCGTCCTAGAGCCCTATTGCCGCGATGCGGGAATCGATGTGCATTGGCACGTGCCGGAAGAATTGCCGCCAGTCTGGGCCGACCGTCACAGCCTGTTGCAGGTGCTGCTCAACCTGATCAAAAACAGCCAACGGGCTCTCGACAACGCCGCAGCCAAGCGCATCGATATCGAGGTATCGACCAGCGGTCAGGCTGTGCTGCTTCGTGTCACCGATTCCGGCCCCGGCATCGGCTCTACCGAAAAACTCTTTCAGCCCTTTCAACACGGCGCGCAGTCCACCGGGCTGGGACTGTTTCTCTCGCGCGCCTTCGTGCGGTCTTTCCACGGCGAACTGCGGCACGATCCGACCGTAGCCGGCTGCTCGTTCGTCATCGAACTGGCCGTGGCCGGCCCCAGCGAACGCGAATTCTCGCGCATGGCGGAACATGGAACCCATCCGGTTGCTACTGCTTGACGATCACGTCCTGTTCCGTGAGAGCCTCGGCCGGCTGCTGGCCTCCGAGCCGGATTTCGTAATGGCCGGCCATTGCGGCACTGCGGCCGAAGCGCTCGACATCGTCAAGAAGACGCCGGTGGATGTCATCCTGCTCGACTATGACCTCGGCGACGATCACGGCGCGCAGTTCCTCGAAGCCGCGGGCCGCGCCGGCTACCGCGGCAAGACTCTGATGGTGACGGCCGGCATGAGCGCCACCGAAAGCTCCCTCGCGCTGAAGCTGGGCGCCTCCGGCATTTTTCTCAAGCACAATTCACCCGGCAACCTGGCACAGGCCATCCGCCAAGTGGCGGCCGGCGAAATGTGGGTCGACGCAAAAGTGATTCAATTGCTGGCCGACAATGTGAGCTTCCGCGAAGAGCAAAACCTTCGCCGGCTGCTCACCGGACGCGAACAGGAGGTATTGCAAGGACTGTTTGAAGGACTAACCAACAAGGAGATCGCCGCGCAGCTCGGCGTCTCGGAAAGCGCCGTCAAAGCCACGCTGCAGCAGCTCTTTCAAAAGACTCATGTGCGCACGCGCAGCCAACTGGTGCGCATCGCGCTCGAATCTTCGCTAGGCGCCACGCGAAGGTAAACGTCCCGTGGCGCGCCGCCGCGCCGGCGGTTCCACGTGTGGGTGCAGGCGATTGTAGATCGCCCATGCAATCCCCGCTAGCACGCCCAAAACGATCAGGATCTCGGGCACATCCAACTTCATGACCCACCTGCCTATCTCGATTATAGGTTGAATTGTGTCCAAATGAAAGAATTGTGGAAAACGACCCCCTCAGCGCCTTTGCAGCGTGCGCCTTTCGTGCTCTAACTCACAGTCGGACCAATGACTTAGCGCCCTTGAACGGAGAATTGCCTTGAGCCGCCTCAGCAGGCCAAGTCTTCGCGCCCTACATGCAGGTCTTCCAGGTTGCCCAGGATGGTCAGCGCGATGTGGCGCGAGTCGAAGAACGTTCGCGCCAGCTCCTGCGGGCCGTCCGCGGCCACCGCTTCGATGCTCTCGATGAGCTCATCGAGCGAAAAGAAGCGGCCAAAATAGATCTCGTTGCGCGCCAGACTCGACATGCGCGACGACGTGGATTCCAGGCCAAGCACGAGCGAGCCTTTCAGGTAGTCCTTGGCGCGGCGCAGTTCTTCCTCGCCCACCTGCCGATCTTTGAGCTCGCGGAATTCCTTGAGAATCGATTCCACCACGCGGCGTGCGGATTCGCGCGAAGTACCCGCATAGACAGAAAGGCAGCCGGTATCGCGATAGGGGCTGAGCTCGGAGAAAACCGCGTACGCCAGCCCCTGGCGCTCGCGAATGTTCTGGAACAGCCGAGAGCTCATGCCGCCGCCGAGCAGGGTGTTGAGCACATACCAGGTGAAGCGTTCGCGATGGGGCAGCGGGTGCGAAGGAACTCCCAGGCAGAGATGCACCTGCTCGAGCGCCCGTTTGTTGCGCAGCGCGATGCGGGCGTGCGTGTGCGGAACCCGGTCGGCCGGTGCCGGCGGGCTTGGGGCGAGCTCGTCAAAATACTGGCGAGACAGGCGAACCAGCGTCTCGTGGGTCAAATTGCCGGCCGCCGTCACGATCAGGTTGGCAGGCGTGTAGACGGCGGCATAATAATCGCGGATGGCGGCTTGATCCAGCCTACCGACGGTCTCCGCCGTGCCCAGGATCGGCTTGCCCAGCGGATGATCTTTCCAGAAGTTGGAAGAGAAGATTTCCTGCACCAGGTAATCGGGGCTGTCGGCCTCCATCTTGAGCTCTTCCAGGATGACTCCTTTTTCCTTTTCGATGTCTTCCTCGCGAAACAGCGGATGGAGCACCAGGTCGGCCAGCACGTCGAAAGCGCGCGACAGGTGCTCGTCGAGGACCTTGGTGTTGAAGCACACCAGCTCCTTGCCGGTGAAGGCGTCCAGGTTGCCGCCGATCGAATCCACCGAGCGTGCGATATCCTCCGCCGAGCGGCTGGCGGTGCCCTTGAACAGCATGTGCTCGATAAAGTGCGAAATGCCGTTGCGCTCCGCGGTCTCGCGGCGCGAGCCGGTGCATACCCAGATCCCCACCGAGACCGAGCGCACGTGCGGCATGCGCTCGCTGATCACGCGCAGCCCGTTCGAGAGCGTGGTCATTTCGATATCGCGGACCGGGTTTGCAGACGTGGACATGCGGAGAGGAACTGCTCTACCTTCTTTGTAGCATTGTTCAGGGCCGGAACGGTTGTGGACCGAAACCGGCCGCGCCGCAGGTCAAGACCGGGCAAAGCACGTCCTCGACCTTTCCGGCGGTCCAGCATTTTCTCATCCAAGAATGAGCCTGGAGGAGGGAGCGAAGCGGCGGGCCTCCAGGGCTCCTTTCTGAAATCGAAATAATAATCGCCGAGGCGGTGGAAATGTGGGAATCGCAGAGCGAT